>Ga0334885_1000097_pt1 | contig 153203 bp, 117 predicted proteins | sample GraSluR1_MG_8_FD_207233 | JGI IMG/M metagenome (GOLD analysis project Ga0334885, IMG submission 207233) | Sludge microbial communities from methane-producing bioreactor in Wageningen University, Netherlands - Granular Sludge_31_05-R1 | ecosystem: Engineered > Bioreactor > Anaerobic >...
TACCAAGTATGATAGAGTTGGTTGGTTGACATGAAAACCTCCTTCGGTAAAGTGGTTGACACCTTTACTTTACCTGGTTTTCCGTGTCAATCAACCGCTTTTCTAAAAAAGTGTCCGGTAGCTAGATCAGGAATTTGTAATCAGGGATCACGAATGCGCCTGATCCCCAATCCCCAGTTACCAATCCCTAATCCCCTGTTTTTGCTAACATCTGCGTTCCGATCTCGCGTGCTTTTTCCGCGCCGTACAACGCCTCGATCAACGCCAGCGCAAACTCGATGGCCGTGCCTGGACCGCGACTGGTGATGCAGTTACCGTCAACGACCACGCGCTTTTCTACATGCACGGGATACTCGAGTTGTGACACAAAAGAGGGATGGCACGTGGCGGCGCGTCCCGCCAGCAAGCCGTGACGTTGCAGTACGACGACCGGTGCAGCGCAAATCGCGCCGTAGAGACGGCCTGCATCGCGCTGATCGAGTAAAATCGTCGTCAGGATTTCGCAATCGCGCAGATGTTCCGCGCCGGGCATCCCGCCGGGGATGGCGATGCAATCGTAAACTATGCCGGAGCAATCGACGATGGACGTATCGGCGACCAGTTTTGTGCCCCGCGAGGCCGTCACCATCAGTGTCGCCTCCACTGAAGCCGCCGTCACCTGCGCGCCCGCTCTCCGCAGCGTGTCGATAATGCACACCGCCTCGATTTCTTCTGTGCCGTTGGCGATGGGAACCAGAACTTTTTTTGACATAGCAACTCCTTGATAATCTTCGGACAGGTTCTTGGTGAATTGTGCATCGAAATTGTGTATTTGGCAAGTGTTCGCCTTCTATCACGTAAAGTGTTACCGGGTGTGGTATGGTTCTACAAAATGATAATGTTACCGCAGGACAGCGCGCGTTGACACAATCTTGCGCTCTACATACAATGGAGTAGGGCGATCATCAATCATGGTTGGGAGGTGTGTAAGGTGGATGTCAGTGACGTGCAATCCCTGATCGAAGAAAAAGTGCCGGTAGCAGGCTTTCTCCGGCTGGCGGTCGAAGCTGTGGAATCGGGATGTGTCCGCTTGCGGATGCCCTTCAGCCCGCAGATCAAAAACCATTTGGATATTGTCTATGCCGGTGCGATTTTTGCCTTGGCGGAAATCACCGGCGGTGTGGCGATGCTCTCTGCGTTCGAGCAGGAGGGCTGTACAGTGCTGGCTCGCCGGATGGAGATCGACTACGTGCGTCCATCGCGCAGCGATTTACTGTGTGAAGTTACGCTGTCTGAGGCTCTCATTTCCGAAAATCGGGTTGCTGTGCAATCGGAGGGCAAAGCCGATGTCATTCTGCCTATCGAAGTGCACGATGCGCGTGGAAGGGTAATCGCGCGTGTGTCGGCGTTTTATTACTTGCGACAGAAGTGACGCGGTTAGTGTTCGTAAAAATTCAACTTTCCGTTTTGCGCTCGAAGTCCCGTCTCCGGGTGCTTTGCGCGGGCGCTGATTTATGTACAGGCTCTTAGCGTGGCGCCCCTGGCAGCGTCACATGATCTGTCCCATCAGGACGCAGCCAGCGCTCGCCGGTCAGCGGGTCGTAAAGCCCTATGGACAGGGTGTACGGCCCGTCGGGCGCGTCCGCCGGGATGGTGAACCGGTGGATTTGCACCACACGATCCCCAACAAACAGTGTGTACGGATCGACCCATAAGCCATCATCGCCCGTGATGAACCTGCTGTCGGCGGCGAGGAGATGCGCGAAGACGCTCAGTCGAGGCCCGTTGTAGACGCCCGGCGGCGGCGGGTTTGGGATCAGTTCGTGTGGCGGCAAGGGGAGGTCGTCAACGACGGACCACCACGCTATCACATCTGCGCCATCCCAGGCCACGGCCTGCAACGCCAGCGCACCGGCGAAGGCCTGCGCTGTTAACTGCATTCCATGGGTGTCTGCCGTGAGCGCATCGCCGGGCGGCTCCGGTAGGGTGAGCAGTCGTCCCTCCATGCCCAACGGCGCATCGATACGCGGCGCGGCGTCGAGGAGTGCTTGGAACTGCGGCGCACGCCGTTCTTTCTCCGGCATATAAATGCGGACGGTTCCCACTCCGCCGGCCAACGCCCGCTCCGGATTCACGTAGCGCAGCGCCACATCCTGGCGCAGCAGGTCGGTCTGCACCGCGACGCTGTCCCAATCGCCAAAGAGGAGACTTCCTACAGTCGCCTCTTCGATTTCCGGGTGTGCGTCGAGATGCTGCGCCAACGCGCGGTAATCTGCGCGGTAGAGGAAGCGCACTGCCTGCTGTTGCGGCCACGTGACGAAATAATCGGGTAGGTCGCGCCCGGCGACTAGCGCGAACGTGAGCAGGCACAGCGGAATCATCGTCCATTGCCAGCGCCGCGCGGCAGCCTTCATCGGCATCGCCAGCAAGAGGTAGACGGCGGGCAACGCCAGAATCGAGTGGCCGTAACTCGACGGCGGCAGGCTGATGAACGCGGGCGCAATCCCCGTACCGAGCCACAGCAATACCAGCCGCGCATTGGCCTGGTTGAGATGTCCTAATCGTGTGAGGATGCCGAGGTAGAACAGCAGCGCCCCCGCAAGGCTGAACACCGGGCGCTCGCTGATGTTGTAGAGCCATTCAGGATCGCCTTTGGCGTGCGCCATGCCCAACGTCGTCCAGGTGGTCTGGACTAAAGGTTGAATGTCGCCCTCCATAAGCGCCGTGAGCGGTACGGCCAATTCACCCACGCGCGCATCCGCGCCGGGAATGTGTGTCGCTGCCCAGAACATTGGGACGGCCAGTAGAACGCCGCCTGCCAGCGCCGCCAGATACGGCTTCCAACGGCCTTTACGCCCGCCCACAAACGGCAGCACGACGATCAACATCGCCGGGATGAGCCGCCCGGCGTAATAGGTGTACAACGCTCCTGCCGTTCCAATGGCGATACCTACAGCCAACCAGCGCGACAAACGCGCGTCTTGTAATACACGCCATGCGCAATAGATCGCCAGTAGCATCCACGGCAACGCTCCGATGTGGCGGATGGCGACGCGGCTGTACATCAGCCCCCAAAAGGAGACGGCGACCGTCGCGCCTGCCAGTAGCCCTACTTCGCGGGTGAAGAGCCGCCGTCCTACAGCCCACGTCAGCAAGACGGATAATGTTCCGAAGACGGCGGACATCCAACGCGCCGAAGCCTGGTTCAGCCCGGCCATAGCCAGTACCGGCGCGCGGAGGGTGTGGTAGAGCGGTTCGTGACCCGAAGCCCCGGCGAAGTAGATTTGTGGGTCATTTTCCAGGATATCCAGTGAAAAGGTGTATAATTCGATCAGATCATCATCGCGCCAGCCGGGTGGCACATCCATGAGCGCGATCCATCGCACTCCCCACGCCAACAACAGCATCGCGATGACCGACCATCTTTCCCAGGTGTACAGGCGTTTGGCAATCTTTGTTGCCGTTAAGGTTTTGTCGTTCTTGGTCATACCATCTATGTTACCGCAGAGACGTTTAATCGCAACTTGTGTCCTTGACTTCGACGGTGACTTGTTTGTATTGTCGAACCGTGTATACTTGGGGTGAAGAGCGATCATAGATTAGTAACCGGTTACTGGTGACTAATCACCATTTACTGTCTTAAGGGAGGGACTATGGGCACTGCGCGGGACATCGCGTTGATTTTCTTGAGTTTGGAAGCACTGGCGATTTCGATCATCCCGTTGCTCCTCCTTTCGGCGCTGGCGTATGGTGTGTACCGGCTGCAAAAACTTGTCAAACAGTATTTGAAGTTGGGACAGGTCTACGCGCAGAAGGCGCACGCGTATGTCGAACAAGCGTCCAGAAAAATCGTTGATCCTTTGATCCGCGTGCACACAAAGACGCACGGGACGACGACGATGGTGAAAAAACTCGTTTCCAGGAGGTCATTATGAATAGTAAGACAAGGACTTTGTTGATTGGCGGCGTGATGGGCGCGTTGATTGGCGCTCTGGCTGGGTTACTGTACTTCAATAGTAATGTCAAGGTGGATGAGGCAGGCGAGGAACACTTGCCAATTCCGTCGGCAGGTGATGCACTGAAACTTGGCGTGAGCCTGATTGGTTTGTTGCGGTTAATTACGGGGTAATGTGAAACGTGGAACGTAAAGCGTACTGGTTCTGACGCTTTACGTTTTACTTGTTCTGTGCTATGATCCACTTGAGCCAGGGGTTGTGGCGCTTTTCCTGCGCCAGTGTGCTCGTTGGCCCATGTCCTGGATAGATGATGGTATCAGGCGGCAGTGTCAGCAAACGGGCGAGGCTTGCCGTCAAGGCGCGCGGATTTCCACCGGGCAGATCGCTGCGTCCGATGCCGTCCGCGAAGAGTGTATCGCCGGTGAGTAGGGCGTTCTCCTCGGGTAAGTAGAGGCACACACTGCCGGGTGTATGCCCCGGTGTTTCGAGTACGCGCAGGCGTAAATTTCCCACAACATATTCGAATCCTTCGGTCAGCGCGAGGGTGGGGTGCATTGCGGGAACTGCGGGAAAGCCGAACCAGGCTGCGCCGCCGCCCTCTGCGAGCATACCCTGATCAGCCGGGTGAATACCAAGCGGAACGTCGAAGGATGCCAGTTCGGCGTTACCGGCGCTGTGATCGAAATGCCCGTGGGTATTGAGGATGGCTTTGATAGTGATGCGACGCTTTTCGATCTCCTTGCGCAATGGCGTTGTGTCACCGCCGGGATCGACGATAACGCCTTCGCCACTGGCCTCGTCGTAGACGAGATAGCAGTTGGCTTCCAGGATGCCGAGGGGGATCTGAACGATCATAGGTGCTCCTTTGTGCTCGTTGAAAGAGTCCGTTTGAATCCGTTATATTCGTTGACACACCTGTCTATTGTAGCACAGATTATGGGAGGGACTATGACACGCGTTGAACAGATAGCGCAATTGGCCGAAAATCGGGGACTGGATGCGCTGGTGTTGATGCCGGGGCCGAATCTTTTGTATGCGACCGGCCTGTCTTTCTTCATCAGCGAGCGCCCGGTTGTAGCGCTGTGCCTTGTGGACGCGCCACCCGCGTTTGTGCTACCGGAGTTTGAGGCGTCGAAGGCCACATCTGCTGGATTGAAGGTCTTCACCTATACAGATGAGGAAGGATACGCCTTGGCCTTCCACGAGGCGTGCGCCACGTTGGAGTTGGCCGATGCACGCCTGGGCGTGGAATCACTGCGGATGCGCTTGTTGGAAGCGCGTATCTTGCAGCGCTACGCGCCGGGCGCGGAACTTGCCCCCGCCGATGACTTGTTCGCCGAACTGCGTATGGTCAAGAGCGACGCAGAGTTGGACGCGATGCAGCGCGCGGTCGCCGTGGCAGAACGTGCGTTCCAGGCGTGGATTCCACAACTTCGCGTAGGCATGACAGAACGCGAGGCGGCGGCACATTTGATCGCTGCGCTGTTATCCGGCGGCGCCGACGGGCTGGCTTTCGCGCCTATCGTCTGTGCCGGGCCGAATGGGGCAATGCCGCACGCGCATCCGGGACACCGGCCTTTCCAATCGGGCGATTGGTTGGTTGTGGATTGGGGCGCTGAAGTGGATGGCTACATCTCCGATCTGACGCGCATGATCGTTTTCGGCGAGCCGTCAGGCCAGTTGGTGGACGTCCACGAGATTGTGCTGCGCGCCAACGAGGCCGGCCGCGCGGTAGTCGCTCCCGGCGTCGAGGCGCAGGCTGTCGATGCTGCTGCACGCGCCGTGATCACGGCAGCTGGATATGGCGCCAGGTTCACGCATCGCACCGGGCATGGCCTGGGATTGGAAACTCACGAACCGCCTTACATGGTTGCGGGTAATGCACAGACGCTCGCGTCAGGCATGACGTTCACGGTTGAGCCGGGCATTTATCTCGAAGGGATAGGCGGGGTGCGTATCGAAGACGATGTCGTGGTCACGCCTGAAGGCGTGCAAACCTTGACGACGCTGCCGCGTAGCGCCTTCGTCGTCAGGCCGGATTGATTGTTACTTATCAAGCCCCCGGCCACAATCTAAAGCCGGGGGCTTGATTTTTTACATGTTAAACCACCCTTGCGAAGGTTTTTGAACACCTGTTGCATAACGAGTTGGTTGAATCTTCGCCAGGGTTAACTGAGGAGGTAATTGGAGGTATTGAAATGGTAGAAGATAAGGCTGTATATGTGACCCCGGAGGGGCTGGAGAAACTCAAGGCCGAACTGGATGAACTGGTCAATGTGCGCCGCGTAGCCCTGGCGCAGCGACTGGGCGCAGCGATCAAACAAGGCGATCTCTCCGAGAATGCGGACTATATCACGGCAAAAGAAGAACAAGGTTTTCTTGAAGGGCGTATCCGCGAAGTCGAGGCGGCAGTGCGTCACGCTGTTGTGATTGAGGGGCCTGTCACAACCGATGGGCGAGTCGGCCTTGGTAATCATGTGACGGTCGTTGAGGAAGGGTGCGACGACCAGGAGACCTACCACATCGTCGGCCCTTTGGAGGCCGATCCCACAAAGGGCAAAATCTCGCATGAATCGCCTTTAGGAGAGGCGCTCATGGGGCGCGTCGTTGGTGATAAAGTCGTGGTTCGAGCGCCGGCCGGTCGCATCGAATTCCGTATCGTGGAAATTGCTTGATAAGGGCTGTGCGACGAAAACAGGGCGGGTTATGTCCCGCCCTGTCCTTGTGTCCGGTAGTTCAGCGTCGGTTGGCGCGTAAGCGTTCCATTTCGTTGCGAATGGCTTCCAGATCGCTCAGGCCAAGGTAGACGATGGCGTAGCGGATGTAGGCCACTTCGTCGAGTTGCCGTAACTCATCGATGACGATGTCACCGATGATGTGACTGGGAACCTCTGTGCGTCCGGTTTGGCGGATGGCGTACTCCACACGCTCGACGATGCGTTCCAGATCTTCAGCGGAGATGGGCCGCCGTGCGCACGAAATTCTCAACCCGGAGATCAACTTTTCGCCATCGAATTCCTCGCGCCGCCCGTCCCGCTTGATGACCAGGGGGGAGGTTAGGATGGCCCGTTCCAACGTACTGAAGCGCCGTTCACAGTCTTCACATTCCCGCCGTCTTCTCACATTGCCCTGTGCGTCGCCACGTGTGTCGATGACTTTGGTTTGGTTGGAGCTACAGTACGGGCATCTCATGGGATTCTCCTTTCGTTCTGCGCCTGAATGATATTCTGTTCGAGACTATAGCATACTCGCCAGAGATAGCAAGCTGTTTGACAAACTGTCGCGCGGGTATATAATAAGAATATGATAATCTGATATATTATTGGAGCATAGTGTATGGATACTGAGAAAAAACGAAAACCTAGAGTCATTGTATTTTCGACGCCGAGTTGCCCGCACTGTCGCCATGCGAAGCAATATCTTCGGACCCGAGGCGTCCAATTCACGGACGTCGATGTTTCGCGTGATACGCACGCCGCACGCGATATGGAGCGGATGAGCGGGCAGCAGGGCGTGCCGGTGATCCGCATTGGCAGTCAAACTATTGTCGGCTTTGATCGTCCCAAGATCGACCGGTTGCTGGATTTGCGTTGATTGCCAATCTATAAGTTCAATTGTACCGCGAGGGTTCTTACCTTCGCGGTTTTTTCTTTTTCAGATGTGAGGGCGTGCTTGCGCGGGAACCGCCCCGAGACGGGGCTTCGAGCATTAAATGCAATAGCCCTGACTACGCGCGCCGTTTGGGAATGCTGCTGAGCACCTGGACGCCCAATCCTTCCAGTTCTGCGCGCTCGCGCACCATGGGATCGAAGTAGTGCGCCAGCGCCACAAGCCCGATGCCGGCAGCCATAGCGAGCGCCAGGCGCAATCCCGGACCGAGCAGTTGCGCCCGCAGTGAAGGGGGCAGCGCCGTGGGCCGCGGCGGATCGACGCGGCGCGCTACACTGTCAGGCGCGCGCAGTTGCGGAAAATACGCCGCGCCGTTTTCCGTCAATTCGGCGCTAATGGCGTCGGCGACGTGCGGCAGTTGCGCCGCATCGGGCCAGGTGACGTAGATGATGAACACCGACTGCGCGTTGTCGCCGGCAATTGCCCCCTGGATGGCGTGCGGGTCGACCACCAGCCCTTGTGCAGCAAGACGTGTGGCCACGTTCTCGGCAAAGGTCCCCGTCATTGCGATATCGGCCAGCGCGTTGGCGATGTACTCGGATGACAGCCACGCATAGTAGCGGTCGTAGTCCGCCGAAAGCGTCTCCGCCGGGTCGCTGCCCGCCGCGAAACGCATTATAACCTGGTATGGCGTCCCCGGTCGCCGGTACGTCAGCGCCGTGTAGCCGCCGACGACGATGACGGGAATGAGCGCCAGCCACCACCATCGCAACAAAATTTTCAGGAGTTGGCGTATTTCCACGGTTTTTACCCTCCCTGGAAAACCTCTCAACGATTTCAACAGATGGAACAGAAGAAGCCCATTGGATCGACCACAACCATTATACCATCAAGTTCGATTCGTCAAAAACCGTATGTTCACCAATGTTTGCTATTTACCTACCAATTTGTAATGATTTTGTAACGTTTCTGCGCTCCTGTCATACTAGAATAGAAACAAGACGCATATGCTGCACTATTCTTTACGGCCCAGGAGACCATGATGAATCCCATTGATGCTCGGATGTACAACAGAGACGAAGAATCCACCCCGGCTATGGAGGCGCTGTTACAGGCTGTGCTAGATGCTCTGGAAGCGTTTATCGCTGCGGACTCGTGGGCCGAGGCGCGGCGCGTGCTGGAAGCGCATCCCAGCGAACTGTTGACGGACGTCGCCGACGATGTGTTGGTGACGATGATGGCGCGCTATAAGGATGACGAGGTCGTGCGGATGCTGGCGCAGCACCGCCAGGTCTTGACTCGCTGTCGCGTGGTCGGCATTGACGTGGCTTTCGCCGAACTGGCGGCAGCCGATATCCCTTGTCCCGTCGGCGTCGATCCGGTTTTGTGGCAGCGAGCGCTCCAGATCGATAATTCTGCAGCGATGATGGATCTCTTGGCCGAATATCCCGATTTGATTACGCCCATCTACCAGCGGATGTCGTATGTCTTGGGCGAAGCGCACGTCACCCTACTGGATGGGATGCTGGCACTCTTGGAAGCCGATACCTGGATTGCCGCGCGTGACATTGTGGAGCACCTTCCTGCATTGCTGAGCCTCGAGGCCGATCTGTGGTTGATGCAGTACAGCACGTCGCTTGACCGGGCGAGTAATCATCGCGCTGTGACGGTTGTGGAGATGCGTCGCTGGTTGTTGGCGCGCTGCCGGATGATCGGCGTCGCCGCAGCCTTTGGAGAACGCCTGGCGCTGTGGGATGGTGTACAAGTGGGTGTGCCTACCATTCCGGCACCTCATTGGGTGATGCAGGACGCAGCGCAAGCCTTGTAACACTACGAATGCGTTTTTCGACGGCAAACAGGAACTTGATGGCCTGTTTGCCGTCTTTTTGACTTGCTTACGGATTGTATTACACTAAGAGACGGGTGCAAGGACAGTAACGCCTTGTACGTGGAAATGGTCGTAAAATTACAAACATAGTGATGAAAGGAGCGAACCTATGGAACTGAGCAAGACTATGGAGACTGCCATCAACAAGCAGATTCAGGCGGAGTATTATTCCTCGTACATGTACCTGGCGATGGCGGCGTATTGTGATTCGGTCAACATGCCCGGCTACGCGCACTGGATGCGCGAGCAGGCCGAAGAGGAACTGGAACATGCGCTGAAGTTCTTCGACTACATCGTGGAACGAGGCGGGCGGGTGATCCTGGAGGCGATTCAGCAGCCGCCTGTCGAGTACGATTCGCTGTTGGCTGTGGCTGAAGAGACCTACGCTCACGAGCAGAAAGTAACAAGTCTCATTCACGCCCTCTACGAAGTTGCGGTGGCCGAAAAGGATTACGCTTCACAGGTTTTCCTGCAGTGGTACATCAAAGAGCAGGTAGAGGAAGAAGACAATGCACGCACGATTGTCGACCAGTTCAAGATGATCGGTGATCATCCGAACGGGCTGTTTATGTTGGATCGCCAGCTGGGCGCGCGCTAATACCGGCCATAACAAACTGGGATTGGATGACAATCCCGGTTTTTCATTTTGTCGCTTCCCATACACAGAAACGCCGGTCGTTCCAGACTTGCTGCACCCTGGCGAAGTGCGCTCGGAGCCACGGTTCGTAACCGAGAAAGACATTGGCGACCAGATAGAGCTTGCCGCCGGCTTTGAGTACGCGAGCTGCTTCCGCGATGAAGAATTGCGCTACCTCGAAGTGCAGGCCGTGACCCTGATGAAATGGCGGGTTGGTGATGACAATGTCGAGGGTCGCCGTCTCGACCGTCGCTGCGCCGCAAGCGTGAGTGATTGAGGTGTCGGGATAGCCGTTGGCGGCGAGTGTTTCCTGTGCGGACATGACTGCCCGCGCGGACACATCCGTCATTATGACATCTGCCCCACGCCGGAGCGCCGCTAACCCTGCCAACCCCGTCCCGCATCCCAGGTCGAGCACACGTGCGCCGGAAGGGATCTGCATCGCGGCGATCAGCGCCGCCGCCCCAACATCGAGCCGCGCCGGGGCAAAAGTTCCGGCGTAACTCACCAGCCGTGTCAGGACGTCATCGACGTCAATATCACATTCGGTGCGCTGGATGGTAGGAAATGGGAAGTTGCCGTCTGGGCGCTGGGCCAATCCCGCGTGGTAGCCGGCCTTGCGGACGACGATGCCGGTCTGCCCGAAGATCATCCGCGCCTGTTGCAGTGCGCTCTTCACGCCCTCGCGGGTCGCGCCGGCAAAAACCAGCCGTCCGCTCGGACGCAGCATAGCCGCCGCCAGGCGTAACGCCTCTTCCTGTAGCTCCCGGCCGCGGGCCAGATGGACGAAAGCGGCGTCACAAGTCGTGGGTTCCAGCCCGGCGAAATCAGCCTGTACGAAAGTTTGTGCAACCGGCAGGTGGTTATGGGCAAAACTGGCGATCAGCGATTGCCCCTCGGCGGTGTTCTCTGTCCAGTAGGTCACATCTGCGCCGGCGCGCGCGACCCAGAGCGCCGTCGCCGTTGCGCCTGGCCCGGTGACGAAAACGCGCGTCGCATCGGCGTGACGTCCTGCTGTGACGTGGCGTGCGGCGGCAAACAGGGCTACGTTTCCCGCTCCCGGCTCTGGTACACCCGGAAGCCTGACGATGGTGACCGGACCATCGGGCAGGATGGTGATTGTACTTTGTAGTTTCATGTCATCTCTCATCTCATATCCTGATTAAGGTAATGATACCCTGGAAATCGGGGGAGCGCAACGCAAGTATCAACCCCTTTCTCTATCTTTTGATAGATGACAGACCTTAGCTTTGCATTTATTATCTACTATAAAAGTTGTTGTGGCATTTGGTGAAATGTGTTATAATTTAACAGAAAATCGGCTGTTAATCTCGTTCGGGAGGGAATGATATGGCAAGTGTACAGGACTTTGCGCGGCGGGTGATTGACAATATTGAACGTGTCATTGTTGGTAAGCGCTCGGCCGTCGAATTGGCGGTGATCGGTCTGTTAAGCCAGGGACACTTACTGATTGAGGATGTACCCGGCGTGGGCAAAACAATGTTGGCGCGCAGTTTGGCGCGTTCGCTTGGCTGCTCCTTTGGACGACTTCAATTTACTCCCGATATGCTGCCCAGTGACGTAACCGGCGTATCGATTTTTAACCAGGCCACACGCGAGTTCGTTTTCCAGCCTGGCCCACTCATGGCACAGATCGTATTGATCGACGAGATCAACCGGGCGACGCCTAAAACGCAAGCCGCCTTGTTGGAGGCCATGGAAGAGCACCAGATCACGGTTGATGGCGTCACACACCCTTTACCGAAGCCATTCATGGTGATGGCAACGCAGAACCCTGTAGAATATGAAGGAACCTTCTCTCTGCCGGAGGCGCAGTTGGACCGCTTCTTGATGCGTGTCAATCTGGGTTATCCCGCTATGAAAGACGAGATCGAAGTCTTGGATCGCCAACAGTATCACCATCCCGTGGAAGATTTGCAGCCGGTGGCCGATACCGAAGACGTACTCGCGGCGCAGGAGAGCATCAAATCGATCTTTGTTGCTCCGGCGGTCAAAGAATACATCGTGCGGCTGGTGCAGCAAACGCGCCAGCACAGTGATATCTTCCTGGGCGCCAGTCCGCGCGGCAGCTTGACGCTCTACCGGGCAGGCCAGGCTCGTGCGGCCCTCTATGCCCGTGATTTTGTGTTGCCTGACGACGTGAAGGCGATTGCGCCGGCGGTGTTGGCGCATCGGCTGATTATGAGTCCGAGCGCCCGTCTGCGCAATGTTGTGCCTGAGGACGTGGCGGCGGCGATTCTTGAGAGCGTTCCTGTCCCGGAGAGCAAATCGGTACAGGGAACCGACCGCTGAGTTAATTCTATGACCGTCAGCAAAAGAGTGAAAAGTCACGCACCAAAAATAAGGTTGAATTCCTGGCTGTTGCCCGTGCTGGTCATTGCGGCTGCCATCACGGACCTGGTCGCGCCTTATCGCGGGTGGCGGATTTTGTACATCGGCATGGGCGGCGCGCTGATCTTGGGGTATTTTTGGGTGCGCTCCCTGGCCCGCGGCCTGGACCTCACCCGCGAGATGCGCTTCGGATGGGCGCAGGTGGGCGACCGCCTGGTAGAACGTTTCACACTGCGCAACGAGGGGTGGGCGCCAGGGGTTTGGGTTGAAGTTGATGATCAATCGACGCTGCCCGATTACTACGCCAGCCGCGGAACCGGTCTGCCGGGCCGAGACTCGCTGCGCTGGCACACCGAAGCCACCTGCAACCGGCGTGGCCTTTTTGTTCTGGGGCCGACGACCTTGCGTACCGGCGATCCATTTGGCTTGTTTTCGGTCTCGCTCCCCTATCCCTCGGCCTTACCCCTGCTGGTGCTGCCGCCGATTGTCCCTCTGCCGAATATCCAAATCGCGCCAGGTGGGCGTTCCGGCGATGGTCGCCCGCGCCCCAACGCTATCGATCGCACGGTAAGCGCCTCTACGGTCAGGGAATACGTTTCCGGAGACAGCCAGCGTTGGATTCACTGGCGCACGACGGCGCGTCGTGATGACCTGTACGTTCGTCTTTTCGACGGCACACCCTCCGGCGACTGGTGGATTTTGTTGGATATGGATAAGGATGTGCAGTCTGGTGAAGACGAAAACGCAACCGATGAGCATGGCATCATCCTGGCGGCGTCTCTGGCTGATCAAGGCATTCGGATGCGCCATTCGGTGGGGCTGGCGGCTTACAGCGATGAGTTGATCTACCTGCCCCCGGAGCAGGGCGAAGGCCGTCGTTGGGAGATCTTGCGTTCTCTGGCACTGGTTTCCCGTGGCACACTCCCCCTCGCTGAGGTCATTACGCGCCTGCAATCGGGTCTCGGCCAGCATACCAGCATTATTGTGATCACACCCTCGACGAGTGTCGAGTGGGTGGAGTCATTGGTGCCGTTGATCAGGCGTGGCGCGGTGCCCACGATTCTGTTGCTGGATCCCGTTTCGTTTGGGGGAGTGGGGGACACGAAGCCGGTGGAGGCCGCGCTGATGGGTTTGAACGTCGCCAATTATCGCATCACCATGGATATCTTGGATCGACCGGAGATGCGTCCCGGTCAGCAAGGCCGCTGGGGATGGCGGGTATTGGGTACCGGACGTGCTGTACCTTCTTATCGTCTAGCAGATGTGCCCTGGAGGTCACTGACGTAATGTACACACGAGCGACAACTAATAATCACTCCAGTTTGGCGGCTCGTTTTATGTCCTGGCTCGGCCCCAGAGGCATAGTCCTCTGGCTGTTACTGTTGGTCACACTGGGTATCTTTGCGAGTGGCCTGGTCGAGTTGGTCGCCGGCCTGGAGATGGGATTTGTTTTTCTGGTTATGACTGTGGCGATGACCACGGGGTGGCTCCTGGGGGCGTCATCGATTCCCGGCTGGCTGGCGACGCTGGTTGGCCTGGTGCTCGGTGTAGTGTTCACCCTGATACGCGTGGGCCGTTTGGGCGATGAGATCATCCACATCGTGCGCTCTGTGTTTGTTCTCGTCGGTCAGATGCTGGCCTGGCTATGGGAACGCTTGCTCTATCTGGTATCGTATTCGTTCGAAACCCGCGAGTTTGGATTGGTGCCGGTGCGGGTGGTGGAGTGGATGACCGTGCCCGCTGCAGTTAACGCGGTGTGGAACGGCATAAGCACGATGGTATCGCGGGCATCTGCCTGGTTGGTGGCGATTTTTGCCGGTAGCCCGACCTACGATCCTGTCGGTTCGGTATTGGTGTGGGGCTTCATCGTGTGGTTATGTACATTGTGGGCCGGTTGGATGGTGAGTCGTAAACGCCAGCCCATTATTGGGATATTGCCTGCCGGTTTCTTGCTCTCGTTTTTACTGGCGTACACCTACGAACCGTCCGGCGTTCTGTTGCCATTCCTGGGGGTGCTGTTGGTGTTGATTGCCTTGAGCCGGCATCGTCAACGTGAGTTGCGCTGGACGATTGCCAACATAGATTTCTCACGGGACCTGTGGCGCGAGGTCGCTATGGCGGCGACAGGCATCGCGGTGGCGTTGGTGTTGGTATCGGCTATTCTACCGAGTTTCTCTTATCGCAAGCTTGCCGATTGGATCAACGAGCTGACCGCAAAGGAAGAAGTAGAGCAAACCCAGACGCAGGAAATTGCCAAGTCACTCGGCGTTGAGCAACAACCACCTCCGGCGTTACCGGTGCGTCCGGCTCAACTGTTGAGTAGTACGGACCTGCCACGCCGTCATCTGATCGGCTCTGGGCCTGAGCTTTCGCGTATGGTTGCCTTTGTCGTCAACACCGGTGAGATCCCACCCATGTTGGACGAACCTTTTATGGACTACCGCATGATGGAGCTGGAGATACCGCGTCACTATTGGCGCAGCCTGACGTATGATAACTACTTTGGCCAGGGGTGGTCCACGAGCAGTATGGGGATCAATGCATACGAGGCCGGTGAGTTGTTCATTGATCCTGAAACGGTTCCTAATACGCGGCTATTGCGGCAGGAAGTGCGCATCATCGGCGAACTGGGTGGTGTGGTCTATGTCGATGGGCAGTTCGTTTCGGTGGATAAGGACTACGAAGTGGCCTGGCGTCCACCCAACGAGGTTTTTGCAGTAACGACGGAGGAGCGGTTCTATCGCGCTGATTCGTTGCTGCCGGTTTATACGGTTGAAGGCTTGCAAACCGCCGGGACCGAATATCCAGAATGGATACTTGAGCGTTATTTGCAGTTGCCGGAAACGACGCCAGAGCGTGTCCGTATCCTCGCGCGCGACCTCACGGCGACGCCACCGACGCCTTATGACCGGGCGGTGGCCATTGAAAGTTATCTGCGGGAGTTTCCCTATACATTGGATGTCCCGCCGCCGGCAGGAGTGGCGGATATCGCGGACTATTTCCTCTTCGAGCTACAGCGGGGTTACTGCGACTACTATGCGACCGCTATGGTCGTGCTGGCGCGGGCAGCCGGTTTGCCCGCACGCATGGTCGTCGGCTATGCCAACGGGCGTTACGATGTGGCTAATGGGCGCTACATCGTTACCGAAGCCGACGCGCACGCCTGGGTCGAGATTTATTTCCCCGGTTATGGTTGGATTGAATTCGAGCCGACCGGCGGGCTTATACCCATTTCCCGGCCTCGGGAGACCGCAGCGCCTCCGATGTGGCCGACGCAGGAATTGTCGCCGTTGGTGCCGACTGCGTCATCACCTGAGCTACAAACAATGCCGCCAACACTGTCCCTGGTGTTGCAGATTGTCGCCGGAATAGCCGGCGTCCTTCTCCTCGTCCTGGGGGTGAGTGCGATTGACGGCCTGTTGTTACTCCGTCGTTCACCTGTGGCGATGGCGACCGTCCTCTACCGCCGCTTGCGAAAATCGACTAAGCCGTTACAAATGGACGTGGCGGCAGGGAGCACACCTTACGAATTTGGCGATCTCCTGGTCGCACGGATATTGGAGATTGCTGCCGCACGGCGCGATGAAGACTTGTTACCGCCCGCAGAAGACGAAATCCCGGTGTTGGTTGAACTGTATAACCGCGCGTGGTATTCACCGCACACGATCGAGGTGGCGGAGCGCCGCGCGGCGGTCTGGGCGTGGTGGAAATTGCAGTGGCGCTTGAGTCTGGCCCACTTCTGGCGTCGACGCCGCGCCAAACGCTCTTTGCGGCCCCTTGTCGCACAGCCTGCAGCGTAGCGTTGAGGCTGTCATGAGGTTTTGACGATGACCGAAGAATTCAAATATCCCCGGCGGCGGCTGATGCGCGGTTTTGTGCGGCGCGTTACTCAGGTGCTCTTTGGTATCCTGACCGATTTTCACCTTGTCGGTGAAGAGCACTTCCCGACAGAAGGACCGTTATTGGTCGTGGCAAACCATTTCAGCTTTGTTGATCCGATGGCGATGGTGCGCATTGCGCCATGGCCTATGGAGTTCCTCGGCGGTTTTCGCACACCTAATGCACCGCCACTGATCAGTTGGGTGCGGGAGTTATGGGGTTACTATCCCGTTTTTCGCGGCACCGGCTCGACGCTGGCGTTGCGCGCCTCAGATGCGGTGATGCAGCAGAGAGGCGTGCTGGGCGTCTTCCCAGAAGGGACGAGCGCGGTGGCGGTGCTGCGCCCCCCACGTCCAGGCGTGGCGTTGATTGCGGCACGAACGGGAGCACGGATTCTTCCGGTGGGACTGGATGGTTTTATCGACGTATTACCCAAACTCCTCAAAGGCAGGCGCGCGCGCGTGGTCGTGCGCGTCGGGAAACCATTCGGGCCTTTTTCGGCGTCAGGGCGTGGACGCGAACGCCGTCAATCTCTCGAGAAGATCGGCCACGAAATTATGCATCATATCGCTGAACTGCTACCGGCAGAGCGGCGAGGGCATTACTCAGACGATCCTGCTATCCGCGCGGCAGCACAAGGTACTGATTATTACCCGTTTGACGATGAGCCAGAGATTTGAGCGCCTGTAGTAGTGGCCGCAACTTGCGTGGCGTCATTGCGTATATAGTCATGAAATTGATTCGAGGAGGTGACTTATGAATCGACGCCCTGGATGTTTGGCCGGGTTTTTGCAATTGGCATTTCTCAATGTGGTCTTCGACTGGTTGCAGGAGAAATTTGGCTTTGGACGGGGGTGCTCTTGCACCGGTATGGGCTGCGGCGTGATCTTGCTGATCCTGTTCTTGATCCTGGCTTGTTCTGTAATGACGGGTACAGACTGGTTCAGGCTGTTTTAGCTGATTGTTTTACGTGCTAAAACACCGACCTGCCGAAACAGGTCGGTGTTTTAGTATGGCGCATTTGCTACTACGTTTTGACTCTTACCAAAGCTAGATTATACTAGAGATGAGTTCACTGTAAGCGTGAGTGGATAGCGTTGTGCATAGACGTTGGAGAAGAGCTTTTATGCAGGATCAGCCGACACCGAGCGCCCAAAAGCGTGTTCTGAATACCCTACTGCGTTTCGTTTCTGACATTCGCGGTAAGATTATCGTCCCCTATCTTATCTTGACCTTTGCGGTGGCTGTGATTGGTCTCTATGTGGTCACACGACTGCTGTCCAGTTCACTCGATGAACGCTTCAATAATCATCTTCTGGAATCCGGGCGTGCGGTTTTGACCGGTTTTGCGCGTCAGGAAATCGACCATCTTGAAGCAGCGCGCATGTTCTCGCTAACCGAGGGCGTGATTGAAGCCATCCAGGCACGCAATAAAACCACATTATCAGAGCTTGTGTTACCGGCAGCCACCACCAGAGGAGTCAGTGTGGTGATCTTGGTGGATGCGGAGGGCGAAACACAACTGAATGCCTTGAAACGGGACGGTCAGCTTCAATTAGTGACGTATGATTTCCGGGCCGCCGACGTGTGGATCATCAAACAACTTTTGGATCAACGCTCTGCTTCCGCTCCTGCGTTCCGCGCGATTGGCGAGCATCCTATAGACCACCGCTATTATTATTTCACCGCCGCGCCCATCGCCCTGGAGCAGGAATTCGTCGGCGTTGCGCTGGTGGGTACACCGTTGGATGTACTACTGGCTAATCTCAACGCGACTTCGATGGCTCAGATCACCGTTTATCTGAATCAAGGCCAGGCGATTGCCTCTACTTTTACGCAAGATAGTATAACCGCTGAGGACCAGGCAGCGCTGTTAGCTGATCTGGCACTCTCCCCCGATGTTTATGCCGATGTCCTGGAATCGGAGAACAGAACTCGCATCGAGTCGATAACTGTGGAAGGGCGCGGCTACCGTCTTTCGCGCGGCCCCCTGGTCGTGGGCAATGATCGCCTGGCTGTTTTTGACGTAGCGCTACCCTCGGATTTTCTCATCGATTCGAGAGCCGTCAACCGTGGTACGTATGTACTGGTGTTTGGATTGGCGATGGGGGCCGTTATCTTGTTGGGATACGGGGTGGCGCAGCGCATTACGCATCCTCTGTTTACCTTGATTAAAACCTCACAAGCCGTAGCCGAAGGCGATCTAAAACAGCGCACGGGCATCCAGCGCAACGACGAAATCGGGACACTGGCGACAGCCTTCGATCAGATGACGGAGCGCCTTGATGAGCGTACGCTCGCCTTGCAGTCCTCATTGCAGGTGCAGCGCGAAACCGCCAGCCGAATGCGCTCCATCCTGTTCAGCATCGGAGATGGTGTACTGCTTGAAGATGCACAGGGCAACATTGTGCCCCTGAACCAGGCAGCGACTGTGATGATTGAGGACATGGCCGCGAATTTCCTCTCTGGTCCAATGCGTGAACTGCCTATGCTAGAACACGAGCGATCCCCGGATGCATGGGTGAACCCCTGGCTGCTTGAGAGCCGCCGCTTCCAGGTCGGCAATCGCATCTACATGGCGCACTCGGCCACCGTGGGCAGCGACGACGGTGTAAACTTCGGAACGGTCATTGTTCTGCGCGATGTAACGGCAGAAATGGAGGCGGAGCAACTTAAGGATGCCTTTGTTGCCCATGTTTCCCACGAGCTGCGCACTCCGCTGACTGCCATCAAGGGCTATACGGCGTTACTTGGCGCAACCGCCGGTACAGCTTTGAACCAAACGCAACATAATTTCCTGGACCGGATCAGTCGCCAGACGGATAATTTGGTCGGTATGATTAACGCTTTGCTGGATTTCTCCGAAGTTGAGGCCGGTGGCCGGATCGGCTTACGTGTGGAGGTATTGGATCTTTCGACATTGGCTCAGGAAATCTATGAGGAGTGGCGAGCTGATATGGAAGAAAAACCACTCGCCTTTACTCTGGAAGTAGATGAAAATCTGCCCAAAGTCAACGCAGATGTACCGCGCCTACGCTGGGCGCTGATCAACCTGGTGCGAAATGCCCTTCAATATACCGATGCGGGCGGTAAGATCACGCTGCGCTTAACCGCCACGCAAAATGACGTGGTATTCCAGGTGAGCGATACCGGTGTGGGCATCTCCGACGAGGCACAAAAACGCCTCTTTACCCGCTTTTATCGCGTGATGCAAAGCCACGATGACAATGTGCGTGGTCTGGGCCTGGGACTATATGTGACCAAAACCATCGTTGAAGCGCATGGCGGGTCCGTAGACGTTACCAGTGAGGTGGGTGTTGGGAGCACTTTTACGGTGACGCTTCCGGTAGCGCATAACCCAGAAGCCCAGCAGGCGCTCGTTTGACCGAAAACGCAGGGACTGACATGGCGCTTTCCGAGCAACATCAACGCCAGGATGAACGGCAGCGGTGGTCGGTTGACATCATTATCTTTCTCATCATTTTGGGATTGAGCTTTGTGTGTCTATGGATCACCGCGCTTTTTGCTGTGCGCTCACGTGATTTCTGGGATGTGGCAGTGGGGATGTATTCGAACATCAATCCTGATGCGCTCTATACCCCCATCGTCGCTGTTGGAGGAGGCGGGATTGTCCCATTGCGTGAAGAAGCGCTTATTGCCCCAACTATACCCCCAGAATTGACGATCCCAGAGCAGGCGACGTCTGTTCCGGTACCCCCGGTGAGTTTCTATACCCCGACGCCTACGCCAACCCCGACACCTCTGCCACCAACGCCTACAGCGCTGCCGGATACGCTCACGCCAACGCCGTCAATCACGCCGACGCCCACACCGCCGCCACCGACGGACACGCCACCGCCGACAGGGACAGCCACGCCTACCCCTACGCCGTCGGTTACACCTAGTCCGACCCCATCGCCCACGTGGACGCTTACGCCGACTGTGACCCCTACGAACACACCGACGTTGTCGCCAACGCCGACGCATACGCTTACACCTACACCCACCACGCCGCCGACACCGACGTTTACCCCGACGTTCACACCAACGCCGACGTATACGCCCACGGCAAACGCCCCGTATCGCCCCCCAACAGAGCCACCGCCGCTCACACCGACGGGGAACGCCCCACCGCGTCCGTAAGCACGCAGAAGCGTAGCGGATTATCCAGTGCTTCGTTCAGTGGACGGGATTGCGCAGCACGCCGATGTTCGCTATCTCCACCTCTACCACATCGCCGGGCGCCAAAGGCCCGACGCCGGCCGGTGTACCGGTGAGGAATACGTCCCCCGGTTCGAGCGTCATCACGCTGGCGGCGTAGGCGATGAGGCTGCTGGTTGAAAACACCAGCTGGCTCGTGCGTCCCGCCTGCCGCACTTCCCCGTTGACACGGCAAACGATGCCGAGATCGGTGATGTCGTCCTCTCGCAGACCGGTTACGATCCACGGCCCGACAGGACAGAACGTGTCGAAGCCCTTACCGCGTGTCCACTGCCCGTCTTTGCGCTGCAAGTCGCGAGCGGTGACGTCGTTGCTGCACGTGACGCCCAGAACGTACTCCCAAGCTTCTTCCGCAGTGACGTTGCGGCAGCGTTTACCGATCACCACTGCCAACTCGGCTTCGTGTTCCACGCGCTGCGAGAGCGCCGGAACCACGATCGCGTCTCCTGGCCCGATGATGCTGCTGGGCGGTTTGAAGAAGAGCAGTGGTTCGGCTGGCACTTCGACGCCGTGCTCGGCGGCGTGTGCCACGTAGTTGCGTCCCACGCAAATGATTTTCGTGGGGCAGACCGGCGGCAACAGCGTGACCGTTTCCAGGGTCCCGATGCGCGCTCCTGGCGAGCCGCCGCTGTAAGGATGCCCTGCGAGCCGGTAGATATGATTGTCCTCAAGCAAAGCCCACGTGCTTTCCCCGTGGTCAGCGATCCGCACCAAACGTGAACTAGATGTTGTATGCATACTATCCTCCAGAAAGATCGTAAGTTGCTGCTATGGATGATGTTATAGTGTGGTTATAGATGAAGTCAACTGCGTGGAATGCCCAAGGTGGTGAGTGTTGTGTGTCGCTTTCGCAAGGTTGGTTGGCGACTTTGGTTTCTTGCCACAACATTGTATAATTCATCTCAATATTCGGGCGAGGGGGTTACAATTTGGATTACCTGGACTTTGAACTCGAAATCGGCGTCGGTGATGGGCTAGAGTATCCGGTGGCCGTACTGCGTTCTCCGGCGGGTGAAGCCCGTGAACGGGTCGAATTTCCCTTTGGCGAATTGGAATTGGAAAATCGCCTACAGGCGTTGCAAATTGCGTTGCTGCGTACCGGGAGCATCCTGCGACAGGTGTTGACGCCGGAAGAGCAAGCTGTGCAAGCCTTCGGGCGCGCCTTGTTCGAGATGCTGCTCTGCGGTGAGGTGCGCAGCCGTTATGACGTGAGTCTACGCGAAGCGGCTGCCCAACACAAAGGTCTGCGCATCAAATTGCGGGTACAGTCGCCGGAGTTGGCAGCGCTGCCGTGGGAGTTCATCTACGACCCTCGCAATGCGGAATACGTGTGCCTTTCGCGTAACACGCCGTTGGTACGCTACCTCGAACTGCCACAACCCGTGCACCCTCTGCGCACAGAACTGCCGTTACGCATCCTGGGTATGGCCGTCAGCCCGGAAGGACTACCCCCACTGGATATCGCGCAGGAGAAGCAGCGTGTGGAAATGGCCCTGGAGGGGCTGCGCGCCACGGGTATGGTTGCGTTGACCTGGTTGGAAGGGCAGACCTGGCGTGACTTACAGCGTGAGATGCGCCATGGCCCCTGGCACTTTTTCCACTTCATCGGTCACGGTGGTTTCAGCCGGGCTACGGATGAGGGCTTTGTAGCGTTGGCCGACGAGTCGGGCCGGGCGCATCATTTGAGCGCAACGCAGTTGGGCCGGTTGCTGGCGGATCACCGCGATCTGCGACTGGCGTTGCTCAACGCCTGCGAAGGGGCGCGCGGCAGCACGCAGGACATCTTCTCCGCGACGGCGGCGATTCTGCTGCGGCGTGGTCTCCCGGCAGTGTTGGCGATGCAGTATCCCATCAGTGACCGCGCGGCCATCGAATTTTCACGCACCTTCTACGAAGCGCTGGCCGATGGATTGGCCGTAGACACGGCGACGACTGAAGCGCGCCAGGCGATCGGTTACGCAGCGCCGCACTCGGTGGAGTGGGGGATTCCCGTGCTTTATATGCGTGCTGCGGATGGCGTCTTGTTCGATGTGCGGGCCGGGCAGGCGAAACCGCCTACGCTGTTTGATCTCCCAACACCCCCACCACAAGTGGCTACACAGCCAGAACACGATAGGGCCACCATCCCTGATGTGATCGAGGCGGTGACGCCTTCCAGTTCGTTACTCGATGTGGAACTGGTGCACATTCCGGCTGGTGATTTCGTGATGGGCACCGACCCGCAGCAGGGTGCGTTCTTCGAGGATATAGAATTACCACAGCACACGCTGTCATTACCCGAATTTTATATGGCGCGTACCCCCGTCACGAATCGGCAGTATTTTGCTTTCGTGCAGGCGTGTGCGCATCGTCGCCCGGAGCATTGGCCGAGTAGCGTGATGACGCCGGACGATTTCCCGGAAAACCAGGCCGATCATCCGGTGATCAACGTCACCTGGTACGATGCATTGGCCTATTGCGAGTGGCTGACAGAGCAGTTGAGCGTCGAGGGTCGCCAGGTGAAGGTGTGGCGCGCCGAGCAGTGGGAGCCGTTTGCTATTGATAGCAAAACCTGGCGATTTGACCTCCCTTCCGAGGCACAGTGGGAGAAGGGCGCGCGTGGAACCGATGGCCGGCTTTACCCGTGGGGCAATCTCTGGGACGCGCAGCGCTGCAACACGAAGGATGCACGCAGCGCCGGAACCTCACCGGTGGATGCCTATCCACTAGGTGCAAGCCCTTATGGTGTGCTGGATATGGTGGGCAATGTTTGGGAGTGGACGCGTACGATTTGGGGCGTTGATGTTCTCAAGGCGCTGTTCACATATCCCTACGATCCTGCCGATGGCCGCGAGGACGTGGAAGTGAGCAAACCTATGCACCGGGTTCTGCGTGGGGGTTCATTCAACTATGGGCGCGACGCTGCGCGCTGTACCAGCCGCAATCGTCTCATGCCCGACCACGGCGTCTGGTATGTTGGCTTTCGCGTAGCCCTTTGTGCGAGCGATTATGGAACTGTTACGACGTGAAATCCGTGGCTGGCCGGTTTGGCAGCTTGCGGTGCTGGTCATCGTGGTGGTGTGCCTCACGCTGGGGGCCGTCGGCGCGGTGACGTTGGCACAACGGGCGTCTCAGGCGCGGCAAGCGCCCACGCCTACCGCAGTCCCGCCCACGCCGACGCGCGTGCTGCCTACGGCGCGTCCCACGCAGACGCCCACACCGTCCGCGACACCCACGCCGACGATCACGCCCTCGCCAACCACCACGCCGCTGCCGACGTCTACCCCGACGCCCACACCGATTGCCGTCATCACCGGCATCAACGCTTTTGGCCGCCTGGAAACGGTCCAATACACGATGCGCGACATCGTACGGATTGAGGACGAGCCGTCGGGTTTTTTGGAACGCCTTTCGCGCGACCGGATGATGTTGATCGCCGAAGGCGAGGTCGTGGCAGGATTCGATCTGACGAAAGTGACCGAGGATGACATCGTCGTGACCGGCACGTCCGTGCGCATTACCCTGCCGCCCCCGGTGATCCTCTACAGCCGCATCGACAACGAGCGCACGTTCGTCTACGAGCGCGAGACGGGGCTGTTGCGCCGTCCAGACCCTGACCTGGAGACCGTCGCGCGCCGTCTGGCCGAAGCGCAGTTGATGAGTTGGGCGTTGGAACGAGACATTCTCGACAAGGCCGAAGAGCACGGTGTGATGTATCTTGAGAACTTCTTGCGTTCCCTGGGCTTCACCAGGGTGCGCGTGGAGGTACGTGAACGTGAATAATGTGGTGGAGCGCCGGCGCGTTGGGAAATCACGGCGACGCTCGGGTATGGAGGTGTGTCAACGTGAAAATGAATAGACGCGCATTGCGGATACGTCCCCAGACCTGGCGGCGTCTTCGCCAAAGCGTGCAAATCCTCTCGTTTTTGTTATTTAGCTACTTGTTCGTTTTTGCCACTTTTATGAGTCCCAACCGCGCCTGGGCCGATCTTTTCTATCGCCTCAATCCGCTCGTGGCGCTTACTGCAATGGTGGCGGGACGGGCGCTGATCGCCGGGTTGGGCTACGCCGGACTGACGCTGCTGCTTACGCTGGTCTTCGGGCGAGTGTGGTGCGGCTGGCTGTGCCCCTTTGGGACGGTGCTGGAATGGTTCACGCCGCGCCGGGTCAAACGTGCTACACGCCGCAAGGGGCCGCCGGAGAAATGGCGGGCGATTAAATATTGGCTACTCGTCGTGATGCTCGTTGCGGCGCTCTTAGGGAACCAGTCGCTACTCTTCCTCGACCCGATCACGATCATGACGCGCACCTTGAGCACCGCAATCTGGCCGGCGCTGCGCGAGGCGATTTACAAATCCGAAGCTTTCCTTTATCGCTTCCATTTTCTCTGGGATATGCTGGACGCGATCCACAACAACGTCGTCTATCCCCTTTTCCGCGACGTGATCTCCGTCTTTGCGTTGGGGATACCGATATTTTTGTTCTTCCTTACCATCGTGGGGTTAAATTGGTGGACGGAGCGTTTCTGGTGTCGCTATTTGTGCCCTTTAGGTGGGCTGTTGGCGTTGGTCTCGAAGCTGTCGCTGGTACGGCGTGATGTGGGCACGACATGCGCGGCCTGCGCATTGTGCAACGGGCAATGCCCCACCGGCGCCATCGATCCTGCCGACGGTTTCCGTAGCGATCCTGCAGAATGTATTGTCTGCTATGACTGCATCGTGGACTGCTCGCGCGAGGGCGTGGCCTTCCGCTGGATCGCGCCGGCGTGGCCGCCTACACAATCCTATGCCTACGATCCCTCGCGCCGTGCCTTGCTGGCGAGTGTGGGCGCGGCAGCGGTAGGCGTGGCCCTGGCCGGCGTCGAACCGATCACGCAGCGCCAGCCCGCCAACCTGGTGCGTCCACCTGGCGCCACGCTGACAAACTTCGAGGCGTTGTGCGTGCGTTGCGGCGAGTGTATGCGCGTCTGTCCTACACAGGGATTGCAGCCGGCACTGTTCGAAGCTGGCCTGCAAAACGTCCTTACCCCGCGTCTCGTCCCCCGGCTTGGCTACTGCGATTACAGTTGTGCGGCCTGTGGCGAGGTCTGCCCAACGAGTGCTATTCCGTTGTTACCGTTGGAAGAGAAGCGTCATACGCCCATCGGGCTGGCGCGCATTGATCAGAACCGCTGTCTGCCGTGGGCATACAACATCCCCTGCATTGTCTGCGAGGAAGCGTGCCCGGTCCAGCACAAGGCGATCTGGCTGCACACGGTCGAAGTGCTCGATGTCCACGCTCAACCGATCACGATCCAGCAGCCCTACGTGGTCAAGGAATTGTGCATCGGCTGCGGCATCTGCGAGTACCAGTGCCCGATGGGTGGTGAGAGCGCCATCCGCGTCTACGCGCCGACGGACGCGGGTGGTTACGTGGGCAATGATCCGACCTATCGCCCGCGCCGGGGCCGGCGAGAGGGGGGAGGAGAATGAACGCGCAGCCGGTTCGCTTGTTGATGATCGACGCCGCCCGGCAGCGCTATGCTTTGCGCACGTTGCGCGCCGGAAGCGTGTATCACGATCCGCGCGACGATTACACACTGTTGGGCGGCGAAGCGTTGTGCCAGTTCATCCTGCGTGAGGATCCGGGGGCGCTGGTCATCGCACGCGGGCTATTACCGTTTCTCGCGGGGAACAAGACCACGTTGGGCTACATCTCCCCACTGACCAATCTACCGCATTACAGCTTCGTCGGCGGGCGGGGGTTTGCGGAGCTGTTCAACCTGGGGTTGGATGCGATTGTCTTCGAATCGGCGAATGGGCGAATCAGTGAATCGGCGAATGGTGAATCACGTATCACGCATCACGCATCACGAGTTACCAATCCCCATTCCCCGGTTACCAGTTACCTCGTCATTTCCGGGCGAGCGCCGCGTCTGACCGTCGAGTGGAAATCCGCCGCCGAGTTGCCGACGGGGCAGCGCAGTGCCTTCTATTGGCTGCTTGAACATGAGCTTGGCGGGCGGCAGGAGAACGGTAGTCTGTTCACGTTGGGCGAGGCGGCGCGGTACGGATTTCGCGCGGCGAACCTCGCCGTGGAGGGTCTCTATCACGCGGGACGGGGTGGGGCGGGGCACGTCTTTGCGCAGCACGCGGCGGCGCTGGTGCTGCGCGCCGAACCGGTGACGCCCGAAGCGTGGTTTGGCCCGCGCGTTGAAGACTTCCGCGATATGCGCGGCAGCATCCGCCAGCGCATCGAGACCTGCTGCGCGCGATTTTCGCAGCGGGATGGCGGTACAATCCCAAAGCTCTACAACACCGGCGGCGGCAAAAATCCCACGTTGCCCGCGCGCAACGCGCAACGTCTCGGCTACAAGTTGGCCGATTTAGGCGAGCGCAAGGTGCTGCGGGCGACCCGTGCGGGGCAGACAGGCTGTCACTGGTGCCAGGTCAACTGCCGTCACTATCATTGGGTGGACGTGGACTACGCACCCGAAGGGCGCGATATGTACCTGGACGACTTCGAACCGACCTACGCACTGTTCGCTATGCTCGATTTACAAGCCGTAGATGATTCTCTCAACGCGAAACTGCGCCTGTTGGATGAGGTGGATCGCCGTCTAGTTGTCCCCCTCGAACAACTGGGCTGCGACATTATCGACGTGGGCGTGGGGATGGCGGCGCTGTTCGAAGGATTGGCGCAAGGCATCGTCCCGCCGGAAGACGTCCCGGACTTCGTGCGCACTGGGCCGTACTTCGGCAACCTTGATCTGGCGGTGCGCATTGCGGAGGTGCTGCGGGTGGGGACGGCGTCGCCGGCGTTGCGCGCACTCGGCGATGGTCCGCAGGCGCTGGCTGAAGCGTATCCGGCATTGCGTGATATCGTCTTCACCTCAGGGAAGGGGACGTTGGGTAATCCGGGCCACGCCAACGCCCTGTGGACGTTCCTGATGCCGTTTTCGCGCTTTTTCAGCCATTACTCCGGGCAAATCTATAAAGTGCCGGGCGACCTCAAGCCGGGCCTCAGTCCCGCCGAAACGCAGCCGCTCTTCGAACGGGTGATCTCCGAGATGCTGAAGCGCGAGTTGTTCAGTTGCCTGAGCAACGTCCTGTCGATGTGCGCCTTTACCTTCGTCATCTTCAGTCAGGACGGCGCGGGCGTCGAACTCGACGGCGACTTACTCGCCCGCACTATGGCGCTCTACGGCATCGATGTGCGCGGCGACGACCTGCTGTGGTTTGCCGAGGCGTTCTGGGCGCAGTCTATCGCGCTCAAGATCGCGCACGGTTGGCGGCCTCTGCATCCCGAAGACTTCCCTGCACGCGTCTTCGAGACGCTCTCACAGACATTGGGCCGTCCGCTGGACGAGTTGCGCGTGTTGATGCGCCGGTTGATCGCGGAGTGGGAGCGGCAGGCCGGGGCGTTGTTAGCGAAGTATGGGTACGAGGGTTTGTCGGGATGAGTTTCTGTATTTGGTGTTGTGCTACAACGACATCTGTTATAATGTGGCAAATTTATCGAGGGAGACTTTCGAATGATTTCCTCTGACAGACCTATGCACGGCAAAGTCTGCCTGGTCACAGGCGCTGCCGCAGGCATCGGCGCGGCGACGGCGCAGGGGTTGGCGCAGCGAGGTGCGACGGTGATCCTCGTAGATCGTGACGCAGAAAAGGGTGTTGTCACGGTCCAGCAGATCAAGCAGCAGACAGGCAACTCAGCCGTTGAACTCGGTGGCTGATCTCTCGTCGCAGCAAGAGATTCGCCAATTGGTGCAGCAGTTTAATGAGCATCATCAACGCCTGGATGTCCTCGTCAACAATGCCGGCGCTATATTTGACAAGCGTCGTGAGAGCGTCGATGGGATCGAGATGACATTCGCCCTCAACTATCTGGGCTATTTTCTGCTGACGAACCTGCTGCTCGACACGCTCAAGGCCAGCGCCCCGGGCCGCATCATCAACGTTTCATCCCGCTCACATGCCAGAGCGCAGATCAACTTCGATGACCTGGAAAGCCGATCGGCGTATAACGGCCTGGCAGCTTATGCGCACTCCAAGCTTGCTATCGTCCTGTTCACCTACGAATTGGCGCGTCGGCTTGAGGGGACTGGCGTGACGGTCAATGTGGTTAATCCCGGCATCGTGGCAACGAATTTCGGGAAAAACAGCAGCGGAGTGCTTGGCATAATCATGCACTTGTTTCGACCTGCCTTTCTCAGCCCGGAACAAGGCGCGCAAACTGGCATCTACCTGGCGACTTCGCCTGAGGTTGAAGGTGTGACGGGAAAATACTTCGTGAAGTGCAAAGCTGTTGCGTCTTCGCCGGCTTCTTATGACCTGGCTACAGCTAGCCAATTATGGGAAGTGAGTGAAAGTTACACCAGTGAGGGTTGACAGCCGCACATTCCGTGCTAGAATTAGAACATAAGTTCTAAATGTGGCCGCGTGTGGGGCGCTCGAAAGCTTTACGCAGAGGTGTGAACGACCCGTTCGTCATCACCTAATCCCAAAACACGGTTGGGCGACCTCCGCATCCGGCTGCATATTGAGCGCAGGCCCTGGGGGAGTTTTCCTCCAGGGCCTTGTGCGTTGTCTTCCCGCCGTTTCTAGTTATACTAAGAACCTATCCGAAAATTCGCCGTTGGCGCACCAGAAACACTCACAAGCACAATTTTCGGATAGAGGCTGACGCTATGGCGATTCTCGATGTGCAAGATTTGTGTAAAACCTACCGCAAGGGCAAACAACCCGCGGTCGACCATCTTACCTTTGCGGTAGAGGAGAGGGCCATCTACGCCTTTGTCGGGCCGAACGGCGCGGGCAAGACGACGACCATCCGTATCATTGCGACGCTGCTGCGGGCCGATAGTGGCGCCGTGCGTGTCGGCGGCTACCGTGCGGACACCGAGCGTCGGGATGTGCGCGGTCTGATCGGCTTCATCCCCGACGAATTTGGTCTTTACGGCGAGATGCTGGTGCGCGAGTACCTGGAGTTCTTCGCCGGATGCTACGGCGTGGCCTCCGAGAAGCGCGCGGCGATGGTGGCGGACCTGCTGGACCTGGTTGGCCTGGCGCATCGCCGCGACGATGCAGTGCAGACGCTCTCGCGGGGGATGCGGCAGCGACTCGGTGTGGCGCGTGCGCTGGTCCACGACCCGGCGCTGATCGTCGCCGACGAACCGGCGGCCGGCCTTGATCCACGAGCGCGCGTCGAACTGCGCGAAATTTTCCGCGCGCTCCAGGAGATGGGCAAGACGATTTTCCTCTCCTCGCACGTGTTGCGCGAGCTGGACGATGTCGCCACACATGCGGGCATCGTCGAACAGGGTCGATTGGTGGCCTCCGGCACGGTGGCTGAGATTCGCGCCCGGCTGCGCCCGCATCGCCGTGTGCGTGTGGCGTTCCATGGTGCGGCAGATGATGCGCAGGCGTGGCTTTCCGGGCATCCACAGGTGCTCGGTGTGGAGGTGGTGCCGCCGGGGAACCGCAATGGTGGCCCGCCTGCACTGTGGGTCACGTTGCAGGGTGATGAACGCAGCGTCGTAGGTCTGCTGGCCGAACTCGTGACTGCGGGGTTCCCTGTAATGGCTTATGCGGAAGAGCAAGACACCCTCGAAAGCCTCTTCTTGAACCTCACGCAGGGGATCGTCACGTGACACGACCATGCACACTGCGATTTACGTTCACGTTCCGTTTTGCTGCCAACGCTGCACGTACTGCGACTTCAATACCTACAGTGGACTGCTAACGCTACGCCCGGCCTACGTCGAGGCGTTGCGACGCGAACTCCGCGCACGGGCGGCGTATTATCCTGATATTGCCGCAACGACACTCTACTTCGGTGGCGGGACACCCTCGTTGCTGTCACCGGAGTTGGTGCGTACAATCATCGATGATGCCCGGCAGCAATTCGCGCTTTCCTGCGATGCCGAGATAACCCTGGAGGCGAATCCCGGCACGGTCGATACTGCGTCCCTGGCGGCGCTGCGCGAGGCCGGAGTCAACCGCCTGAGTCTGGGTGTGCAGTCGGCTCACCTCGACGAGTTGCAGTTGCTTGGTCGCATTCACACGTGGGACGAGGTCGTGGATGCGGTTGCAGCAGCGCGACAGGGCGGCTTCGACAACCTCAGCCTCGACTTGATGTACGGTCTGCCGGGACAGAGCCTCGCGCGTTGGCAGGCGACGCTTGAGCGTACCCTGGCGCTCGAACCGGAGCACCTCTCGCTCTACGCGCTCACAGTAGAGCCGGAGACTCCGCTATCGCGCGCCATTGACGTGGGTGATGTCCCGCCGCCGGATCCAGATCTGGCCGCCGACCAATATCTTTGGGCGTCGGAAGCATTGTGTATGGCAGGTTTCTGGCAGTACGAGATTTCGAACTGGGCTCGCGGTCGTTATCCCGCCTCAGCCGTGTGGAACAGGCCGCCCGGCGGGCGCACCGAAGGTATCGGGCCTTGGGTGAGCCGGCACAATCTCGTCTATTGGCGCAACCAGCCGTGGCTTGGCCTGGGGGCCGGAGCTTATTCCTGGTTGGGGGGCCGGCGATGGGGTAATGTGTTACATCCCACGGCCTACATCCACGCGAGTCAGGCCGGGCAATGGCCTAAAGTGGACGCGGAAGTCATCTCGCCGGCGTTGGAGCGCGCAGAGACCTTGATGATGGGCTTGCGTTTGGCCGAAGGCGTGACGGAGCCGGATTTCCGTGCGCGGTTTGGCCTGAGCCTTGCCGAGGTTTATGGCGCAACGATAGCGCGTCTGGCAGTAGCTGGGTTGGTACTGTGGGACGGTGAATGTCTGCGGCTCAGCTTGCGAGGGCGATTGTTGGGGAATCGGGTTTTTGGCGCGTTTCTACAGTAATCTCTTCATCGGACCGGGCGACTGTCCGAATCTCGCGTACCAGCGAGCGAGTATCCAGCGTCTTGAGCAGATAGCGCGCCGCACCCATATGGCGTACCTGATCCTCTTCGCGGCTGTCGGGATAGGAGGTCAGCACGATCACGGTGATGTTGGGGAGTTCTTGGCGCAAGGTTGCCAGCGTTTCAAGTCCTTCCGGTGCTTTGGTTTCCAGCAGGATAACGTCAGGGGCCAATAGACGCGCTTGGTGGACCGCCTCGGCATAACGTCCCAGACTGCCGACGATTTCCAGACCGACGGCAGTTTGCAGACGTTTCTCGAGCGCCTCACGCACCAGGCTATGACTGTCTACAATCAGCAATTTGACCATAGCGTACAGTATAGCGCGGGATTGTCACACGCAAAGTGCTATACATCCTGTTGCTTGGCTACAAAGTACCGTTTACTTTGACTTTGTATCAAAATCGTTTACAATAAGCGCCGGTAACATCCGTGCCACTACGACGGCCTCCAGGCCGTCTTTGTTTGTCTATTACCTGTACTGGGGAGGATTTACAGACGATGAAAGAATATACGACGCAAATGATTCGCAACATTGCCTTAATCGGCCATAGCGGTTCCGGCAAAACTTCTTGGACAGAGGCCGTGTTGTTTGCGAGCAAAGCCACGAACCGTCGTGGTAAGGTCGAAGACGGCACGACCGTCACCGACTTCGACGATGAGGAAGTGCGCCGCGGCATCTCGTTAAGCCTCGGCATCGCGCCTGTCGAGTGGCAGGGCTACAAGCTGAATATTCTGGATACACCGGGTTACACCGACTTCGTGGGCGAGGTGCGCAGCGCGTTGCGCGTGGCGGATGCTGCCGCGGTCTTCGTCGATGCTGCTGCCGGTGTCGAAGTGGGTACCGAACTGACTTGGACATATGCCGAAGAAGAACAACTGCCGAAAGTGGTGATGGTCAACAAGATGGACCGTGAAAATGCCAACTTCGATAAGGTGTTGGCTGGACTCTCCGAGAGTTTTGACGCCCAGTTCTTGCCTGTGATCCTCCCTATCGGCGCGCAAGCCGATTTCAAGGGCGTCGTCAACGTGTTGGAGAAGCAGGCTTACCTCGGCGCAGCCTGTACGCCGGCGCCTATTCCCGCCGATCTGGCGGATCAGGTTGAAGAACTGTACACTCGCATCGTCGAAGCCGCGGTCGAGGCCGATGAGGCGTTGATGGAGAAGTATTTTGCGGATGAGCCTTTGTCGGCAGAGGAAATTTCCACCGGTCTGCGTAAGGTCGTCGCCGAGGGTTCCTACGTGCCGGTGCTGGCGACCACCAGCGGCAGCGAACTTGTGGGCTTGAACGTGGTCGTCGATATGCTGGTGCAGGTGGCGCCTTCGCCCGCCGACCGTCCGTTCACGGCGGAAGGCCCATCCGGCGAGCAGACGCTTGCGGTCAGTGATACGTCCCCCTTTACCTTGTTGGTGTTCAAGACGACGGCGGATCCCTATGTGGGCAAACTCACCTATTTCCGCGTATACGGCGGGATTGTCAATTCCGGTGACACGGTCTACAACAGTCGCGCGGGCGCGGAGGAGCGTCTAGGGCAGACTTACGTGATGCGCGGTAAGGAACAAATCCCCATGGAACGGCTGCACGCTGGTGACCTGGGCGGCGCGGCCAAGATGAGCGAGGCGTTGACCGGTGACACGTTGTGCGCCAAGGAGCGTGCCCTACGGATGCGCGGGCCGCTGTTCCCGACTCCGCTATTCAGCGTGGCGATCTCGCCTAAAACTAAGGGTGATACCGCAAAGATGGGGCCGACGCTGACCCGCATCTCCGAGGAAGACCCCACGTTGCAGTGGCACCAGGATCCGACTACCCGCGAGACTATTCTCGCCGGTATGGGAGACGCACACATCGATACGGCGATCCGCCGCATCCAGGGCCGCTTTGGGGTGGGATTGGACGTCAGCGTCCCTAAGGTTCCATACAAGGAGACCGTCACTGCGACCAATACCGCGCAGTACCGCCACAAGAAACAAAGTGGTGGCGCCGGGCAGTTCGCAGAAGTTCACATGCGCGTGGAACCGCTGGAACGGGATACCGGATTCCAGTATGAGTGGGAAGTCTTCGGCGGGCGCATTTCGAGTTCCTTCAAACCTTCGATTGAGAAAGGCGTCAAGTCTGTGATGACCCAGGGCGTGATTGCCGGTTATCCGATCGTGGATGTGTTTGTTGCCGTGACCGATGGTAAGGAGCACCCGGTGGACTCCAAAGACATCGCCTTCCAGATCGCCGGGCGCGAGGGCTTCAAGCAGGCATTCCAGGGCGCGAAGCCGGTGCTCTTGGAGCCGATGTACAATTTCGTCATCACAGTGCCGGATGAGTTTGCGGGCGCGGTGATGTCGGACCTCAACACTCGGCGCGCGCGCGTACAGGGGATGGATCAATCGGGGAAGAAGGCCATCATCACGGCGCTGGCCCCTCTGGCGGAGATGCAGCAATACCCGACCAATCTACGGGCCATTACGCAGGGGCGTGGCGTCTACGCGATGGAGCTGTCGCATTATGACGTGGTGCCTGGGCATTTGATCCAGCAGATCGTAGAGCAGGCCAAACTCGAGCAGGAAGACTGAACGCTGCTCAGGAATGCGGATTGAATAAGTATCTGGTTTCTGCGCTTGAAGGGCGAAAGAATTCAGACAGTTTAGTTCTCGTTCCTCAATGACTTTACAACGGGCCGGAGAAGTTCTCCGGCCCGTTTTCGCTGGGATAAAAAAACAGGCGGGATCTTTGCCCCGCCTGTTAATCGAATCGTTGGGTAGGTTATTCCTCGTCTTCGTCTGCCGCTCTCCGGCCAATAACCTCGACATCACCCGGTTCCATCATCTCGACTTCTTCCTCTTTTTCCTCTTCCTCTTCTTCTGTGTAGATGACCTGCACGACGGTTTCGTGTGTGGCGTTGAGAATAGTTACACCTGGCGGAGGCGTGATGTCGCCAACTGTGATGGATTGTCCGATTTCAGTCAATACGGCGATATCGACTTCGATGGAGGGTACCAGGTCCATCGGCAGGGCCTCGATTTCCAATTCATTGAGAATTTGGAGCAGCATACCCTCGAGTTCCTCTACGGCTGGGGACTCACCGGTCAACACAACCGAAACGGGCACACGCACGGTCTCTTTGAGGTTTAGTGCTTGCAGGTCGAGGTGAATCACGTTACGTTTGGTGACGTGATATTGTACGTCGCGGAAGATGGCCAGGTACGGATCGTGGGTACCTTCGATGTAGACCTGCACAGTTGAGCTGGTGCCGGCCTGATTGATCGCTCTCGCAACTTCGCGGCTGTCGAACTGCACGGCGATAGGATCGATCCCATGACCGTAGATAATACCTGGAACAACGTCTTCGCGGCGCAGCGCTTTGACTTGTGTCCCGCCAATGACGTCGCGAGGGGTGGCGCGTAATTCTAATGCTTCCATGCTTGATTCCTCCGTCTATCTTTCTATATGCCCGTGTCAAGGAAATGGGCCGCGAAAGCGCGGCCCATACTGTCAGGCGAGAGGTATTGTAACGCAAACCGATGCTTTGTCAAACTTCGGTTTTAGTGGTGAACAATAATTCACTGGGTAGCAATTTTTCCATCTGGGTCATCGTGTACCATGACAAGGCCATCGCAATGACCTGGAAGATGAGCAGCAACCAATCCCAATTCCCGGCATCGTTTTTGAGATTGGGGAACAACATCATCAGGCGCACGACGATGTTGATGCCCTGCACGAAGACGAGTGAAGTCCGGCCGGCCGTCGGCGCCATCCAGCCGTTATTCATCGCAATGAGCGCCAGAGCAAAGAGGATGATCAATGCCGGGGGTAACACAGCCGCCTGCGGCGCTTTCTGGAGGAAAGCCGGCGGGAAGAGAATCACGGCGACGACCTGTAATACCAATAGAACGATTAAGCGTGTGCGCTGATTGGACATAATTGACTCCTCGGATAAAGACTTATGATACTGACCTGTATTATATTTGACATTGCGGGTACGTCAAATTTGACACTTGACTTGTTTCCGGTAAAATGAGTAAGTCTGGTGTTCATGGCCTCGGTGTTCGCCGGGCTTTCCACCAGCTAGACTTGGCCAGGAGGTGATATGAACCAAGTACAGCTCAAGGATGTTGGCGTTGGCGGCTAGTTCAATTGTTTCTTTCGTTAATTTCATTTACATACAGCAAGGAGGAGTGAAATGCGTTCCCGTATATATGTGATGTTAGCTTTGGTAGTCTCGATGCTGGTGTTGTCTGCGTGCGGCGGCGGCAGCGGCGCAATCAAAATCGCCATTCTCGCCCCGATGAGCGGCGATGTGGCGACCTTTGGCCAATCTACCCGCGATGGCATTTTATTGGCGATCGAGGAATGGAATGAAAAAGGTGGCATCGACGGCAAGAAGATCGAATACGTCGTCGAAGACAGCCAATGCGCTGCGGAAGCTGCAGTGAGCGCCGCCAACAAGGTCATCGACCAGGACGGCGTCAAGTTCATCATCGGTGAGGTGTGCTCCAGCGCCTCGATCCCCGTCTCCGAAATTGCCACGGCCAAGCAGATCTTCCAGATCAGCCCCACCTCGACCAACACCGCTGTGACGGTAGGCGAGAGTGGTACCAAGCCCACGATCTTCCGTGCTTGCTTCATCGATCCCTTCCAGGGCAAGGTGGCAGCGAAGTTTGCATTGGATAACCTGGGGGCGAAGACGGCCGCGGTGTTCCTCGATCAGGGCAACGACTACGTGCGTGGTCTGGCCGAAGTCTTCATCGCCGAATTCGAGGCCGGCGGCGGGCAGGTGGTGGTCAAGGAAACCTACACCGGCGACGACTCCGACTTCTCCGCGATCGTGACCAAGGCGAAAGATGCGAATCCCGATGTGCTCTATCTGCCGGACTATTACTCCACGGTGAACCTGATCGCTGCGCAGGCGAAGGAGCGTGGTCTCACGGCGGCCATGTTGGGCGGCGATGGTTGGGACTCTGCAGACCTGGATCGCGCCGCGTTGGATGGCGGCTACTTCACCAACCACTTCTCCGATCAAGATACACGCCCCATCGTTCAGGAATTCGTGAGCAAGTACGCAGCCAAATTCGGCGCTCCACCTGACGCGCTGGCGGCGCTGGCTTATGATGCGGCTAATATCCTCTTCCAGGGTATGGACAAGGCCAACAGTGTCGATCCTGTAGAAGTGGCGAAGACTGTAGCGTCTGGCACGTTCGACGTGGTCTCCGGCAGAATCACATACGATGCGGATCACAATCCAGTCAAAGCCGCAGTGATTTTGCAGGTGAAAGACGGCGCAATCAACTACGTCGATACGGTGGCCCCGTAGGGTCTCTCTACCCCTCGGCGGTGTTTTAACGATTCTAGGAAGCCGGGGCAAAGCAGTATTTGCCCCGGCCTTCTTTTGGGAGGTTACAAAAATGGCGCAGACGTTTTTAAGGCCGGCGCAGAATGGCGTGATGCTCAAACGGCGCAATGGGATGCCGCTCAATCGCTTCAGCCAGGGGTTGTTTGTGCTTTTGGGGCTGTTGGTGGTGTACGTGTTGGGAAGAGCGTTCTGGCAAAACCCCGGCGTTTTTGTGCAGCAGGTGCTCAATGGGTTGCAGTTGGGATTTATTTACGCACTGATTGCTTTAGGTTACACCATGATTTATGGCATCGTCAAATTGATCAACTTCGCGCACGGGGATGTCTTTATGGTAGGCGCATTCACCAGTTTCTACGCTGTGGCGACGCTGAATTTGCATCGCTGGCCGGCGGCTCTGTTTCCCGGTATCCCTGAAGGGTTGATGATGCTCGTCGGCACGGTCACAGTGGTTTTGCTGTCGATGGCAATTTCGGGCACGCTCGCGGTGGTGATGGAGCGTTTTGCCTATCGCCCACTGCGTAACAAACCGCGTATCGCTGCACTGATCACGGCGATTGGCGTTTCCTTTTTTGTGGAATACTTTGGCGCATTGCCGTTTGTCTTCACCAACAACTACATTACTTATCCGCGACCTTTTGCAGTGCAGGTATACAGCGCGGGGATGATTGCGCCTTGGGTCCTGGTTGTCCTCTGGGTCATTTTCTTGCTGATTGTGGCAACTTTTGGCTGGCTGACCGCGCTGGCGCGTCAGGGCAGCCGTTCACGCTACCATGTCCAAGCGCAGACCTGGAAACGTCATCCTTTGCTTCAGTTCGGGTTGCTTTTCTTTGGTTTTATCACCGTTGTAGTGACCCTCACCGGCGTTAGAATCGAGACCGGTGGCAAGGTGTGGGACCTGACGGCGTCGAATGTGACGCTGGTGGTTATGGGAGGCTCCATTGTTTTACAGGTGCTCTTGAGCTACGTGGTCAGTCGCACGCGCCTGGGCAAAGCGATGCGCGCGGCAGCCTATGACAAAGCCGTTGCCCGCTTGATGGGTATCAACGTCGATGGCGTCATCACGGCCACCTTTGCGCTTGGCGGTGGATTGGCCGGCGCTGCGGGTGTGCTCTACGCGACCGTGTTCCCGCAGGTGCATCACTTGATGGGCATTATTCCTGGCCTCAAGGCGTTCGTCGCGGCAGTGATCGGTGGGATCGGCAGTATTCCGGGAGCATTCGTTGGTTCGTTGATCATGGGGCAGACAGAAATGTTGACTGCCGGATTTATCTCGACGCCCATGCGAGATGCAGTCGCCTTCTCCCTATTGATTGTCGTGTTGTTGGTGTGGCCGCAGGGTATCTTCGGTGAGCCGCCAGCGGAGAAGGTGTAGGAGGCAAGCCATGTTTAAACGAATGAAGCCAAGTGTGACTTTCTTCGGTGTGGGACTACTGATCTTTGTGGTCATTCAAGCCCTGCTCAGTCTTGGGTTGTTGAACAATTACTGGCGCGGCATCATCTTTTGGGGTGCAGCCATTACGATGGTCTCGTTAGGTTTGAACTTGATCTACGGCTTTAACGGGCAATTCTCGCTCGGACAATATGGTTTTTACGCGATTGGAGCGTATGCCTCGGCAGACGTGACGTATCGTTGGGTGCGTGGCGACCCCTCCGCGTTGGTGGTTGTCCTGACGGGCGCCCTGTTGGCATTGGGATTCTACATCCTGGTGTCGGCTTTTCTGCGACGCTTCTACGGCGTCACTGTAATGGCGCGTTTTACCTTCTACGTGCTGGCGACGATTCTCGCGTTTGCGATTGCCGTGATCGCGTTTGTGCCGCTGTTCGGGCCGCTTTTTTCGGCGGTGTTGGGGGCGCTGCCCACGGCGGTCTCACAACAGATCGTCTTCTTGCTGGCGTTGCTCGGCGGCGCGGCGTTGGCCGGGATCGCCAGCTTCCTGTTCGGCATCCCGGTACTCGAACTCGGCTCCGACTACTTTGGTATCGCCACGCTCGGCTTTACGATCATCATCAAAGTCTTGTTGGACAATACCGACACGATTCTACCTTTCCCGGAGATGAAAGGCGCGCGTGGCATGATTGGCATCCCGCAATGGACAACCTGGCCCTGGGTATTCGCTTCGCTGCTGTTGGTGATCGTCGTCATGCGCAACGTGCTCCATTCGAGTGTGGGACGCGCGATTGTGTCCGTGCGTGAGGACGAACGGGCGGCGGAGTTGGTCGGCATCGACGTGACGAACGCTAAAATTCTCGCTTTTGTGCTCGGCAGCATCTTCGCCGGCCTGGCGGGTGGGATTCGCGCGCACGACTTGGCCTTCTTACACCCACAGTCCTTCAACTTCATCCAGTCCTTCAACCCGTTGATTATCGTCGTCTTCGGCGGCCTGGCCAGTATGACAGGCACGATTGTCACCGGCTTTTTCTGGATCTTCTTACTCGAAGGGATTTTGCGCTTGTTCTTGCCCACCGGTTTCGAGACGTGGCGATTGGTGGTCTATCCATTGATCTTGCTGCTTATGATGTTGCTGCGTCCTGAGGGTGTGTTTGGGCGTTATGAATTACCTTTCCTGCGCCGGAGGATGCCGCCGCTGCCTGCGGAAGCCCTGGCGGTTGTGGCTGAACCAACACCGTTACGCGCGCAAACGCCGGCGGTGGTTGAGGTCACGCGGGAGGAAGTCGTATGAACGGGCGTCCAGATGGCATTGCACCGGAAATCGAAGCGCGCCCGCTGATGCTGGAAATGGAGGGTGTCACGCACTTTTTCGGCAACTTGCGGGCCGTCCACAATTTCGACCTGGCGCTGCGTCACGGCGAACTGGTGGGGCTGATCGGCCCGAACGGGGCCGGTAAAACGACAGTGTTCAATCTGATCACGGGCGTTTATCGTGCGACTGAAGGAGACATCCGTTACAAAGGTGCCGAATTGGTCGGCTTGCCCTCATACGAGATCATCCAAATGGGCATTGCCCGTACGTTCCAGAACATCCGCCTGTTCGCCAATCTGACGGTGCTGGACAACGTGCGCATCGCCTATCACCCGCACGCGGGATATGGGTTAGTGGATTCGGTGTTTCACACGAAGCGCTTCCGCGAGAAGGAGGCGGAGATGGCGGCGCAAGCCCAGGAATTCCTCGAAATCTTCAGCTTGGGCGAGCGGCGAAACGACATTGCGGGCAGCTTGCCCTACGGTTTGCAGCGTCGTCTTGAGATCGCGCGCGCGCTGGCCGCTTATCCTCGGGTACTGATTCTGGATGAGCCGGCAGCCGGGATGAATCCGCAAGAAATCGACGAGTTGATGGAACTTATCCACTTCATTCGCGACCGCTTCGACTTGACGATCTTGCTGGTGGAGCACCGGATGCGGTTGGTGATGAATATCTGTGAGTGGATCACGGTGATGGACTTTGGCGAGATCATCGCGCGCGGATTCCCCGCCGATGTGCGCAACGACCCGCACGTGGTTGAAGCTTATTTGGGCCGTCAGGCTGTGGACATTCGCTAGGGGGACGACGATGGCGCTTTTGGAAGTCAAGGACTTGTACGTATCGTATGGCGCGATTCGCGCCTTGCATGGCGTTTCATTTCGCGTCGAGCGCGGTGAGGTGGTGACGCTCATCGGCGCGAACGGCGCGGGCAAATCGACGACGTTGCGCACTATTTCGGGTTTGCAACAGGCCGACAGCGGTTCGATCATTTACGATGGCGTGGATATTACGCGCAAATCTGCCAGTGACATCGTCCCGCTGGGCATCGTTCAGGTGCCGGAAGGCCGTCGCATTTTTGCGCCACTCACCGTGCGTGAAAACCTGGAGATGGGCGCGTTTACACGCAAAGATAAACGTGAAATTGCCGATAGTATGGAGCACGCCTTTCATCTGTTCCCGCGTTTGAAGGAACGTCTGGAGCAGACAGGTGGCACGCTTTCCGGCGGCGAGCAACAAATGCTGGCCGTCGCTCGTGCATTGATGGCGAAACCCAAGCTGCTGCTGATGGACGAACCTTCGATGGGCCTGGCGCCAATCCTCGTGGAAGAAATTTTTGAGATCATTGGAGAGATCAACCGCGACGGTGTTACGGTGCTGCTGGTGGAGCAAAACGCGCATATGGCGCTCTCGATTGCCAATCGCGGGTATGTTCTGGAGACTGGCACCATTGAGTTGGAAGGTGAAGCTCAGGTGTTGGCCGATAATCCTCGCGTGCGTGAGGCGTATCTAGGTGGGGGATAGTGGTTAGCTATCGCCTTTAGTTGCCAGCACAGAACCGGGGTTATTTGACAACCCCGGTTTTTTGTACTGCTGCTTTGCGGTATACTATAGTGACTTTGTGTATGTCCACATGATGTACCTAAGGTTTAGAACAATGCTGCGTTATGGAAAATTGATGTTTGTTTGCCTTGCGCTGTTGCTGCTTGTGCCCGCTTGTGAGTCACAGAACAGTGATGGGGACAATGCGATCGTCGTGGCCGTTATCGCCCCCTTTGAGGGTGAATTTGCGCCGTGGGGAGCTGCCTTGCAGAACGGTGTTGTGTTGGCCGCCGATGGGTGGAATCAACGTGGCGGCGTACTCGGTAAAGCTGTCCAGGTGAAGCTGTACGACAGCGCCTGTGATTACACGACAGCACGCACGGCAGCCGGAACGGCCATCAACGAAGGTGCACAATTCCTCATCGGCGCGGTGTGCAACGCTGCTTCGGAGGGTGTGGCGCAGGTGGCGACCGACCTGAATGTATTACAAATCGCGCCTACTTCCGTAGACCCCGAAACTACGCTGGATCACGACGGCAGCGTGCGGCCATTGGTGTTTCGTATCCCATTCCTGGACGTGGACCAGGGGATTGTGGTTGCGCATTTTGCCCGGGAGACGCTGCGGGCCGGTACCGCCGCTATTCTCTACGCTGAGAACAGTGTGTACGGCCTTACGCTTGCCAATGCGTTCGAAAAGGCGTTCACCGACGCCGATGGCGATATCGTGGTTCGCAAGACCTACAGTCAGGATTCAGAAGAGTATTTTAATGTGCTGGAAGAAGTGCGCGCTCTCAATCCCGATGTCCTTTATCTGCCCGGTTATTACAACGTGATGAATCGCCTGGTCTCGCAGGCGCGCCGGTACGGCATGTTTCAGATCATTGTGGGCAGCGATGGCTGGGATTCGCCGGATCTGGACCTCGCGGCGACAGAGGGCTGTTACTTTACCACCCATTATTTCGCCGGTGAACCACGCCCCGAAGTGGCCGCCTGGACGCAGTTGTACGCGGCCCGTTATCTCGCCGAACCCGACGCCGTAGCCACGATGGGCTATGACGCGGCGAATGTTCTCTTTACAGCCGTCACCACCGCCGGGACGTTTGAGCCGTTCGCCGTGGCTGACGTGCTGGAAACGGCGACCTTCGAAGCCGTCTCCGGGCAGTTGACGTTTGATGATTTCCACAATCCCACCAAAGGTGTGCTCATGGTGCGCGTCTTCAATGGCCGTATCACCTACGTTGACCGGCTAATGCCGTAAATTGCGTTTGAATTTCCTCTCATTTGTGTTATGATTCCCTCTTGCAACTGATTGCAACTGCAAGGAAACGCAATAATGTCCTGTGAAGAACTCCTGCTTGAACGTCTCCGCGCGCGCGGATTGCGCCTGACGCCGCAGCGCGAACTGGTGCTGGCGGCATTGCACCACGTCGAAGGTCCGGCCACGGCGGAGGAAATTTATACGCGCGTCCACACGGTTAGCGCCAGTGTGGACATCTCTACGGTTTACCGGACGCTGGAACTCTTCCAGGAATTTCAACTGGTTTCCAGCTTCGATCCCGGCGACGGCAAGCGCCGTTACGAGCACCTGGGCGTCGAAGCACCGCATCACCATCTCGTGTGCCGTTCGTGCGGGCAGGTGATCCCAATCGAGCAAGCAGACGTGCATCCGTTGGCCGAGCATCTCGCGGCTGCCTATGGCTTTGCCGTCGACGAGGGCGACCTGACGATCTCCGGCCTCTGCGCTACGTGCCGCGCTGCAGCATAATAGTACACGGATTTCACGGATTCTCTGGATTTTTTTGAGAGACAATCCGTGTTTTCCGTGTTGATCCGTGTACCGAACTGCATGATGATTTTGCCGAGTTCAGATTTGTGAAGATTCGAGGTTGATTTCAAAGGGGGTACGATGTTATTTTCACCGGTTGCAATGCACATTCCTGATGGATTTCTTTCTGTGGGTGTCTCGCTCGTGTTGTGGGCGGTCGCCATCGTCGTGGTGGGGTATGCGCTCAAGCGCGTCAACGCGGACGTGGGCGAGCGCCAGGTCCCGCTGATGGGCGTCCTCGCGGCCTGCATCTTCGCCGGGCAGATGCTCAACTTCTCGGTGACAGGCGGCACGTCGGGTCACTTGATGGGCGCGGCCATCGCCACGATCTTGCTCGGGCCGTGGGCGGCGATTCTGGTGCTCACGTGCGTGGTGGGCGTGCAGGCGCTCATCTTCCAGGATGGCGGTCTGTTGGTTTTGGGCGCGAACATCGTCAATATGGGCATCATTGGCGTGGCGGTAGCGTATTTCGCGCATCGCACACTGCAAAAGCTGCTGGGCAAATGGTCGGGCGGTTTGTTCGTCAGCGGGTTTGTCTCCGGCTGGCTCTCGATCTTTGTGGCGGCGCTGGCCTGCGCGTTGCAGCTTGCGATCTCCGGCGCGTCACCGGCCAACATCGCCATCCCGGCAATGGCTGGCATCCACACGCTGATCGGCTTTGGCGAGGGTCTGATCACGGCGGGGGCATTGGTGTTCCTGAAGGCCGCGCGCCGCGATCTGGTGGAAGCGCCGCAGGCCCAACTTGCGGACAGCAAAGCCGTGTGGATCGGCGGGTTGGTGATCGCCGTGGCGCTGGCGATTATCTCGCCGCTGGCCTCCGCGCATCCCGACGGCCTGGAGTGGGTGGCCGAGGAACGCGGTTTCCTCGATCTGGCCCGCGAACCGCTCTACGAAATCATTCCCGATTACGTGCTGCCGGGTGTGTCCAACGAGGCGCTGGCGACGATTCTCGCGGGTGTTGTTGGCGCACTCATTGTCTTTGCAGCGGCGGCAGGTGTGGCCTACACGCGCGCAAACCGTTCGAGACGTAGCGGGATATAGGTGGGGCAGTTCTATTACCTCGATCCATATCGGTCACGCGCCAGCGTCGTCCACCGTTTTGATCCTCGGGTCAAGGTGACGCTGGCGCTGGCTTTTATCCTCACGGTGGCGCTGACGCCCTCCGGCGCGTGGCCGGTCTACCTTTTGCTCTTCGCACTGGATCTGGCGGCGGCGATCCTCTCCGAGTTGGGCGTGCGCTACGTCCTCAAGCGCGCGCTCATTGCGCTCCCATTCGCGTTGGCGGCACTGCCGGTGTTGTTCTCGGTTGCCGGAACCCCGCTGCTGCACCTGAATTTGGGTCAGCTATCGCTTACGGTGACGCGCGAGGGTGCGGCGCGGTTTGCGAGCATCGTCCTCAAATCGTGGCTGTCGGTGCAGATGGCTGTGGTGCTGGTGAGCAGCACGCCTTTTCCCGCGTTGTTGGCGGCGCTGCGGGCGCTCAAAATCCCCAGGCTGCTCGTGGCGATTGTGGGATTGATGTGGCGCTATCTCTTCGTGCTGGTCGATGAGGCGCTACGGCTGTTGCGGGCGCGGGAATCGCGCAGCGCCCACCCGCCGGAATCCCTGGGCCGCAGGGTGGGGGGTAGCCTCGTTTGGCGGGCGCGCGTCGCCGGCGGGATGGTGGGGAATTTGTTCCTGCGCGCCTTCGACCGCGCCGACCGCATCTACGCGGCGATGCTCTCCCGCGGCTACGACGGCGAGACGCGCACACTGCCCCTGCCGCCGCTCCACGCGACCGAGTGGGGCGTGCTGCTGGCCGGGCTGAGTGCGCTCACCCTGCTGGCGGTGGGTGGATTGTTGTTCTACCACTAATCTTCACGAATCTACGCGAATCTATCCTGGTAAACGAATGGTCGCTTGGCTAACGAGCGTTTCTGGTCGGGCCGAAGTCCGAATTCGTTTATGCGTTCCTTGATTCGAGGTCGACAAGCCTGTAAATTCTCACAGTAGACGTGGGTTGCATTTCCGCTTAAGATATGGATGCTGCAACCTTGCCTTGTTGTGGAGCGTACATACAGAGGGTGAAAGGTTGCCGTCCCAGATGTTTGTACACGCTATTTGGAAATCCGATTGGAGAAAGCCATGACCGATGCTGCCGATTACGTTGTCCGCTGTGAAAACATCCACAAATCCTTCCTGATGGGCAAAGAGGCCGTCCAGGCGCTGCGCGGGGTTTCTCTGGACGTGCAGCGCGGCGAAATTGTCTGCTTGATGGGGCCGAGCGGGTCCGGCAAGACGACGCTGCTCAATATCCTCGGCGGTCTTGAAGAGCCAAGCCGCGGTCACGTCATCGTGGATGGCGAGAACGTCGTCGCGTTGTCGGAGGATCGCCTTTCCGAGCTGCGACTCGTCAAGATGGGCTTTGTTTTCCAGAACTACAACCTGCTGGCGAATTTCACGGCGCAAGAGAACGTCGAAGTGCCGATGGCGCTGGCGGGCCTTTCGAAGCGGGCGCGTCGCCGCAAGGCCGAGAAGCTTCTGGAAAGCGTCGGCCTCTCCGACCGTGCGCAGCATTATCCAAGCGAACTGTCGGGCGGGCAGCAACAGCGTGTCGCCATTGCTCGCGCGCTCGCCAACGATCCCCCAATCCTCATCGGCGACGAAATCACCGGCGACCTCGACTCCGTGACCGGCTTCGAAGTGATGGAAATCGTCGCGCGCCTCAACCGCGAGCAGGGTACCACGATCATCTACGTCACCCACGACCCGCGTATGGCGAAATTCGCCACACGGCTGATTCAACTGCGAGACGGAGTGATTGTCGAAGAATGATATCTCGCTACGTCCTAAAAAGTTTCTCGCGTCACAAAGCGCGCACTGTAATTATGGTGTTGGCACTGCTTGTCGTCACAGCGATGCTGGTCACGCTCAACAACGGCGTTGATTCGTTGCAGCGTCAGGTCGTCGAACTCGTCGAGCGCGAGGCCGGCGAGCACGACATCACCCTCACGCGCGCCGAGACCAGCCCCAGTCAGTTTATCGACATTGCCGAGACGAGCGTCGTGCTGCGCGCCGCCGATGCTCAAGTCGCCGCGGTCTATCCGCGCTTCCACGCGACGGTGGAACTGCGCGTCGGTGGGCAGGTCGGTAACGCCTCACTGGTCGCGCGCGCGCCAGAGGATACGCTGGGGCAGGTGACGATACAAGAAGGCGCCTACGACCTGGAAGGCGACAAAATCGTGCTCCTGCGTGTCACGGCGGATACCTACCGCCTCAAAGTTGGCGACAGTGTGGACGTGAGCTACATCCTGCCGGTGTCGCGCATCACGGGGTATGAGCGCCCCGCCGATAGTAGTATGACGCGTGTCACGCGCCGCTTCACGGTCAGCGGCATTGCCTTGGCGACCGGGTTGGGCAGCGGTGGGCAGAACGGCATTTTGGCGAGTGTGGCGACCGTTCAGGATTGGCTCGATGTACCGGGCCGCGCCGAACGTCTGATTGTGAAGCTCGACGGGAATGTCTACGGTTCCGTCAACACGCAGACGGCCATCTTCCGCGTGCGGCGTATCGCCGAGCGGTTGTACGATGCGCTCGGCGACGACGCGGGCACTTACGCTTTCTCCCTCGCCAAGGCTGAAGCGCTCGATCTGAGCGACGTCGCCTTTGCGGTCCTGCGCTCGGTGAGCACGGTTTACGGCTTCCTGGTGATGGGCGTGGTGGGGCTACTGCTCTATTCGATCATCAACACCAACGTGGAAGAGCGGCGGCGCGACCTGGCCTTCCTGCGCATCCTGGGGGCAAAACGCCGCCACCTCTTCGGGCTGGTCTTTATCGAAGTCGCCTTCATCGGTTTGTTTGGGGTGGGGTTGGGTATCATCGCCGGTCAGATTTTCAGCATCACCGTTGTTGCGCCCGTGGCGAACCACCTCATCACCAGCAGCGGCGTGATGGGCGACGAGTTGGGCCTCGATTTCCACATGACCATCACCGTCGCGGCGATGCTGCGCGCCGGCCTCACCGCGGCTATCGTGTTGGCGCTGTCGGCGATTGCGCCGGCCCGCAAAGCGGCCAACACCAAAATCCGCTACGCTATCAACCCTGGTTCCGCCGACAATATTCAGATCGAAGACCTGGCCAAGCTGCGTTCGCGCAAATTCGACATACGTATCGTCATCGCGGGCGTCGTGCTGACGGTGATGTGGGGGCTGATCTTTATCGGCACCAATTGGCTTTTCGTGCAGGGGAATGAGTCCATCATCGGTGCCTTTATGTTCACCGGACTGGCGCTGCTCATCATCGGCGTCAGCCTGCTCTTCTACGCGCTGACCATCCCCTTCGAACGCCTGCTGCTCCTGGTGAGCGATGTCCTCGCGCCGCGTCTGACCTTCTTCGCCGGACCAAACCTGCTCCGTGCAAAGCAGCGCAACACCATCATCTCGCTGATGGTCGTCTTTAGCGCCACGCTGCCCACTTTTTTGGGGACGATGGCCGCGCTCGAACAGAAGAACTACGACATCCAGGCGCGTTCTAACTACGGCTCACCGGTCACTGTGCAGGTTTCGCGCTGGATGTGGGCCTTTTTCTCGCCTGCGGAGGATAATCTGCTGCCGAGTATCCTGGATGATTTCCGGGACGTGTCGGGTATCGCCGATGCGGTCGGGGTAACGTCGGCTTATCGCGCCGATTTAACCAACAAAGTCACGTTACGTACGACGTCGGTGTCGTTGCAGGGATTGACCGGCACGCTGGATGGCATTGTGTATTCCGATCTCGCGGAATACTATGCAGGCGGGCCGGAGATGTTCGATATCATCTTCCGCGAACCGGACACGATCATCCTGGGAGCCGGATACGCCGCGTACATGGACGTAAGTGTGGGTGACGTGATCAAAGTCAGGGGGGCCGGCAAGGATCATATCGTGTCGATGCGGGTTGTGGGGTTGATCGAACGGATGCCGGGTTTCAGCACCTTTTCGCGTAACCAGAATGAAATTCGTTGGGGACAGGTTCCGGCGTTTGTCTCGCTGGATACGTATCTGCGGCTGACTCACGATCCGACAACAGGTAGCATGTGCACGAGCGGTGTGTGCGTTCTCGCCGAGCGCGAGAAGCCGGTCATCGCCCGAATCCTGTCCACCACCGATCCGGGTGCGGTCGAAAAAGAGGTCATCGCCGCCTTGCGCGAGTTTTTCGCTGCCCGACCCTCGGTCTGGGTTCAATCTACTGCCGAAGCCATCCGCACAACCGAGCAATCCATGCGCACCACACGCGTGTTGATGCTGATCATGACCGCGCTTTCGTTCATCACCAGCATCTTCGGCGTCTTCGCGGTGGTCTACGTGGCGGTGTACGTGCGGCGGTTGGAGATCGGGATGCTCAAGGCCATCGGCATGCGCAAGCGGAAGTTGGTGGGGGCGTTCGCCCTGGAGGCGGTGATGATGACGGTCAGCGCCTCGCTGGCGGGCGTGGTCGCCGGGACGGTGTTGGGCTACGTGTTCTACGTCACCAACAACACGATGCGCAATACGCCTACCCAGCCGACGTTCGACTGGCTCACGACCGCTGCAATCCTAGTCATGGTCGTCCTGGCGAGCGTCATCAGCGCGATGTTAGCCGCCCGTAGCACCGTGCGCCGGAAGGTGACTTTCAGGCTTTTATGGCTATTGGCGATTGTGCTGCTCGCGGCAGGATGTACGCGCGTGGTTGAAGCTCCGACAGGGGCGGTCACGGTTGCGGCAGAATTGACAACCGCGGCCGAACCGACGCCTTTACCTGTCACCTCGGTGGGCAAGCTGGTCGTGGCCGACGGGCGGCTGGCGTCGCCGTTTCCGAGCCTGGCGTTGGGTTTTAGTGGCGGCGTGAGCGGTGAAATCGTAAACATTGCCGTGCGGGCCGGGGACGTAATTGAGGCCGGAGATACCCTGGCTCGTCTGGATGACACCGACTTGCGACTTGCCGTGGACAAAGCGCAACTGATGCTCGACCGCGCCCTCCTCGACCGGGAACGGGCCGAATTGCAGTTGGAGCAGGACGTCGCCGACGCGCAGAAATCCCTGGAGACGGCGCAGCGGGCGCTGGAGACATCGCGCCTGCAATATTCGAGCACCACCGTCGAGGAGGCGCGCGCCGTTCTGGAACGCTGGCGTGAGGCCGAAGCCGACGCCAAACGCACCTACGAGACCCCGCTTTACGGCGACTATACGCCCGACAACATCCGCGAGAGCAATTACAAGGCCTGGCAAAACGCTATCCGTGAGCGCGAATTCGCCGAGATGCGGCTGCGCGATACGATCAACGCGCGCAGTGTCCGCGCACTGGACATCGAAGCCCGCGAGCAGGACGTGGCCCAGGCCGAGCGCAAACTCAGCGCGCTCGATGCCGGCATTGCCCCAAGCTACGACCGCGCCATCGAAGACGCCGAACGCGAGTTGGCGAAGGCGAAAGCTGCGCTCGAAAACGTTGTGCTTATCGCACCGTGGAACGCCATCGTCCTCTCGGTCGACGTCGCGCCGAAGGCAACCGTCGGCGCGGGGACGCCGGTGGTGACGCTGCTCAACATCGAAGATGGCCTGCGCTTCGTTTCGGAGAACCTCAGCGAACAGCACGTCGCCGCCCTACGCCCGGGCCAGCGCGCCACGATCACGCTGCGCACCTATCCGGAAACACCGCTTGAGGGAACCGTCGAAGCGATCATTCCCCAGGTGAAGGCGGCGGATACCACCAACGCCCGCTTCACCGTCCATATACGCCTCGATCCCACCGAACTGTCATTATTGCCAGGCTTGACAGGCCGCGCGGAGATTTTGACCGGGCCGTAGGGCGAGGCATCCCCCACCAGGCGACTGAATGCCAGGTACAGTGGAAAACACTGTGCCGTGTCAACAGCTACCTATTTAGGGATGCCTCGCCCCTACGGGTGCCGTACCCGTTGATAATCCTCCAAATCCACGTACGCCTGCACCATCTCGTTTTCCACGGCCCACACCCCTGTGGCAAACTGGCGGATGAAGTAGCGGTCGTGCACCACCGCCAGTACCGTGCCTTCGAAGGCAGTCATCGCCTGCTCGAAACTGGTGCGGCTGGGGATATCGAGGTGGTTGATCGGCTCGTCGAGCAGCAAGCAGTTGCAGCCACTGGCGACCAGCCGGGCGAGCGTCAATCGCGCGCGCTCGCCGTAGCTCAGGCTGCGCACCGGCGTGAAAACGTCGTCCCCCGCGAAGAGGAAGTAGTGCAAAAACGAGCGCACGTCCGTGTCGGACATCGCCACCGCCTTACGTAGCGTATCGAAGGGCGTGCTGTCGGGATCGAGGTTCTCTTGTTCTTGCGCGTAGTAACCGAGCTTGACGTTCGCGCCCAGCCGGATCGCACCGGCGAGCGGTTCGAGCTGCCCGGCGATAGCGCGCAGCAGCGTCGTCTTGCCGCAGCCGTTCGGCCCGATGAGGGCCACGCGCTCGCCCTGGCGCAGCATTTGGTTCACGTCGCGGAGCAGTGAGATGCCATTGTAGCCTACACTCACGTCGCGCAGGCGCAGCACATCCTGCCCACTGGTGGGTGTGTCCCCAAACTCGAGCTTCATGCGCCAGGTGGAAGTTGGTCTTTCCACTCGATCCTCGCTCTCCTGGTACCGTTCGAGCCGTTTCTCGCGCGACGTCGCTTTCTTGGCGACTTTCTTCGCGTAGCGACGGGTGGTGGGATCGCCTGGGGTGGTGGTCAACTCGACGCTCATCGCGTGCATCTTCGTGCGGTGGATGTCGGCCTGCAACCGGCGGATTTCGGCCTGCTCGTCGCGCCACTGCGCCCATTGCTTCTCGCGCTGGCGTGTCCACGCTTCGATGTAGTCCGAGTAGTTGCCGGTGTACGCCGTGAGCGTGTGCGCCAGTGGGTCGAGATCGAGGATTTGCGTGACGGTGTTATCGAGAAACGCGCGGTCGTGCGAGACGATGAGCGCCGCACCGCGATACTCCCGCAGCCAGCCTTCGAGCCATTCCAGCGCGCCGATGTCCAGGTGGTTGGTGGGTTCGTCGAGCAAGAGCACCTGCGGATTCTGGATGAGCAACCGCGCCAGGCCGAGTCGCGTCTTCTGCCCGCCGCTGAGATGGCTCACGGGCGTCTCGAGGGGCACGTCGTCCAGGTCCAGCCCGGCGAGGATCGCCTTGACCATGTGTTCCGGCATCTGCTGTGCGGCGAGCGCCTCCAGATCGGCCAACGCTTCGCCGTAGGCGTCAAGAATCTGCGCTTGTTCTGTGCCTTCGGCGGTCGAGAGCGAGTCTGCCAGCGTTGCCACACGCGCCTCAAGGCTTTCCAGCGCGCGCTGTTCGGCGCGCAGAACGTGATCCAGTGTTGCGTTGTCGTGATACGTCAACCCCTGTTCCAGATAGCCCACACGCAATTCGTGCGGATCGCGTTGCACGGAACCACTGTCCGCCGTCTCCTGCCCGGTGATGATGCGCAGCAGCGTCGTCTTCCCGCAGCCGTTCGGCCCGATGAGGCCCACGCGCTCGCCGGGATTCAATGTAAATGTGACGCCGTCTAAAATGAGGGCGTCTCCATAGCGTTTTGTGATGTTCGATACTTGTAACATAGAAGCCTCTTGGTTGGTAACTGGTAATCGGTAGTTGGTAACTTGCTATTCGCCACTTTTTCCTAGTTCCTGGTTACCAATCCCCGATTACTGAAACAACAAACAAGGCCGTGAGCATTGCCCACGGCCTTGTGATGATCTGCTATTGATGAACAGACGTCAGGACTGGAATCCATACAGGAATGTGGCATGCCCGTTGTGGAAAACGTCCCGCATCTCTGTCATTCCTGTTCCCTCCGAAATAGTCTGGTCGTCGTCTAGCCTAATAGTCGGGTCGTTAGTGCATCTCCGGCTACGAGTCGGATTATATGCCTTTATGCTGGATTGTCAAACGTTACGGCATCCAGAAGCGGAAGAGGCGCAGGCCTTCGCTGACCAGCGCAAAGTTGAGGTTGAACAGGCTGCCCAAGAGCACCACCCATTGCCAGAATCCCCGGCTGATCGGGTTGTTGCTCATAAAGACGACGAGGATAAGGAGCAGGCTGAAGCGGCCCATCAGACGCGCGCTTTGCGCCGTACTCGTGGGAAGGGCCGGTTCGAGGATACCCCATCCGTCAAGACCTGGGATCGGTAATAGGTTGAAGAGCAAGCCAGTGAGCTGCAAAAAAGCGAGCAGCGCGATCCCTGCCCAAAAATGGCTGTGTCTGAACATCTCGTCTCGGGGCAAACCGATGATGAAGGGCAGCAGCAGGATGAGCGCGCACAGCGCGGTGGCAATGGGGCCGGCGGCAGAGGTAAAGCTGCGTTTTGCCTTGCTCCTGATGGCACCCATATTGACGTACACCGCGCCGCCCGGCAAGCCAATGCCGCCCATCGCCAGGTAGAGCAGCGGCAGGACGATGCTGTATGTGGCATGGGTGTACCGGAAGGGGTTGAGTGTAAGGTAACCCTTGTTGACGACACTTCTATCGCCGCCCCAATACGCTGCTAGCGCGTGACCGAACTCGTGCAGCGATAGGCTGATCATCCACCCGCCGATGACGAAGAGCACGAATACCAGTGTCTTCACCGGTGCAGGGATGCCGCTGCGATAGCTTAGAAATCCCGCAAGGGCTGTCACGCCCAGCATTGCGCCGAACACCGGGCTGATTTGCACGGGTGATTGTTGCGTCCGAGACGTCGGATAAAATGGGTCTTCGTTGTAAGTGCTCATGATGCTCCGCCTTGTTGAGGGGGGTGCGGCTTTGTACAAGCGGTCTCTGACAGCGGGTGTGGATCGGGACATTTATAGTTTTGATGACCAATGGCGCGCAGGTACGACGCCCACTGCTCCAACCCTTCGTGCGGGGCTGGATAGTAGCCGTTGAGCCTGTAGACGCGCACTACCTGCGGCAGCAAGTGTGTCACCACTTCGTAGTTGATCGTCTCGGCCCAGCCTCCGACCTCCTCCGCCGTGATTTCGTCGTTGCCTTGTTGTCCAATGGCGACGACCTCATCGCCGATGTGCGCGCCGGGAATGTGCGTTACATCGACGACCATCTGATCCATACAGATACGCCCGCAAATCGGCGCGCGTTGCCCCTGGATCAGCATTGCGCCACGATTGGAGGCCAGTCGTGGATAGCCGTCGCCGTACCCTAGCGGGATCAACGCCACACGCATCGGTTTTTCTGCGATGAAGGTGCGTCCATAGCTGATGGCGCTGCCGGGCGCCAAATCGCGCACGTGGATGACGGTGGTCTTGAGGGTAAGGGCGCGCCGCAACAGGAAGGGCGGCGTGCTGGGCAGCGAAGGCGCCATCCCGTAAATGAGCAGCCCTGGACGGACCGCTGCCATGTGCGCCTCCGGCAGTGTGACCAATCCGGCGCTGTTACAAATGTGTGGCATTGGGATGGGGTAGCCCAAACGCGCTAACTCCTCGTGTACGTCTCGGAAACGGTGCAACTGGCGTCGTGCGTCGGTGAGGTCGTCCTGGTCGGCGGTGGCGAAGTGGGAGAAGAGGCCCTCAATCTGCAAATTCGGCAGCGATGCGATATAGCGCACGAAGTTCACCGCTTTTTCCGGCTCCAACCCGTAGCGGCTCATCCCCGTGTCGATTTTGACGTGGACGGGAGTCGGGGCTTCGGCGCGGGCCGAGATGATCCGTGCAGTATCCCAATCGACCAATGTGGGGGTGATGTGGTTGCGCAGCACCAAATCCACGCCCGATGGTGGAGTGTGCCCCATCAACAGAATCGGTGCGGTGATGCCGCTTTCGCGCAGCGTCACGGCGACCTGGATGCGGTGGACGGCCAGACGGCTGGCGCCCGCTTCCAGGGCCGTCCGTGAGATGGGGAGCAAGCCGTGCCCGTAGGCGTTCGCCTTCACACTGGCAATAATCTCAACGTTTGGTCCGACGAAGGCTTTGATAGCTTGAACATTATGGGCGATGGCATCGAGATCGATTTCCGCCCATGTGACGACACCGTCTGGAATCATACTTATCCTATCCTCAACTCTCTGCGAAATAGCGTGCAGCTATAAAGGTTACACAGTTCCCCATCATAACAGATTTTCACGAGCTTTCCAGACGGGTGTAAGCTGTCAGCAATCAGCCTTCAGCTTTCAGCCGGATAGATTCCGTTCAGTTGCTGATGGCTGATAGCTGACCGCTGACGGCTATGGTAGAATCATCGCTTCGCGTTCAGGGCCGACGCTGACAAAAGAGGCGGGCACGCCGGTTAATTCCTCGATACGGGCGATGTAGGCTTGCGCAGCGGCAGGCAAGTCTCCGCGGTGGCGAGCGTGGCTGATGTCTTCCTGCCACCCGGGCAGTTCCTCGTAGATGGGGCGGCAGCGTTCCAGGGCCTCCGCGCCCCATTCCGCCGGGAACTGTTCGATGCGCTCGCCATCCAGCTCATAGGCGATGGCGATAGGCAGCGTGGGTAAACCGCTGAGGACATCCAACTTGCTCACCGCGAAGTCGGTCAGCCCGTTCACCTGGGCTGCGTAGCGCAGAATGACGGCGTCGAGCCAGCCGCAGCGCCGCGGGCGACCGGTCGTGGTGCCGAATTCGTGCCCGACCTCGCGGATGTGCTCGCCGAGCGCATCTTCCAACTCGGTGGGGAAGGGGCCGGCGCCTACGCGCGTGGTGTAGGCTTTGGCAATGCCGACGACGCGCACCACGTCTTTCGGGCCAACACCCAGGCCGGTCAACGCGCCACCACTGATAGGCGAGGAGCTGGTGACGAAGGGGTAAGTCCCCAGGTTGAGATCGAGCAATGTCCCTTGCGCGCCTTCGGCGATGATGTGTTTGCCCTCCGCAATCGCCTGTCCCACCATCGCGACGCCGTCTACCAGGTGTGGAGCGAGCGTCTCGGCGGCTTGATGCAACTGCGACACAATCTGCCCGGCGGGCTGTGCTGTCAAGCCGTAGAGGTTGACCAGACGCTCGTTATGGGCGTCCACCAGCGCGCCGACGGCTTCAGCGAAGACGTTGGGTTCGCGCATTTGCCCGGCGCGTAGGCCTACACGCTGCGCCTTGTCGGCATAGGTTGGGCCGATGCCACGTTTTGTTGTGCCGATGGCCTCGTGCCCGCGTGTGATCTCCGATGCGCCGTCGAGCGCCTGATGTGTGGGCAACACGAGATGCGCGCCCGCTGCGAGCTTCAGGTGCGCAGCACTGACATCCAATCCCAGATCGCGTAGCGTCCCCATTTCGCGGAGCAACGTCAGCGGGTTGACCACCGTACCTGCGCCGATGAGGCAGGTCACGTGAGGATAAAGGATGCCTGAAGGCACGAGGTGCAGGGCAAGTTTGCGTCCTTCGGCGATAACGGTGTGCCCGGCGTTGTCTCCGCCGTTGAACCGGGCGACAACGTCAGCATGCGCTGCGAAATAATCGACGACCCGGCCCTTTCCTTCATCCCCCCATTGTGCTCCAACGATCACTGTGACTGGCATATTGTGCTCCTTTCGATTGACCTGATAGTTTTACCACAGATTTGGTGAAACTTCAACACACCAACGAAACTGCCACATAACGGTCACATAACACAAACATAACTCATGCTAATGTGGTTTATACTCATTGTTAATAAGGTGGGAACCGGATGACCTCGATATTAAAACGTCTTAGCCTTCACATTCTTGGGGGTCAACGGTACAGGCAGTGCCGGCGAATGTGGCCGACCGGCGGTTAGCTAACTTATTGTGGGACGCGGATTTACGCCAGAGCTGGGATAGAGAACTCTACTTCTGGCGTAAATCCGTGGTAAAACAATTTTTGGCCATCCTCTGTAGCATACTCCTGACAATCCAATTCTGACTGGTGCTCATGATGACTGCGCAGCTCGTTCCCGAAGTTCGACGCTGAGCCGGGCGTTTTCCAACACGACCGATGCCTGCCAGGCAAAAACGGTCGCGAAGGCGATCTCATCCTCGGTAAAAGGCGTGTATGTCTCACGCGCCAATGAGAGCATCCCAATCACCTTGTCCTCGTGGATCAACGGAATGCCGATCCAACTGCGTGCGGGTAGCAAGTCTTGCAGATGAAACCAATCCGCACGTCGCAACGCGTCGTCCAGGATTAGCGGTCGTTGCGTGCGGCGTATCTCGTCATAGACATCGCCTGCCCGCACAGGTATTCGCCAGCGGAAGGCGCGTTTGCTGCCGGGAAAGCCTCGCGCCGCGGCAAGCTCCAACAGCGTATCGTTTTGCAGCATGATCGATCCGCGGTCGTAGGGAAGCACTTTGGCAAGCTGTTGCAGGATCATATCGAACGCGGCCTGCGTATCCATCGGACGGGAAAGCGCCCGCCCAACGTGGTGCAGTGTCTCCATCAACCGGCGGCGATCCTTCTCCGTCTGGCGTAACAATCGATTCTGCACGGCCAGGGCAATGTGGTCGGCCATAAGCTGCAACGCGGTTACATCCTCATCGTGGAAGGCAGTGGGGCGGTCGCTCTGTATGTCCAGCACGCCGAGCAGATGTTGACCCACGTACAGTGGCATGGTTAGTTCTGAGCGCGTATCGGGCAGTAAGTCCCATATCACGAAGCGTGGGTCCCGGGCTGTGTCTCTGGCGTAGGCCACACGGCGGTTTTCCGCGACCCAACCGATGATCCCGCGTCCGATGCTAACACGTGCGCCGGCTTGGATGGCGGCTCGCCCGGCGCTGCCGGTCCCCGCGCGAGCGACCAACTCTCCGGTGTTCTCATCCAGTAAAAAGATGCCAACGTAGGTACACCCGTAGCGTGCGCCGATGCTGTCTGTCGCTTGCTGCAATAGCGTATCCATGTCGTCGATGGCGCTGAAGTGTTCTGCGATGGCGCGGTTCGTTTCTACCTGGGCGGTCCACCGCTGGATAGCTGTGATCTGCGCTTCGCCTTGGAGGTATAGTCGGGCGATTTGTATGCAGCTTGTGCGGCGCATGGCGTGAACGGCTACGGCGAGTCCCGATGCCAGCACAAGCGCGACACCTGCATTTCCCCATCCTGCCTGTGCGGAGAAAATCACTAGCGCCCCCAGCCATCCTAAGCATCCTATACCCAACAGCAATCCAAACCAGAATGTTTGCACGAGCAGTAGGCCCGCGCTCACGTGGACGAGCATCAACAATGCGGTTACATGGGGCTTACCGGTGGCAAACAGCGCATGCTGCGTTATCAACAGAGGGAGGGCGATCAATGCCGCCGTCACTGCCGGAGCGTGGCGCGGCGACAGTCTCCATGCGCGCAGCGCGCCCATCAATGCAAATGACGACAGGGCTGAGACGATGAGTAGTGTGATGGCGAGGCCGACAGGTTCAGGCGCTAAGCATTGATAGGCGATGCCGATCAGGTGACAGACGCCGGAAATCAGCGCCACACGAGGAAGGGCAGCCAGCGTCATCGCATTAAGCCGGGCGTTTACCATTGCTGTTTGCGCCGCGGGATCGTGCGATTCCAGAGAGACGAGTCCGGTCTGCATGGGTGTTAAGCGGCAGGCAGGTCAGCGGCGGAGAAGCCTTCGGGCAAAAGTTCTTCCAGCGTGCGCTGGCGGTAGCTGCCGTCGGTTCGCGCGATAAAAACCGGCATTGCAGATGTGCCGAATTCCTGCATCACCTGGCGGCACGATCCGCAGGGCGTTCCGCCGTTCGCAGTGGCGACGGCGACGGCGACGATGTGTTGCGCGCCTTCGGAGATCGCTTTGGTGATGGCGACGCGCTCTGCACAGATCGTCAGCGGGTAGACGGCGTTTTCGACATTGCAGCCGCTGTACACGCGCCCGTCATCGGCCAGCACTGCCGCGCCCACCGGATAGCCGGAGTAGGGGACATAAGCTTGTTCTAGCGCCGCAATCGCTTGTGTCACGAGCTGCGTTGCGTCAATTTGTGTACTTTCGTGCAGATTTGTAGTTACCATCTTTATCAGTTGCCGGATTCCTCTGAATTGTCATCGAGGTGTTTGCGGACTCGCGCTGGCACGCCGTAAGCCACGGTGCGCGGTGGAATGTCGTGCGTGACCACCGACCCGGCTCCCGTTTTCGCCCCCGCGCCGATGTGGAGCGGCGCCACCAGCAATGAGTTCGAGCCGATAAAAGCGCCTTCGTCGATCACGGTGGCATGCTTGCGTTCTCCGTCGAAGTTGCACGTGATCGTTCCCGCGCCGATGTTGACATCCTCGCCCACCTGTGCGTCACCCAGATAGCTGAAGTGCCCCATCTTCGCGTTGGGGCCGAGCGTGCTGTTCTTCATTTCTCCAAAGTTACCGACGTGCGCCCCGCTACACACGCGAGCGCCCTTACGCAGGTGGCTGAAGGGGCCGATGTCGCTATCATCCTCCATGACTGCGTATTCCAACACCGAAGCCAGCACTGTGCAGCGATTGCCGATGGTGCATCCTTCGATGAGACTGTTCGGCCCGATGGCGCACGCTTCGCCGATAACGGTTTTGCCGCGTAGATGCGTGTTGGGCTGGATCACGGTATCTGGCCCGATGGTCACGTCTGGGCCGATGTAGGTGCTTGCCGGATCGGTAAGCGTGACGCCGGCGAGCATCCACCGTTCGTTGATACGTTGCCGCAAGGCAGCCTCGGCCAGGGCCAGATCGACGCGCGTATTGACGCCGATGGCCTCGGTGGGATCTTCGACCACAAGCGTTTCCACCGTTTGGTGGGCGCCAACCGCCAGCCCAATCACATCGGTGAGATAATACTCGCCTTTTTGCGGGCTGGGTTCGAGTTGTTCCAGGAAACGCCACAACGTCTTACCGGCAAAGATACCGATGCCGCTATGCATCTCGCGGAGGGCGGCGATGTCTGGCGTGGCCTCGATTTCCTCGACGATGGCGTGGACGCGCCCGTAGGCGTCGCGCACGATACGACCCAGACCGCATGAAACCCCACAATCGACAGTAAGGATCGTCGCCGTGGCCCGGCTTAGGACATGCTGCTCGAACAGATGGCGGAGGGTCGCCTCTTGCACAAGCGGCGTGTCGGCGTAGAGCACCAAGACGTGCTCTGCTTGCCCTTCGAGCAGCGACCGCGCTTGCAGTACGGCGTGCCCGGTCCCCAACGGCTCCTGTTGGACGACGTACCGGGCACGTTCGCCTGCCCATGCGCGGATAGCCTCAGCGGTGTCTGGTGCCACGACGAGGACGGGAGGCGTGTCGGCGAGGCGTGTCGCCAGATCGAGAATATGGGCCAACATCGGACGTTCGCCTAAAGTATGCAGAATTTTGGGAAGACGCGATACAAATCGCTCGCTCTTTCCGGCGGCTAGAATCACGACAGCCAGGCTCATAAGCGGCTCCTTTGAGAACAAACCACGAATCTACACTAATCTTCACGAACAGAAGAGAATTCGTGTGGATTCGTGAAGTTTTAATGTGCCTCAATTATAGCATGGCAGATAGGCAAAGCAACCAATTTTCTATCCTTCCCCGTCTACTGTCTGCGCCTGCCGTTTACCTAACCCATTGCAAACCCTTACCTTTCAAGTATAATCGCTGCAAGGGGAGACGATGATGATCTGGTTGGACGCCATCAAAGGAAACTTATCCGGCCCGCTGCGTTTGCGGGTGAGTGGGCGTAGTATGTTACCCACGTTACGCCCAGGCGATGAAGTCGTTGTCCATCCGGTGACGGCAGAGGCGCTCGCGCCTGGGGATTGGGTGGTCGTCCGCAATGCGCAGGGCGCTTTTTTGCACCGTTACCTGGGACAACGGCGCGGGCGCATCCTCACGAAAGGGGATGGACATATGGGCTTCGATCCTCCCTGGCCTTCCGACGCTGTATTGGGACGTGTTGTAGAGGCGCAGCGTGACGGACGTTGTTTCTACCGGCGCGCGGATGGGCAACTGCGCCGTGAGAGGTTTCTGACTGCCGGGCACCACATCCTAGGCGATGTGTGGGGGCTGCTAAGGCGCGTCAAGGCGTTGTTGCTGGCGCTTTGTCTGGCATTGTTTACCGTGGCGTTGGTTTGGGCATCGGTTAAAATTACAAGTTTTATTGCCGAAACCGGCACAAACGCCATCGTTCTGAAGTGGGAGACCGCCAGTGAGACGGATAATCTGGGCTTTCGCCTCTACCGTAGTCTGACTGAGAGCGGTGGTTACGCAGATATCTCTGGATTCATTGCAACGCTGGATGAGGGTTTTGGCGCTTCTTATGTGTATACAGATACCAACGTGACGTCTGGTATCGTCTATTATTACAAGTTGCAGGACTTGCCTGCCGATGGTGATCAAACCAGCTTTACTGGTCCAATCTCTGCGACCATATCATCGTCTTCTACGCCCGTTGCAACGCCAACATCTACATCGACGCCGACAACCTCCCCAGACAATACACCCACCATCACACCTACGCCGTCGCCAACCTTGACGCCCAACCCCAACGTCCGCTTTTGGGCTGACAAGACCGAGCTGACCGCCGGCGAATGTACGACCCTGTACTGGCAAACGAACAATATCCGGGCAGTCTTCTTCGACGATCAGCCCGTTGGTGGTGACGGTCAGCGCCAATTCTGCCCGTGCCTCACCGAATCACACACCTTGCGTGTGAGGTATCTCAATGGCACGGACGAAGATTTCGTCATCACACTCAATGTGACAGGCGTATGTGGGGTGACGGCAGCAACGGCGACGTCCACTTTGACACCACGGGACACGACCTTCGATCGCGGCACAGCTACGCCACGTCCCACTTCCACGCCCGCTCCAACTCTGTCGCCGGCAGAACTCACCGCGACGGCATCGGCGGGAGCGCATCTAGCAGCGCTACCTACCTCCCCGGCAGATGAGCGTGTAACAGCGACAACCTCCATGGAACAGGATGCACCTCCGGCCGCTCCGCAGGATGCAGCACGAGCTTCAGAGTTGCTTGACTCTCCTTTGGCGACGCCCACGGTTTCGTCTGATGTTCTGGTGGACTCGAGCGCGCTGCCTACGCGCCGTCCGGTGGAGGGTGAACTATCCGGCGTGCCGGCGGAGCGTTTGCTTTCTGTCTGGTTGTTGATTGTAGGCGGGATTATCGGTGCGGGTTTCATCGGAGCAGGTATCTTAATGTGGAAGCGACAACAGTGAAGCGCGCACTGTGGATCGGGGCGGCGCTGTTGGCGCTTGTCTTGCTCGCGGGATGTCGTGTTGCACCCGAGCCGTCACCGGAAACAAACCTTGTGTCCGCTACGGATGATGGGTGGACGCTGTTGGTCCGCAGCGATGGCCCGCGCTGGCTAGGCCCAGACTGGTGGCGCGCGCAGGGCATCGATCCCGCAACGCTCACGCTCGAACAACTTCGCCTGACGCGCCACGATGAAATCATCCCTGCGCTCTGGCTGTCCTCTGCCGGTGGCCCCGGTTTGCTCTTCTACGGTGAAGCCGCGCCAGGCCGCCTGGGTCCGGTAGGAGGCTATCATCTCGCGTTCGGTGCAGTCGAAGGTCAGCCCGAGACAGAGCAACTGCCGGCTGTCACACCTTCCGCGCAATACCAAACCACGACCGCCGCCACGCTTTGGTTGGAAGAGGATAACTTCTACCGACCCACCGCCCCGCCGGAAAGCAACTGGCTATGGATGTCGTTCAATGCGGCTCCGGCGCTCACGTTGACCGTCACCCTCACCGAGGCGGTTGCTGCGCCTGTTACGCTGTCCCTGCGCTTTTGGGGACAGAGCAGTATGCCACAGAACCCCGATCACCACGTCCTCGTCTTATGGAATGGGGAACTGGTATCTGACCATTACTGGGATGGCAACGCGCTGGAAGAGTGGACGGTGGTTGCCCCCGCCCCGCGCTCCGGCGCAAACGAGCTTGTGTTGATTTCGCCCGGCGACACAGAAGCGCCTGTCGAGGTGACGTGGCTGGATCGTGTCGGTGTGACGTGGCAGCGCGCATTGACGTACACGGGCGGTTGGGAAAACTGGATCGCGGGATCGGAACCGGCGGCCTGCTGGGTGGCTGTCCCGGAGGGGCAAGTCGCGGCGATACTCGTGAGTGAAGACGGGGCGGCGCGTGGCGGCCTGGTCGAGCCTGATGACAGCGGGCGCGCTTGCGTAGCGCAACAACCCGGCGACCGTGGCTGGATCGGCCTGGTAGAGGCTATGCCAGCGCCCGACGTGGTGCGTCCACGAGAACCCATCGAGGCGGATATGCTGGCGGCGGATTATCTGATCATCGCGCCACGCCTGTTCCACGCGGCGCTCGCCCCGCTGGTCGAAGCGCGTGTCGCTGAGGGATTATCTGTGCTGGTGGTGACGCCGGAGCAGGTCTACGACGCTTTTAGCGCGGGTGCGCCGTCAGCGGAGGCGATCCGCACGGCGGTGACGGCGCTACACGCGCGCGGTCAACTGCGCCATCTGCTTTTGGTGGGCGACGCCTCCGCCGATCCCCAGGCGTGGTGGCAGGCAGATGCCACGCTCGTGCCGACGGGGTGGGTGCGCACCGGCTTTCTGGGCGATACGGCTTCGGATCACGCGCTCGTAACCGGCGACGATGGTAAGCCGTTGCTCGCGGTGGGTCGTTTCCCCGCCTCAACCGCCGCCGAAGTGCAAGCGATGGTCGCCAAGACGCTGTCCTGGCAGCCGGCTTCGCGTTTGGCGCTGTTGCACGATGACGAACGTGAGTTTGTCGTGATGACGGATGCACTGGCAGAGGTGTTTGCGCCTGACGCGCGTTTCGGAGACGATGAGGCTGATACCCGCCGTGACTTACTGCGCTGGTTGCGTGCTGCGCCGGGCGTGTTGGTCTACAGCGGGCATGGCAGCCTGCCCGTCCTGGGCGACGAGAAATTCCTCACCGTGGAGGATGCCGGGGCGTGGGATGGCCCAACCATTGTCGCGGCGTGGACGTGCCTCGCCGCGAATTTCACGCATCCCACGCAGATGGGTCTCGCCGAGGCGTGGTTGCGCCATCCCAAAGGCGTTGTCGCGTTTGTTGGGCCGACTGCGGAAACGACGACCGGCGAGCAATCGGCGATGACGTTGGCCTTCCAGCGCGCGTTGGCTGATGGCGCGACCGTCGGTGATGCGCTGTTAGCCGGTTGGCGCGCGGCGCAATCGAAAGATGCAGAGATCAGTTTCGTGTTGTTGGGTGATCCGGCGCTACGGCCTATGCCTGTGCCGTAAATGGAGCTTAAGACCAGTTGGCGGGACAATCACGCTTACCTCAGACGCCTCGACGCAAATCTTATGTGCTACCGGCGCTTGCCGGTTTTCTCGTTGTGTCTGGGATGGCGTTGATGGTGGCAGGCGCACCGTCGCTGCGGCCGGCGGCAGTCGAGCCTTCCACGGTTGCTCTCACACATGAGGTGGTGAGTTTACTGGCGACATCGACCCCTGCACCCTCTCCGACACCGGAACCGCTCATTCCCACCCGGACAGCGGACGCAAAAGACTTCGCCACGCCCACGCAGACGGCGACGCCGGAACCGGCATCGACGCCAACACTTGAGCCGACGCCAACATCAACACCAACGCCTGAATTAAGGCTATATGCAACACCTGGGTTAACGTCAACACCTGCGCCTGCAGCGACAACGGCTCTACCGTCTCCCGCAGGTTTTGTAGTCCGGCCGCATGAGCGGTTTCGCCTGGGGGTCTCGTTGCCGGGTGGCGCAAACGCTACTTATGATTTAGGTGCGCTGCAAGTCGGGTGGGTGATGGATTGGGCGGTGCGGAGTTCGACCGCATTGCCGCCGAGTGTGGCCTATATGCCCACCGTGCGGATGGGCGGCGGGCGACTCCGGCCTGAAGCAGCCACATTGACGGCGGTGGCAGCGGTGCGCCCCGGTTCCACCTGGCTCATCTCCAATGAACCGGACGTGCGCTGGCAGGATAACGTGGACCCGGCGACCTACGCCCGGCTGTACCACGAAGCCTATACCGCGATCAAGGCCGGCGATCCTTCCGCGATTGTGGCGGCGGGCGGCATTGCGCAGCCTACACCGCTGCGTCTGCGCTATCTTGATCTCGCGCTGGAGGCATACCGCGCCGAGTTCGGCACGGCGCTTCCGGCGCAGGCGTGGCAAATTCACAATTATATGCTCCGCGAGGAGCGCGATTCCTGGGGGGTGGACATTCCACCGGGCATTCCCGATGATACCGGCGTGCTGTTCAGCATTGACGATTCGGGTAATCTGAACGTCTTCCGGTCGCAGATTTACGACTTCCGCCGCTGGATGGTCTCACGGGGCTATGGCGGGCAACCGCTCATCATCTCCGAATTCGGGGTGCCGATGCCGGAAGACTACGGCTTCCCGCCGGAGCGGATGGCCGAGTTCCTGCGCGAGACGTGGCGCTTCTTCTTGACGGCAGCGGATGGGGGGCTTGGCGATCCAAGCGATGGCGGGCGGCTGGTGCAGCGTTGGTGTTGGTTCAGCTTGGGCGATCCTGTCTATGCGACCGGCAATCTGCTTGGCAGCGACGGCAGTTGGACGCCCCTGGGGTGGACCTGGATCTCTTACGTGAGTGAATGAGCGTATGAAAGCATGGCTGGAAGAACTTAAGGCACGGCTGCAAGTTTTGCGCTGGGTGTTGAGCCTGGGCGTGATGTTCGTTTCGGTGTGGCTGCTCGTCCGCGAGTTGGATTGGGTGCAGGTGCTCGGTGCATTGCAGACCGCGAACTACACCTGGGTGGCGGTCGGCGTGCTGGCGATTGTCGGGACGTTCTTTGCGCGCGTGTGGCGTTGGCAAGCGTTGTTATGGCGCACGAATCTGCGGTTTTGGCCCGCGCTGACGGCGCTGTTGGTAGGCCAGGTGGCGAACATGATCTTGCCGATGCGCGGCGGTGACCTGGTGCGCGCGATGTGGGTGCGTCCGGAGCGCGGCGCGGAGCCAGACAGGGACGCACACGACGTGCCCCCTGCTGCCGGTGCATCAGAAGCGTTGGGGAGCGTGGCTCTGGAGAAGGTCTGGGATATGCTGGCGCTGCTGATCTGCGCTATACTCTTGCTGGCGCTGGCCCCCTTGCCGGATTGGTTCTCCAGCTCGACGTGGAGCACGGCGGGTATTCTGATTGTGGGTAGCTTAGTCTTGTGGGCCGGGTTGCGCTGGCAGGACGTGCTGTTTCGCTGGGCGGCGATCATTCTGGCGCGTTTTCCGGCGGGATGGGACAAAGCGTTGCTGCCACGGATGCAGCGGTTGGCGAATGGACTGAATTCGTTGCAGAGCGCCCAGGCATCGGGCCGGGTTTTTCTCTGGACGATGGTCACGTGGGGATTGGGTGCGGCCTCGAACTGGGCGGTGATGCGCGCCTTCGGCGTCAATTTGCCGGTCGCTGCTGTTTTTTTGCTGGCCGCGTTGATGGTCGGCAATGCAGTCGTACCGACACCGGCGCGCCTGGGTGTCTATGAAGGTATCTGCGTGGTCTCCCTTGGGCTGTTCGACGTATCTTACGATCTGGCGTTGGCAATTGGCTTGGTGTTGCATCTGGTGGTGATGGGGCCGCCGTTGATCGCGGCAGGTTTGTTGGTGCTGGCTTTCCAGTTGACGCGGAGGGCGTATGGCTCAAGTCACAGCAGTTAGCACTCCCGAGTACTCGGTCATCGTGCCGGCCTATCAGGAGGAGGACGTGGTCGGCGCGTGTGTGCGAGCGCTGGCGCAACAGACGGTGGATCGCGCGCGCTACGAAATCCTCGTTGTGGACGACGGGTCTACAGATGCTACGAGCGATGTGGCGCGGGAGGCGGGCGCGGATTTGGTTATCCGTGTGCCGCATGGCGGACCGGCGGCAGCGCGCAATGCGGGTATCGAAGCAGCGAGAGGGGACATTGTCCTGTTCACGGATGCCGACTGCGAGCCTGGCGAAGACTGGATCGCGCACATGGTCGCGCCGTTGGCCGATGCCAAAGTGATGGGGGTAAAAGGCACCTATCGCACCAGACAACCTTCGTTGATTGCCCGTTTGGTGCAACTGGAGTTCGAAATCCGCTACGAGCGGATGGAGGTCCTCGAGCGTATCGATTTCATCGATACGTATGCGGCGGCCTATCGACGGGCATTACTGGTGGAACATGGGTTATTTGATACCGCCTATATCGCCGCAGAGGATGTGGATTTGTCATTTCGACTGGCGCAAGCGGGTCATTGGCTCGTTTTCGTGCCTGGCGCCTGGGTCTGGCACCGGCATCCGGCGACGTTGGGGCGCTATCTGGCCCGCAAGGCGCGCTTTGGCTACTGGCGCGCCCTGCTCTACGTCCGCTATCCCGACAAGATTTCTGGCGACGCGCACACCGATCCCATGTTGAAACCGCAGTTCGCGCTGGTGGCATTGCTTGGGCTTGCGGTGATCGCTGGATTGTTCTGGACTCCGGCATGGCTCGCGGCGCTGCTCCTGGTGCTGCTCTTTCTGACGACGACGCTGTCTTTTGTGCGGTGGGCGTGGCGGCGCGATCGGGCTGTAGCGTTGGCGTGGCCCGGTGTGACGTTGCTGCGTGTGATCGTGCAGGGCTTGGGGTTGGCGCTGGGGCTGCTGCGGCAAATCGGAGAACGCGACTCTGGTGCCGGGCATAACAAAAGATAGTGATGCGGAATAAACCTACAATTCCTCTACTTGTGGGGATGGTTGCGTTGCTCATTTATGGAGCAACGATGGCGCCGTCGCTCACGTGGGCGCACTGGGGTGCAGATGGCGGCGACTTCATCACGGCGGCGGTTACAGGGCGGATGCCGCACCCGCCAGGGTTTCCCCTCTATCTGACGTTGGCGCGCGTCTTCGTGGCACTTCCCTGGCGTGATCCCGCCTGGCGTCTCAACCTGCTCTCAACAGTGATGGCGGTGGGAACGGTGGTGTTGACCGCGCTCACGCTTCAACGCCAGGAAAAATCCCCGTGGATTGTGCTCGCGGCATCGCTCACGCTGGCTTTCGCCCCGCTGTTTTGGTCGCAGGCCCTCATCACAGAGGTGTACACCACAGCAGCGTTTTTCGCGGCATTGGCAAATCACGAAGTGCGTGTTGCGAGGTGCGAGGTGCGAAATACGACTCACGAATCGCAAATCGCCCAATCAGCCTTATTGGGTATCATTTGTGGGCTAGGGATGGCGGTGCATCCGACCTTAGTACTTTTGACCCCGCTGTGGGTTATCCATTTATGGCCTGATGACGCGATATGGAAATCGCGACTACGTTCCCCTGTCTACCGTCTACCGTCTACCGTCTACCTGGCCGGTCTGGCTATCGGCTTGCTCCCCTACGCATTCTTGCCGTTCCTCGGCTCGTGGCCGCAGCCGTGGGGGGATTTACGCACGTTCGCCGGGTGGTGGGATGTGGTGACGGCCCGTTTGTATCACGGCTATGCCTTCGGGCTGCCGTTGGCCGACTGGCCGGCGCGGTTGGCGGCGTGGGCGGCGTTGCTGGCGCGGCAGTTAAGCCCGCTGGGCGGCGCGCTGGTGTTGTTTGGCGGTTGGTTGGGATGGCGAGAACGCCGGTCGCGTTGGGACGTGGTTGGTTTAGTGTTGGCGGGTGGTCTGGTGAGCGTGTTTGCCATTGGCTACGGCACACCGGATTCGTTGCTGTATCTGTTGCCGTTGTTGCCGCTGGTCATCCCTTTGCTTGGTGCAGGAATGCGCGGGCTAGTAGAACGGGGAATGCCCGCGTGGGCGACCTTGCTCTTACCCCTGGTGCTGCTCGCGTGGAATTGGCACGCCGTGGACCTGCGCCGCGATGATGAGGCCGTCTTGTGGTACAATCGTGTGTTGAAGGCGACGCCGGCGGATGCCGTTTTGATCACGACATTGGGTGACCCGTACACCTTTGCCCTGTGGTACGCGCAAGAGGCATTGGAGCTACGCGCTGACGTATTGGTCATTGACGGGAATCTGTGGTGGCAGGAGAGTTACCGGCAGTTTTTATTTGCACAGACCGGGTATAGGGTTGCCGAAGCCGCTTACGCTTCCAAGCCGGAAGATTACGCTGCCGGCCGGCCTTTGTGCCGGATTGTGGAGGAGGGTGTTGCGTGTCCGTAATCGCACAACATAGAAAGAAGATCGCGCTCGGTCTGGTTGCACTGGGCGTGATTTTGATCGTGGTTTGGGGCGTGCAGTCCGCAGTCGCGGCGGGATCGCTGTTGCGCTCACTGAGGACTGCTCAGGCGATGCTCGGCGACGATTCTGCGACGACAGGGCTATCCACGCTTCCAAGCGCGGCTGAATTGGGAGCTTTGTTACGCCAGACGCGGCGTGATGTGGTGACGCTCCGGCGTAACGTTGGCTGGTTGGCCGGGATGGGACCGGCGTTCCGCTGGCTGCCAAAGGTGGGTCCGCTGGCTGCCGACGCGCCCGCGTTGCTTACACTGGCCGATGGCTTGACCGAGGCAGGGGTGTTGTTGTGGGATGCTGGCGAGCCGTTTGTGACGGCGTTCCAGGATGGGGAACCGGTGATGGACAACCTGGGCGATGTCTTCGTGCGCCTGACGCCGGTTTTGCCGCGCGCCCGATCCGCCGTTGCCAGGGCGCGCACGGCTTACGCAGCAATTGATGTGGATGCTCTGCCGGATCGTTTCCAGGGTCCGCTGCAACAGCTAGGCCCACTACTGCCCCTGTTGGATGATGGGTTGGCCTTTGCGGAGACGGGGCCGGCTTTACTCGGATTGGATTCGCCGCGCACCTATCTGTTGCTCGTGCTCAACGAAAGCGAGTTGCGGCCCGGCGGCGGATTTATCACCGGGGTGGGGGAGGTGCACGTCGCAGGCGGCAAGGTTGCCGAGATGACATTCGGTGATAGTTATGCGGCGGACGATTTCACGCAGCCTTATCCGGATGCGCCTGAGCCGTTTCAGCAATTTATGGGCATAGAGTTGCTGGTGTTCCGCGATAGCAACTGGTCGCCCGATTTCCCGACGGCGGTGCGCCAGGGATTGGAATTGTATCGTCCACGCCGCGCGGTGACGGTGGATGGCGTCATCGCTGTGGACCAACACGCGGCAGAGCGCCTGCTGGATATCCTCGGTCCGCTGACTTTGCCTGATATGGAAGACCCTGTAACCGGCGCGACATTACTAGAACAATATTACAGTACGTGGGCGCCGGAGGAAGGGGAACAGTATGGCGAGTGGTGGCGACAGCGCAAATCGTTTATGGAGCCATTGGCCGAAGCGGTGATGGCGCGCATCGCTGAGGGTAACGTAGATTGGCTGGCACTGGTAAGGGCCGGACAGCAGCTTTTAGCCGAGAAACACGTCTTGATGTACTTCGTCGATGCGAGAGCCCAAGCCTTGCTGGCGGCGCGGGGATGGGATGGCGGGTTGCGTGCGCCGGAGGGCGACTATGCGATGGTGGTGGAGGCGAATCTCGGCTATAACAAAGCCAGCGGCAAATTGGATCGCGCGTTTACCTACGAGGTCGATCTGACCCAAGCGCCGCCGCGCGCGACGATGACGCTGACTTACACGCACACAAGCCGGGTGGATATCGCCTGTATCCCAGAATCGCGCTACGACCCCGAATATACGCAGATGATGGATCGCTGCTATTGGGCTTATCTGCGCCTTTACGCACCGGAAGGCGCGCAGTTGGTCGAGGCCAGCCGTCACCCGATCCCGGCGGAATCTGTCGCTAATCAGCGGCCGTGGGATGGGGTGGCGCGGGTCTCGAAGTCGCCGGAGGGGACGTTTACCGTCTTCGAGCAAGCGATGCTTCTGCCTACCGCATCACAATCGGTGGTGCAATTCACGTACACCTTGCCGGATGGCGTTATCGCGCAGAATCATGATGGCGAGCTGGCCTATACGCTATTCTGGCAAAAACAAGCGGGTCTGGAAACCGTTCCGGCGCGCGTCATCTTGCACATACCTCAAAATGCTGTATTATGTCCTTCGCAAGCTCGCCCCGCCGCGAATGATGGTGGCGTGCTTTTGTATGACATTGATCTGCGCATGGACCAGAGTGTAATCATTTGTTATCAGGTGTTACAGGGAGAATGAGTGATGAGTAAGCGACATTGGATGTTGTTAGGATGGTTGCTGATTACGTTGGCACTATCCGGTTTGGCAGTGATGTCAACTGTTTGGGCAATGCCGGTGCACCCGGACAATTGGACTGTGCCTACGCGTACACCAACGCCCGGCCCGCCGACTGAAACACCGCCCACGCAACCTCCGACTGATCCACCCACCAACCCACCGGCCGATCCTCCAACTGACACGCCTGTGCCGGGGGATCCTACCGCTACCCCGATGTCTGCGACGGGCACTCCACATGCAACCCCCTCACCGTCTGATGTGACACCGACCCTGACGTCAACCCCTGCAGGGACTCCATCTGCTATTGATGCCACCATAACGGCGACGCCTGCTACCACATCGCCGGATGGCGAAACCGCAGCGCCGGACGTATCGGAGACCACCGCCTCATCTGAGACAACTTCCGGCGGCGATGCATCGCCGCCCTCTGATGTGACCTCTAGCGAAACGGTAGCGTTACCCGCGGTGACGGTGGGGGAACAGCCGGCTGAATCCGTCGCGCCGGTCGAGACTTCGCCGGAGTACAGTGAGCCGGGTGGTGGTTCGTGGTTGTTCTTCGGCGGTGTGGGGCTTTTGTTGGTAGGCCTGGTGTTGTTGTTGGTGTGGCGACGGCAGGGATGAGTGGTTAGCCTGTGACCGAACCTATCATCGTTTTCGATCACGTTTCCAAAACTTTTGATCTGCACCGGGGACGTTCGCGTTCGTTCCAGGAGTTGCTGGTCAACTTCGGGCGCTGGCGGCAGTCTCGCATCCAAGACGATTTGCACGCACTGCAAGACATCAGTTTTACCATCGAGCGCGGGGCAACGGTGGGTTTCATCGGCGCGAACGGGGCCGGGAAGAGCACGTTGCTCAAACTCATTGCGGGAATCCTCGAACCTGATTCGGGCAAGGTTACGGTGAACGGTCGCGTGGGGGCGCTTCTAGAGTTAGGTGCGGGCTTTCATCCCGATCTGACCGGGCGGGAGAACGTTTATCTGAATGCTTCGATTATGGGGTTGAGTCGTCGTGAGGTAGACCGGCGCTTCGCTGAGATCGTAGCTTTCTCGGAACTGGAACGGTTTATCGATGTGCCGGTGAAGAATTATTCTTCGGGGATGCAGGTGCGTTTGGGTTTTGCTGTGGCGACGGCTTTCAATCCTGACATTCTTCTGGTTGACGAAGTGTTAGCAGTAGGCGATCAGGCCTTTCAATCCCGCTGTCTGAAACGCATAGGCGAGATTCAACAAACCGGAACGACAATTGTGTTCGTTTCGCATGAACTAAACACGATTCGACAAAATTGTAAGCGTGTTATTTGGATTGATGCTGGCGATCTGCGTTGTGATGGCGCCCCTCCACATGTGATTGGTGAGTATCTGAAACTGGTTTGGGGGCGGCAGGATGGAGATGATTCTGATAGCTCTGGCACCTCGGATATAGGAAAGCGCTGGGGATCCGGAGAAGCTCGTATCGAACGTGTGGAATTGTTGGATGAATATGATCGGCCCGTGAATTCATTCCGCACATGGGACTTTTTCAAGGTGCGGATGTGGTATGTAGCGTCCAACCTGGTCAAGTCGCCGGCCTTTGGAATCGGTCTATATGATGAAGATGGAGAACGTCTTAACGGTCCTAATTCTACTTGGGCTGGAACCCCTGTACCTGAGATCTACGGACGCGGCTATGTAGACTATGTGGTTGAGCATCTCCCCTTGTTGTCCGGACGATATGATCTCACCGTAGCGATCTATGATGAATCGATCACCCAACCTTACGATCACTGGCATCGTATGCTCAGGTTTACGGTTACCCATGGAGATATTGACTGGCAAGATGGGATAGTTTACATACCACATCGGTGGGAATGTATTTCAGAGCCTGTCCAACTGTAACGGATCTGTGTTCAGCCTGTTTGTAAGCAGAAGGGGGATTGAAATGGAAGATCCCTGGTGGGAATTGCGCGAACAGCCATTTCATTCCGACAAGCCTGTGCTCGGGCGTTTGATTGTGTGGTTTAGAACTCTCTGGAACAATGTGGCTACGCGATGGTATGTTGTGCCTTTGTTGCAACAACAAACCGCCATCAATCATAGGTTGCAGTCAGAAATTGTCGAGTTACAGGCTGAGATAGCGAATTTGCGCGAGGAGTTGACCATCGAACAAGAACTCCGACGCGCGCTAGATGAAGAGCTTGCTACGACGCGGCGTGACCAGGCAGCGGCGCTCTACGCGATGCAAGCGGAGATCGAGAGATTACAGCCGTGTTTGCAGATGTTTGAGCAACGCACGACTGTGGCGGTTTAGATATGAAGTTAGCCTATGTCAGCCCTTTGCCCCCGCAACGCTCCGGCATTGCTGACTATAGTGCTGCACTGTTACCCCATCTGCGCCCCTATTGTGAGCGTCTTGTAGCTGTCGTCGAAACGGGAGTAAAGCCTGTGTTACCGGCAGGTGTGTTCGATGCTTTCTATGATGCTTCTGATTCTTCCTGGTGGGCAGCCGAGCGTGCCATTCCGTTGTATCACATGGGGAATCACAGTGTCTATCATCGGTACATCTACAATTTGTTACAGCGTTTTCCTGGGATTACGGTATTGCACGATGGCAGTCTGTTACCGTTTATTAACGCTGTGACCCTCGAATCTGGCGCGCGTGCTAATTTTGTGCGCGAGTTAAGCTTTGCAGAAGGCGCGGGCGGCGCGGCGTTGGCGTGGCAGTACCTGCGCGGTGAGGCCGTACTTACTCCGGAAAAACATTCAATGTTAGCGCGGGTATGTGCGGAAAGTCTTGGGATCATAGTTCATAGCGACTATATGCAACGCCGTGTAGAGCAAGTAACTTCGCAAACACCGATTGTGGTTATTCCAATGTTGGATATGACACCGGTGGAGGCGAAAGCGTATTCGCTCGCGGAGTCCCGTTCGCGGTTAGGATTGGAGCGTGAGGCCATATTGTTAGGTGCATTTGGCTACATCGCGCCGACCAAGCGCCTTGAAACTGTTTTACATACACTCATCGGGCTAAGAGCAACGTATCCCCAATTGCGACTGATCTGTGTCGGACAGATCGTTGAAGGTTATGATTTTATGGAGCGTGTTAACACAATGGGCCTGCAAGATGTTGTGCGGGTGACCGGATATGTATCGCCCACCGAGTTTGCTCTGTATTTACAGGCGATCGATATCGGCCTTAACTTACGGTATCCAACGTGGGGAGAGATGTCGGCGACATTGATGCGTTTGTTGGCTGCGGCCAAACCTGTATTGGTGACGGATACAGCCTCGTTTTCTGACTTACCGGACGCGGTTGTCTGCAAAGTTCCTTATGGCGCAGATGAAGCATCCGTTCTCGAAGCACTGCTTAGGCGATTGATCGCGGATGCCGCGTGGCGAGAGGCGATAGGCAATGCGGCTTGTGTTTACGTAAATCAGTACTGTGATCCCGCCATAATTGCCCAACAATATGCTGCATTTATTCAATCTACAACGTACGACAGGTTTACTGTTTCATCTTGATTGACTATGCATATTGTGCATGTGACCCATCGCGCGTGGCCGGTTGCCGGCGGCTCCGAGCAGTATGTGCATGAGATTGCACGCCGGCAGGTCGCGGCTGGGCATCAGGTTACGGTGGTAGCCACTCAGGCCCAAGAGCTTTCTGCGCTTTGGACTGCTACCGCGGCCCGCGTGCCGGCAGCGACGCCCGATGCGCAGGACGGCATTCGCATTGTACGTCTGCCGCTCCGCTATTTACCTTTGGGCAATTTGACATTTGCCGTTTTACGGCGGATCACCTATTTGTTTTCGCACATTGCCATACCTTTGGCCGCGCCCTTGGTCCAATTCTTTCCGTGGGTTCCGGCCCTGCCTGAAACCCTTGGGGTGCTCCAAGCCGATTTATACTTTGCATGGAATTTAACCCTTGAAGGCTTGACCGCGGCGGTCGCTCACCAGTCCTCGCGTCAGCATATCCCCTGGATCGCTGTCCCTCTGCTGCATCTGGCCCGCCCTGCTTTCTACACCATGCCACACCAGCTACATCTGTTGCGTGATGCCGCATGCATCTTGACTCAAACTTCGAAGGAACGCGAATTTTTACTAGCGCGTGATTTTGAACCGCGCCGTGTCGTCGTTGTCAGTCCGGGTGTTGCTGCTGCTCCACCGCCGGGCGAAGCGCATCGCCCTGTCCTTTACAAATCCAATGAGTCGCCCTTGGTGATTACCATCGGCGCATTGGGCTATGCCAAGGGGACGTTGCACCTATTGGGCGCGGCACGGCGGTTGTGGAAACGGGGAATTCCGTTAGAATTGGCATTGATTGGCACGGTTGAGCCGGCGGTGGAGCGGGCGATAGCGCGATTACCCGAACTGTGGCGAGAACGCTGCCATTGTCTGGGGCGGATTTCCGAGGCCGAGAAGTGGGCGCTACTGGCGGCAGCGGATGTGCTGGCGTTGCCCTCGCGGACCGAATCTTTTGGGATAGTTTTTTTGGAGGCGTGGTTGTGTCGCAAGCCGGTGATCGGTGCGCGCGCCGGCGCTGTCCCTGACGTCGTGCAACATGGCGTGGATGGGCTGCTGGTCGAATTTGGTGATGTTGCCGGACTGGCCGACGCGTTGCGGGTGCTTGTAACGGATCCGGCGCGTGCTGCCCAGTTAGGGGAACATGGATATCAAAAAGTACAGCAACGCTACACCTGGGATTATCAATACGCGCGCTTACAAGAGATTATGGCGCAGGTGCACATGGAGTGGCGAGAATGAGCGTTTTCAGTATACAGACAGATGTGAACGATGTCGAAGTTATGATGCGTGCGGTTGGAGAGGCGGTACGCCGTTGGGAAGGCGGTGATGCCATGTCGCTGGATCTGGCATGGGTACAGCGTCGAGAAGAACATTTGCTCCAGCAGGCGCGGCAACTGCGTTTTCAGGCCACGGTAGATGGTAACGCCATTATTCATTCAACACGGCCGCATTTAGGACCATGGATCATCCGTTTTCAACAGTTTGTCCGCCGGATGACCTGGTGGTTCTTGGAGCCAGTCTTGCAGCAGATTCGCGTTTTCGAGCTGAATACCGCGCAGGTTGTAGAGACTTTGGCTGAGAATCAAGAGGCACTCTTGGCTCAATTACAGCGTCTGACGCCGCCAGATGCCGCAGAAACCGCACAGTATGACGTTACATCTGAGATTAGGGCATAAGTATGCCTGAAGTTACTATTCTGGTGCTTACTTGGAACGGCCTGGAGTATACGCGTGCCTGTCTTGATTCTTTACGTCAATATACGCCGTTAGGGGCGGGCGTTGAAGTACTGGTTGTGGATAACGGTAGCACAGATGGTACATTGGCTTATTTGCATAGTTTGGATTGGGTGCGGGTCATCGCTAATCGCAAGAATTTGGGCTTTGTGCGTGGCAACAATGTGGGGATTCGTGCTACACCAGACGGCGATATCGTTTTGCTCAATAATGACATTGTCATCCAGCAGAACGGCTGGTTGGCAGAACTGCGGCGGGTGGCCTATTCAGCGAACGATATCGGTATTGTCGGTTGCCGCATGATTTTACCTGATGGGCGTTTACTCCATGCCGGCGCCTACATGCCCCTGGATTCTTTCTGGGGACAACAGATTGGCAGTCTGGAAAAGGAGGTTAATCAATATGGCTACGACCGGGATGTGCAAGGCGTGGTCGGCGCCTGTATGTATATCAAACGAGCTGTGTTGGAGGCCATTGGGCCGCTCAATGAAGCTTTCTTCTCGTATTTTGAGGATACGGATTATTGTTTACAGGCTGCCGAAGCCGGTTTCCGTACGGTTTGCGCCGGCGGGGTGACGCTGATCCATCATGAAAATGTCAGCACTAAGGTGAACCGGGTCAGTCACTCGCAGATGTTCTATAAGTCACAGAAGATATTTCGTAAGTACTGGGAGCGTAAGTTAATGGCGAAATATGAGACAAAAGTGTTCTGGCATTCTGAGGTGGGATCGCCTTCGGGTTATGCAGTGTCTTCACGCGAATTGATCCTGCAATTGGATGCCTTGAACGTAGATGTGCGCCTGGGCTACATTTATGGTACGGATTGGATGGATACTCAACAAGACGACCATCGCATTGCTGCCATGCGTCAGCGACCTAAAGATTTGAGCTTGCCGCAGGTAGTTTATGCGCCGGGCGAAGTGTTCATCAAAAATAGCGGGCGGTATCGTATCGGATATACAATGCTCGAAGTGGATGGAGTCCCGGCTGATTGGGTGCAGCTCTGTAATGCTCTGGATGAAGTCTGGGTGACTAGCACCTTCAACGCGCAGACGTTCCAGGCCAGCGGTGTGAGTCGTCCGATTCATGTCATGCCCTTAGGCGTCAACCCCGATTATTTCAATCCGCGGATCCGGGAGTTTCGCGCCTCACCACGTTACACATTTCTCTCCGTTTTTGAGTGGGGTGAGCGTAAGGCCCCGGAGATTCTGCTGCGAGCGTATGCCAGAGCGTTCAGTGCGCAAGATGATGTATTACTCATTTTGAAGGTGTTCAATCGAGATCCCGGTGTGGATGTAAAAACGCAGCTGGCGGCCTTACCATCGGGCGGCGCTCCCGTCGCCCTACTCTATAATCAGGAAATTCCTTCCCATCAGTTGGGTAGTCTTTATCGTTCGGCAGATTGCTTTGTCTTGCCTTCGCGCGGTGAAGGGTGGGGGATGCCGATTTTAGAGGCGATGGCATGTGGAATACCTGTAATTGCCACTGCTTGGAGCGCGCAGACAGATTTTATGAATGAGACGAATGCTTATCCGTTGCGCGTAGAAAAGCTTATCCCGGCCAAAGCCAAGTGTCCCTACTATACCGGCTTTCGTTGGGCGGAAGCCGACGAGGAGCATCTGGTACATTTGTTGCGGCATGTGTATACCCATCAAGTAGAGGCGCGTGAAAAAGGCGCGCGAGCGGCGCAGGATGCGCTCTCGCAGTGGACATGGCGTCATGCGGCAGAGAAAATCAAGGCGCGTTTACTGGAACTCGCATAGGAGCAGGACTAGAATGCGCATCGGATTTGACGTAACGGCTCTGTATGTGGCCCAGGCCGGTATATTCTATTATGATTACAATCTTATCCGCACCTTGTTGGAACTGGATCGAGATAATGCGTATCTACTGTTAGATTATGCGCCGATTCACGGAGGGTATAACGATCCGGTTGAATTGCGCGCATTGGGAGATACCTCGGCTGCTATCACACATGTATCTGGGTTGCGGCATCGCAGACTGGCGCGCTTGAGCGGTATGCAACGCCCCGTTTTATGGTCGTTAGCGCATTTTATTGATCGCACATTGTTTCGACTCTGGCAGAGCCTGGCAGAATCGGTTATGCACCGGAGACTTGCGCCTCTGTTGGCGGACGTCGATGTCTTTCATTCTTCCGAAGTGCTGCTCTGGCGACAGCCTGGCGCTCTCAACGTTACGACGATTTACGATCTTACCTGCATCTTATTCCCTGAATATCATACCCCTGAGACTCTGGCACTCCAGCGGGCGAAGCATCGCTTTGCGCAGCAAGAAGCGGATGTGGTGATTGCGATTTCGGAGGCAACCAAGCGCGATATTGTGACGCATTTACGCATCCCTGAAAACAAGATCCGCGTGGTATATGCTGGCGTATCGTCACACTACCGGCCGTTTACTGACAATGCTGTATTGCGTCAAACCTTGAGCGCATTCCATCTGACGCCAAATGAGTATCTGTTGCATGTTGGTACGCTTGAGCCACGCAAGAATTTGCGTCGCTTAGTTGAAGCGTATGCCCTGTTAGTGAAAGAAGCGCCTGCGCCGGTACCTGAGCTTGTTTTGGCGGGGGCGGGAGGGTGGAACTATCAGGAAATCCTGACCTTGATTAAGGGACTAGAACTGCAGGAGCGCGTGCGGTGCATCGGGCGTGTTCCCGCTGAAGTGTTACCCGCCTTGTATAGCGGCGCCAGAGTTTTTGTCTATCCTTCACTGTATGAGGGCTTCGGTTTGCCGCCGTTGGAGGCAATGGCATGTGGTACGCCCGTGATTACATCGAATACCTCCTCATTACCGGAGGTGGTGGGGGACGCGGGGATTATGGTTTCACCTACCGACGTCACTGCGTTAGCAGAGGCGATGGCCGGATTGCTGTTTGATCCTGATCGTTGCCAGACTTTACGCGAAGCCGGTTTGCGGCGTGCGGCGCAGTTTTCGTGGAAGCGCGCGGCCCAAGAGATATTGAGTATATATCAGCGAGGTGAATAAAATGACAAGGGTATGGAAGTTAGGAAACATCAGCGGTTTTTTGAAAAGTGGTCGTAACATTCGGTCGAGATATAGCGAATACAACGCCAAAACATTGACCAGGGATGATGTTATATGGGCATATCGCATACTCCTAGAGCGCGATCCCGAAACCGAAGATATGCTTTTGGGGAAGTTGGCGCAATATGCAAATGTGGCTGAACTTAGGCGGGACATTCTTGCTTCACCTGAATTTCATATGAAAAATCCTGATGCTTTTGCTTATGCAAGCGAGCGCAATATCGTTATTACAGAATTATCTAAAGGGCTTCGCTTATTTGTGGATTTGTCGGATTGTGTTATCGGTTTGAATATTATTAATAAATCCTACGAGGTAGAGGAAACGAAGTTTGTTAAAAGCTATCTACGAGATGGTATGACAGTTCTTGATATTGGTGCGAATATTGGTTATTTCTCGATAATTATGGCGTCTATAGTTGGTCCCTCTGGAAGAGTTTATGCTTTCGAACCACTAGATCGTAACGTTGAGTTGCTGGCGCGGTCAATTCAGGAAAATGGTTTTGAGGATAGTGTGGTTCTGGAACGAGCCGCTGTTGGGCGAGCGGCTGGAAGTATGGATCTGCTGTATGAAGTACAGACTTCGAATTCAGGTGGCGCTTATTTGTTTACTGCTGATGCAAAAAGCCTCCCTTCCGGCCATGCGTTACAGAGTGTGCCCGTTGTGACGTTGGATGAATATAAGTTTGAACGACCAATCGAATTTATTAAGATTGATATTGAAGGTGCTGAGCCTTTAGCTTTGCTGGAAGGTGGAGGGCAATTGCTCAAGAAAGATCATCCACTTATTCTAGCTGAAATAAATCCGGTCGCGCTTTTAAGAACCTCTGGATATACACCTACGGATTTTGTCCAAGGCATGCAACGGTTAGGCTATAAATGTCATAGACTTCAGGGGATGCACCTTGGTGAGCAACTTATAGATTTTGAGGGAGAAGCTATGGAATCTGTGATTTTTGTTCCTGAGGGTTAGCCATATCCTTGCCTACAGGGCGGTATTTAGGTGTGTGGATTGCTGGCAGAAAAGGGAATAGAATGAATTTCTTGCAGGAGTGGTTGCTTCAGGTTTCGGTTACTGTGTTGTTGCTTTGGGGGATTGGCGGGGTTTTCTTGCTGCTTCTTAAACCCAAGCATTATCGCCGTGACTTTCTGTTGATCGCGCCGTTTTTTGGGTTTGCTGTGATATCCGGTGTTTCTCACTACCTGGGCGTTTTGGGGTTGGCGATCCGGCAATTTGAGTGGCTCTTTATCGCGTTGGCTGTTGCTGCCCCTGTTGTGTGGTTTCTTCGTGGGCGGCCGCGATTGTATACTCGCCTGCATTGGCACATTCTGATTATTGGCCTTGCAACGTATGTGATGGCCCTAATTCCATTGATAAAATTAGGGTATCTTACCACAATTGGAACGACCATTGACGGTTTGTCGTATGCGGTGCGATCAGATTATTTGCAACAGGCATCGCTTGTGCGCCCGTATGTCCCCCCAGGGCAGCCTTTTTATAGATTGGTCGCAGCTCATATCGATCTGGTACGAGCAGGAGACGTGTATTTCGTTGGGGCTGTGGGATCGTTAACTGGACAAAGGAGTTATCAATTACTGACAACGACAGCGATCGTGTTCTATGCATTGACTCCCGTATCGGTTTATATCTTCTGTCGCCGAACACTGTATTTGAAAAATGCAGCAGCCATATTTGCCTCGGGCTTTGTGGCTATTCATAACCTACTTCTCTGGACGGTCTATGATAACTTCTTATCTCAAACGATTGCTGTGAGTGTATTCCCGCTGGTATTGAGTTTTGGTGTAATCTCTGCTCGCACGTTACGCTGGCGAGAGACCATAGGATTTGCGCTGCTGTTATCGGCATTGTTTTCACTATACCCTGTGTATGCTGTGTTGGCTATGTTAACCTGGGGATTGTGTACATTGTTTATCATGGTGCAGAAAATCACCCGTCTGCGAGGGCAGGGAGGGCGGATTTTTAAGCAGTACTTGCGTTGGAGCGTTATCCTATTGCTGCTGTTGTTTATTGCCAATGGGGTGGCCATTTGTCGTTCTGTGGTCCAGTTAACCTTCGTGGGACAGTTGTTGGATCCAGAAACGAGCGCGGCTGTTGGTGCTGGTAATATATCGGTATTTCCATCGCTTGCTGAAGTATGGGGGCTTATTGTACATGCCAGTGCGGCTTACGGTCTGGACGCATGGCATTTCCCAGATTGGTTGCTGGTGGGAGGGGTGGCGTTTTTTATCTTTCTGGCGGTTTGGGGATGGCGCCAATTGCCTGCCGGAGAGCGCATGACCACAATGATTGTCGTGGCAGCGCCCATTTTGTTGTCAGTACATCAGCGATTTGGGATGAATCCGCCTCATGGTTATCCTTATGGTTACTTCAAGAGCATATCTCTTGTCGCTTTGATGTTAATACCACTTTCTGTGCAAGGACTTGTCGAGCTATTACGCACTCGTTATCTACGTTATAGCGCCTGGGTTTTCCTGTGTGGTATATTTTTGCTCAACAGTTTCAATACAGCGTGGACTATCTCCTATGTGCTGAATGATCGTATTGCTGTGGATAAGGATTTGATCGATGTCGAGGTCGGGATCCGGTCTGTCCCGGCCGATAAGTGGATATTGTTAGATATTCAACCTGGAGTCAAAGAATATTGGCTTATCTATTTTTTGAAAGAACAGCATACTGATTATCGCGAGCTTTCATCTGTTCGTCCTGTGAAGAATCCGCCGCCTACTTACGAGTATGCCGTAATTGATAGCAGTTTAGATACCCAACGTCAATTTCAAGCCTTTGATGAACCGTGGTATAACCCTGATCTGTATCGTGTGCTATGGAGCAATGCGACCTACGAATTGCGTCAACGTATTGATGGAGCATTGCTGGATGCTAGAATGTCTGGTAATGTGAAACTATGGTATCCCAATGAAGCTTTAACAATTGTAGTGGATGAAACCAATACGAGCATTAGCTTAACTACGGAAACAGAGACTTTGCTTTCAGGAATGTTTATAAGACGTCCGCAATCTTTGGCGATAACAATCCTAGTTTCCGATGTGGATTCTCAAGTTTGCCTAATGGCGGAGTGTGTCAACTTGCGGCCTGGTGTTTGGACGTTTGCTGTCGATGTTAATGCCTACAATCCCGATTCGTTTTATTTGCGCAATGCCGGGAATGAAGATTTGATCGTTTATGGGATGCGAGCGTTTGAAGTCTCAAGTGGTGATCCGACCTTGCCTTTTGTGGCCACTCACCGTCGTGAGGGAGTGGCCTTTGTCTCTCAATTTGTTGATAGTGAGACTTTGACTTATGAGGTTATTCTGATACCACCTTCAGAGAACATCCCTATTTATCGTTTGGGTTTGCATTTGTTTGACCCCCAGCAGGGAAAACACTATGGGGTGTGGGGATTGGATTTTGCGCCGGGAAATCCCCGGCAACAGGGGTATTTTCGCCTTGATCTAAATAGTCGGGTCGCGCATGGAGAGGTTGATGGGTCTACCGTTCCAGTTGATTTAGGACCGTTTGATATTGAGTTTGGGGAGATTACGGTGCAGACGGTTTGGTGGAGATTGGATGTGCCCTCATATTTAGCTTTGTATCGAAGCGTGCAATTCGTGCGGGATGCCACTTCTCAAATAGAAATACGAAGCTATAGAAGTGTTCTGCCTACTATTTTGATTATTCCCTGAGGTGATGATGTACAGGGATGCAAAAGTTGCGGTGGTCGTACCGGCTTATAATGAACAAGCTCTGATAGCGCGTGTGATCGATACAATGCCATCTATCGTCGATTTGATCATTGTTGTAGATGATGCTAGTCAAGATTCGACAAGCACTGTGGTTAAGACATATTGCGATAAAGACACGAAACGTGTAATTCTGATGCGCCATAAGGTGAATCAAGGTGTGGGCGGCTCTATTTTAACAGGGCATCGTAAGGCCGTAGAAGAACAGATGGACATTGTCGTTGTGATGGCCGGAGATGCCCAGATGGACCCGTCAGAGTTGACAAAGATACTTGATCCTGTCGTTGAGGGGCGCGCCGATTATGCCAAAGGCAATCGTTTTATAAATGGCGAGGCCTGGAAATTTATGCCTAAAGTTCGCTACTTTGGAAACGCGGCTTTATCCATGTTGAATAAAATCGTTTCTGGCTATTGGCACATCTCTGATCCGCAATGTGGCTATACCGCCATTACGACGCGCGCGATTGAATTGTTGAACTTTGAGCATCTGCATAAACGTTACTTTTTTGAGAATTCCATGTTAATTCAATTGAATGCGCTCGGCCTGTGCGTGATGGATGTGCCAGTTCGTGCAATCTACGGTATTGGGGAAAACTCGGGTATTCGCTATTGGAGCACTTTCTTGCATTTTACACTGCATCTATTTGTGGGGTTCTTTTGGCGACTCAAAGAGAAATATATCATACGCGATTTTCATCCTCTTGTGTTTTTCTATGCATTGGGATTGCTTATGTTTCCATCAGGGCTATTGTTTGGCATTTATTTAGTTTATCACCGGTTATGGGTTGGCCCTGTGGAAGCTACCAGTGCATTATTTGCCACGTTTGTGACTACTTCCGGCATGCAGTTTTTACTACTTGCAATGTTACTAGATAGAGAGCAAGGACGCCCCAAAGGTTATAGATATTGAGGTGACTTATTAGGGAGGAATCTTGAAATGAGCAAGCTTTTAACGAAAGTCAACTTCGTTGTGAAAGTAATCCTCGTTTTCAGTATCTTATTGGTTACGGTCAAGCACTCTATGGCAGATACATCCTACACAAAGCGTGTTATCACGTTGAATGGTGGATGGGTCACGAGTCATGTTGCCCTAGGGGATTTGACCGGGAATGGAATTCCCGATCTTGTTGTAGGAAGTAATGATGGCATCGTCTTTGCTTATCGAGGCGATGGAACTCTGCTCTGGCAGTACGATACTGGCAATGCGGTAATTGTGAGCAAACCGGCAATTGGCGACATCAATCAAGACGGCTACAATGAAGTGGTGGTAGGTATAGGTTCAACCTATACACCTAATGCCCCAGGCGGCGTTGTTGCACTGAGCCATAATGGAGCATTATTGTGGCGGTTTGTGTCGGGGGACTTTAATGGGGATGGTGTTCCAGATGGCGTGTTTGTCAGTCCCGCATTAGCTGATGTGAACGGCGATGGGTATCTGGAAATCATATATGGCGGGTGGGATGCTTATCTGCGGGTGTTGACTTATAGCGGAACTGTTTTATGGGAGCACTTCATTCGGGATACAATTTGGTCTTCGCCGGCGGTGGCTGATCTTGACGGCGATGGTGAACTCGATGTGGTCATTGGGAGTGATACACATTTTGAAGCAGCGCTAGGAACAATAGATGGGGGACGCTTGTTGGCCTTCAATGCGGCTGACGGTTCTACACTGTCGGGCTTTCCAATCGATGTGGATGAGGTCATCTGGTCCTCACCCGTGTTGGCCGATCTTGATAACGATGGCTGGCTAGATGTTATTGTTGGCACCGGGAATTGTTGGACTGTGCCGGCGTGCGCCGTACCGTATGGCAATACCCACCCGGTTACGAAAGCGCTTTATGCCTGGGATCGGTTCGGCAACCCTTTGCCGGGTTGGCCAGTGATGTTACCAGCGTATGCGTTTGCCTCTCCTAGTGTGGCTGATTTGACTCAGGATGGTTCGTTGGAAGTCATTATCAACACTTCAGACGGGTACGTGCATGTTTACCGCGCCGATGGTACTCCGTTGCCGGGCTGGCCTGTGTTGGTTACAACTCCGGCCGGGCCGGGGACGGTAGTCCATATTCCTACAGAGGCATCCCCCATTCTGGCGGATCTAACGGGCGATGGGGTGCTAGAAGTGATTATTCCTTCCAACTGGGAGATCGTGGTATTTGATAGAACCGGGGTGCAACTCACACGTGACCAATTTCCTTCACCTAAGTGGGATTTAAGTACAGAGCATACCGTACATTATACGCCTGCGGTCGGTGATGTGGATGGCGATGGAAGAGTAGAGTTGATTGTGGGTGGTGCGCGTGCTGGAGGAACGCAAGGTGCGATTTACATCTGGGATTTCGACACGGATTTTCAGAACGCCGCAGTCTGGCCTTTTTTCCGCCTGAATATGCACAACACAGCGCATCGTATGCCCTCCCCGCGTCTAAAAGTCTCGTCAACGGCGATAAATTTAATGTACAAATATGGGAGTGCTGATACGATTACCTTTCAATTTGGAATCGGCAGCCTCACGCGCGAGACGATTGATTGGACCAGTGTTACGCCGGCGCGTATAACACTAGTGCCAAGTTCAGGGCAAGTGGCTGAGATGGAACAATTCGTCTTGGCGACAGTTTCGGTTGAAGGCTTACCTATCTCTAGTACTCCATATTTACTTGGGAACCTGGAATTGTATGGAATGGTTAATGGCGTGCCGGTGGTGAATAGTCCTCTGATTATTCCGGTAAGAGTATTAGTTGTAGAGGAGATTTACCACAACTTTCTGCCTCTGCTATTGAGAAATCGATAAAAGTGTCGAGCTAGGGGTATTATGGGAGGGTTAGTGCTGGCGCTCTGGATGACGGTAATGTTTCTTGTTGGCTATGCTTGGTATTCGTTGCTGTATAGCTTCAAAAAGAGCGTTGTTGTGCTTGACTTAAGCGAACTCCTATTCGTGATTACACTTCTAGGCAGCCTGATTACAGGTTGGTTGGCCTTCAGTCTGCTACAATTGGGCATCTACAGTCTGATGCATCTGGGCGTAGCCTTAGCGACATTCGTACTTTTGGGTATCATTAGCCTGCACTTAACACGCAGCTCTTTGCTACCTTTTCCCCGACCCACAGCAAAAGATGGTATGGTGTTCGCTTTGCTTGCAATGGCCGTGTTGCTATTCTTCTGGCCGGCGGAGTACATTGTCGGCGGAGCCGATGCCAGTGTCTATCTGGATCTCGGCGCAATCTGGTCCCGCACGGGTTCGTTCACCTTCAGAGAACCACTTTTAGCAGATCTATCTCCGGCCCTCTTGCCCGGCTTGTTTCGTGAAATGCAGCCAGGTCAACCCATGCAATATCTGCGCTTCCCTGGTTTCTACATCAACGCAGCCGCGCCCGATAAGATCGTGCCTCAATTTTACCCTTTGCATCCTGTTTGGCTTACCCTGGCTCATGGGTTGTTTGGACTACGGGGCAGTTTATATGTAACGCCATTGTGGGCGGTGCTTGGCGTTTGGGCTGTATGCTTGACCTTCAAGCGCCTCTGCGGTGCAACAGTGGGATTGATTGGCGCTTTCTTGCTCATGATAACTCCACTCCAGATCTATTTCGCGCGATACCCAACTGCCGAACCTTTGACGCAGTACCTAACCTGGGCCGGGTTGTTTGCCTTCGTGATGTACGGTATAGATGGCGGCGCCCTTTGGGGCCTGTTGAGTGGATGTGCTTTGGGCCAAATCTTTTTGACCCGCATTGATGCGTTACCTGTGTTGCTTATTCCCGGAGTATGCGTGCTCCTTGCATTACGGCGACGATTCCGCCTTGAGGCGCTCTGGTTCTTTGCGCCATTTACTTTATTGCTGTTGCAGACTGTTGCGCAGGGACTTGGCTCGTCTTATCAGTATGCTTGGGAGATATACGGCTGGGTGTGGCGTATGGGGTTGTCCTTATTGCAGGAATCTTTCTGGCTGATATTGCTTGCTGTATGCATTGTGCCTCTGGTCCTATATGGCGTGTGGCGATTTCACAGTGTGGGGGATCGGTTGGTTCGTATGGTCAAGTGGATTGGGGCATTGGCTATTCTGGTCGCCGGGATCTATGCCTACTTTGTTCTGCCGCGAGTAGGAACACTGCAAGAGGCTTATTATTGGTACGGCGATGGAACTATACCGTTGCAGAATCACCTTAACCTGGTGCGTCTAGGCTGGTATTTGTCCCCTTTGGGTATCGGATTGGGTGTTGCAGGACTCAGCACCCTCGTCGTGGGGGCGGATTGGCGACGGGCCTGGTCAGTGCTTGGGGTGGGACTGAGTTTTACATTGATTTATGTGCGTAATATTTTTAACAATCCCTATCACGTTTACGCGATGCGTCGCTACGTGCCGGTTGTCGTTCCGTTCTTTGTCTTAGGGATTGCATATAGCTTGAGCAGGCTCTGGCAATGGCGTGAACGCGAGCGGAAAGCGGCTCGAATCATCGCGGTCATTCTGGGAATAACATTGGTCGGTTGGTTGGGGTATAACACCCGTGCAATCTGGAGTCTTATCGAATTTCGCGGCCTTACAGCGCAGCTCGATAACATAGCACAACAATTGGAACCTGATGCCATTCTGCTTTTTGACGATGCCGCGGTCACGGGCGCTGGTGTGACTATCGGAGCGCCTTTGCAGTATCTGTTCGGGTTTACGGCATTTGATTTGCAGGAGGACAAGCTGGATCGCATGGCGTTGATGGCTGCTATTGACGATTGGCAGCATAGTAACCGCCCCGTCTATTGGGTGGTAGGCCCAGCGCCGGCGATTGGTGTTTTACCTGAAGCACAATTTATCCCAGATTTTGGAGTTTGGATCCGAGCCCCCTACCTTGAACAGAGTTACGTTCAGTTTCCTACCACGCGTCTAGAGTATCGCGTGCCGCTTGAGTTCTACAAGCTGGCGAACAATGCGGCTTGCTCATTCCCCGTGCAGCTTGACATCGGAATGTTGGATACGGCATCTTTACAGAGCGGATTTTACCAAAAGGAGTGGCTGGGTGAGCGTTCTTTCCGTTGGACGAACGGTCTGGGTGTGGTGACATTGCCCTGTTTGCCTGATAACATTCCTGATACCCTAAAGTTGACGTTGGCAGCCCTGGCTATACGTACCGCCGATGCCCCTCCGGTCAACATATCTCTGTCCATAGCTGGCTTTGAGTTAGGGCGCTGGGCGCTCTCCTCGGATATTACTGATATTAGTGTTCTAGTACCAGGCGATCTACTGCGTGGCGCGGGACATGTGTTGGAGATTCACAGTGAAACTTGGGTTCCTGCTGCGCACAACGCTGGTCTTGATGATCGTCAATTAGGCGTGCTCGTGGATCGGATTACGCTCTCTGCCGGAGCATCTGATGACTGAACGTGTTGCTGTCATAATCGTCAATTGGAATGGGTTGGAATACTTGCAAACATGTCTGCCGGCGTTGCTGGCTCAAACCGAGATTGCCTTCGAAACGCTTGTCGTTGACAATGGTTCTACGGATGGCTCGGTGGAATGGCTGCAGAGCACTTATCCGGAGGTGCAGCTTATCCGCAATTCTGAAAATCGGGGTTTTGCTGAGGCCAACAATCAAGGAATTCGCGTGACTCACGGCGAGTATGTCGTTCTCTTGAACAATGACACTCAGCCTTCTCCGGGTTGGTTGGCAAGTCTGGTGGCTGCGGTTGAACGTGACGATTGTGTAGGTATGGTAGCTTCACAAATTTGCCTTGCGCACACTCCGGGCCGTTTGGATTCGGCCGGCATCGAGGTTGATGTTCTGGGGATGGCATGGAACCGGCGGTGGGGCGAGGTTGTTGCTGCTGAACCCTCCGATCCCGTCGAGGTGTTTGGCCCTTCAGCGGCAGCGGCGTTATACCGGCGCAAGATGTTAGATGAAATTGGCCTTTTCGACGAGCGGTATTTCGCCTACTATGAAGATGTGGAATTGGCCTGGCGCGCGCGTCGCGCCGGTTGGCGTTGTCTGTATGTACCGACGGCGCGCGTGTTGCATATCCACTCCGCGACGGCAAGCCGAATGTCGGGCTTCAAGGCCCATCAGATAGGCCTTAACAAGTGGCGCACCTTGTTTAGACACTATCCTTTCAGACGCTTGTGGATATGGGCGCCACTGCTACTGCTCATTGACGTGGCAAGCTGGTTCGGGCCATTGGTGTTTCGCCTTGAGCTTGCGCCGTTGCGCGGACGGTGGCAGGCATGGAAACACTGTAAGGCATTGTGTGCGGAACGGCATCACGTTTTGGAGAAGCATGACGTTTCCGGCGATCTGTGCCTGCCAAGATTGCGCTCTTTTCTTGGTTCAAAATAGCCAGCCCTTTAGAAATACAAGAGCGACACCTCAGCTATAGTTATTCTCACAAGGAGCGATTCCGATGACCGAAATCACCATCCACGGACCTGAATTCTGGATCGACGGTCGGCCCACCTACGCCGGGCGCGAGTTCACCGGGCGTAAAATCCAGGGCCTGTTGTTCAACGTGCGTGCAGTGCAGGCGACGTTCGACGATGAGAACCCCGCCACACGCGACTACTGGGCCTATCCCGATACCGGCGTGTGGAACCCCGACCGCAACACCGACGAGTTCTGCGCGGCGCTGCCCGCGTGGCGTGACCACGGCGTGCTGGCGTTCACGCTCAACGCGCAAGGCGGCGGCGCGCGTTACAACGCCGAGGTCTACGACCACTACGACAACAGCGCCTTCACGCTCGACGGGACACTCAAGCCTGCTTTCGCCGATCGCTTTGCCCGCATCCTGGCCGCTGCCGATGAATTGGGCATGGTCGCTATCGTGGGGATGTTCTACTGGAAGCACACGCTCAGGATGCAGGGCGAACCCGCGTTCTGGCGGGCGGCGCGGGAGATGATGGATTTCCTGCGCGGCACTGGACGGCGCAATATCCTCATCGAAATCGCCAACGAAACTGGACCGCGCTTCGGTCACGAAATTTTCCACGCCGACCGGGCGCACGAGATGATCAACGCACTCAAGGCCGAGTATCCCGAATTCCTCATCTCTACCAGCCAGGGTGGGCTGGATGTGGGTCGAGGTCGTGAACTGCCGCCGCCGTCGCTCGTGCGCAGCGCCGACTTCATCATGCCACACGGTAACGGCAACACGGCTGAGCAATTGGCCGCCGGCATCGAGACGATCCAGGCGATGCGTGAATTCCAACTTAATCCCAAACCGATCCTTATTAACGAGGATTCGACCAGTGTCGTCAACCTCGATGTGTCGTGGCGGCGTTACGTCTCCTGGGGCTACTACGATCAGGGCTATGGCGGCTGGGGCGGCTACCGGCACGATATTCACATCGACTATAGCGAGCGGCCGCGTGAGGCTACTTACGCTGACCTGAGCGGTTTCCAGACCCCACCGGTGAACTGGACGATCAACACGCCACACAAGCGCGCCTTCTTCGAGCGCGTTGCTGAAGTCACCGGCTATACGGAGCGTCTCCGTGGATGAGCGCCAATGGCGTTTCCGTTACACGACGGACGGCCACTGGTACAAAGGCAATACGCATCTGCACAGTACCGCTTCCGACGGCGGCAAGACGTTCGCCGAGTTGGCGCGTATGTATGCCGGTGCGGGTTACAGCTTTCTCTTTCGCACCGATCACTGGGTCAGTTCCGCCGTGGCAGCGGACGACAAGGACTTCCCCTTGCTTTGGCTGGACGGCATTGAGCTCGATGGACGTGACAACGGCGGCGCGTATTATCACGTCGTCTGTCTGGGAACGTTTACCGGCATTACGCGCGAGATGGGGTTTGGTGCGGCGCTCGCAGCGGCGCGCGAACAGGGCGGCTTGCTCATTCTTGCGCATCCACAGTGGACTGGCAATACGTTCGCTGATGCACTGCGCTGGAACTTCGACGGCGTAGAGGTCTACAACCACGTCTGTCACTGGCTGAACGGCAAAGGAGACGGCGGCGCGTACTGGAACGCGATGCTGGCGCGCCAACCTGCCGTACTCGGTCTAGCCTGTGACGATGCCCACATTAGCCCGGCGCATCCCGGCTGGAATGGCGGTTGGATTGTGGTCAACGCCCCAGAGCTTTCGCGCTCCGCAATTACCGGTGCCATGCGAACGGGGAACTTCTATTCGAGCACCGGCCCTAATTTTCATACGATCACTTGCGATGGCAACACCGTCACAATTGAGACTTCACCTGTGCAATTTGCGCGCCTGGTTGGCCCCGCATACCTGGGCAAGCGCATCGGCGGCTTCGAAGGCGAGTTGTTCACCGAGGCCGCATTCGAGATTCCCCATGACTGGGATTACGCCTACCTCGAAATCGAAGACGCACAAGGCCGTCGCGCCTGGACCAACACGTTACAGGTAGACAGCAGACAGGATTTAGCGTTGCCAACCCCGTCTCCCGTCTGCTGTCTACCGTCTACCCAATAAGGAGTGCTATGGCAAGTCGTAATCCAGAACGCCCCAACATTTTGTTTGTTTTGGCGGATGATCAAGGCTACTGGGCGATGGGCTGTGCGGGCAATCCCGAAATCCACACGCCGAACCTCGACCGGATCGCCGCGATGGGGATGCGTTTCGAGAACTTCTTCTGTACATCGCCGGTGTGTTCTCCGGCGCGCGCCTCGATTCTTACGGGACGTATCCCCTCGCAGCACGGCGTCCACGATTGGCTGCGCAAGGGTAATCTGGATGCAGCGCGCACGCCCGGACAAGGGTGGGGCGACGACCGCGAGATCGAGTACCTCGCCGGGATGCGCGCTTACACCGATGTGTTGGCGGCGCACGGCTACGTCTGTGGCATCAGCGGAAAGTGGCATTTGGGCGATAGTCTTAATCCGCAGAAAAGCTTCACCTACTGGAACATCTTCCCTTATGGCGGCGGTGACTATTACAACGGTTATTTCATCCGTGAGGGGCGCATTGAGCGCGATACGCGCTATCTGACGGACGTGATCACCGAGGGCGGCCTGGAGTTCCTAGACGCGCAGGCAGAGGGCGATAGCCCGTTCTACCTGAGCGTTCACTACACCGCGCCACATTCGCCGTGGGAGAAAGGCCAGCATCCTGAAGACCTTGTCGCGCTGTACCAGGATTGCCCGTTCGAGACATGTCCCGAAGAGCCGGTCGGGCATCCGTGGCAAATTAACTCCGCGCCGCGTGGACGGGGTGAGAAGCGCCACGAGTTACTCGGCGGTTACTACGCCGCGATCACCGGGCTGGATCGCGGCGTGGGGCAGTTGCTCGACCGGTTGGAAACGTTAGGCGTGCCGGAGAACACGCTCGTCATCTTCACCGGTGACAATGGGATGAATATGGGACATCACGGCATCTGGGGCAAAGGCAATGGCACGTTCCCGCAAAATATGTATGATACGTCGGTGAAAGTGCCGGCGTTGATCGCGCGATCGGGCTACGTCCCTCAAAGCGTCGTGGTTGATCACTTGCTGAGCCATTACGACATCTTCCCCACACTGCTGGATTACCTCGGCTTCGAGAATCCCGATGCTGCCGCGTTGCCCGGACAAAGTTTTGCGCCGCTGCTCAGAGGTGAAGTAGCGCCGGAGCGCGATCACGTGGTCGTGTTCGACGAATATGGCCCGGTCCGGATGATTCGTACCCGTGCGTGGAAATACGTCCACCGCTATCCTTACGGCCCACACGAGCTGTATGATCTGATCAACGACCCGGCCGAAGCCCGTAATCTCGTGGATGATCCGGCGCAGGCAGCGCGTCTCATGGAAATGGAGGCGGAGCTGGAGGCGTGGTTTGCGCGGTATGTAGACCCCCACTGTGATGGCGCGAAAGAGCCGGTCACGGGAAAGGGTCAGGTCGATCTGCCGGGCGTCGCCGGCCTGGGCCGTCGCGCCTTCGAGGATGACTGGTGGTATGTCGATGAGGACGGCGCGCGGCGTGATGATCAACAAGTCCGGGTGGGTGGGATTTTACGCCAGAAATGAACGTTGTGTTTTGTTGGCACGGTGTTTACTTTATTTGGGCGCAAATTTGCGCATTTCTTACAATTCCCATATAATACCCATATCCTTTCATCGGCTGGTGCGTCATAACATATAGCGGCGGAGTATCTACCATGTCTTCCGTCAGGCCCAGTGAACTAACAAAGGAGTTGCTTATGGACGAGAAACGGCTCGTGGTTCTCTATGGTGATACGCTGTTGATCGATGGTGTAGAAGCCAGCCTTTCGGAGAGAAATGGATTGGACGTGATCCGCGTTGACACAGCCATTGCCAACGTCGGACAGCATCTAAAGACAATTGCCCCCGATCTGGTAATCTTCGACCTCGACACTCCGGTCATTGAACTATCCAAGCTGATCGTTCCATTGCTACAAAAGCAACCGGGTATCCCCTTTATCTGCCTGGATGCACAACACAGCGAGGTGGTAACGTTGGCCTGTGAGCAGCATACAGCCCACTCGACCAACGATTTGGTGGACCTTATCCGCAGGCAACTTCCACCCTCAGAGCAACTTGGGCAGCAAATTAACGTTTAGTAGACCGGCGACATCCCGAAGGGATGCACTATAGCCCCCTGTTAAAGCGACGTACCGAACGGTATGTCGCTTTATTGTTGTTTAGCTCCAAACCCTGGACGCTAGGACGCTATTTGTGCTTGACAATCTTGTCCATCTGGGGCTACAATATCTTTCTGTAGGCCGTGAATTAGACTTTACCACATAGAGCTTCACAAGGGATATCGATGCGCTACTTGATCTGGGACTTTGACGGAACGTTGGGCTATCGTGAAGGCGGGGCGTGGACAGCCTCACTGCTGGAGACGCTCGATCTTGTGCTGCCGGAGCATACGGTTACATTGGAACAACTACGGCTATATACGCACGCTGGATTCCCCTGGCATCAACCTGACCGCCCCCACCTTCATCTGACCTCCGCTGATGGGTGGTGGGAGGCGCTTGATCCGGTACTGGCAAGCGTGTACCGACGTGTCGGTTTGGATGAGAGCCTGGCGTGGGCGTTAGCGCATCAATTCCGTGCCGTGTACTTGAACCTCAACCGCTGGCGACTGTTTGATGACGTGTTGCCCACGCTGGATACTCTCTCTGCGCAAGGCTGGACGCATGCGATTCTCTCCAATCACGTGCCGGAGTTGGATGACATTATGCGGCATTTGGGACTGACCTCGCGTATTGCCTATATGTTCAATTCGGCGGAAACTGGTTACGAGAAACCTCACCCACGCGCATTTCAGATCACACTGGAGACGTTGCCTAATGCGGAGACCGTGTGGATGATCGGTGACAACGTTGTCGCCGATGTGCAGGGGGCGGAAGCCGTAGGCCTACCTGCCATTCTCGTGCGGCGTCAGCATCCGCAGGCGCAGCATTGGTGCGAGACGCTATACGAGGTTCCAACTTATTTATCAGGAGTGTCTTGATGCATACAAACGACATCGCAATCTTGCGCGACCTGGCTAAACGCTACGTCGCTATCTGCAATAAACCGGTGATGAACGAGCGGCGCGACCTATGGCGGCGGCATAACAGTCTCAAGCGCACGCCGCCGCTGATCTATGTGCGAGCGTGGGCGTGGCAGGAGATGCCGGACTCGAAACTGCACTGCGTAGATCCGTTTTTTCGCCACTACGAGGACTTCTTCCGGCAGAGCCTTTTCCGCGACACGTTCGACGACGACTTCATTTTCGAGCCATGGGTGACGGTGAATGCGGCGTGGGAACTTCCTCCTAAGGGCATCTGGGGGTTGGACAGCCCGCAGACGCATAGCGAGGAGGAGCGCGGCTCCTACGTCTGGGATGCGCCGCTCAAAACCGAGGATGATCTGGCAAAGCTGCACACCCCACACCACATCATTGACGAGGCCAAAACCGAGCAGCGTGTGACGAAGCTGCGCGATGTGATCGGGGACATCATCACCATCGACCTGGACCGCGCCCCGGCTTACCGCATGTGGAACGGCGACATTTCTACCCAATTGACCCGCCTGCGCGGCCTGGAACAGATGATGTGGGATATGATGGACCGTCCCGCGTGGCTGCACAAGCTGCTGGCGCACATGCGCGACGGAATCTTGCGTACCCACGAAGAAGCAGAAAAGGCCGGCGACTGGTCGTTGAGTGCGCACCAAAATCAGGCTATGCCTTACGCCGAGGAACTCGCCGACCCGGCGTCCAATAGCGCGCCGGTGCAACGCAAGGACTTGTGGTACTTCGCCGCCTCGCAAGAGACCACTGCCGTCGGTCCCCGGCAATTCGACGAATTTATGTTCCAGTACCAATTGCCGATCATGCAGCCGTTTGGCCTCGTTGCCTACGGCTGCTGCGAAGACCTCACGCGCAAGATTGACGTGCTGCGCCAATTACCCAATCTGCGCCGCATCGCCGTCTCGCCGATGGCGAACGTGGCGAAGTGCGCCGCGCAGATCAAGCAAGACTACATCCTCAGCTACCGGCCCAGTCCGGCGGATATGGTCGGCTACAGCTTCAACCCGACGCGTATCCGCGACATTCTCACGCGCGATCTGGAAGCATGCGGCGACTGTTACGTGGATATCACGCTCAAGGATGTGGAGACCGTCCAGAGCGACGTTGACCGCGTGCGGCGTTGGGTCGAGATTACACGGGAAGTGATTGCAGCAACCGGCTTGAGCTGAGACTGTCTGTGTTTTTCTGATGAATATCCCGACACTTTAACTTTACAGGAGGTTTTTTCATGGCTAAAGGACGTACTTACCAAGACCCGCAATTTCGTTACATCGACCAATACAGCAACCGTGAGATTGTGCAGTTGACCAACTACCTGGGGCACTCCAATCACTTTTACTTCACCGACCCCACGTTTTTCAACGACAATCGCTCGATGGTGTTCACCTCCGACCGTGAGAATCAGAGCAATCTCTTCCGCTACGATTTCGATACCGGCCTGATCACACAGATGACGGACCTCAAAGGCCCGGAGCGGCCCGGTGGTTGCGTGAGCCTGATCAACAACGCGGTGTATTTCTGGTGGTCGAACGTGCTCTACGCGTTGGACCTGACGACGTTGGAGGAACGTGTGATCTGGGAGGCTGTGCCGCCGATGTTGCCCCGTGGTCGCGCCAATCCAACCGCCGACGGCAAGTACATCTGCACGATGCTGATGGAGGATCAGCCGGAAGACACCCCGCGCATCTCATTCTCATATTCGCGCTTCCGCGAGTACTTTCACCTCAAGCCCCTGACGCAGATCGCGCGTATCGAAATCGCCACCGGCAAAATGGACGTCATCCACGGGGATCGCCGCTATATGGGCCACGTCAACACGTCACCCGTACTGCCACAGATTCTCACCTTCTGTCATGAAGGCCCGTGGAATTGGATCGATCAGCGCATCTGGGGCCTCAATCTGCACACCGGTGCGACCTGGAAGATTCGCACGCAGCACGGCGACTACAGCATCGGCCACGAATACTGGTTCGCCGATGGCAAACATATAGGCTACCACGGACGGCCCCGCGACGAATCGGGCCGACATGTATTCGGCCACATTCTATGGGACAATACCGAGTGCGTGGAGGACCATTTCCCCTTCCACTCGACGCACTTTCACAGCCTTGATGAAAAGCTGATCGTGGGTGATGGCACGGCAGCGTTCGTCTTCACCAGCGAGAGTGCGGCGCGGCCCTACATCCAGCTTTTCAAGTGGGATGGCGAGCGTTACGTCGGCCCGCGCATCCTGGCCTACCACCGCAGCACGTTCAACAACCAGCACGCGCACTGCCACCCGCGCTTCACGCCCGACGGCAAAGCCGTGCTCTACACCTCCGACCTGACCGCGTATTCAAATATGTATCTGGTTGAGGTGGGCGATTTTGAGGATTTGCCGGAACTGTAATCCTCCGTCGAGTGCGGGTTGAGGTGTCCGGCTGGTTGCGTAACGGGGATCGTCAGATCCCCGTTCGCCTGCGGGCATGCAGACAGTACATCCCCCCTAGCAAGAGGATGCCGCCGAATCCCAGAGCGAGCGCCCTGGCCGGGGAATTCGTCTCACCACCCGTAGCCGGCAACAAGATAATCATCGGCGTCGCTGTTGGCTGAAGTTGCGTTGCCGGCGGAGCGGTGGGTGCAGGTAGTGTGGGGGCCGGTGTGGTAGGGCACGGCGTTATCGGAACTGGCGTGCGCGGCATTGGCGTGGGCCGGAGGTCTTGCGCGACGCCATTTTCGGCCAGGGCCGGCGTGGTTCCCGTCAAGACCGCCGCCGTGCTGACGAGCAGTAGAAAAATACCTATGGCAATGATACTACGACCGATCGCGGTGTGTTGTACAGACATAGAGTTCTCCTCGCATAAAATAACCACGGAATACACGGAACACACAGAAAGTTATATTTTCGTCTTCGTTGGTGTGGAATCCCACATGGGAACTCCTATGGATACCAGGTCTTGAAACTGTAATCGCAAGCTATTTTGACAGGCCTTCCTGGAAGCCGTTGTGGCTTTCAGGAAGGCCGTGTATTTTATGGACGGGGTGGGTATGCTTTGTCGGAGCGTGCCGGCGACGAGATAAGGCATGCCGAATGCAGCCACTCCGGACAGACGACCGTCACCTCGACCGGGCCGTAGACGTTGTTTGTCTCATCCGCCTCCGCAATTGCGCCATACGTGGTTAGCCCGCTATACGAATCAACCTGCGCATACAACGTGTGCGGACCGTTGCAGTTGAAATATCCCGGCCAGTCGCTGTACTCAGCGACATAGGACAGCGAAGTCAGTGTGACTTGCTCTCCCGGCGCAAGAGACTGGGTTACTCCCCAGGCTAACCCATACTGGCTCCCCACGAGGTCCCAGGTCTGATTGACCTGCGGCGGCATCAGGGCCGGATCAGGATCGATGTACAAATCGACCCAGAATCCCGCTGTTGTGGTGAAGCTGCCGGTATTCTCGATCACGACTGTAATGGTGGCCGGTTGGCCGACAAGCAATCCCGTCGGGCTGACTGTAATACTGCGCACGATAAGGTCAGGGAGCTGTTGGCGCAAGACGAGTGGCAAGTAGACAAAGTAGCGCTCAACGACTTCGTCGAGAGCGAAGGTCGCGCTGATGGTGTGATCGGCGGTGACGTTGAGGAAGGCGTAGCTCGCGAGCGCACCCTGCGAGACGCCGTCTACGCCGACATCGACGACGTGATAGCCCGCGTCCGCGGCGACGGTGAAAGTGATGTCGTCCCCGTGGAGCACCGTCTGCGGTGTTCCCGGTGTGAGGCTGCCGCCTGTCCCAGCCGTCGGGGTGATAACGTACGTGTTGAGGGCGAAGGTCGCGCTGATGGTGTGATCGGCGGTGACGTTGAGGAAGGCGTAGCTCGCGAGCGCACCCTGCGAGACGCCGTCTACGCCGACATCGACGACGTGATAGCCCGCGTCCGCGGCGACGGTGAAAGTGATGTCGTCACCGTGGTTCACCGTCTGCGGCGTTCCCGGTGTGAGGCTGCCGCCCGCGCCGGCTGTCGGCGTGATAACGTACGTGTTGAGGGCGAAGGTCGCGCTGATGGTGTGGTCGGCGGTGACGTTGAGGAAAGCGTAGCTCGCAAGTGCGCCCTGCGAGACACCGTCCACGCCGACATCGACGATGTGATAGCCCGTGTCCGCGGCGATGGTGAAGGTGATGTCGTCACCGTGGTGCACTGTCTGCGGCGTCCCCGGTGTGATGCTGCCGCCCGCGCCGGCTGTCGGCGTGATCACGTACGTGTTGATGGCGAAGGTCGCGCTGATGGTGTGGTCGGCGGTGACGTTGAGGAAAGCGTAGCTCGTGAGCACCCCTTGCGACACGCCATCCACGCCGACATCGACGATGTGATAGCCCGCGTTTGCCGCGATGCTGAAGGTGATGTCGTCCCCGTGGAGCACCGTCTGCGGCGTCCCCGGCGTGATGCTGCCACCTGCGCCTGCCGTCGGCGTGATGATGTGGGTTATGAGCGCTTCGTACGCGCCGGTATCGCACGCGCCGCCGGCAGGGAAGGGACGCGCTGTGCCGCGTTGATCGACGGTGATTGTGATTCCGCAGCCATTGATCCCGTTGGGGACAATGTCCCGCGCCGGGCTGCCCGCGAGCAGGGCGCGCGTCCAGGTGGGACCGCCGTTGTCGTCCAGTGGGCCGAGCAGCGGGTCACTGCCGGTGATGTCGCCGGTGGCTGTGAAGATGCCCGTACATCCCGGGACGTTTTGCACCAGGTTGTAACCGCCGGAATTGGTGACTTCACCCTCCCAACTGGTCTGGTAGCAATCGGTGAAGACATCACCGGTGGGGGAGTCGTCCACGTTGTTGGATAAAATTGTATTCGTCAGTGTTGCTGTCCATCCCTGAAACAGGCCACCGCCGTCTCCCGCATCGTCGCCATCGCTATCGGCGGTGTTTCCGGCAACGGTCACGTGGGTCAGGTGCAGGACATCATAATTCAACAAGCCCCCACCATCTCCGGCAGTCTGGTTGTCGCTGACGGTACAGTTGACGAGAGATAGCGCACCGGCATTGTAGATACCACCGCCATTTTGGTTGGCTTGATTATTGCTGACGGTACTGCCGGTCAGCGTCATCTGGCCCATGGTGTTGGCGATACCGCCACCCTGCCCTCCAGTTTGGTTGCCGTTGACTGTGCTGTCGATCAGATTCAGTTGCATACTGGCTTCCCCATCAGATGTGCTGGCAATCCCGCCGCCGCCATCCCACTCGTCAAGCGCCTGGTTCCAGTTGACAGTGCTGCGGTTCAGGTTGACGCTCACCTGGGCGCCATAGCTGCTATACTGAATGCCGCCACCGCCGCGACTGGCGATGTTCCAATCAATGGCACTGTCGTCGATATTTAGCGTGATGTCGCCAACATTGGCCCACATCCCAATGCCGCCGCCGAATCCGTTGATGGTCGTCTGGTTGAAATTGACGGCGCTCCGGTTCAACGCCAACGTCAGGGCATAGTCGCCCACACCGTAGATAAAGATGCCGCCGCCATCCAGTTCGGAGGTGTTGCTGACAATCTGGCTGTTTTCTACGACAGCCGTCAGGTCGCCCCCCTCTATGGCCAGGAGTATGCCTCCGCCTTCACTTGCCGTATTGGAAAAAATCGTGCTGGCGGTGATGAGCAGTGTGCTGTCGATACCGTACAGACCGCCGCCATCCCATGCCGCCCGGTTGTGGCGGAGCGTAGTTTTAGTGAGCGTGAGTGCACCGCCGGCATAGATGCCACCGCCGCAGTTCTCAGGACAACTCCACCCGCCCTCGTCGACTGCGCCATTCTCCACGGTGAGGTTGTCCAGGGTCAGCGCACCCGTGTCCGCGACGTGGAAAAGACGGAATTCGTCTTGGGCGCTCAAGTCGCGCCGGATGGTGGCTCCGTTGCCCTCGATGACGATGGGACTGGTGATACTTGGTAGGCCGTTATTGCCGCCGGTCACATTATCTATCGCGTTGAGCGTGTAGACGCAGCCCGCGGCCACTGTGATCGTGTCGGCTTCCCCGTTCGCATTGGCGGCGTTGATGGCCGCAATAAGCGCGGGTACGTCCCCGACGCCGCCGAGGCAACTGCCGGTCAGGTCGAAGTTAGCAGCTTGTGCCTGAAAAACGGTGGAGAATAGCAAAAGAGAAATTATGAGTACTGCGCTTAACGTTACGAGTTGATACCAGGTTATTTTACGCACAGAGTCCATCCTTTCATGTTTTCATGGGTTTCGAGAGCATTTTTCTGATACTATTGGGTGAAATGTATCTGCTTCCGAGCAAGTTACATGATGTCAATTATATAGTCGTTGTGGAATTTAGGAAAAGGTTGAAGGGTGCCCGATTTTGATGAACTCGCATCAATTCTTAAACGCCTCTGTTCTCACTCGGTGTTTGTCTTGTCACTGGCTTTGGAGTACAATTTCCACTGTGTAGGATTGTGGTTATTGCCCTTTTCGCAAAACTCGCCCTCGCCACTGAGAGCGTTCTAGACATGTATGCCCAGGAGGTGTTGTATGAAAGGTACTGCCAAAACTTACGCTGTGCTGCGCGCTTACTGCGAGACCGTGCCCCTCGTGGACTGCCACGATCACGCGATTGAGTGTGGGCCGAACCAAAAGGATGTCCTCGAGATGTTTGTCAACGGTTACTTCGCGAGCGACCTGCACAGCGCATCCTCCGATGCGGAGATGGCTGCGTTGGCCGACGCCGGACGTCCACTGGAAGAGCGCTGGCCGATCCTCGAACGAGCGTGGAAGCGCACGCGTTTTACCGGCTACGGGATGATGGTCCGCCGGGCACTCAAGGAATTCTACGGCGAGACCGACCTGACCCTCGCCGCGCTCCAACGGATGCAAGACAAGCTGCTCAATTACGAGGATGAGGTCTTCTTCGACAGCGTGCTTGAAAAGGCCAATATCGCCGTTCGCATCCTCGATATCTGGCCCGACGCGAAGAAGGTGCTCGATGGCACGCTCAAGCTGACCCCGCGTGGGCGGCTGGCGATCTCGCTCCCTGGCTTTCACGCCGTGCGCAGTTACGAGGAAGTGCAGGCTGTTGGAAATGTAGTCGGGCGGACGATCACCTCGCTGGACGAATACCTCGACGTCTGCCGGACGATCTTCGAGGGACACAAAGCCTATGGCGCGGTTGCGTTTAAGGATCAGAGCGCTTACACCCGGACCCTCGATTACGGCAATCCCACCCGCGCCGAGGCGGAGGCCGTCTTCAATTGGTTCATGGAAGATCCGCGCCGCAGCGCGTCTTATCCTGATGGCGTCAAGCCGCTGGATGACTACCTCTTCCACGCCTTTATGCGCATGGCGCGCGATCTGGACTTGCCGGTGCAGCTTCACACCGGGCACATGGCCGGGATTCGCAACGACATCGTGAAGACCAACGCCATCGGCCTGACCAAGCTCATCGAGCTGCACCGCGACGTGCGCTTCGATCTTTTCCACGCCAACTGGCCCTACAGCGGCGAACTGCTTTACCTCGGCAAGAATTATCCGAACGTGGCGCTCGATTTCTGCTGGGCCAACATCATCGATCCCATCTACTGCCAGACCATGTTCAAGCAGGCGCTTTCCAGCGTGCCGCATGGCAAAATCCACGGTTACGGCTCTGATGTGGGTGGCAGCAGTGTGGACATGGCCTGGGCGCACGCACAGATCGCCCGCGACAACATCGCCATCGCTCTGTCAGACATGGTGGAAATCGACTACCTTAGCCTGGATGAAGCCAAAGAGGTGGCCTACGCCTGGCTTTTCGGCAACGCTAACGACTTCTTCCGGTTGGGCCTATGAACACGCTGACCATTCCGCCAGAGTTACATGATTCGCACGATCTGCGCCTCTCGGCGTGGGGGCCGTATACCAAGCGCTACATGGGCATCTCGCACATCCCGGACGTGCGGACCGGGCTGCGCTTCGACGTGAGCGTGTTCCCCGGCCTGTACCGCCGCGGCATCCAGCCGCCCAACGTGCTGTGGGAATCCGGCTACCATCCCTGGGAGGCCGCGCCCGATCTGTCCTACGTCAGCCATCGCTTCGAGGTCATCTGGAAGGATCAGGTCTACGCCGACGTGGATTTCTGCCGTCTTGATGAAACCTCGGTGCTGGTGCGCGCGGCGTGCTTCAATCATACGAAGTCTGTGCAGAACCTCGTCTTGCATTTCATGGCCTCGCTGCACTTTCCACCACTGCGCACATATTCGACCGAGCCGCTGGATACGGCCCGCGTGGACTTGCCCGCAGGCGCGCTGTGGATCGAAGCCCTCGACTACGACTCTCTCGCACTTGGTTACGAGGGGCATCGCGCCAATCTTAGCTACGACGGCCTGACGCGCGGCGAAATCCGCGCGCACGGCTTTGTGAACGGCCTGGGCCTGGGGCAGGGCTTCGGCCTCACACCCGGCGACCGCGTGACCTACCGCTTCACGCTGCTGCACAGCTTGCCGGACGCCGTTCTCGTGCTGAGATACCACATGGACGATCCAGGCCCGCTGCCCGTCGCGCTTTCCGGCCTGACGGAGCAGGCGCTCGCGCTGGGCGGGACGGGCGACCTCACGACCTGCGTGATCCCGGTTGGCGACCTCCACTCAGGTGAAGTGACGCTCGTGCTGAAACCTCAGGGACAGGCGAGCCTGCAAGTGGACGGTTTCGCCGTGCTCTCGCAGGTGGATGCGCCGCATCTGCGTTTTGAGCCGGTGCGCCGCGATCCTGTGCCGGAGCTGCTTCCCGGTCCGCGCGACGACACGCTGTTGTTGCAGTACGCGCACGTTGCGGATGTCTACGGGCTGGCGTGGGGGGCGCATACGGGCGCGGCGGTCACCTTCCAGGTGCGCGAGTTCTTCTGCGACAACCTGGACACCACGCTGCGCTACAAAGTTCACGAGCACGTGCAGTTGCGGCTTTCCGGTCCGGGAGAGGGACACTACACCAACGTCTTCATCCGTCCCATTTTCCTGGAACCGGGCGCGGAGCGCGTCTTCTACGGCCTGATCTGCACCGGCAGTCCCGCACAAGTGCGCGCGCGATTGGCGGACTTCGACCCGGCGTCGCCTGTGTGGAACGATGTTCACAAAAAGGCCCGTGCCCGCGCCGTCGATCTCACGCCCAATCCGTCGGGTGCGGCTTACCGCTCCAGCCAGGAGCGCATGGCTGCGACGTTGCTCACCAACATCGTCTACCCGGTGCGCACGCGCGGAACGTGGATTCGTCACAGCACGCCGGGCCGTTGGTGGGATTGTCTTTATACGTGGGACTCCGGCTTCATTGGCCTGGGACTGGCGGAACTAGATCTCGACCGCGCACTGGACAACCTCAACGCCTATACCACTGCGCCCGGCACAAAAGACGCGGCCTTCATCCACCACGGCAGCCCCGTTCCCACGCAGTTCTACGTCTTTCACGAATTGTGGAACCGCACGCAATCCCGCGATTTGCTGGTCTACTTCTACCCGCGCTTGCAGCAGTATCACCGTTTCATGGCCGGGCGGCTGGGATCTTCGACGACACGCACTCTCAAGTCCAACCTCATTCGCACGTGGGACTACTTCTACAACTCCGGCGGCTGGGACGACTACCCGCCGCAGGTCTACGTGCGACACCACGGCTTGGAAGCTGTGGCAACGCCGGTGGTCAGCACGTCGCAGGTCATCCGCACGGCCAAAATCCTGCGCATGGCGGCGCTGGCCCTGGGGGAGGATCCCACTGAGTACGATGCGGACATTGAATTGCTCTCCGAAGCACTCCACACGCACGCCTGGGACGAAGAGGCGGGCTACTTCAGCTACGTCTTGCACGATGCGAAGGGCCAGCCGGAGGACATTCTGCGGCATGCGAGCGGCGTGAACTTCAACATGGGTATGGATGGCGCGTCACCGTTGGTCGCGGGGATTTGCACTCCAGAGCAGGAAGCGCGCTTGACCGCCGCGCTGATGTCGCCGGAGCGTCTGTGGTGTCGCTGCGGGCTGACAACCGTGGATCAGACCGCGCCCTACTACCGCGACGACGGCTACTGGAACGGCGCGGTGTGGATGTCGCATCAATGGTTTTTCTGGAAGGCCCTGCTCGATATGGGGCGCGCCGCCGACGCCTACCGCATCGCGCAGACCGCGCTCGACGTGTGGCAAGCTGAGGTTGCCGATTCGTACAACTGTTACGAGCACTTCATCGCGCAGACCGGGCGCGGCGCGGGTTGGCACCATTTCGGCGGACTCTCGGCCCCGGTGCTGTGCTGGTATGGTGCGTATCACCGGCCTGGGGGGGTGACGGTGGGGTTGGATACGTGGATTGAGGCGTTGGATGTGGCGGAAGACCGCCGCGCGCTTACGGCAAACCTGCGGCTGTTCGGGCCATCCCATCACGCGCCGGCCGTCATCGTCACATTGGACGCAGGTGTGGAGTATGTTGTCACCTGGAACGACGCGCCGCTCACGCATCACGTCCGCCATCCCGGCACACTCGAAATCCGCCTGCCTGCTGGCGTCGGTAAAGGCATCTTGCACATTCGATCCCGATAAATGTGTGTGCGGACTTCGCAAAAAAACCGGCGGGAAGTGTAATTCCCGCCGGTTTGGTTGGATGTTATGAACTTAGTTCTGGTGCTGGAATGGCCCGGCGGTGGCGCTGTTTCCCACTGCATCCACCGAAGTGACGTAGTAGGTGTACAGTACACCCTTCGAGCCTTTGAAGCTCATGCTGTGGCTGGTGACCAGGGCACTGTCGCTGTAGGTGCTACCGCCGACGAAGGAGACCTGACTGGTCGCCGGTTCGTCGGTGGTCCAGGTGATGCGGAACGAGCCGTTACTGCTGGTCTTGGCCGAAGCGACGTTGGAGATCACGGGTGGCGTAGTGTCGTCACCGCCACCACCACCGCCACACAGCGTTGCATCTACGCCGACTTCGTCCCACGCATCGGCGACATTTGCGGCGTAAGCACCCGCCACGGCGATGGTCGATGCGCGGGCAGCGCAATGATTGGCGTCTTCGGGCAGCGCGGTGAAACCCTGGAAGGCGATGTCCCGGGCCGCTGTGATGCCGATGCCGGTCACGTCGGTGCCGGAGGCGCGCAGCGGATTGGCGTTCTGCCCACCTTCTGACAGCAGATAGAACCAGTGGTTGGCGATGCCGCTGTTGGTGTGAACGCCGCCGTTATCGGAGGTGCCGGTGTAGCGATCGGCGTAGTGGGAGGGATCACCGTCTTCGTTGGGATCGGCCATGTTGCGGATGCCGTTGTCGCCAACGGTGATGTCTTCACCCACAGTCCAGTTGCCGGTGCCGTAGTAAAATTCGACGGCGGCCGCCATAATATCCGAGAAGGCTTCGTTCAGCGCTCCCGATTCGTAAGAGTAAATCAGGTTGCTGGTGGCCTCGGTGACGCCGTGACTCAACTCATGCGCGACCACATCCAGGTCGCCGCACAGTTCGAGGAAGCTCACGCCGTCGCCATCGCCGTAGGCCATCTGTGTGCCGTTCCAGTAGGCGTTGACGTAATTCGAGGAGAGGTGCGCGGACGAGACCATCCCTTGTGGATAGTGCGCCAGCCAGTTGAAACCGTGAATGGCCAGATAGTAGTTGTCGGTGACATTGGCATAGAAGTGCGCGTCCACGAGGGCCGGTTGCCCGGGGGACGTGCGCCCGGCCAGAATCCAGTTGTCGTCGGCGTCGGTTGCCAACGTGCCGGGCAGGCGGCTGCGGTTGCGGGCATCGTAAGTGGTCTGGCGACCATTCGGCGTTTTGAGCTGATAGACGCCGCTGACATAGGTCGTCAGACCGGTCATGTCTTTTGTATCGCCCACCACGCCGATGCCGCTGCCGGTGGTCAGGCCATCATACGTCGCCAGTATTTCGCCGGTACCGGCGTCAATCCAGGCAAACCACCGGAAATCATCCCCACGGGTCTCGACCTTGTAGAAGTAGAGGCCCGTCGCCGGATTGATCATCAGGGTAGTGGACCACGCGCCGTTGGTACCGAGCTTCTCAGCGGCAGCGGCCTGAGCCTTGCCGGGGCTGAGTGTGACTTCATTGCGGGATTCGATGGCGGGATAGTGTGCGCCAATGACGGCGGTGGCTTGCCCGCTGGCGTCACGGTAAACGGTGATTTGTCCGCCCAAGACCAGGGCGTTGCCGAAATACTGCTGGTAGCGTTCGGCGGTCAAGTTGCTGACGGCCCGGGACCCAGCCCTGGCGACGTCGTTGGGCAGCCGAAAAGCCGCCGCATCCTGACCTGACAGCGCTCGGAATCCACCTGGGCCTTCTGCGGCGAAGGACGGCGTGACTGCCAGCGTCAGAGAGACAAGGATAACCAATACAACACGAAATAGCTTGGACATCAGATCTACCTCCTCTTTTGGGTTGATTGTGTAATGTAGTGGTGTGGTGAACCCTTTTTGCTTTAAACGTGACAATACCGTATTCCTCCTTGGCTCGGACTTGCTGTGCGCACACCCTTAGCTGGTGCGGTGCATAACATAAGAATATGACGTAAAATCACATTAAAAGTTGCGGGCAAACTGGACGAATTTCTCATGTTTCCTGTTTTCACCGAATAAACTGGCATCGTATCTCGTTAATATGTATAGAAAAGCGAGCGACAACATGACAGCAACGACGATACCGGCAGGAATCGAATGTGAATGGATTGCGCGTGCACAGCAAGGCGACCGGCAGGCCTTTGCCGAACTGGTGCAGCGTTATCGTGCGGGCGTGGTCAATGTCGTATACCGCATGTGTGGCGATGCCGATCTGGCCGAGGATGCCGCGCAGGAAGCGTTCATTCGCGTGTGGCAACACCTGCCGCGTTACCAACCCCGCTCGTCTTTTCGCAACTGGGTGTATCGCATTGCGACCAACGTTGCGCTGGATGTGTTGCGGCGTGAGCGGGATGCGACGGACATTGAGATTGTGCCGTTGGTCGCTGCGCAGAGCAACCCGGAAGCCGCCGTCGAACGCAGCGAGCGCGCCGACCGGGTACGCCAGGCTGTGCTGGCGCTGGCTCCCGCAAGTCGCGCCGTGCTGATTTTGCGGGAATACGAGGCCCTTTCATACAAAGAGATCGCCGAAACACTTGACATCCCTATGGGAACGGTGATGTCACGTCTGAACTACGCGCGCACACAATTGCGTGAAACGCTCAAGGGGTGCCTGGAGGGTGGATGATGGATCATGTACTGGAATGGCTACAGGCTTATCACGATGGTGAATTGCCGGAGCGAAAAGTACGCCGTGTAGAAGAACACCTGGCGTACTGTGAAAGTTGTTGCGCCGAACTGGAAGCGCTACGAGCAATGTCGTCGCTGCTGCAAGAAAGTCCGGCAGCCGGCGATCTGATGCGGCCTGACCGGTTTGTCGCCCAGGTGGGATTGCGCTTGCAGCGTCGTCCGGAGCAGACTGTCACGCGGCGGGTACTGGAAACCGGTTGGCGGCTCGTTCCGGTGGGCTTGCTCGGTGCATGGGCTTTTGTGCAGACGGTGCTTATCGTTCTTTCAGGCATCCTGATGACGCAGAGTTTCCCTGCGACCGCAGGTCTCTTCTCATCTGTCGTGCCGCCTGTTTCGGTCAATTCCTTGTTGACCGGATTGCACTGTTTCGCTGGCAAAGGCTTGAGCGATTGGCTTGAGGTTTTGTCGTGTGCAGCGAGATGGTTCGGCCCTCTGGGATGGCCAATCGCATTGAGCATCGTCCTGGTTATGGGCATTGCCCTATTGTATTTGAGTTGGTTAGCGAGTTGGTGGGTACGCCACAATCGCATAGAAAATGTACCAATCGTATGAAAAAGGAGAAAAAAGAAATGGATCACACAAAAGTATTGAAACGTGCATGGGAGATTCTGAAACAGTACCGCGTACTGTGGATCTTCGGCTTGATTTTGGCGCTGACGACGGCATCTTCGGGATCGCAGGCTACTCTCCGGTTTAGCGGGGATGACATTCCCTCAGAATATCAATACCAGCTTCCGGAAAATGGCGATGCACGAGAGCTTCGAGAGCTTTTTGCGCTGCTGGTGCGCTGGTTAAGCGGCGGTTCATGGCAGCCGCGACTTGTACCTGTCGTCCTATTCTTCGCCGTCTTGATTCTTGTCATGTTCGCACTCATCATCATCGCCACGATAGCGCGTTACGTATCGGAGACGTCGCTGATACGGATGGTCGATCATTACGAGGAAACCGGCGAGAAGCTCCGCTTCCGCCAGGGGTGGAAGTTAGGGTGGTCGCGTGCAGCCTGGCGTTTGTTCCTGATTGACCTCGCTCTTTTCTTTCCGGTTTTCTTCGGCGTGATCATTGGGCTAGGCCTGGCAGCTCTCCCTTTGCTAATGTGGACAAGTGGCTCTGACGTGATGGGTGCTGTCGGGACCGTGGCTTCCATCGGCCTCTTCTTCCTCGCCATCTTCGTGATCATCGTCGCTATCGCGCTCCTTACGCTGCTTGTGCGCTTTTTCCGCCGGGTCTGTGTGTTGGAAAAAGCAAGGGTAGGTGATGCGTTCCGCCAGGGGTACGCGATGATCAGGCAGAACTGGAAGGACGTGGGGATCATGTGGCTGATTACAATCGGCATTTCCTTCGCCTGGGGTCTGTTGATGATTCCGGTTGTCTTTCTCTTGCTTGCTGCCGGGGCGTTGCTGGGGGGCATCGTTGCGTTGCTCGTGCATGGATTGGCCGGGCTGGTGATGGGCAATCTCGTCGCCTGGATCGTCGCCGCTTTCGTCGGTATCCCGGTTTTCTTCCTGGTAATCGCTATCCCTGCTTCTTTCTTGAGTGGTCTGAAGGAAGTGTACATGTCGAGTACGTGGACGCTGACCTACCGTGAGCTGCATGCACTTGGCCGGCTTGAGCCACTGGCGGAGCCGGTAGCGCTAATGCCGAACACGCCGGAATTTGCGTAACGCTTCGAAAATAAAACTCCCGTCGATGAGGCGGGAGTTTTCGTTATCCGTCGAGTGGGCAGAACTGCGGTTTGATGATAAACTGTGTATATCGTGTTTCTCGATGATTGGATAGTGTAGTGTGTTGCTCAGTGAAGGGAGGATACGATGCAGTACGATCTGGTTTTCGAAGGTGGTGGCGCGAAAGGCATGGTGTTTGTTGGAGCCATGCAGGCTTTTGAGGACAAGGATCATACGTATGGGCGGTTGTTGGGGGCATCCGCCGGAGCGATCACGGCGGTGCTGCTGGCGGCCGGATATACGACGCAAGAAATGTTGATCGCACTTGACGAACAGAAGGACGGGCGTCCGATTTTCGCCAGCTTCATGGGAACGCCCGGTCCTTTCGACGCGGCTACGCTCCACGATGGCGTCATTCACGCGTTGCTGCGGAATCTCGATGTGCCTTTGCTGCCCGATTTCGTTGAGGATAAACTAGATGATGGCCTCATGACACTGTTGGCGAAACAGCCGCGTTTCTCCCACCTGTTTTCCTTTGTGGAGCGTGGCGGGTGGTATTCTGCCGATCCCTTCATCACCTGGATGACGAACAAGCTGGACACTGGTACGTATCACGGCGCATCGCGCAACTTCAGTGGGATGACGTTGGCGGAATTCTACGCGGCGACGCAGGCAGATCTCTCACTGGTTGCGTCAGACATTACGGGCGAGCGACTATTGGTGCTCAACCATCGCACCGCTCCGGCGTGTCCGTTGGTCTGGGCTGTGCGCATGTCCATGAATATTCCATTGGTGTGGCAGGAGGTCATCTGGCAGGCAGGGTGGGGAACCTACTGCGGCAAAGATCTCACCGAGCACGCTATTGTGGATGGCGGTGTGCTCTCGAATTTCCCGATGGAACTGTTTGTTTCCAGCCTTCCCTCGGTCACATCGGTGATGGGGCCGAAAACGAGCGACCGCGTGCTCGGTTTTCTCATCGACGAAACTATGGCGGTTCCCAACGCGCCGGAAAAGCATGGGCAGGTTGCTACTGCTTTCGACTTTGGCAAATTGCAACCGGTACAACGAATCCTGGGACTCATCAATACAATGTCGCAGGCTCACGACAAGATGGTGATCGAAGCATTTGAGCGTTTCGTCGTGCGCTTGCCGGCAAAGGGTTACGGTACCACCGAGTTTGATATGAGCGCCGAACGTCGTGTAGCGTTGGTGGCAGCAGGACAACAAACGGCGCAAGCGTACTTTGTCGCGCAAGAGGCTGCACTGCTCGATCCCCAATTGACCTTCAGTGGAGAGGCGACATCCGCTGCCATACGCATCGCGGATCGGATCGCGTCACGGCTTCTGGAGCAATGAACACGCCCGCCGGTGAAATCCGGCGGGCGTGCAGTGAGCATAGCTGGCGCGTTTGCTATGGTCAGAAGTTCCGCATGACGAGCGGTAGAAAGATAAAGAAGTGTGGGGGAATGGTGGTTACATTGGTGGCTGTGTCGAAGAAGCGACTGTCACTGAGTGAGGTAGCGGTAACAACCGTGGTATCGACCACCCCGTAACTCTCATTCGCCGGGATCGTCAGTATAACCTCGAGGTCGAGCGTTTGCCCCGGGGCCAGATTGACCGGCAGATTGACCGTGCTGCCATCCAACTTGCTGCGTATGACGACATCCCAGTTGCGCGATGACATGGCTTCCAAGGCGACAATGTTATTTGAGTCAGCGTTGTTGGTGAGCACGTGGGTATAGGTGATGACGTCCCCGGGTAATGCCTCTTGCGTTCCGCCAGGGGAGAGTTCGACAGGCGGGATGATGCCGATTATGCGCATATTGTCCAGCCAGAACGTGGTGTCGTTACCCTTGGTCTGGAAGGCGAAATTGGCCTCCGGTATGTCTACGTTAGCCCAGTTAGCTTCTGTAAATGGGATACGTACATGGCTCCATCCATTGTCTTGTTCAACGGTGTACCGGCAGTAATCTAGCGTGTTCCCGCCGTGGGAAAAGACTATCTGAAGGCCGTGATCGAGGTTCTGCTGCTTGATATAGAATTCCAGCCAGTAGTAGTCACTGGTATTCAGCGGTGTTCCCCATCCTCCCCATTGCGCGGCATCCCAATCTTTCCCGAACAGGTCGGCACGGATGGATGATTCCCCGGCGTAGACTTCATCGGTGGCGGTATAGGCGATTGTGCCGCCATGCCAGGTGTTATCCCACCAACCCCAACTCCAGTCTTCGGCGTGCGCCAGTTCATTATCGATGTAGACATCTCTCTTCATCGCTTCGTCTGGACGTAGAATGAGTGCATCCGCGCCTGTCTTCGGTTCGCCGCCGAAATATTCCCGCAGGATAACCTCGGCCGGTTTATCGAGTGGCGTATACTCGCGGTCGCATGGCCCACCCTGCATCGGATTGGTTGTCCAGTTCCACCAGAATACGCCGGCAAACCACGGTTCCTGGTAGACGGTTTCGAAGAGTGCCTGATAAAGATCGGCTTGCTCTTGGAGGTCAAGTGGTGGACTCCCTTCATAAGCCCATGGGGCCATTCCGGCGCCATCGATGCTGCGATAGCCAACCTCGGTGAAAAGTATAGGCATGTTCCACTCGTCAGCCAGTTCTTGCAGGAAGGCTGTTGGGGTTATCCACCCGGTTTTGAAATCTTCCAATGTGGCAGTCGTGGTAACCGCCACCACATAGTAAGCATCGATGCCGATGTAGTCCAATGCATCCCAGAACATCACTGTGTTGGTGTAGGTGTGGTTGGCAGCGTATACCAATGGGCCTTCGTAAATGCTGGCAACACCACCGGTTCCGGTGATCACTTCGCGCCAGCGTAGCTCTTCCACCGCGGTTTTGTCCAGTTCAGTCCCGACACAGAACATCTCCACGTCGTTATCGGCGGCGATTTGCGCATAGTGGTTGATAAAGGCCTGATAGCTTTCGAACCATGCATCCCATTCTGCCTCAGTTGTAAAGCCGCCCTCGCCGATGTAGCCGCGCCATTCATTTGTCTTTACGTCGAGATGTGGCTTCAGCATAACTTTCAGGCCCAACGCGTGTGCTGTCTGGATCGCGTGGACGATATCGGCATCGGTAGGGGTGCGATCGGCATCGGAGTAGATGGTCGTCGAAGTAAGCTCATCCTGGTACCACGTAGCCAAAAGGCTGATCCACTCAGCGCCTGTATCTTCAATTTTTGCTAACGTTTGATCAGAACCGGTGCTTAAGTACTCTCCGTGCCACCAGGATGTGTAAGCGACGCCTTCAAGCTTAGGTGCTGGTTCTTGCGCGGCCAATGTCTTGGGGCTTGACCATGCCAGCGCCAGCCCAAAGAGGAGCGCAAACAGCAATACGAGTACGGTAACGTGTGCCAACGGCCAAATCTTAGTTCTCATCGTCTCTTCCTCCTCATATTGTGACTGAAAATTTGAAAGAATGTTCCGCGCCAGTTGCATCCAGGGGTAAGGCTTGCGAAGCAAACCTATTCCCATTCTATGCAATTTCCATATTTTGTCTACATGTGAAAGACGAGGCCCTGGTCGTGCGCTGGACACTTTTATAGTCTGGATTTCACGGTAAAATATTGGTGAGCGTGAACGGCGATATCCAGGGCATCGTGCGTGATGTGCTTACCGGAGAGGTGCGAAGAATGCGAATCGTACAGTTTCTAGACGTGGACGGAAAACGACGGGTAGGGATTGCGCGGGATACAGAGACGGTGGATATGCTAACCGGCACGCGAACCGTTTACGGATTGGCGCAGCAAGCCATTCAGCGGCAGATGCCACTGATTGCCCTTTTAAAACAGCATCCCATCGCGCGACGCATAGATTATGCCGTGTTGGTGCATAAGGGCCTGTTGCTGCCTCCGATTGATCATCCTGACCCGGCGCATATACTCGTCACCGGCACCGGTCTCACGCACCTGGGCAGCGCCGATGCGCGCGACAAGATGCACAAGATGCAGCCTCAGGCGTTGACCGACAGTATGAAGATGTTTCAGATTGGACTGGAAGGTGGCAGACCTGCACCCGGCGAAATTGGCGCGCAGCCCGAATGGTTCTATAAGGGCGATGGCCGTTGGGTGGTTCCGCCTTACGGTGCGCTCGTTACCCCGTCTTTTGCGCTGGATGGCGGTGAAGAGCCAGAAATCGTCGGGCTGTATGTCATCGGCGCCGACGCTGCGCCTTGCCGGGTGGGTTTCGCGCTGGGCAACGAGTTCTCCGATCACGTGATGGAACGCCAGAATTACCTCTATCTGGCGCACTCCAAGTTGCGCCCATGTTCGTTCGGTCCGGAGCTGTTATTGGGTGATCTACCCGGAGACGTTCACGGCGTCTCACGCATCCTGCGAAATGGTAGCGTGCTTTGGGAGAAGCCTTTCCTCAGCGGCGAGGACAACATGTCGCACACGATCGCCAACCTGGAATACCATCATTTCAAGTACCCGCAGTTCCGGCAGCCGGGCGATGTTCATGTGCATTTTTTCGGCACGGCCACATTGAGCTTTACCGACGACATCCGGCTCCAAGATGGCGACATCGTCGAAATTACCGCGCCGGATTTCGGGCGGCCACTGCGGAACTGCATCGTTGTCGCTGCTGACGATTCCTTCACTATGACCTTGCTCTAGGACTGCTACCAGAATATGACAGCACATTCTCAGACATCGCCAGAGGACATACTCAGCACACAAACTCTCGTCGTCGCGGATGTGTGGGCCAGCACCGAGCGCCTACGTCTATTGCGTAGCATTCTACGCTGGTTTGGTGTTGCACTGGGGCTGGGAACGTTGTTTCCGCTCGTCGTTGCTCTGCTGCGTAATCGGATCTGGCAACTGTGGGCATTTGTCGCCATCATGCTATTGAGTCTAGGGACCTACGCTCTGGCGGTCCGGTGGAGTCGGCGTGGAAATGCGACCGGCAGTAGCCGTTTACTGATCGCCATCCTCGTAGTGATCGGGTTGGCTTTGGCGTTGCTCTTCGAAGACTTGATCGTCGCGTTTGCTATCCTGGGCTTGCTCATTTCGCTTATGGCCGGTGTTTTGCTCTCTCGCCGCGCGGGTTATGGGTTGGCCATCACCATGCTTCTCCTGGGGGTGCTGCTGATCTTTGCCCTTGGAACTCCCTTTTTACTCTCTGTTACACTCCCCGTGAGTCAGCAAACAAAAGACTGGGTCGATCTTGTGATATTTTTGCTGACGATCTTTCTGGGGACGTATCTGGTGGCGACCAGTCAGGAGGGCGCGCGGATGGCCTTCGAGCGATTGGTTGAACAATCCAATAGACTGAAAGTACTCAACCGTGACCTGGCTCGCGAGATCCACGAGCGCAAGCAGGCTGAAGCGGCGCTTGCTCAACTCAACAGCACGCTTGAGACGTCGATTGCCGAACGAACGGCCGAAGCGGTCGCCGAAAAAGACAAAAGCGAGGCGATCTTGCGCAGCGTAGGAGATGCCATCAGTGTCACCGACCTGGATATGCGCATCCAATATGTGAATGAAGCCTTCGTATCTTTGACGGGGTACAGCAGCGCCGAAGTTGTTGGCCGTCCGATGTACATGCTGATGGTGCAGGAAACCGCGGAATTAGACCGCCGCTCCCGGCAGTTCGCATGGCAGACGGGAGCCTATACGCAACGCGAAATCACCATGCGTCATAAGAGCGGCCGCACTTACGATGCAGTGTTGACAATTACCTCCCTGCACCATGAAGACGAGCGTACCGGCTACATCTTTAGCCACCAGGACATCACCAAACTCAAGGCATTGGAGCGTGCGCGCAGCCAATTCATCACCAACGTCTCCCACGAACTACGCACGCCGGTGACGAGCATCAAACTCTCTGCCTACTTATTGCAAGTAGAGCAATCGCCGGAAAAGGTGGGCGCTTATTTGCATGCACTGGAGCGCCAGGCGGCGCGTTTGGAACACTTGATCGAGGACATACTGGAGATCGCTTCGTTGGACAGTGGGCAGGGCGTCACCGCGTGGGAACCGGTTCCACTGGCCGTCATCGTCAGTGATACGGTGACACGCTATCTGAACCAGGCCGCCGTTCGCACGGTGAAGTTGACGGTCGATCCCGTGCCAGCCAGTTTGCCGGAAGTCAAAGGCGATCCGTTCCGCATTGAACAAGCGTTGAGGGAGTTGGTGGAAAATGCGTTGACTTTTACACCGCCCGGCGGAGATGTGCGAATTGCGCTTGCGCCGGTTGAAGCTCACAACCGGCGTTGGGTGACGCTTGCCGTGCGGGACACCGGGCCGGGCATTTTGTCCGATGAAAAGCCCAAGCTATTCAACCGGTTCTTTCGCGGCGCACTGGCCGAGTCGGGCCACGTTCCCGGCACAGGATTGGGCTTGAGCATCGCTGACGAGATCATCCGCGCTCACGGTGGTTACATCGACGTCGACAGTAATCAAGGACAGGGCAGTACTTTCACGCTCTGGTTGCCTATAAGTTAAGGGTTCGTAAAAATACAACTTCCCGTGACAACCTTCCCGGAAGCTAGGCTTGGCTATCCGGTGGCGCTTGGAAGACATCCTGATCGAGCTAAGGTCAGCTTCCGGGAAGGTCGCGGTCACTAAGAGGTGCAATGCAGACCAGTCGAGATGTGGTTGCCAGGACAATTCGGTTTGAAGGCGCAGACCGTTTGCCTTACGACTTGCCCTCGTCGTACGGCACGGATTTTGCCGGCGTGAGTATGTCGCCCTCTCCCGACGCGCGGCCATCCGAGGGAGTGGACGAGTGGGGCGCAGTCTGGGAGAACATCGGTGTGTGCCGGTTGGGAGAAGTGAAGGTGTTTCCGCTCCACGACTGGCGAGACTTCGACAAGCTGTTGATCCCCGATATCCGTGATCCCCGGCGCTGGACGGCGCTGGAAGGAGCGCGGGAGCGCGCGGGCGACAATTTCCTGCTCGCCGACGGTATCTCCATCTATGAGCGTGTCCACTTCATCCGGGGCTTGGAAAATACGTGGCTAGATATCCACGAACATCCCGGCGAATTGGCGATGCTGCTCGATATCCTGGTGGACATGAACCTGTACGCCATCGAGCGTTACGCTGCGGCCGGTGCCGATGGCTACATCTTCTGCGACGATTGGGGGTTGCAAGACCGGCTGATGATCTCGCCAAAGTCCTGGCGTGAATTGTGGAAGCCGCGCTACGCCCGTATCTACGCCGCTGCGCACGATGCGGGAATGCTGACGTTTTTGCACAGTTGCGGTCACATCGTCGCCATTCTCGACGACCTCATCGAGGTCGGACTGGACGTGATTCACATGGATCAGCAGGAGAATATGGGGCTGGCGCTACTTGGCGAGCGTTTCGGCGGACGGTTGACGTTCTTCGCGCCGGTGGACATCCAGCAGACGATGGTCCACGGCACGCCGGACGAAATCCGCGCCTACTGCCGCGCGATGGGCGAACACCTGGGCCGTCCCAACGGCGGTTTCGTCCCGCGTTGGTACGCCGACCCGGTTGGCGCGGGTCATCGTCCAGAAGCCATCGCTGCGATGTGCGAGGAATTCTTGTCGATGAGTAGAGAGAAAGTAGGGAGTAGGGAGTGAGTAGGTCAAAGTCCTATACTCCATACTCCATACTCCATACTTCTGACTTCAAATCACACAAGGAGTGAACTTAATGGATACTGTGCAATTTGGTAACGTGACTGTGAGTAAACTTATTTTGGGCGGCAACCCGTTCAGTGGCTTTTCTCATCAAAATCGTGAGCTGGACCGCGAGATGACGCGCTACTTCACCACGGCGCGTATCAAGGAGACGATGTCTCAGGCCGAAGCACTGGGCATCAACACGTTCTTGGGTCGCGCCGACGCGCACATCCGTCGCGTGTTGTTGGAATACTGGGACGAAGGCGGCGCGATCCAGTGGTTCGCGCAGACGGCGCCGGAGTTTGCCAGACTGTCCGGCAACGTCGCGGGCGCGATCAGCACGGGCGCATCGGCCGTCTACATTCATGGTGGGCAGATGGACTTCTTCTACGCGCAGAATCAACTCGACATGGTGCCCGACATCATCGCAATGATCAAGGGGGCGGGCCGGACCGCCGGGATCGCGGCGCACAACCCGCGCGTCCACGAATGGGCCGACGAACACCTCGACCTGGACTTCCACATGTGCTCGTATTACAACCCCACGCGCCGCGATGAGCACGCCGAGCATGTTCACGGCTCGGTAGAAGTCTATGCAGAGGCCGACCGCGCCGCGATGGTAGACGTGATCAGCCAACTGCGCCGCCCCGCCATCCACTACAAAATTTTCGCCGCCGGGCGCACCGATCCACGCGAGGCGTTCGCCTTCGTCGCGCAACACCTACGCCCCCAAGATGCTGTCTGTATCGGCGTATTTCCAAAGGACATGCCAGATATGCTCGCCAAGGATGCTCATCTGTTCACTGAAGCCATTCAGCCGTAAAACCGCATCCCCAGACGACTATAGACTACCCAACTATATGACTAAAGACTATCCGACTATCACCAGGAGGTAACATGGATATTTATCGCGTAAAACCAGGAACACAGGTGGATTTATCGCAGTGGGACCCTAACGACAAGGCTCTGTTCGACAAGAGTAAATCGGCAGGCCGGGAGGCCTTGGTGGAATACAATGGCCGCCTGGAGGCATTGCAAGAATTGCTCTACGCCGAGGGTAAACGCAGAGTCCTCGTCGTCTTGCAGGCGATGGATACCGGCGGCAAGGACGGCGTGATCCGTCACGTTTTCAACGGTGTCAATCCGCAGGGGGTTAAGGTGGCGAACTTCAAAGTCCCCACCGCCAAAGAATTAGCCCACGATTACCTGTGGCGCATCCACCAGGAGACGCCGGGCAAGGGCGAGATCGTGATCTTCAATCGCAGCCACTACGAGGATGTGCTGGTGGTGCGCGTGCGCAACCTTGTCCCGCCGGAAGTGTGGGGCCGTCGTTACGCGCACATCAACGACTTCGAACGGATGCTGGCGGAAGAGGGCACGACGATCCTCAAGTTCTTCCTCCACATCAGCAAGGACGAGCAGAAAGCGCGCTTGCAATCGCGTCTGGACGAACCGGAGAAGCACTGGAAGTTCAATGTGGGGGACCTCGAGGACCGTGCTTTGTGGGATGACTATATGCACGCCTACGAAACCGTGTTGAGCGAGACCAGCACCGAGTGGGCGCCGTGGTACATTGTCCCGGCTAACCGCAAGTGGTACCGCAACCTCGTCATTAGCGACGTGCTCGTGGAGACGCTGGAAGGCTTCGACATGCGTTACCCCGAACCGGCGGGCAATCTGGATGAGGTCGTCATCGACTAAATGCTGGTCCTCGTCAACGTCATCTTGCCTGTCTTTCTCGTTGCCGGCGTGGCGGCCATAGCGCAGCCGCGCTTGAAATTGAACACACACACGCTTTCGCGGGCGGCGTTTTACCTCTTCAGCCCGGCGATGGTGTTGGATGCGCTGGTCAACTCCGACGTGAGCGGCGCGGAATTCGGCCAAATTGCGGCGACGTTGGCGCTGACGGTGCTGGCGCTGTGGTTTGTGGGCGAAATCGGCGCGCGCGCGTTACGCCTCGACGCTCCGACGCGCGGTGCTTTCCTGACGGCCATCGTCCTGATGAATTCCGGCAATTACGGTATGCCCGTCAGCTTTTTCGCGTTCGGGGAACCGGGACTGGTGCGCGCCTCGTTGGGCGTCACTGTGAACGCCGTCATTATTTCGACGGTAGGCGTCTACCTCGTGGCGCGGGGACAGTCCGCCGTCGGACGCACGGCGCTGCGGCGCGTGCTGGCGGTCCCATCGATCTACGCGGCGGCGATCGGGTTGTTCGTCAACCTCGTCGGGTGGACGCTGCCCGAAACGGTGGTCAAGGCCGTACACTTGCTCGGTCAAGGGCTGGTACCCGCGTGTCTGGTGATCCTCGGCATCCAGGTGCGGCAGACTTTTACTGAAAGGCACAACGGCGACCATACCCCGGCGCTGGCGCTGGCGGCGTTCGGCAGATTGGTACTCGCACCATTCATCGCCTATCTTGCTGGGCATCTCGTCGGGCTGAACGATCTGGCGCGCAGCGTGGTAACGCTCCAGATGGCGACACCGGCGGCGGTCATGTCGCTCATCCTGGCGCAGGAGTTCAAGGCGAACCCATCGTTCGCCGCACGCTGTATCCTTATAACAACCTTCGCCAGTCTACTCACCGTAACGCTCTGGTTGAACTGGTTGCTTTAGCGTTGCCTCTGGCGAAGGGGATGCATCGAACTTTTATGGACCAAATTGCATGTAACAGTTAGGGCAGAGGAGCGTTCGTGTCTGTTTGCGCCATAGGGATGTCTCGCTCGTTTGAGAGCCAGGCGATCTGGCCGGCGGTCGTATGCCGGGTCGCGCGCTGGCTCTTCGCACTGACCGGCGATAGCCGCGTCGCAGAAGTTGGCGGCGTTCCGACGGCGGACCTGATTGCGCGGTTCCAGCGCGGGCAACCGCGTGCATTCGAGGCGCTCTACGACCGCTACAAGGACTACGTTTACCGTGTGGCCTTCTTCGTCAGCCGCAACCGCGAAGAAGCCGAGGACGCGGTGCAGGAGACCTTTCTCGACGTGCTCAAAGCGCTCCCCAACTACGACGTCAACGGCCCGGCGCGTTTCGAGACGTGGCTTTATCGCGTGACGCTCAACCGGGCGCGGATGCGTATACGGCGCAAGCAGCCAGCCTCTGCCGAATGGGAGGATGTTGAAGAGCAACTAGAGCGCCTGCCGTCGCCCTCGTCCGAGCGCCCGGAGTCGGTCTTCCTGGACGGGGAGCGGGCTGGCACTCTGTGGCGCGCGGTAGACCGGTTGCCAGAGGAGCATCGCGTCGTCGTGATGCTGCGTTACCAGCAAGATCTGGCCTACAACGAAATCGCCGACGTACTCGGCGTGCGGGAGGGCACGGTGAAGTCGCGGCTGTACAATGCGCACCGCAAGCTGCAACAACTATTGGCAGTCTGATATTTTCGACAGGAGTAACAGGATTTTCAGGATTTGGAAAAGGCTTTGTAGATGCCTTGTTATCCTGTTAATCCTGCAAATCCTGTCAAAGGAAACAAATGAACGAGAATCATGTCGAAGACGAGTTAATCGCCTATCTCGATGGCGAACTGAGCGCGACGGAGCGCGCGCGGGTGGAGGCGCATCTGGCGCGCTGCCCGGCGTGCATGGCGGCATTGGAGGAACTGCGCGTCCTCTCGCGTGACCTGGACGCGACGTTCGATGCTGCGATGACCCCCGTCCGCCTTTCCTACGCGGCTGCCAGCCACATCCGTGACGTGTTGCGCGATCGTTTGGAGCGCCCGCGCTGGCAGTGGGCGTTCTGGCAGCGCCGCGGCCTTGTCGCGCAGGTGGTAATGGCGCTGCTGCTCATCGTCTTCTCGTTCAATGCTTATCAGGTATTCACCCTTCCCGCTGCTCCCGCGCCTCAGGAGACGCTGGTGCTCGGTCAAGACCGCTTCGCACCGGGGACGGAAGCTGCGCTGCGCGTCATCGTGCGTTCGATGGGGGCTGCGCCCGTCGCCGGTGCGGAGATCGCCGTGCAGTTGGCACAAGCGACGAAACCCGCCCGCCTTGTCTACGAGGGTGTGACCGACGCGAGTGGCAGCGCGGACGTGGCCTTCACCGTACCGGATGACCTTCCAGGTGCACTGAACCTTGTCGTGGAGACGCGCTCCGCCGCCGGAGAGAGCCGCGTCATCCACCCGATCCGTATTGCGCGAGCCTACAAAATCTATCTTGCGGGAGACAAACCGGTTTACCGCCCCGGTCAAACTGTCCACGCACGCGCCCTGGTACTGGATGCCGCAGATCTCAAACCTGTAGCAGGACAGGCGGTCACTTTCGAATTGCTGGATGCGGAGGGCGACCGGCTCGCGCGCGACGCCGTCGGACTCTCTGAATTCGGTGTCGCTGCGTGGGATTTCGACTTGTCTGCCTCAGCTTTACTCGGAGTCTATACCTTGCGCGCGTGGATAAACGATACGGTCTCCGAACGCGCGATTACCGTGGATACGTACGATCTCCCCGCGTTCAATATAACCGTAGAGACGGCGCGCGCGTTCTACGCGCCCGGCGAGACGGTGCAGGGGACGGTGGACGCGGCGTACTTCTTCGGCAAACCCGTAGCAGTCGGGCAGGTGACGCTGCTCGGTCCGGACGGCGTTCTTGCCTCCGGTGAAACCGACGCGCACGGCCGCTTCGATTTTAATGTCGTGTTGCCGGTCGATATCCCCGTCGCTGCAAGTGTGCTCTTTGAGCTGGATGTCGAAGTCGTGGATGTCGCCGGACAGCGCGCCGGACTGCGGCATCAGATTCCGGTCGCGCCGGAACCGATCCTCATCAAGGCGATACCCGAGAGTGGCCTGCTCAAACCCGGCGTCGAAAATACCGTCTTCGTGATGACAGCCTATCCCGACGGGGCACCTGCGGAGACTGCGGTGACCGTTACTATAAACGGGCGCGATTACAGCGCCGCCACGTCTTATGGCTTGGCCGAGCTGCGCTTTACTCCGACGGCGGAAACTGTGGCATTGGATATCATCGCACGGGATGCGACGGGCGCGGAAGGCCGTGACGTCGTCACTTTGCGCACCGATAACGCGCCGGGTACTTTGTTGTTGCGCGCCGAGCGTGCCGCTTACACCGTAGGTGATACCTTGCGCCTCGAAGCGCTGCTCACGAGCGACGCGCAGACCGTCTACCTCGATGTGATCCACGCCCGGCAGACGGCGGTGGTGCTCTCCGCCCCGGTCGTGGATGGGCGGGCGACCTTCGCGCTTGACCTGGACAACACACTCGTGGGCGCGCTGGAATTGTGGGCGTATACGGTCTCGCCTAACGGCAATCTGGTGACGGACACTCGACTTGTTGTGGTGGATGCGCCGGGCAGGATCGCCGTGGATGTCACCGCCGACCGTGAGACTTACTATCCGGGCGAAACGGCGCGCGTGAACGTCCAAGCCAACCGAGAGGCGGACGGCGTTGCTGCGCCGGTCGAGGCCGCGTTGGGCATTGCCGTTGTGGATGCCTCGGTGTACGCGCTGGACACGCTGCCGCCGGGGTTTGCTCGCGCCTATTTCTTGCTGGAGCAGTCGATGCTCGAACGGCGCGACGTGGCGGGGCTGGATGTCCCCGCGTTGTTGGCCGCTGAGGCAGACGTTCGCGCCGCGCAGGATGTGGCAGCGCAGGCGGCGTGGGCGGGCGCGCCGGTCGCCGATTTTACGCTGCGCGACACTGCCACGACAACACCGGTAGACGAAGCTGCGAGCGCCCGGCGAATGCTTGCCGGACGCTTGGTGCTCGTGCTGGCGGCGTTGCCACTGCTGGTGAGTGTCGTTGTGGTACGCGGGCTGGCGCCGGTGGGCATTTTGTGTCGCGCACTGCGCCGTCTGGGGTGGGGGCTGCTGGGCGCGGTCATCCTTGCGCCGTTGGCGGTCGCCGGCATTGCGCTTGCGCTTCTGCTGCCCGCGTTTGTAGCGATGATCCTCATCGGATTGCTATGTCTCATCTTCGTGTTGTTAGCCGTGCTATTGATTTACGGCTGGCGGCAGCGAGACGTCCGTGTACAGCTCATTGTGGGGCTGCTGGCGGTTTACGTGCTGCTGGGCGGCTTGCTCGTGACGTTGGCGGCTCAGGGTCACGGCCCGGCGGGTTGGTTGCTGTTCGTTCTCGTAGCGACTTTCCTGCTGTTGATCGGCGCGTTGGCGCTTTTGGGACAAGGTTTGGTCATCGAAGGGCAGCGTGCGGTGGGGTGGGTGACTATGGCGCTGGCGATTCTACTCATTTTCCTGGCGCTAACGTTACCCGCAGTCCCCGCACTCACCTCCAGTTTGACGCGCGCGTTAGGTGATCCTCTAATCTACGCCGGGCCGCTGGCGTGGATGTCAGGATGCAGTGTACCTCAGGCGACGCCGGCCCCCACATCTGAAGCGCCGGCTGTTGTTGAGAAAACGGTTGAAGTTGAAAAAGTCGTCGAGAAGACAGTCGAAGTCGTTGTTACGCCGGCTCCCGCGCCGACAGCGGCCCCGGCAGCTACACCACTGCCGATTCCGGCGGAACCTTATCCGCTGCGGCACATCTTCCCGGAGACGCTCTACTGGGCGCCTGAAGCGCTGACCGGCGCGGATGGGACACTCGCGTTCGACCTTCCACTGGCGGATACGATCACGACGTGGAAACTGACGGCGCTGGCCTCCACCCGTGACGGTGACCTGGGCGCGGCGACGTATGATCTGGTGGTGTTCCAGGACTTTTTCGTCGAGTTGGCCTTACCGGACGAGATACGTATGGGAGAGCCGGTGACAATCACGGCGACGATCTACAACTTCCTGCCCGAAGCGCAAGCCGTCACTATATTGCCGTCGCCGGATGTCTGGTACACGTTACTCTCCGGCGCTGGTGTGGTGACGGTTCCGGCGGATGACGTCGCAAGCGTCCAACTCGTCATCCGCACCGACGATAGTGGCACATTCCTCTTCCGCGTGAACGCCGAAGGTGCACAGATGGGCGACGCAGTAGGGATTGAGGTGACGGTGCCATAGATTCAGCATGGGCATTGCTGTAGAGGTTCAGCAGGTCTCCGTACGTGAAGATTTACCATAGTTGCCTGCCAACAACAAATCGCCGGTTGTGTCATAGACACTGCCGTCATTCTCCGAGACGTACATGCCAAAACCAGATCTGTACCCGGCTACACCAGGCCCCCCGCCATCGCTTCGCCCGTAGACGCCGGGGCCGGCGGCGAAGTTGACACCATTACTTGTGTTATAATAAGGTTTGTCTCGCATATTGGTATCACAAGGGGATCCGTGTTGACGAACCGCATCGATGCAAACGAGGACAGCGCGACGAAGTTGATTTTGCGGCGTGCCTCTGAATTCACCGTCGAAGAACTGACCAACGCTTATAACCAAACGCGCGTGGATTACATCGTACCAATGCCGATGAACGCGCGGCGTTTAAACGAGTACATCCATAATTACGACGTCGATATGGAGCGTTCCGCCGTGGCGACGATGGACGGGCACATCCTGGGTATCTCGATGCTCGGTGTGCGTCCGGGACGCTGCTGGTGTACGCGCCTGGGTGTTCTGCCGGTCAAACGGCGTCGTGGTACGGGCCGGACCCTGATGATCGATCATATCCAGAAGGCGCGCGAGATGGGCGCCGAGTGTATGATCCTGGAGGTCATCAAGGATAACGTACCGGCCTACCAGTTGTTCAAACAGCTTGGGTTTTATGACGTGCGTGTTCTGTTGATCCTGCGCCGCCCGCCGGGAGCGTTAAAGGCAGATGTAGGGCGCTACAAAGTGACGTTTCTTGAGCCGGAAGAGGTCCCGGCATTGTTGGCGCAGCGTCGCGGCACGCCCTCGTGGTTGGACGAGACACCATCGCTGCTCAACGCAGGCAGCCTGAGTGCGCTGCGCGTCGAATTGGTGAATGGCGGGCGAGGCTGGTTAGTTTATCAGAGTACCATCTTTCAGTTGGGGCGTCTGGTCTTGCAGACGGAGGCGGGCGACCCCCGTGAGGTCGCCCGCGCTTTAGTGCACGCGTTGCACAAAGAGTATCCGATCAAGGACACAAATACGGAGAACCTGCCCCTAAACGATCCCCACCTGCCCGGTCTATTGGATATGGGCTACCTCGAGTCGTTCCGTCGTATCGAAATGCGCCTTGACTTGTAAAGGATGCAGGATGCAAGATGCAGAATTGCTTGTTTCTTGCATCCTGCATCTTTGTTTACCAGCCGTTTTTATGGACTTTCCCCGCGTCGTAGCGCTCCACGCGGCCTTTATGCTCTGCCGGATGGCCGACTGCAATGATGCACATCGCTTTGATGGTGTCCGGTACGCCGAAGAGCGCGGCGACGCTCTTGGCGCGTTGCTCGTCAGGATAAACGCCCAACCATACTGTCCCCAGGCCCAGCGCGCGTGCTGCCACCAGGCTGTTCTGCGTCGCGGCGGCGCAATCTTGTTGCCAGAAGTTGGAGACCGCGGGATCGCCACAAACGACGATGGCCAGCGGCGCTTCTGCGAGCATCCGCGAGTAGGGGTGTACCTCCATAATCGCATTCAGCTTCTCCCGCTCATCCACGACGATGAAATGCCATGGCTGGCGGTTGTTTGCCGAAGGCGCGTTCATCCCCGCTTCGAGGATCGTTTTAACGTCATCCGCTGCCACCGGTTCGCCGGTGTACCTGCGAATACTGCGCCGGGTGAAAATAGCTTCTAATGCGTCCATGCTAAACCTCCTTAACGTTTATTTGAATAGCCTCTGTAACTGATGATACGTGATCCGTGATAACTCTTCACGCATCACGCTTCATGAAATGGTACTTCTGCGACGGTTGCTGTAATTTCGGCCTCTAATTCAGCGATGCGCGACTTCAGAACCGGAACGATGTCCGCCAGCGGGATCAGCTCACGCTCTTTCTGGTCGCGGCGCTTGAGTTCGACGCTCTGCTGCTGCAAGCCCCGCGCGGCGACGGTGACGCGCAACGGCAGCCCGATGAGGTCCGCATCGTTGAACTTGACGCCGGGGCTGCGGTCGCGGTCGTCGAAGAGCACATCGATGCCGGCGGCTTGCAACCCGGCGTAGAGCCGTTCGGCGACGGCGGTGGCTTCGCTGTCTGCTGGGCCTAACGTGAGCAGGTGCACCGGGTATGGCGCGACGGTGATCGGCCAGATGAGGCCGTAGTCGTCGTGGTGCATCTCCGCGACGCACGCCAGCAGCCGCCCGACGCCGATACCATACGATCCCATCACCACCGGCTTGAGTTCGCCATCCTGATCCAGGAAGCGCGCGCCCATCGCCTCGGAGTAGCGTGTGCCAAGCTTGAAGATGTTGCCCACTTCAACGCCGCGCTCGGCGCGCAACGCGCTGCCACAGACCGGGCAGGCGTCGCCTTCCTGGGCGGCAGCGATGTCGGCGACGATGTTTGCCTGGTAGTCGCGCCCGTAATTGGCGTTGCGCAGGTGGTAGCCCACCTCGTTAGCGCCCGCCACCAGATTGGGCGAAGCGACGATAGCGTCATCCACGACGACGAGCGCGCCTTTCACCCCCAAAGGCGATCCATACCCCGGCTCTGCCCCGATCGCGTGGATCTCCGCTTCAGTCGCCGGACGCAGTGCCTTCGCCTTGACCGCGTTCGCCAGCTTCGTCTCGTTCACCTCCATATCGCCTCGGATGACAGCAAAAATGAACTGCTCCGCTGGTTGGGTAGCTCGTGATTCGTGATTCGTGATTCGTGATTCGGATAGCTCTGCCATCATAAAGACCGCTTTGGCGGTTTTGGCGACGGGGATATCCAGGAAGGCGGCGAGGTCGGCGATAGTGGTGACGTTGGGGGTGGCGACTCTCTCGATGGGGAAGGGGGCTTCGTCTGCTGCGGGCGGTTTTTGAAAGCGCGCGACTTGCCGGTTGGCGGCATAACCACAACCTTCGCACAGCATCAGCGTGTCTTCGCCGATGGGGGTGAGTGCCATATACTCGTGCGCCAGCGTGCCGCCCATCATCCCCGTGTCCGATCCCACAGCGATGGCGTCCAAGCCACAACGGTGGTAGATGTTGAAATACGCTTGATAATGTGCACGATACTGCTTGTCCAACCCTTCGGCGTCGACGTCGAGGCTGTAGCTGTCTTTCATCGTGAACTCGCGCACACGGATCAGTCCCGCGCGCGGGCGGGGATCGTCGCGCCACTTGGTCTGGATATGGTAGATGAGGCGCGGCAGTTGGCTGTAACTGCGGATTTCCTGGCGCACCAGGTCGGCGACGACCTCCTCGTGCGTCATCGCCAGCACCATGTCGCGCTCTGACTTATCCTTGAAGCGCCCCATCTCCGAGCCGATCTGGTACCAACGCCCGGTCTCCTTCCAGATGTCCGCCGTATTCACCACCGGCATCGTGATCTCCTGCCCGCCGATGGCGTTCATCTCCTCGCGGATGATGTTCTCGATCTTCGTCATCGAACGTCGCGCCAGTGGCAGGTAGCTGAAGATGCCTGCTGCCAGTTGGCGGATGAAGCCCGCACGCAGCAACAGTTGGTGGCTGGCAACCTGCGCCTCGGCGGGTGCATCCCGCAACGTCTGGCCGAAAAGCTGTGTCATTCGCATAAAAACCTCCAAGATAAGCGGTCAGCTTTCTGCTTTCAGCTTTAGGGGCTGATAGCTGACCGCTGAACGCTTGTCATTTTACAACCACCCGCGCAATCTGTAGACGACGATACCGATGTATTCCTTCAGCGCGCGGGTCATCACCTCCAGATTGTCCGCGTTGGGAACGAGATTGAGTAATTGTGTGCTGAGTTGAGGTTGGGAGTAAAGTTCCCAATCTGCCTGGGAAAACGCATAATCGGTAGGCGCGGGGATGACGGATAAAGGCAGCTGCGCGAAGATCGCGTAGGCGCGCGGCATGTGCAGCGCCGACGTCACTAAGATGACGTTGTCAATGCCCAGTTCATCCAGGATTTTCAGGCTTTCTATGGCGTTTTCGTACGTGTTCCGCGCGCGCGGTTCCAGCACGATAGCGTCGCGCGGCACACCCGTTAGCATCAAGAGATCGACCATGGCTTCTGCTTCGCTTGGACGATCCTGCCCGTTCCACGGCAATGCTGCCCCGCTGACGATAATCAGCGGCGCAGCGCCGTGCTGGTAGAGATAACCGGCGTAGAGCACCCGGTCTCCGGCTTCGCCGACCTCCGCCGTCGGGCGCGGATACTCCGGGCTGCGCGTTCCGCCGCCGAGGACGACAATCGCATCGGCGTGGGGGATGCCGGCGTCTGGCGGTGGTACGTGTCGCCATTCGAGCGTGCGTACGACCGCCATCGTCGTGAGGCGGTTCCCACCGAGCCACAGCACAACCAACGCCGCCGCGATCAGCCCGGTTTGCCAACGCGGATGCCGCCGCAGGATCAGGGCCAGAATCAAGAGCAAACACGTCAGGCCTGCGGGGTAGAGAAACAACGGCAGAAACTTGGATAGATAGAGAAACACGGCTTCATCCTCCGGCAATCACTCGCCATAGCGCTGCGCCTATGATAGCACCGACTGCCGAACTGACAAAGTTCACCCAATCGTTGTTGAGCCAGCGCCAGCCGCGCAGCAGCCGGTTGGGTGTGCCGTCTGGATCGATGACCTTCTCCGTCTCTTTCTCGCGGCTCGCAGAGTAGTAGATGGCCTGCACCGTTGCGCCGAGTAGGCTGTCGCAGAGCGAACCGGCCAATCCCGCCAGCGCAGCGATGATGGGCAGCAGCGTGCAATTGGCCGGAAAGACGAGGCACGACAGCGGGTAAAGGAGCATGCGCGGGTGATAGCGGAGCAGGCTCTCCACGTAGAGGAAGAGCGTGCCTGCCATTCCGATAACGGCCCCACCGGCCAGCGTCGCCAGCGTGCCCTGCAGCGAGACGCCCCCAGAAGTGCCCACATCGACGGATTTGCCCGTGGTGATGAGCCGTGGTAAGCGCTTGCTCAGCACGCCCAATTCGGTGGCCCAGGTGTCCGCGTTCACCGTAGCCATCGCGCCGACAAAGGCGAACCACAGCATGGGATGGCCTGTGAACCAATAGGCGATAGCGATCAATGCGCCTGCGCCGCCGTTTGCCAGGGCTTGCCCAATATCGCGCCGCGAGCCTTTGGCAAATTTCTCGGCCAGCGCTGCCTTCGTCGCCTCTTTGTACTTCGAGAGCAAGCTGCCGAGGATGAAGAACGTGATGAGCAGTAGCCCCCACGACCATCCGCCCAAACCAAAGATCACCGTACCTGTGAGGATTGCGCCAACCACGCCGCTGACGGAGAGCGCCTCTCTTTTGTAGGCCACCCATCCGATGGCGCTACTGATGACAAAACCGAGGCCAAGCTGTAGAAACGGTATGTGCATAGACGCTTGTTGCTCCTGTCGAAGATAGTCTCAACGGATTTGACGGATAAAACGGAAAATCTATCCGTTCAATCCGTTGAGGTTGCTTATCCATTGCGCGTAGCCATAAGAGTGGGCGACGTCCAGGTGTGGGACGGCGTCGCCGCGCAGTACGTGCTGGGCGACTTGTGTGAACGTCGCGTGCAGCGTCGCTTCCGGGCCGAACGTCTCGAACGCCAGACTCCACCACGTTTCGCTGTGGATGACGGTTTCCGCTAGTTCGATGTGACATCCGTGCGGCGCGATCTCTGTGATGGCGGCGGCGCTGACGTCTCCGGCCTCCGTAACCAGATACCGGCGCAGGCGGCGCGCCTTGCGGATGGCGATCCACGCCGGGCGCGCTCCGGCCAAATCACCCAACCCGCCGCCCAGGTCATTGACGCCGAAACTCCACTTGCGCCAGCCTTCGACCAGGCCGTGGACGCGCGCGTGCAGGTGTTGTACGCCGTACTGTTCCGCGCGCTGCTTGATCTCGATCCGCCCTTCGCGCAATTTGATGCCCAAATCGTCGTGGTCTGGCAGGCGCAGGTAGTAGTCGATGCGTGTGGGCTGCGCTTCCGGCGCGCGTTCGCCGTAGTGATACCAGGCCAGCACGTCCGGCGGGATGGGGCCGGGGTAGAACCAGCGCGTTTCGAGGGTGGGGAACATCGATCTGCTCAGCCGCCCAACAGCGCGTTGAGGATGAAGAGCGCCAGACCGGTCAGCAACGGAACGCTGAGGTTGTCGGTCCCGGCAGGTGAAAATGCCTCTGCCGCCGTTGCTACCGCCGTCCCGATCACCGTCATCAGTAAGACGCTCCCGAATGGCAAGGCAACGGAATGTGGGCTGAGCGCTGATCCAGGCAACCAGGCCAACGTCAGCAGAATGACCAGAAAAGTCGCCACAGCCATCGCAGTGGAGCCTTCCCGGCTGCGTTCGTGCCCGAAGGTGGTATAGGTGTGCTTGCCGTACTTCTGCCCGACGATGCTGGCCAGGCCATCGCCCCAGGTCATTGCCATCACCGCCGCCGCTGCGATGGGGACGCGATCCGGCGCGCCGCCGGTCCGCCACAACAGCCCGAACAGGACGGTGATCGAAATCGCAAAGTAGACCGTGCCCGGCGAGGAATCCACCGCATCCATCGCCTTGAAGATCTGATAGCGGTAGAAAACGTAGTTGAGCACGATGAACGTCGCAAAGGGGACGATGCCGTAAGTCCACGTATCGAACAGCGCCAGAATGCCCCACATCCACATCCCCGCGCCGATGTGGATGATCTTGCGCGTGAACGCCTGCCGCCACTTGAGCCGCTTGCCGATGGCCTCCACGATGAACAGCAGCCCGAAGGCATACAGGTACGAAGCGATCAGTCCGATGATGTCATTTCTGGTCATAGTCCCTCCATCTGATTGCGCAAGAGTTTACCTGTCCTTAGCGGATTTGCAAACTATCTGGTCGAGTATCCCACGCTGTCAGGATTTACATATCGCCTGTTCCAAATCCGAGAGGATGTCTTCCACGTCTTCCAGCCCAACGGCGAGGCGCACCAATCCATCACTGATCCCCGCAGCCAGCCGCGCCTCGCGTGGCACACTGCGGTGCGTGGTGCTGGCGGGGTGGGTGATGAGCGTGCGCACATCCCCCAGGCTGACGGTGAGCGCGCACAACCGGACGCGATCGAGCAGGCGCGCGCCCGCTTCCACGCCACCTTTCAACTCGAAGACGACGACGCCCCCGCCGCCGCCCGGCATTTGTCGTTGTGCTAAATCGTATTGCGGGTGCGCCGGATGCCAGGGATAGCGCACCCAGGCCACCGCCGGGTGGTCGTGCAGCCACGCGGCGATGTGCAGGCTGTTGGCGTTGTGGCGTACTACACGCAGCGGTAGCGTCGTGATCCCCCGCGCGATGAGCCACGCATTGAACGGGCTGATGCAGCCGCCGAAGTTGCGCACCGGCCCTTGCAGCACGCGCTTGACGAAGTCCGCCGGTCCTGCCACCGCGCCACCCATGGCGTCGCCGTGCCCGCCGAGGAACTTGGTCGCCGAATGGACGACGACGTCGATGCCCAGGTCGATGGGCCGCTGGTTGACCGGCGTGGCGAAGGTGTTGTCGATGATGGTGAGGATACCGCGCGCGTGGGCGATGTTGGCGATGGCGGAGATGTCGTTGAGCGCGAGGGTGGGGTTCCCCGGCGTTTCCAGGTAGATGGCGCGCGTTTCCGGGCGGATGGCGGCCTCGAAGGTTGCCGGGTCGGTGGCCTCCGCGAGCGTCGTCTGCACGCCGAAGCGCGGCAGGTCTTTGGTGACGAAGTGGAACGTGCCGCTGTAAAGTCCCGTCGTGGCGACGATGTGCTTGGGGCCGTCATCCTGCAACGCGGCGAGCAGCGCCGCGCTGACCGCCGCCATGCCCGAAGCCGTCGCCACGGCTTTCTCCGCGCCTTCCAGCGCCGCGATTTTTCGCTCCAAGACCTCGATCGTCGGGTTGCCCCAGCGTGTGTAGATGGGCTGGCCTTCCGTCTCGAAGGCGCGGGCTGCTTCCTCCGCGCTCTCGAAGAGATACGTATTCGCCATGCGAATCGGCGGTGTCACGTCGCGCGGTTCGAGTTCCATTCCGGTGTGTATTGCAGTGGTGTGTATGCCTCGTTTCATCGAAGTCCTCAGTCGTTAGTCCAGAGTTGAGAGTTCAGAATTGAAGGTTGAAATTTGCTTGGCCTTCACTCATCCAATCCCCGATTACCAATCACCAATTACCTAATCTTCAATCCCCGCAGTTTGTCTTCGGAGGCGAGGATGACGATTTCGTCGCCGGGCGTGAGGATGTGCGTCGGGTCGGGTGGGATGTGAATGTCGCCGCCGCGAATGTGCAGCAGGACGGTCAGATTTTCTTCGCGGGTAAGGGCGGCGATGGTGGCGCGGTCCAGGCGGGAGTTGGCTTCGACGGTGAGGTGGACGATGCTTTGCGGAGTGCCAAATTGCGCGCCGCTGACGGTCACGGGTTGGACGATGTGCATATTCAGTGTCTCCGCCACAAAGAGCGGCGCGGCGATGGCCGAAGTGCTGTAGACCGCGTCAATGGCGAAGGCGCGTTGCAGTTGCTCGCCCAATGACTCCTCGAAGATGCGCATGACCACGCGTAATCCGGGAACCAGTTCGCGGGCGCGCAGCATAGTTTCAAAATTCACCATATCGTTCTCGCTGCAGGCGATGAGCGCCGTTGCGATCCGTACCCCGGCTTGTTCCAGGACTGCGTGCTGCCGAAAATCGCCGTAGATAATGGGAATGTGGCGCTCTCGCAGTTGCTCCGCCAGCACGTCCGGCGCAAAATCCAGCGCGATGACCGGCTGACGCAGGTCCAGTAGGGCGTTGACCACGCGGTAGCCGGTATGTTGAAGGCCGCACACGAGAATTGGCCCGATCTCGGACGTATTTTGCTGATGATGGGCCAATTCGCCTGCGCGTTCCATTTCGACGAAAATAAAAAGCGTGTCGCCAAGGCGTAGCGTTGTTTCGTCCTCAGGCTCGGTATACATTTGACCGTCGCGTTCAAGGCAAACGACGGTCACGTCATAAGCATTTGCCATTGCGCCAAGCAACATCCCAGCCAGCGGTGAAGTCGCTTCCAGCACGAGTTTGGTCAAGAAATAGGTCTGGTCTTTGAATTCAAAGGTTTCCAGCACTTCCATGCCAATCGCCGCGTGTGCGAAGGCTGCCGCCGCCACCGCCGACCGGCTGATGACGGCTTTGACGTCAAACGTTTCCTGAATCTCGTCGGCTATGCTATCCTCGAAGAGGCGCAGCACGATGCGCGCCTGCGGGTTCAGTTCGCGCACGTGGAAGACGGTCTCGATATTCACGAGGTCCTGATTGGTGCAGGCCAACACCGCTTGCGCACGGGGGACGCCGGCACGGCGCAACACCTCCTTGTCGTGAACATCGCCGATGATGCAGGGCATTCCCCGCTCGATGAGGATCGTCACCAACGGCGATGAAGCCATATCGATGCCGATGACCGGTTGGCCCAGATCGAGCAGTTGGCTGGCGACGCGGTAACCCACGCGCCCCAGCCCGCAGACGACGATCGGGCGCTCCACCGTTGCCGCCAGCGCCTCCTGCCACGCCTGCCCACGCTCGCCGCGCACGAAGAAGATGCGTAGGATATTGAGGATGTTCAGCCCGAACGCCAGCGACAGCGGGATGCCGATCAGCGTCACGACGACGAAATAGATGTCGAGTGCCGGGCTGGTCGGCATATCGGCGAACGTGACCTGGAATGCGATCATGTTCAGCACGGCGTACACCGACTTGACGTAGGTGATGGGGATGTCGCCGGGCAAAAGATTGTGGTTGTAGGTCTCCTCAAAAAGCAAGGCGGTCAAGCCGACGCCCACAATCAGGACGGCGCTCACGTTCCAGGGAAACAGGCGCGCGAGCACCCGCAGGTCTTGGCGGAATTGCCGCCACCAGCGGGCGCTCGCACGGACGGTAGGTGCGGATTTTCGAGAGCGTCGAGGGCGTTCTGGCGACTTGCTCATAATTTGAAGTGTACACGGACTTGCGCGTTTCGCAACCCAGAGGCAGCCGGGCCATGTGCGTCGCTTCAGGCGGGCGGCTCTACTCGCCCGGCGCCGGGCAACAAGCCCACGCCCCATTTACGGGGCTTCCGAAAGCCCGCTTCAGCGTTGACGCCCCCGCGTAGGCGGTGAATCCGATTGCCGAATTAAAACATTGACCTTCATAAGTCGCCACTCATCTGATTACGCCATTCCCTTCTTTTGCGCGTAATACGTGTAATCGCCTGCGTATTCGGTCAGGCTGGCGTCTTCCAGTTCGACGATGCGGTCGGCGATGCGGTTGAGGAAGTAACGGTCGTGTGAGATAATTAGCGCCGTGCCTTCGAATTCCTCCAACGCCTGTTCCAACACCTCGCACGACGGCAGGTCCAGGTTGTTCGTCGGCTCGTCGAGCAGCAGGAAGTTGGCGTCCGAGAGCATCAACTTGGCGAGTTGCAAGCGGCTGCGCTCCCCGCCCGAAAGCGTGGACACCGTGTCCCGCGTCCGTTCGTAAGGAAACAGAAACCGCCGCAAGAAGTTCACCGCCGCGTGCTCAGACATCGACTTCGCGTCCCAGATTTCCTCGATAAGCGTGCGAGTAGGATCGAGCGTCTCGTGCTGTTGCGCATAGTAGCCGATCCGCACGCTAGGACCGATTTTGATCACGCCGCTTGTCGGCTCATCTTGCCCCAGGATGCAGCGGAAAAGCACGCTCTTGCCGCTCCCGTTCGCGCCGATGAGACCCACGCGCTCCCCACGCCAGATCAACAAATTGAGGCCGAGCAGCACGATCTTGTCTTCTGTCTCCGTCCCGCGCGGCGCGAAAACCTTGTCGAGGTTGGCGATGTCCAGGACCTTATTCGAACCGCGCCAGCCGTTCAGTTCCAGCCCCATTTTCTCGCGCTCGAAGATTGGTTTTTCAATCTTATCCATTTTATCGAGCATCTTTTGCCGCGAGCGAGCCTGGCGGATGTGGCGCTCGTCAATGACGATGCTGGCCCAGTACTCGAAGCGCGCAATCGCGGCCTCGATGCGGGCGATTTCTTTCTGTTGCGCCGCGTAGAGCTGTTGCTGGCGCAGCAGGCGCAGTTGCTTTTCGGTGGAATAAGCCGAGTAGTTGCCCTGATAGAGCGTCAACTTGCGATCCTCGATTTCGGCGATGTGCTCCGCCACCTCGTCCAGCAGATAGCGGTCGTGCGAGACGATGATGACCGTCCCGGCGAAATTGTGGATGAAGCGCTCCAGGTAGACCTTGCCGTCCAGATCGAGGTGATTGTCGGGTTCGTCGAGTAGCAGCAGATCGCACTGGATGGCGAGTAGTTGCGCCAAGCCGAGCATCTTCTTCTGCCCGCCGGAGAGCACCGCCACGGCCTTGTCGAAGTCGGCCTCGGTGAAGCCGACGGTTTGCAGCGCCTGCTTGACGCTGCTCTCGTAGCGGTAGCCGTCCAACTGCTCGAAGGCTTCCTGCGCGCGGCTGTGCGCTGCCAGCACGCGGGCGAATTCATGCTCGTCCTCGTAGACGGCGGGATCGCCCATGCGCGCTTCCAGGCGACGCATCTCCGTTTCGAGACGGTGGATGTCGGCGTTGGCGCTTAGGGCTGCATCCCACACCGTCGCCGGGCCACCCTGTTCGGCGGGGACGAAGCGCGGTTCCTGCGCCAGGTAGCCGATGCGCGTCTTGTGGCGATTGAGATAACCGCTGTCGGCCTGCAATTCGCCTGCGATCACCCGCAGCAGTGTGGACTTCCCCGCGCCGTTCGGACCGACCAGTCCGATCTTCTGCCCGGCCTGAATCTCCCACGAGAGATTGGCCAACACCAACAACGGCCCGTGGTGATAGGTGACTTTATCGACATTGACGATGATACTGCTCATATTTTCCCCCCTGAGTAAAAATGCCGTGGTCCACGGCCGCCGTGTGACTCTCGCGTGTACGGTACAGGAAGGGGTGGAGGAAAACAAAAAGCCGCAAGCGCGAGCGCGCCCACGGCTCGAAAACGATAAAACGGATGAACTACAAAGCGTTGTTCGCAGGCGCACCTAAAAACGGTGCGCTGCGCTGAAACAGACGACGCCTCGCAGCATCATAACTGTATGTCCAATCGAAAAGCGAATCATAGTTTTACCTGCCTTTACGAGCGAGATTATACCACGAATTTGAGAATGGGCGAATGGCAAAATCAGCGAATGGGCAGTCTTGCATCCTGCATCCTGCATCTTGCATCTTGTATCCCCTTCAGGTACAATAACCACAATGACACACTACCGGGAGTTCTTTGCACAAAACTGGCCTTTGCTACAGCAGGCGGCGTTGTACCGGCCCGATCCGAATCCCACCTTCGGCAATCCGGCGTTCGAGGCGGCGGGTTTTCGCGCGCTGATCGTGCGGCTGTCGCCGTTCCGTGACGTAGATCGTTCGACACCGCATCTGTTCCTCTTCCAGGCCGTGCGCCGCGCGCTGCCGGACGCCTACATCGACATGGCTTTCTTCCCGCCACAGTACGACCGCGAGCGGTTGCTGGCGGCGGGCGTGCCGCTCTTGGTGGGGACACAGTCCTGGCGCGGCATCGAGGACTTCGACGTGGTGCTGATCTCCAATGCCTACACACTGGAATTGATCAATCTGCCGTATCTGCTACACCATTCCGGCGCGCCACTGCTGGCGAGCAAGCGGGGCGCGGACTGGCCCCTGCTGATCCTGGGCGGCTCTAACGCGATGGCGGCGCAAGCGATTGTGATAGAGAACGGCGACTGTGTGGTGGATGCGCTGTTTTTCGGCGAAGGAGAGCGCGAGGTTGAGGCGCTTGGGCGCGTCCTCGCGGAGCGCGCGGCGCTGCCTAAGCGCGAGCGGTTGTTGCAGGCGGCTGAGTCGGTGACGGGATTGTGGGTAGCCAATGGGCCGCCCAACCAAAAGGTGAAGAAGGCCGTGTGCGCCGATCCGCGTGTGGACGATCTCCTGACCGAGTATCCCCTGTTGGACAGTCCCGAAGCGGGGACGGCGAAGTTGCAGGTGAACTACGGCTGCCCCGCGTTCTGCACGTTCTGCTTCGAGGGCTACGAGCGCAAGCCATACCGCGAGCTAACGGCAGAGGCCATTCTCGCGGCGGCGCGGCAACTCAAGCAGGGGCAGGGGCCGGAGGAAGTCGATCTCTACAGTTTCAACTTCAATACGCACGCGGATATTCTATCGTTACTCCTGGCGTTGAATCGCTTGTACGATCGTGTGAGCTTCAAAAGCCAGCGCGTGGACGTGTTGGCGACGTTGCCTGGTTTGTTGGAAGCCGAAGTCAGCGCCGACAAACGCAGCTTCACACTCGGCGTCGAGGGGATCAGCCGGCGGATGCGCGCCTTCCTCCACAAGAGCCTCGACGACGCCGAAATCGAGACTGTGCTGGCGCGGTTGCTGCGGCAGAAGATTCGTGAGATTAAGCTGTTCTACATCCTTACGGGCCACGAGACAGAGGTCGATCTGGATGAATTCCGCGCTTTCGTGAGCCGTTTAAAGGCTGTGCACCAGCGCGCGAATCGCGGCGTGCGGATCATCTTCAGTTTTGGGCTGCTGGTGCGGATGCCCTTTACGCCGCTACGCTACGACCGCCTGTTCCTCGATGAGGCTGCGTGGCGGCAGCTTACAGGCCCGGTGAAGTCGGCGTGTGAGACCAACGGCTTCGAGTACCGGCTGGCGGCGGAGTGGGACGAGTACGCCGCCTCGCAGGTGCTCGCGTTGGGCGGGCATTGGCTGCACGAACCGGTGCTAAGACTGGCGCGTGAGGGGCATTTTTACGATATTGCTCTCACGCCCGGCTACTGGGATGCGCTGCGGGCGTGGATGGCGGAGCACGGGCAGTGGAATGATGAGACATTCCTCGGCGAAAAAGGGCCGGAGTATGCCTTCCCGATGGATTTCGTCCGCTCGGATGTGATGCCGCGGTTCCTGTATCAACAATACCAACAGGCCCTCGCGGGTGAGGATGCGGGCTACTGCCTGGGGAGCGCGTGTCTGGCGTGCGGCGCGTGTACCGATGCGGCGCAACGGGCCGCAATCACTGACCATACAATGCAACATCCTGGCGGGACATATTTGCGTGAATTGGAGGATGTGATGCGTACCAAATGGCGGCTCAAGCCGGTTTACGCTCGGCTGCGGCTGCCGCCGGACGTCGCGGGCCGCGATCCTGCCTGGCTCAACGCTTGGGTGATGCGCGCTTTGCTCGCGCAGTACCCCGACTTGCTCGACAACCTGCTTTCTGCGGAAGAAAGCCTCTTCACCACAAAGGACAATCGCCGCCGCTTCGCCAACCTCCACGGCGAAACCGTCTTCGCTCTCAAAGCCTGGGATGCGGCGAAGCTGGCGGAGGTGATAGGAAGCGGGAGAGCAGGGGAAGGGATGCGGTTCCTGGGATGGGTGGATGGGTTTGGATCTGGAACGTTCGCGCGGGCAGAGTTGGCGCTCACGCTGCCAACGGCGCATTTCCCGGATGCGGGTGGGCAATTGCGGCGCTTTTTGCACGCGGCGTATGCGCCGGTCAACGTGCGGAGGGTGGGGGAGGGTTACGTTTTCGATGTCCCTGAAAAGGCGTTGAAGAAGAAGTTGCTTTTCGAAGGCGAGTTCAGTCAGGACGAAACGGTGTTCACCGCACGGTTGGTTGTCGGCCCGAAGTTCGACCTGCTGGATTACCTGCGTTCCTTCCCGGAGCCGGAGCGGTTTCGGGAGGCGAGTGTGGAGGTTACTCGGTTGTGGTACTGAGTGCAGAGCATTGTGCTCGGGAGTCATATCCGGATGCCTTCGCGGTGGATATTCAAGCATAACGGGCTTTTCTCAGTGCGAAATCGTTCTGCTGAGACGAAGGTGCAAGAGATGACGGTATAATGAACCGATACTTTATCCCAGCGCGTGAAACGCGCGTCGAAATCATCGTCGTCAACTCGCGCTTTATTGCGACGGCGGCGCCGGTCTTCAGCGTGGACGAGGCGAAGGCGTTCGTGGCGCGCATCCGAGCCGAGTTCGCCGATGCCTCGCACAACGTCCCGGCGTTCGTGGTGGGGCATGGCAGCTCCGTGATCGCGCATTGCAGTGACGACGGCGAACCCTCCGGAACGGCGGGCCGCCCGGCGCTGGCGGTGTTGCAGGGCAGCGGTCTGGGTGATGCGGCGGTGGTTGTGACGCGCTACTTCGGCGGGACGAAGCTCGGCACGGGCGGCCTGGTACGGGCGTATAGCGAGGCGGTCCGCGAGGTGCTGCGCGCGCTGCCGCTGGCGGAGCGCGTCCCCACGCACACGCTTATGATCGCCGTCCCGTACAATCTGTTCGAACCGGCGCGCTTGCTCGTGGCCGAACATCGCGGCGAGATTCTGGATGAGGACTTCGCGGGGGACGTGACGTTGACCGTGCGCTTTGCCGTGGAACATTTCCCGGCGTTCCAGGCGGCGCTGCAGGAGCTTTCCGCCGGGCGGGTGGCGGCGGAGATCGTCGAGACCGATGAGGCGACGATTATGCCGGTCGAGGGGAGTCTGTCAACGGATTGAATGGATTTTTCGACTTTGCCGCTGAGGGCGCAGTGGGTGCAGAGGGCGCAGAGTTCGCAGAGCTTTTCTGTGTTACTCGCCCTATCTTTTCTCTGCGTCCTCTGCGGTGAAAAGCATTTTTCTTATGCCGGCCTGAGTTAGGGCAGTTCCCACACCTGCGACAGGACAAACGCCTGACCCAGATAGCGGGCCGTCGCTAGACTGTTGCCGCCGTCCGGCACGTAATAGCGATTGCCGGATTTGTAGGCCGTGACGGGCGTCATATCGTCGCCTTCGAGCCTGTGATAGGTTTCTCTGCCTGAATCGGGGAATAGAATGTCCCAGACGTTGTATATGATATCCCGGAGACTGAGACGGCTTTCCTCTTTATCCTCGACGATCTCATGCAGCGCGATGTAGCGCAAACCCAGGTATGTGCACTGCGCCGTATCGGGCAGCATTACCTCTCCGCACGCCACCGCCGTCTTTTGCACGGGGTAGATGATGTTACTCTGCAAGCCACGAATCATTCTCGTCGTTGTCATTTCTGTTCCTTTCCTTATCTTGGTGATTGCTCTTGGTGCAACCGGTTGCATTTCGAGCGAAAAAAAACGCCAGTATACTGGCTGGCTACCCTTGCGAAGGTGTGCGAACGGAGGTTCGCTTAAACCTTCGCAAGGGTAAAAGGTTATTACGCCGATTCCCGGACGATCAGCTTTGCCGGGATGGTCACGTTGGTCACAACGCCTGTCTCGATGTATTCGATCAGGTTCTGGGCCAGCAACTTCCCTACCAGGGGCAGATTCTGGCTGACGGTGGTAAGGGGTGGGTTGCTGAACATCGCAATCGAAAGGTCGTCGTACCCGATCACAGCGATGTCCTCGGGCACACGCCGTCCGTGTGCGCGCAGCGCGTTGATCGCGCCGATGGCCATCAGATCGCTGCTCGTAAACACAGCGTCCAGATCGGGCCGGGCCTCTAACAACTGCACCACCCGCTTTGCGGCGGACTCACTCGTCCAGTCGCCATAGCTGACCAAAGCCGGTTCGGCATCGTGCCCCTCTTCGCGTAGTGCAGCGATGTATCCGTCATACCGTCTCTGCACTTCAGCCTCGAAGGCCGGCCCGCCCAGAAAGGCGATGTGACGCCTGCCCTGCTGTAAGAGATGTTCGGTGGCTTGCCGTCCCCCGCCGAAATTGTCGCCATTCACGGAGCAATAGCTGTACTTGGGCCGGGGCGTGCCCCACACGATGAACGGCGCTTGCATCTTGACCAGCGCATCGATATGGAACTCTTTGCGCGTGGAGGTCAACAGGATGAAGCCATCCACCCGTCCGGTATCCAGATATTGGTGGGGCCAGTTGGGATCGTGCGGATTGATATTGGCCACCAACAAATCGTAATGCAAGTTTGACAGCGTGTTGGTGATGGATCCGAGAATCTCCAACAGAAAGAGATCGTTGACCGAGAAGCACGCATCGTACTGGTGCGCGTGAACCGCAAACGCAATCGTGCGGCTTTGCTGGCGGCTGAGACGGCTGGCCGACACGTTCATCTGGAAGTTGTGCTCCTGGGCCACGGCGAGCACCCGCGCTTTCGTCGCCTCGCTGATCAGCGGGCTGTTGTTCAACGCGCGCGACACCGTCGACTTGGACACGCCTGCCAGCCGGGCGATATCGGCAATGGTTAGGGCGGATTTCGCGTTCATGGGTCTCCTCGTGTAAGCGATTGCTTGCAACCGGTTGCATTATCATTATACGCGATGGTGATGGTTTTGTCAAGGGGGAAATTCCATTTCTTACGGTGTCAATAGAAAACCCGGCGGGCGCTGGAGCGTGTCAACTTTTTTAGATATGGTCGAGCTGTCTCTCAACGCACGATCAATGCGCCCTCTTTGGCCCACTCAACCCGCACACGAGTGGCCCACATCCCCGACTATGGGTGGCCCATCACGGGCGGCATTTGACATTCACCACGGTTCACCCCCACGGGCGTGGGGACAACGCAGCTCGACAAGACTGTGCGGGACGTGTTCAGCGGTTCACCCCCACGGGCGTGGGGACAACTTTTGGATGCGCCGCTGGCAGCGATTCAGGACTACGGTTCACCCCCACGGGCGTGGGGACAACAGCCGCTTCTCACCGCCGTCCTCACGTTCTTGCGGTTCACCCCCACGGGCGTGGGGACAACGAACTCAGTCCACTTTGCGCGAAACTCGTTGTAGGTTCACCCCCACGGGCGTGGGGACAACGTAAAAGATTTTCGCGCCGGGGGCCAGGTAGGACGGTTCACCCCCACGGGCGTGGGGACAACGCATCCACCATCTGCGCCGTGATCGAAACGCGGCGGTTCACCCCCACGGGCGTGGGGACAACGCAATGGTTACGGGGCTAATAGGGCTTCTTGCCGGTTCACCCCCACGGGCGTGGGGACAACTCTGGTGTATGGCGTGCGGCTGCTATGGTATCGCGGTTCACCCCCACGGGCGTGGGGACAACTTGGTGTTCTGTTTTGGCCCGTTTACGATAACGCGGTTCACCCCCACGGGCGTGGGGACAACTCGCACATTGGCGCGGCGGCCTCGACCATCCACGGTTCACCCCCACGGGCGTGGGGACAACCTATTGGCGAAGTAAGCCCACTCCTGGGTCAGTCGGTTCACCCCCACGGGCGTGGGGACAACCCGGACGCCCCCGGTCGCGCGGAGCCTCGAAGCCGGTTCACCCCCACGGGCGTGGGGACAACCCGGCGGCTGGCGGTGCAAACGCGGGTGACGCTCGGTTCACCCCCACGGGCGTGGGGACAACGGGTTAGGGCTTCCAGTTAGCGGCGGGTGAGGCGGTTCACCCCCACGGGCGTGGGGACAACGTCGGTTTTCTTTTCGTCTGCCATTGCCACTCCGGTTCACCCCCACGGGCGTGGGGACAACGCCGCCCGCCCGGTCGCGGCCATTGTTGTCTGCGGTTCACCCCCACGGGCGTGGGGACAACCATACCGGACACACGGCGCTGCGCGGTTCTAGCGGTTCACCCCCACGGGCGTGGGGACAACTCATTCTCAGGTTCAAACCACATAGCAGCCTCCGGTTCACCCCCACGGGCGTGGGGACAACTTTCCACTGTAGTTTCCCACGGGTCTCCTTTGCGGTTCACCCCCACGGGCGTGGGGACAACATTGACGTTCGTCCCCTCGCTGCACAGATTGACGGTTCACCCCCACGGGCGTGGGGACAACGAGCCGTTAGCCGCATCTGCCGCTGCCAACGCCGGTTCACCCCCACGGGCGTGGGGACAACGCAAAGTCGGGGGCCGCAATTTCCAAACTAAACGGTTCACCCCCACGGGCGTGGGGACAACGAACGAGTCCTGCATCAACTCGCGTTCGTACCACGGTTCACCCCCACGGGCGTGGGGACAACGCTTTTCGCCATCGGCGGCGCGCGCGATCATAGCGGTTCACCCCCACGGGCGTGGGGACAACGATAGTGACCATCTGGCGGTCGCCGATGACGTACGGTTCACCCCCACGGGCGTGGGGACAACGCCGAAAACACCGCCATTCACGACGCGGCAGTCGGTTCACCCCCACGGGCGTGGGGACAACGCGGTCTGCCGCTCGTAGCTCGCGCTCGATTTCGGTTCACCCCCACGGGCGTGGGGACAACTCATTCTGTCTCCATTTCCGGCGAGATTGTTTCGGTTCACCCCCACGGGCGTGGGGACAACGTGTTCATTTGGGGCGACTCCACCAATGCGGACGGTTCACCCCCACGGGCGTGGGGACAACGTGGCGGCGAAGATCAAGAACTAACCGCATCACGGTTCACCCCCACGGGCGTGGGGACAACGACTTCCTGGCGCTGGAAGATGATGACATCGTGACGGTTCACCCCCACGGGCGTGGGGACAACTGGAGGCTGACAAAGCCTTCAACACCGCCATTCGGTTCACCCCCACGGGCGTGGGGACAACGCCTGGTCTTTACGAGATAAATGAACCACTAGGCGGTTCACCCCCACGGGCGTGGGGACAACTTTTTGTCCGTAGCGAATAACATCAATGTATCGCGGTTCACCCCCACGGGCGTGGGGACAACAAGAATAGAGCAGCGCCGGCCGATAATGACAACGGTTCACCCCCACGGGCGTGGGGACAACGCTTACCTTTTTGGTAAGCAGTTCTGCATCAGCGGTTCACCCCCACGGGCGTGGGGACAACGCAATGTTACACATAGCGGCAGACAACCCCAAAGGTTCACCCCCACGGGCGTGGGGACAACGCATTGGTACGGCGGCTATCAGCTGACGGCTTGCGGTTCACCCCCACGGGCGTGGGGACAACTTATTTTCCAGTGTCTACCCAAGTCTGCGCAGCGGTTCACCCCCACGGGCGTGGGGACAACGATTGTAGTTGGATTGTTGGCATCGAATAGCGCCGGTTCACCCCCACGGGCGTGGGGACAACAATTGACCAGGCGTACGAGATCGTAATGCTGGACGGTTCACCCCCACGGGCGTGGGGACAACGCCGGACATGTCACCCGTCCAGCGCCTCGTACACGGTTCACCCCCACGGGCGTGGGGACAACTCCGGCTATCGAGAATTCGACGGTAGGCGTGCGCGGTTCACCCCCACGGGCGTGGGGACAACGCGTACCCATTCGACCGTGAGCGGATAGCCCACGGTTCACCCCCACGGGCGTGGGGACAACGTCAATGCACCAGCAGAGCGGTATACCTGAGCCGGTTCACCCCCACGGGCGTGGGGACAACTAGCCGCCGGGGAGACCGTCACCATCGACACGCGGTTCACCCCCACGGGCGTGGGGACAACGTTTGCCCCCTATCTCATTCCGGCGATTTTGGTGGTTCACCCCCACGGGCGTGGGGACAACGATGTATGGGCCTGGTTTTTTAAGCGACGTCAACGGTTCACCCCCACGGGCGTGGGGACAACGACACGTACCTAGATTTCCCGGCGGCGGACACCGGTTCACCCCCACGGGCGTGGGGACAACTGGCCAGGTCGGAGAGATAGTCTATAACGAGTCCGGTTCACCCCCACGGGCGTGGGGACAACCTTGGCCGCGCCAATCGCCATATCAATGCCGCTCGGTTCACCCCCACGGGCGTGGGGACAACACTAATTGAGGAGGATGCAGTGACTGGAATTGCGGTTCACCCCCACGGGCGTGGGGACAACCCGGTCACTGAAAGTGACGATTTGATAAAGTCCGGTTCACCCCCACGGGCGTGGGGACAACCTCGTGAACCTCAGTGAAACGATTGGTGTATGCGGTTCACCCCCACGGGCGTGGGGACAACGGACGGCGGGCGCGGCGACTTTTCGGGCAAATCGGTTCACCCCCACGGGCGTGGGGACAACACCCCAACGTCGTTTATGCCCCAGAGATGAAGCGGTTCACCCCCACGGGCGTGGGGACAACTGCCGGCACCTTTGAAGGCGTCATCACCACATCGGTTCACCCCCACGGGCGTGGGGACAACGTCGATCTCGCCGTCGCTATCGACGGAGAAGACGGTTCACCCCCACGGGCGTGGGGACAACATCTTTCTGGATGGTAGCGGGTCGGCACTGGACGGTTCACCCCCACGGGCGTGGGGACAACGCGCCGTCAAAATTCTTAGATGCACCGCAACGCGGTTCACCCCCACGGGCGTGGGGACAACTCAATGCCATCTACGGCGATCCGCGCAACTGGCGGTTCACCCCCACGGGCGTGGGGACAACCAACTGCTCGAAATGGCAAAGGCGGCAAATAAGCGGTTCACCCCCACGGGCGTGGGGACAACCTTCAGGTAACAATGCCATCTCTTTGACTATTTCGGTTCACCCCCACGGGCGTGGGGACAACGGATAGGGTCTCGTCGCGGTCGATGACAATGGCGGTTCACCCCCACGGGCGTGGGGACAACTCTGCATCCCAGGGGCCGAACCCATCTGCCAGCGGTTCACCCCCACGGGCGTGGGGACAACGCCGTGTTTTTGCATTGGTGGTCGGATCACGGCGGTTCACCCCCACGGGCGTGGGGACAACATCACGCACTTTTTGCCGCGTGCCGCCATTAACGGTTCACCCCCACGGGCGTGGGGACAACGTCGTCGTCTTGCAGCAATAGCCCGCTCACGTTCGGTTCACCCCCACGGGCGTGGGGACAACGAATTGCACTTTGGCATATGCGCCGCCGCTGGCGGTTCACCCCCACGGGCGTGGGGACAACACCAGCCAGGCATTTGCGCCAGTTGTCGTCATTCGGTTCACCCCCACGGGCGTGGGGACAACCAACCGGCAAGAACCGTCCTGGCATTTGCTATACGGTTCACCCCCACGGGCGTGGGGACAACGCTGACCGCTGCAAGCTGATCGCTGGCAGCTTACGGTTCACCCCCACGGGCGTGGGGACAACCCCAGGTTATCAGCAATCTGCATTGATTGCCGCGGTTCACCCCCACGGGCGTGGGGACAACGTCTGGCTCCAACGAAAGTGGGGCTTTCGATTCGGTTCACCCCCACGGGCGTGGGGACAACGGCCTCAACTTCATGCCGTGCCAGGCCCCAGGGCGGTTCACCCCCACGGGCGTGGGGACAACTAACGACAACATCCCATTCCAATTGCATCAAACGGTTCACCCCCACGGGCGTGGGGACAACCGGTTGTCTCGTATGGTATAGAGTTCTCCGCGCGGTTCACCCCCACGGGCGTGGGGACAACGTTTTGCGGAAGGGGACGCTATACCCGCCGGACGGTTCACCCCCACGGGCGTGGGGACAACCATGCTCGTATTTGTCATGGCCCTGCTGTTGGGCGGTTCACCCCCACGGGCGTGGGGACAACTTGACAAGAAAGGAGATGAACAGATGTCAGAACGGTTCACCCCCACGGGCGTGGGGACAACCTGCATCACGATCCGCCCAACGGCGTTGTGTGCGGTTCACCCCCACGGGCGTGGGGACAACTCGTATTCCTTTGCGGGCGCAGAACCAATACACGGTTCACCCCCACGGGCGTGGGGACAACGCGCAGGGAGCTATAGATGCCATAATTGGTTCCGGTTCACCCCCACGGGCGTGGGGACAACCATCATCGCCACACTGTTTTTGCTGACCATCGCGGTTCACCCCCACGGGCGTGGGGACAACGCGGTCAGGTAGTCCACGATGAATCGCCCGATACGGTTCACCCCCACGGGCGTGGGGACAACGCGCATATCGGGCGCTGGGCGAAACGGCACGGCGGTTCACCCCCACGGGCGTGGGGACAACGTGTTGTTCGTTGACCTGGAAGGCCAATACAAACGGTTCACCCCCACGGGCGTGGGGACAACAATGGCGACCAGTTGCTCGCCCAGGCTCTTGAACGGTTCACCCCCACGGGCGTGGGGACAACGTCATACAATGCAGATGTACCGTGCTACCTGTCGGTTCACCCCCACGGGCGTGGGGACAACGATTGAAACACTGGCCCTGCGCGCGCGTGTGGACGGTTCACCCCCACGGGCGTGGGGACAACTTCGGCGTCAACGGTATTTTCGACGGGCGCGACGGTTCACCCCCACGGGCGTGGGGACAACGAGCAGGCCCGCAATCGTCGTCGCCGTCAAGGACGGTTCACCCCCACGGGCGTGGGGACAACGTCCAGGAGCGTCTTCTGCCAGGCAACGGTGGCGGTTCACCCCCACGGGCGTGGGGACAACGGGGAGATCGTTCATCGCAAAGGCCACTTTTGCGGTTCACCCCCACGGGCGTGGGGACAACGTGTCCTTCGTTTTATCCCGCTCCTTCTAAATCGGTTCACCCCCACGGGCGTGGGGACAACACAAAAGCGTCACCAGGTAAGGGTGGCGCTTTCGGTTCACCCCCACGGGCGTGGGGACAACGCCGTTAGGCGGCCAAGCCAGCGGTAATGCCCCGGTTCACCCCCACGGGCGTGGGGACAACGATTCCCAGTTGAAACTGCGGGCGGACATTGACGGTTCACCCCCACGGGCGTGGGGACAACCTCAATCTGCCGCGTCGTCGCCGGGCTTTCGTCCGGTTCACCCCCACGGGCGTGGGGACAACGAAGGGCGCAAACTGGCGCGCCCACGTCCACGACGGTTCACCCCCACGGGCGTGGGGACAACGTTAGGCGGAAACGATGAAGAAACGAAAATACCGGTTCACCCCCACGGGCGTGGGGACAACGATTTACGCACTCGCCAGAAAACTTGGCGATTGCGGTTCACCCCCACGGGCGTGGGGACAACGGCGGCTCCCCCCACTATTCGCCAGCCCAATCCGGTTCACCCCCACGGGCGTGGGGACAACTTTCCGGCGGTGCTACCGCGTTAGGGTTATAGTCGGTTCACCCCCACGGGCGTGGGGACAACGATGAGGCCGAGATGTTATTGTATGCGACAACACGGTTCACCCCCACGGGCGTGGGGACAACTCGCTGTTACGCAATGATTATTGGTGTAAGGGCGGTTCACCCCCACGGGCGTGGGGACAACGACGACAATGACACCCCTCCCCCACCCCCCCACGGTTCACCCCCACGGGCGTGGGGACAACTCTAGTCGGGCGCGCCGTCGTTTTCAACCCCGACGGTTCACCCCCACGGGCGTGGGGACAACTCAACCCGGTGCTGGCGACGGGGGCGGGCGGGGCGGTTCACCCCCACGGGCGTGGGGACAACACTGTGCCAGCGGGCGCCGCCGCGGACATCTACGGTTCACCCCCACGGGCGTGGGGACAACACAGTGTGAACCATTATCTGGCCGGGCTACGGGCGGTTCACCCCCACGGGCGTGGGGACAACCGCGCCGGCGTCGAGAAGTCGCACCCCCATCGCGGTTCACCCCCACGGGCGTGGGGACAACAGCAGCGCGTACTGCTCCTGGCGCGTCAGCCACGGTTCACCCCCACGGGCGTGGGGACAACGCTAACAGCAAACTATCATAAATCTTTGTATACGGTTCACCCCCACGGGCGTGGGGACAACTATACCAAACGCCAGCTACGAACTCGCCGATAGCGGTTCACCCCCACGGGCGTGGGGACAACACTGACGGAAAAGTAGTTGGTCAAACTCTTTACGGTTCACCCCCACGGGCGTGGGGACAACGTTGGGTCACGAGTAGAGTACAAGCGTTAAAACGGTTCACCCCCACGGGCGTGGGGACAACTGATCCAGCGGAGACGCCTCCGCACCGGTGAACGGTTCACCCCCACGGGCGTGGGGACAACGCCTGCCAGAATCCGCACTATTACGAAGCGCAGCGGTTCACCCCCACGGGCGTGGGGACAACAGATTTACCGTTTTCATTTATGTTATTTTTTCCGGTTCACCCCCACGGGCGTGGGGACAACATATAGAGAAAGCCCCCCTCAGCGTGAGGGGGGCGGTTCACCCCCACGGGCGTGGGGACAACGTGAGAGAGTGTGCGTGATTACACGCAAACATCGGTTCACCCCCACGGGCGTGGGGACAACGCACATAAAACTCTAAACGGTCAGCATTAACCACGGTTCACCCCCACGGGCGTGGGGACAACCAGCGATCTGGCGCGTTGCATTTCCATCTGGTTCGGTTCACCCCCACGGGCGTGGGGACAACGTCAGCCGATGTTCTCTGCCGTGATGTTACTCGCGGTTCACCCCCACGGGCGTGGGGACAACTGTGCCAGAGGTGGCCCCGAACCACGCCCCCGCGGTTCACCCCCACGGGCGTGGGGACAACTAATCGTCATAGTTGAACCTCCTGTTCCTATTCGGTTCACCCCCACGGGCGTGGGGACAACACGGCTGGATCGGCGGGAACGGAGAGCTTCTTCGGTTCACCCCCACGGGCGTGGGGACAACGGCGGAGCATATTGTTGTAGAGCGACCGAAGACGGTTCACCCCCACGGGCGTGGGGACAACGTTACCGTTCACCGGGGCGATTCGCCACCCGAACGGTTCACCCCCACGGGCGTGGGGACAACGTGGGTGACTATCGGCCCTGACCTGATGCGCGTCGGTTCACCCCCACGGGCGTGGGGACAACGCACGACAGCCCGGCAAGCCGTAATGCCGTCGCCGGTTCACCCCCACGGGCGTGGGGACAACTCGTCCATATCGCAAGCGTGCTTATTCTTAGACGGTTCACCCCCACGGGCGTGGGGACAACGAAATGACTATGGCGGCTTTTGTTAATGCCCAGCGGTTCACCCCCACGGGCGTGGGGACAACGCGGGGAATTTGGTACCAGCGCCGGCCATACCGCGGTTCACCCCCACGGGCGTGGGGACAACTGTGAGAGACACCGGCGCGCAATGGATTGAAGACGGTTCACCCCCACGGGCGTGGGGACAACGTCTCGCGTACTGACGGATAATCAAACAGATTCGGTTCACCCCCACGGGCGTGGGGACAACCAGGGTGACGTGGACGACGAAGGCTCTCACCGCGGTTCACCCCCACGGGCGTGGGGACAACCGCCACAACCTGCGATTTCTGCGCCTGATAAACGGTTCACCCCCACGGGCGTGGGGACAACTCAGGTAGTGGATTCTGGTTCGGCGGTGGTGGCCGGTTCACCCCCACGGGCGTGGGGACAACGGCGATTGACGGGCGCGGGGAGTTCGCCGTGATCGGTTCACCCCCACGGGCGTGGGGACAACAGTCCGACATTTGCGAACGGATCGTGGCGGCGCGGTTCACCCCCACGGGCGTGGGGACAACTCCCATCCGGTTTGACAGAAAAGACAACGGTACGGTTCACCCCCACGGGCGTGGGGACAACGTTGAACGAGGCCGTATACCGCGCCCGCCCGGCGGTTCACCCCCACGGGCGTGGGGACAACGGTTGGGTGGGGGAGGGGTGTCATTGTCATCTCGGTTCACCCCCACGGGCGTGGGGACAACTGTGCAAACGCTTGCGCCGCCCTCACTCCACCCGGTTCACCCCCACGGGCGTGGGGACAACGAGGACGGGGCGAAACAAACGAAGGGCCTGGGCGGTTCACCCCCACGGGCGTGGGGACAACGGCGGTATGGCTATCGGCTGGCCGGGGCTGACGGTTCACCCCCACGGGCGTGGGGACAACGCGCAGGGCCAGCGTCTCAATCTCGCGCAGGGCGGTTCACCCCCACGGGCGTGGGGACAACGGGGGCACGACTCACCGGGTGGCCAATTTGTCGGTTCACCCCCACGGGCGTGGGGACAACGCCCTGCCCTGGCTTCGATTTCGTGACGCTATACGGTTCACCCCCACGGGCGTGGGGACAACGTTGTTCTCCGTTGAATCCTGTGTCTTGGTGTCCGGTTCACCCCCACGGGCGTGGGGACAACGTAGGCGCGTACGCGCTTTAGGTCGTACCGCTGCGGTTCACCCCCACGGGCGTGGGGACAACGTGCCAGTTGGCGCCCATTGGTCAATACAATACGGTTCACCCCCACGGGCGTGGGGACAACTTCTTGAGAAGCCAGTATACGCATAATGACAGACGGTTCACCCCCACGGGCGTGGGGACAACTATGGGACAACAACACTGGTCTATCGGCAAAACGGTTCACCCCCACGGGCGTGGGGACAACGTCAAATGACGTTGCGCCTTTTTTGTTGTCTCGCGGTTCACCCCCACGGGCGTGGGGACAACATGCACCGACGCTCCTGGCAAAGCCGCCATCACGGTCGGTGAAGCGGCGATGCACGGTTCACCCCCACGGGCGTGGGGACAACGAACAATCGGCGCGAGACCGGCCGCGGCATTAGCGGTTCACCCCCACGGGCGTGGGGACAACACCCCCCACCGCAGCAGCAATCCGTCTCACTTCGGTTCACCCCCACGGGCGTGGGGACAACGCGGTGACGCCGTATTTCGAGAGTGGCCGGGTCGGTTCACCCCCACGGGCGTGGGGACAACAAGCGCGCCTGTAATCTCCACAGGGGGAGTAGCGGTTCACCCCCACGGGCGTGGGGACAACATTTTGGGTTGATTACGCGCTGTTTAGGGGCGCGGTTCACCCCCACGGGCGTGGGGACAACGAAACACGAAGAACCCGAAACTCAGTATACAAACGGTTCACCCCCACGGGCGTGGGGACAACCCGTCCCAGGAGTAACCCTCCAACCCTCTGGGGCGGTTCACCCCCACGGGCGTGGGGACAACCTCGATAGAAATACCGAGGCGGTCAAAACTCTCGGTTCACCCCCACGGGCGTGGGGACAACACTCTGGAACTTTTCACCCATAGGCCGGTGATTCGGTTCACCCCCACGGGCGTGGGGACAACGACGGAGTTTGGCGACCATGTTGCGCAGCTTGTCGGTTCACCCCCACGGGCGTGGGGACAACGGGTCCCCCTTTCGAGTCCGTATTATTCCCGGCGGTTCACCCCCACGGGCGTGGGGACAACGCGCGCGCGGTACACCGTTGCCTGACTGAATCCGGTTCACCCCCACGGGCGTGGGGACAACATCGTGTTAGGCGGACGGAATATGGACGGCTTCGGTTCACCCCCACGGGCGTGGGGACAACTAACTTGGGTGTGACGCATCCAGACGCGCTTTAGGTTCACCCCCACGGGCGTGGGGACAACGGATGAGGTCCCCAACCGCTGGAAAGAGCTTTACGGTTCACCCCCACGGGCGTGGGGACAACTGGAGGTATAGCCATGCCAGACTATAACACAACGGTTCACCCCCACGGGCGTGGGGACAACATGATGTTTGAAATCTTGTCGCGCATTGTCCTACGGTTCACCCCCACGGGCGTGGGGACAACGTTGCCGATTTATCGCAGGAAACCGACGACGCGGTTCACCCCCACGGGCGTGGGGACAACTGGACCCCCTTCTCGAACAAATCAGACTCAGACGGTTCACCCCCACGGGCGTGGGGACAACTATCGTTGTACATAGTTCCTCCCTGCCGCGCCTGGTTCACCCCCACGGGCGTGGGGACAACTCTCAATCTGCCGCGTCGTCGCCGGCGACTCGTCCGGTTCACCCCCACGGGCGTGGGGACAACTTGGTCGTGTCCGCAGAGGTCACAAGTTCGAGTCGGTTCACCCCCACGGGCGTGGGGACAACGTAAGCGCCTACTCGCGCGCGCTGGCCGTGCAAGGTTCACCCCCACGGGCGTGGGGACAACTCCCCCTTTTGCTATCATACCGTGCCTCCCTTCGGTTCACCCCCACGGGCGTGGGGACAACAGCAAGTTCATATCCACCGTGCTGGGCCAGTCCGGTTCACCCCCACGGGCGTGGGGACAACGGTAGAGGAAGGCCACGGCAGCGCGGTCGCGTTCGGTTCACCCCCACGGGCGTGGGGACAACCATTCTGTGGCTAGACGGCAGCGCGGCGACCTCGGTTCACCCCCACGGGCGTGGGGACAACTTGATCACCGCCGAGGCCGCTACTTCGATCAGCGGTTCACCCCCACGGGCGTGGGGACAACTCATTGCCTGCGCCTTGCACAACGCAGCGCGCTCGGTTCACCCCCACGGGCGTGGGGACAACGATCGGCTGCGTGGCCGTCAACAACAATTGCACGGTTCACCCCCACGGGCGTGGGGACAACTGCGGTAGCGATAGCAGACGTTCAACTGTTCGAGGTTCACCCCCACGGGCGTGGGGACAACTCGTCACCCCGCAGCACGGCGTTGACGATCTTCGGTTCACCCCCACGGGCGTGGGGACAACATGCGCTCCAAAACTCTACGACTTGCCCCTCCCGGTTCACCCCCACGGGCGTGGGGACAACAGCTTGAGCCGCCCGCGCCTGAACCGGCTCAACGGTTCACCCCCACGGGCGTGGGGACAACAACAAGTGGAGCTGGCAGAATTAAAATGATAATCGGTTCACCCCCACGGGCGTGGGGACAACGTGATGGATCGTGAGCGCCTGGGCGGTGTTGCACGGTTCACCCCCACGGGCGTGGGGACAACGATGCCGGCGGAGCGCCCAAATTCGATGTAATTCGGTTCACCCCCACGGGCGTGGGGACAACGTGCCTCGGCGGTGACTTGCTTGCCGGCCCACGCGGTTCACCCCCACGGGCGTGGGGACAACGCGTGGTGGTGTAGGGATTTGACAAGTTTATGCGGTTCACCCCCACGGGCGTGGGGACAACTTGGCGAGTTGGGTCTTTTGCTGCGCTTCGAGCGGTTCACCCCCACGGGCGTGGGGACAACGTTGTGGAGGGTGGCGGACGGCATCGTCCCCTACGGTTCACCCCCACGGGCGTGGGGACAACACCACCGATGGGTGGCGGTTCCAGGGGATTGGTCGGTTCACCCCCACGGGCGTGGGGACAACGTAGTAGTGCGTGACGGGTTTCGCTAACAAGGGCGGTTCACCCCCACGGGCGTGGGGACAACGTGCTGCTCGATCAATCCCATTTCCGCCAGTCTCGGTTCACCCCCACGGGCGTGGGGACAACCGGTTATAGTCACATTCTTACAATGCAAGAAACGGTTCACCCCCACGGGCGTGGGGACAACAGCCTGGTCTGGATGTACAACAGCGCGGACATCGGTTCACCCCCACGGGCGTGGGGACAACGACAGCTTCGAGGTTAAAATCTCGACGTATATCGGTTCACCCCCACGGGCGTGGGGACAACTCGATCTCGTTGCGGACGCGCGTGATGCTACCCGGTTCACCCCCACGGGCGTGGGGACAACGACGGATGGATACGTAGGGTCGATGGGTAAGACGGTTCACCCCCACGGGCGTGGGGACAACTTCCGGAAAATTGCGTATAGTACTAATTTCCTACGGTTCACCCCCACGGGCGTGGGGACAACGTCAACCACAACTGCTCCCAGCGGCGCTTCATCGGTTCACCCCCACGGGCGTGGGGACAACGAGGTGCGGGACTTGCAGCGCCAGGGCCAAATCGGTTCACCCCCACGGGCGTGGGGACAACTAGCTGAATACACACGAGAGCAGCAGGAAGTGCGGTTCACCCCCACGGGCGTGGGGACAACTTACGACCTGCAACACCGGCGGGCGGAGGAGGACGGTTCACCCCCACGGGCGTGGGGACAACACGACATTCGAGATCACCACCCAGACCGTTACCGGTTCACCCCCACGGGCGTGGGGACAACGGTCGCCACCTTCGCGTCCTGGGCCGAGACGACGGTTCACC
>Ga0334885_1000099_pt1 | contig 151675 bp, 157 predicted proteins | sample GraSluR1_MG_8_FD_207233 | JGI IMG/M metagenome (GOLD analysis project Ga0334885, IMG submission 207233) | Sludge microbial communities from methane-producing bioreactor in Wageningen University, Netherlands - Granular Sludge_31_05-R1 | ecosystem: Engineered > Bioreactor > Anaerobic >...
TCGAAAGAATCAGAACTACTCGAAGCTGGTTCGAGAGCAAGCAAAGTGTCATTCGAAATGCTATAAAAGAATATATAAAATATCTAAATTATAATGTCTCAGCCACGCTAACTGCGTAAGTCCTAGAGTATTAACTCAACAGAATCTTCATCTACCTCTTGTGACTTTCTACCAAATTTTTTAATCGGGAGCAGCTCGCGGTTTTTCATCCAGTACATCCAGACCCGCTTCACGGTAGATTCGCTTACCTTCATCTCAAGCGCGATGCGTTTGGTGCTTATGTTGTTGGTTTTAGCTCGGATTATGTATTTGACCTTTTTATCAGTTAGCTTTACAACCTTATTTCGCTTTCCCATGCGGGATTGTTGAGTATATAAAGTCAAAGGTTTCGGGACTATACATCCGAGGTGACAGAGAGACTATATCAAATTCCAAAGAGTTTCTAGCCAACCGTCATCCGGAGAAAGCTCAAGTCTCGAAGGTCAGGATCGAGGAGTTTACCGGAAGGGTGATGGCTCTCCAGGAGGGGATCATCCTAAACATGGTGGTGCTGATGGATAAGGTATCTCAACCCTCGCAATCATAGATGGAAAGGATGATCGGATAAAAAAATGAATCCCGAAGCGTATGGAAATTTCGCCCCTCACCTCTGCACCTCCCCATCGATCCCGAGAATGAAGCTCTTCACCGCCACCTCTTTACCCGCCCTCTTCATCGCCTGCCGGACGAAGGCCTCCAGGTTCGAGCAGCAGGGGACCTCCATCTCCAGGACGGTGATATCCTCCACATCGTGGGCGGCGAGGATCGCGGCGAGCCGCTCGACGAACTCCTCCCGTTCATCGAGCTTGGGGCAGCCGATGAGAGTCAGCCTCCCTCTGATAAAATCCCGGTGGACGGCTGGGGATGCAAAGGCGGTGCAGTCTCCTGCGATCAGAAGCCGGGCTCCGTCGAACGAAGGCGAGTCGACGGCGGCGAGCCTCATCTGGACCGGCCAGTTGGAGAGCTCCGGCAGTGCGCCACCAGGGGCGGCCTTTGCCTCGGCATCGATCTCTGAACGCCGCCGCCTCCCGGCGAGCTTGGAGGAGGCGAGCCTTCCTGCCCCCGCGCCCGTCCCCCTCAGGGCTGCGGGGCAGCCGCCTTCCCCCTCCCCCGGACCGTCCTCACAGCCGGTTGCAGGCCTGTGATGGCGCTTCGTCGATTCGACGGCCGCCTTCGCCGCCAGCTCATCGAACTCCTCCGCCTCCCGCTCCTCCATCGATAGGGCGCCCGTGGGGCATTTGCCGATGCAGGCTCCAAGGCCGTCGCAGAGGGACTCCCTCACCACCTTCGCCTTGCCGTCGATGATCTCGATGGCGTTCTCAGGACAGGCGAGGATGCAATTTCCGCACCCGTCGCATAGGGACTCGTCTATCTTTATGATCCTCCTCATCACCATCTTCGTCCACCCCCTCATCGAGTTCGGATCGACGCTTTTAATCAGATTTTTCAAACTCCTGCTGGATGTCGCAGCCGAGCTTTCCTATGGCGTCGGACCTGCACTGCCGGCAGTGCCTCATCTGCTTCATGATCTTGGCGAGGTCGTCCTGAACCTTCTTCTTTTCGGCCCGGCTGGGGGGCGAGAGGTGGGAGAAGCGGTACTGGGGGATCAGAGGCATCACGTTCTGGATGTAGACCCCCAGACCCTTGATCGTCTCGGCGATCTCGACGACGTGATCGTCGTTGATCGTCGGGATCAGGACGGTGTTCACCTTGACGATCATCTTCCTCTTCACCGCCTCCGCTAGGCCCCTCAGCTGGTGGTCGAGGAGGATCTCCGCCGCCTCAAGGCCCGTATACTTCTTGCCCTCGTAAGTGACGTGCTCGTAGATCTCCTTTCCGATCTCGGGGTCTACGGCGTTGAGGGTGACGGTGACGTTGCCGACGCCGAGGGCGTCGAGGCGGTCGATGGCGTCGGGGAGGAGGAGGCCGTTGGTGCTGACGCACAAGATGACCTGGGGGTACTTCTCTCCTACGAGCCGGAAGGTCTCGAAGGTCCCCTCGTTATAGAGCGGCTCGCCGGGACCCGCCACCGCCACCACCTTGATGTAATGGATCTTCTCCATCACCTCGTCGACCCTGGCCAGGGCCTCCTCCGGGGAGAGGACCTGGCTCGTCACCCCCGGCCTGCACTCGTTGACGCAGTCGAAGTCTCGAACGCAGTAGTTGCACTGGATGTTGCACCGAGGAGCGACGGCGAGGTGCATCCTGCCGAAGCGGTGGCATGCCTTCTCGCTGAAGCAGGGATGCTCCTGGATCCTCCTCAGCTGCTCGGGGTCCCATGGGACCTCCTGGTCCCCGACCTTGGCGGTGGGATAGTCATTCTCGCTCATGATCACGAACTCCAGGGATCATTTCGGCATTTCTTCTCTAAAAGGCTATCCCAAACCGCCCCAGAGACGAGGAGAGGGCGAAAGGATCGATGGCGGAGAGGACGAGACCATCGATCATGCGGCCAGGTCGAAAGGGCCAAAAATCTTATCCCGCAAAGGCGCATGATACCTCCTCGTATGTCCAAGAAAGAGGGGCGAGTGGTGATCTGGCCCGCCTACATCGACGCCGCGAGGTCCAGGGGCCAGGGAAGAGCGATATCAAAGCGCGACGCCATCGATAAACCATCCATCGACGAGATCATGATGGCGGCGATGGAGATGGGGTTGCAGGCGGAGGCGCAAAGGGATAAGCATTACCCGAAAGAGTGGTGGGAGAAGTCCGGCCGCGTCCTGGTCCCGAAGAGGGGGGCGAAGACCGCCCTCGTAAAAGAGATCGCCAAAATTATCAAGAAAAGGCGCGGCTGATCAGGGCTGCTGGCGGGGAAGGGGAAGGGGTCGGCCCGCCTTTCCGTGAGATCTCCGCCGATGGAAGCGGTTCGGTGCTGAAGGTCACCGGTCCTGGGCGGTCTCCACCTCTTCGACGATCTCTTTTCCGGCGACTACCTCGTCGATGCTGTGGATGACGCCACCGAAGTCCACTATCACCGACTCCACGGCGAGATAGTCGATCTTCTCTCCCTTGATGGTGATCTTGATCGTCTCGGTCTGCTGGTCCACCTCGGAGAGGCTAAGATTCACCCCGGTGATCCCCCCGAGCTTGCTGAGGGCGTCGGCGAGCTCCAGGATGGTGGGGACATGGGGCTTCAATACGTCCAGTACCAAACGTCTTATGGCGGTGGTCATCTAAAACTCCCGGCGTTATCTTGGGCGGGTTCTGTTGAAGGCAATACTTAATAATGTTTGTGATTCAGGCGAGCCTATGATCGACCTTCACACTCACACCGTATTCAGCGACGGCGAGCTTATCCCCAGCGAGCTCGTCCGGAGGGCCGAGATGAAGGGATATAGGGCTCTTGGGATCACAGATCACGTCGACTTCACCAACGTGGAGACGGTATTAGAACAGGTCTCCAAGGTGAAGGAGCTGGAGGAGGTTCTGGATATGAGAATCCTCTCCGGCGTCGAGCTCACCCATGTCCCCCCGACGAAGATGGAGAAGCTCGCAACCCTGGCCCGGAGGCTCGGTGCCGATCTCATCGTCGTCCACGGAGAGACCCCGGTGGAGCCGGTGGCTCCTGGTACCAACCGCAAAGCCCTGGAGATCGGGGCCGATATCCTCGCCCATCCGGGCTTTATAACCCCCGAGGAGGCTGACCTGGCGAGGGAGAACAACGTCTGCCTCGAGCTGACGGCCCGGCGAGGGCACAATTCGACGAACGGCCACGTGGCGAGGCTCGCCCTGGAGGCGGGGGCGAAGATCGTCGTCGACACCGACGCCCACGCCCCCGAGGACCTCATCGACCAAAAGAGGGCGATCGAGATCGCCAGAGGGGCGGGTCTAACCCTGGAGATGGCGACTTATGTCGTCGAGAACCACGCCATAATCGACCTCTTAAGCCGATCTGACTAAAGAGATGGTACTTTGGACGTGGTGGCGGTCGACATATCGGGGAGGCACGCGGAAGGCGATAGGTACATCATGGTCTCTGCCTCGGTGGAGTCGAGGATATCCCCCGAGGGGATCGAGAGGGCGAGGGGGATGAGGCTCGTACCCCTCGTAGCAAGATCGGTGGATATGGAGGTGGTGATCGGCCTCATCGAGGAGTCGGTATCGGGGCTTTCGGGCGTCGTCATCGCCGAGAGGGGCGACCTCTACAACCTCGCACGGTGGCGGGTCGAAAGCATCCTGGGGCGGGAGTTCAAGTACCCCGAGTCTCGGGGAGAGAGGAGGGCGATGGAGCTCGCCCACCACGCCTCCTTTGCGGGGCGGAGGCTAGCCCTGAGGCTGATGGATGAGGGGCTCGACTTTGGAGCCGGAAGCGAGGCGGCGGGAGGGATATGACGAAGGAGAAGACGGCGGTCCTCCTCTTCCGGGAGGACCCGAAGGAAGAACTCCGCCCCGAGGAGGTGGCGGAGCTCCGGGGGCTCGCCGAGGCGGCAGGATACAGGGTCCTCGCCGAGGTCTCCCAGCGGAGGGGGAGGGACAGGAGGTTTCAGCTGGGGAGGGGCAAGATCGCGGAGGCCGCATCCTACGAGCCGGAGAAGCTGATCTTCAACGAACCCCTCAGCCCCGGCCAGATCTTCAACATCAATAAGGAGTTTCTCCTCCAGCCGATGGACCGGTTCAACCTGATCCTGGAGATCTTCGCCTCCCGAGCCTCCACCCGGGAGGCGATACTCCAGGTGGAACTCGCCCGCCTCTCCTACGAGGCGCCCTTCGTAAAGACGATGGAGTCGCTTAAAAAGCTGAGCGAGCGGCCAGGATACCGGGGATCGGGGAGGTACGACGTCTCGATGTACCGGGACATCACCGGGAGGATGGCGAAGATCAGGGCGGAGCTACGGGGGGTGGAGGAGACGGGGGAGCGGAGGCGCAAGAGGCGAAAAGAGCAGGGCTTCGACCTGGTGGCCCTGGCGGGCTACACCAACGCCGGAAAGAGCACCTTATTCAACCGCCTCGCCCAGGAGGCGGTCGCCGCAATAGATCAGCCCTTCACCACCCTATCCCCCACGACCCGGGCGGTGGCGGCGGGGGAGAGACGGTTCCTCCTCACCGACACAGTCGGGTTCATCGACGACCTCCCCCTCTTTCTGATCAAGGCCTTCCGGTCGACCCTGGCGGAGATCGTCGAGGCGGACCTGGTCCTTCTGGTGGTGGACCTCTCCGATCCGCCAAAGCTATTGAGAGAGAGGGTCGCCTCCTGCCACGAGGCCCTCTGGGACTGCGGATGCTACGCCCCCATCATCTCGGTCCTGAACAAGGTGGACAGGATCGACCCCGAGGTCGCCCTGGAACGGTCCGATCTGATCCGGGACCTGGCGCCAAACCCCGTCTTCATCTCCGCCCGGGAGGGCCACGGCATCGAAGTCCTCTTCGATATGATCGCAGAGAAGCTTCCTCCACAGGAGGAGTTCGTCATCCGCCTGCCGTCGTCGGAGGCGGGGATGGGGCAGCTGTCGCGGCTCTACGAGGTGGCAGAGCCGATAAAGGTGAAGTACGGCGAAGAGATCGAGGTACTCCTGAGGGGGAGGCGCGAGATCGTCGCAAAGGCGCTTAAGGGGGCAGGAAGGACGTTGATGGATCCGGAGCCTCCGGCGGAGGGGTGACGAGAGGTGAAGGAGGTGGCAGATCTCTTGAGGGAGAAGTTTCAGCTGAAGGAGACGATCGTCACCATCACCGCTCAGGAGCGGTCCCACCTGGTGGCGGCGATAGGGGAGATCGCCCTCCAGCGGGCGCTCCTTGAGGAGTTCATCAGATCCGACCCCTTCTTCCTCGTAACCCTGGAGCCCTACGACCTCCCCATCGACGGGGCACCCCAAATCGTCAAGGAGATGGCGAGGGCGGCCTCGGCCGTCGGAATCGGCCCCATGAGCAGCGTCGCGGGGACGATCGCCAGCTTCGCCCTGGAGGCGATGATGGAGGCCGGGGCGACCCACGCCATAGTCGACAACGGCGGGGACGTCTCCCTCGTCGCCGATCGCCCCGTCCTGATGGGGATCTACGCCGGATCCTCCCCCCTCAAAGGCCTCGCCTTCGAGATCTTGCCGCGAAAAAAGCCCCTGGGCATCTGCACCAGCAGCGGGACCGTAGGCCCCTCCATCAGCTTCGGCTCTGCGGATGCGGCCGTCGTCGTCTCCGAGGACGTCCCCCTCTCCGACGCCGCGGCAACGGCTCTAGGCAACGCCGTCGGCGAGGCTTCGCCCCTGGGGGAGGCCTTCGGGGCGGTGGCGGTCCCGGGGGTCACCGGCGCCCTGGTGATCCGGGGGGAGAAGATGGCGATCTTCGGAGACCTCCCCCCCCTCAGGAGGGCGAGGCTCGCCCCCGACCTGATCACGAGGGGCTAACTTGGGCCGCCCCAGGGCAAAAACTACTTCCCATCCCGACGTCCACATCGACTGCATCCCCATGATGAAACCAAGCCAATTTCCTGATCCATCTTTGGAGCCACAGTTCGCCATCGCCTCCGACTTCGAGCCGAAGGGCTCCCAGCCCGGGGCTATCGATGAGCTCGTCTCGGGCCTCGCCTCTGGCCACCGGCTCCAGACCCTCCTCGGCGTCACGGGATCGGGGAAGACCTACACCGTAGCCAAGGTCATCGACGCCGTCAAGAAGCCGACCCTGGTCATCGCCCACAACAAGACCCTGGCGGCCCAGCTCTACGGCGAGTTTCGGGAGTTCTTCCCCAATAACCGGGTCGAGTACTTCGTCTCCTACTACGACTACTACCAGCCCGAGTCCTACATCCCGGCTAAAGACCAGTACATCGAAAAAGACTCATCCATCAACCCCAAGATCGAGCAGATGCGCCTCGCAGCGACCGCCTCCCTCTTATCCCGGCAAGACGTCATCGTCGTCGCCTCCGTATCCTGCATCTACGGCCTGGGAAATCCCGAAAACTTCATGACGATGGGATTTGAGCTGAAGGTCGGAGACCAGATCTCCCGCCGGGAGATCCTGGAGCGGCTCGTCTCGATCCAGTACGAGAGAAACGACTTCGAGCTTATCCCTGGCCGGTTCCGGGCCAAGGGGGAGACGATCGACCTCATCCCCGGCTACTTCGACGAGATCGTCCGGATCGAGCTATTCGGCGACGAGGTGGATAGGATATCGGAGATCGACCGGAGGACCGGAGCCCGCCTCGAGGATATGAGGTACTTCTACGTCTACCCCGCCCGCCACTACGTCATCCCCGAGGAGGAGCAGAAGGGGGCGATCCGATCAATCCTGGAGGAGCTGGAAGAGAGGCTGCAGGAGCTCGATATGCTGGAGGCCCACCGATTGCGGCAGAGGACCCTCTACGACCTCGAGATGATCGAAGAGACGGGAAGCTGCAAGGGGATCGAGAACTACTCCCGCCACTTCGACGGCCGCAAGGCCGGCGAGCCCCCCTACTGCCTCCTGGACTACTTCCCCGAGGACTTCCTCCTGGTCATCGACGAGAGCCACCAGACGATCCCCCAGATCCGGGCGATGTACCGGGGCGACCGGTCCCGGAAAAAAAGCCTCGTAGACTACGGCTTCCGCCTTCCCAGCGCCTACGACAACCGCCCCCTCCAATTCGAGGAGTTCGAGCGTTTCATGAGGAACGTCATCTTCGTCTCGGCGACCCCCGGCCCCTACGAGCTGGAGAGGTCCAGCCAGGTGGTCGAGCAGATCATCCGGCCGACGGGCCTCCTCGACCCCGAAGTCGAGGTCAGGCCCGCCGAGGGGCAGGTCCGGGACGTGATGATCGAGATCGAGAAAGTCGTTGAGATCGGGGATCGCGCCCTTGTGACGACCCTGACCAAAAAGCTCGCCGAAGAGCTGACGGACTATCTCGCGAGAAACGGGATCCGGACCCGCTACCTCCACTCCGAGATCCAGACGATCGAAAGGACCGAGATCATCCGGGAGCTCCGCCTCGGAGAGTTCGACGTCCTCGTGGGGATCAACCTCCTCCGGGAGGGGCTCGACATCCCCGAGGTGGGGTTCATCGGGATTCTGGATGCCGACAAGGAGGGGTTCCTCAGAGACGAGAGAAGCCTCATCCAGACGATCGGCAGGGCATCGAGGAACGCCAACTCTCGGGTCGTCCTCTACGCCGACAGAATGACCGACTCGGTCCGGGGGGCGGTCAGAAAGACCGAGGAGAGGCGGGCCCTCCAGATGAGGTACAACTCGGAGCATGGGATCGTCCCCAAGACTATAATCAAGCCGATCCGGGAGAAGGCCGTCGAGATCACCGAGACGAGGCACATACCCAAGTCGGATATCCCGAAAGTGGTGATCGAGCTGGAGGCCCAGATGAGGGCGGCGGCGGAGGTCCTCGACTTCGAGCGGGCTATACAGCTTAGGGATACGGCCAAGAGGCTGGAGAAGGAGATGAAGGACGGTGAGAAGGAGATTAAAGTGGCTTGAGGGGGGAGCTGCCGTCGTCGACTCCCCCCAAATTCGACCCAATTAACGCCCTCTACTTCAGCTCATACAGGATCTTCATCGCCTTCGTGAATGGGGGCATCCCCGACGTAAGAAGGACGACCCTCAGGACGTCGACGATCTCGTCCTTTGTTACGTCGAACTCCTTTCTCGCGCTCATCATCTGCTTCTTTGTCGCCCTCTCGTCGGCGGACGCTGCGGCGATCCCTATGGCGATCAGCTTCTGGGTCCGGTAGTCGATGACCTTTCCTGTATACGTCGCCTCGTTGAGGCCGACGATCGCCTCGTAGAGGTCGGGGTAATCCTTCTTGACCCCCACCATCCCTTCGCCGAAGAATACTTCTTCTTTCATTTTTAATCCTCCAACTCCATGAAGGCTCTCTTATATTTTATAGCTTTCTCCACCGATCTTCCGGATCTGAAAAGAGGTGGAAGTAGCGGATGAAAATGGGGAGTTGGAGGGAGGCCGGAGGGCTTTTCGCCCCCCGGCTCAAAGCTGCCCTTACGTTCTCGTCTTCGAATACAGAGGACGGTCCTATCCGGGAGGTTCTATGTGTGCTTTAAGCAGACGATTATCCTGCAAACCAATTTTTGGATTCCCAGAGGCCATCTCCCTGATAGAAGATAATCTGTCATCATTATTATATCTAACTTTTGGACGAAGGGACCAGACCATCCGCAGATCCGCCGAGGACCGGGGATCAGGGCCTCAGCCGTCCTTCCGGTCGGGTCGGTCCGGCGCGCGCGCGCAGGCGTCCATAGATCCGACCTCGCCATCCCTGGAGGCGGCTTCGTCCGCTGTCCTGAGAGCCCCCGCCCCGGCCCTGGGGTACCTGACGGGGTCTCTGAAGAGGTATCTGGACCTGGCGATCTGCTCAGAGGTCCCCAGGACCAGGAGGACGTCCCCGGCGACGATCTCGGTATCGCTGTGAGGGTTCAAGACGTTCCCCGACTCCCTGATGATCCCGATGACGTTCACCCCCAGGGTCTTCCTGAGGGCTAGATCGGCGAGGGTCTTGCCACAGGCCGGGGCCCTCTCCTCCACCTTGACGGTGACGACCTCGACGTTGGGGAGGTACCGCCTCAGGTCCGAGATCTTGGCAGGCTCGATCTCGGCGTTCCTGAACATGTCGTAACCTAGGGACCGGACCTCTACGATCATCTTCTCGATCTCGTTTCGGGGAACCAGGTACTTGGCGAGGACCCGGGAGAAGATCCCCACCGAGGTCTCGAACTCCTCGGGGACGACCTCGTCCGCCCCCAGGTCGTAGAGTGGAGCCGCCTCGGCGAGGTGGCGGACCCTTGCCATGATGTAGACCTTGGGGTTGATCCTCCTCGCCAGCTCCACGATCCTCCGGGTCGCCATCTCGTCGGATACGGCGACGACGACGACCCTCGCCTTATCGACGTCGGCGTGTCGGAGGACGAGCTCCTGGGTGGCGTCGCCGTAGTGGATCGGCTCGCCGTTCGCCCTCTCCCCCCTCACCTTCTCCGGGTTCATCTCCAGGACCATGTAGGAGAGATCTCCGACCCGGGCGGCCCTAGCCAGAGTCCTACCGACGAAGCCGTAGCCCACGATCACCAGATGATTCTCCCTCTTCTCGGGGATCGCCGCGAAGGGGAGACCGGCCTTAAGCCTATCGGGGAGGGGGAGGTGGTAGAGGAGGTCGGCCGCCTTCGGGGAGCCGGCGATGACGAAGGGGGTTGCGGCCATCGTCAAGATCGAGACCGAGAGGAAGATCTGGTACTCGAACTGGCTTATGATCCCCGAGTCGAGCCCCGTCTTGGAGAGGATGAAGGAGAACTCCCCGATCTGAGCGAGGGCGAGCCCCACCAGGATCCCCGTCCTGAGGGGGTAGCCCAGGAGGAGGGATACGCCCCCGGCGATCGCCGCCTTCAGGATCAGAACCCCCAGGGCCAACGCCAAGAGGAGATCAGCCCTCTCCAAAAAGAATCCGACGTCCAGGAGCATCCCGATGGAGACGAAGAAGAAGCTGGTGAATACGTCTCTGAAGGGGAGGATGTTCCCCAGCGCCTGGTAGCTGTACTCCGACTCGGAGATGATCAGCCCCGCCAAAAAAGCTCCCAGAGCGAGGGATAGGCCCGCGGTGAAGGAGATCCAGGCGACGGTGAGGCAGATGAGGACGACGGTCAGGAGGAAGAGCTCGCTCGACCTGAGCCTTACGACCTGGTAGAGGAGGGCGGGGACGACGAGCTTCGCCCCCACTATCACAAGGACGATTATCCCGACGCCCTTCACCAGCATCAAGAGGAGCGGCATCCCCAGGCTCTCAGAGTACTGTGCCGCGAGCAGCGGGGTCAGGAGCATCATGGGGACGACGACGATATCCTGAAAGATCAGAACCCCCAGGGTGTTACCGCCGTGGGGGGTGTCGACCTCGTCCTTATCCTGCATGATCTTCAGGACTACCGCCGTGCTGCTGAGGGATACAAGAAACCCGGCGAAGATCGCCTCGTTTGAGGGAAGGCCTATCTCGATCCCGATTAAGGTCGTCACAATGAAGGTGACGGCGACCTGGAGGGGGCCACCCAACAGAGCGGCCCTCTTGATCCGGAATAGCTTCTCGAAGGAGAACTCGATCCCTATGGCGAAGAGGAGGAGGACGACCCCGATCTCGGCGAGGACCTCGATCTGCTCCACCTCCTGGATCAGCTGGAGGCCGTGGGGCCCGGCCACAACACCCGTCGCCAGAAAGGCGACGACGACGGGGACCTTCAGCCGGTGGCCGACAAAGATGGCGACGATGGATATGAGGAATATGACGATGATGTCGTTTAAGAGCTGTATGGCCACAGGTCAGATCTCTTCTGCCATCTACATTAAACCTTTAGGTCGGAGAGGTCGAAGAATAATCGGCGATCTTTATCCTCGGATGACGCCACGCCACCTTTCGACTAGAAGGATATCATCGCCATAGACGACGAAAGAAAGATAATCCCAGCGCCGCCCCGGAGGCGACGCCAGAAGCATGAATGAACCGATAAAAGTGAAGGACGGCGGCCGACGACGCAGCCCGCCGTGTTCATCCCGATTATACGCAGCCGTCGAGGAGCCTCTTTCTGCCGCCTCGCTTCTCGCTGGGCTTTATGGGGTCTACCTTTGCGACCTCTTCCTCTTCCTTCGTCTCCTTCTTCTTCTCTTCCGCCATTTGAATCACTCCTGCCGGTAATTCGGCTGTACTCGTTTATTAAACTTTCCGATACCGTCTCCCAGCCTCCACGATTTGAGATCTCTGGCGGCCCTGTTTCATTTAAAAACCCCGGATGTGGCAAGGCACTCTCGCCTCATCGCCGCCAGAGGCAGAGAGGCGACGGAAAAGAGGGTCATGTCGGAGAGGGCCCTTGAGAGGGCGGACTTGAGGGCAGACCCTCCGGCTCAACTCCCAAGAAGGTCCTTTACGACACAGGTAGGGTCCTCCCCCAGGACGTCACCGCAGTAGTACCTCGCCTTCTGCCTGCATCCACCACAGACGTCCAGGTACTCGCAGTCGCTGCAGGCCCCCTTCAGATGAGACCTGATGCCCCTCAGCTCCAGAAGCTCAGGGGTTGGGCCGTCGATCCAGATATCCCGGAAGGACCTCTCCCGGATGTTACCGACGACGACCTCGGGCATGAAGTGGCAGGGATGGACGTCTCCACGGTGGTTGATATTTGCGACCTTCACCCCGGCGGTGCAACCCCCAGAGCTTTTGAGGAGCTTTCTCGCCCGCTCCCGCCTCTCGGGATCGTCTTTCAGAATCTCCAGCAGGTACGCCCCGTCCATGGGGGAGTCGGTGGAGAGGATCTCGATCTCCCGGTCCTTCAGCTCCACCGCCGCCTCCGCCAGGAACCTGATGACCGACCTCCTCTCATCGGCGGTGACGTCCCGATCCGATATCCCCGCTCCCCTCCCCACGGGGACGAGGTGGTATAGGCAGAACCGGGGGATCTCCATCTCCAGGGCTAGCTCCAGGAGGGCGGGGACCTCGTGCCAGTTATCCCGAGTGAGGGTTACCCGCAGGCCCGTCTTCAGGCCGGCATCCCGGGCGTTGACGAGCCCCGCGAGGGCCCTCTCGTGGGCGCCCTCCACGCCCCTGAAGCTGTCGTGGACCTCCCGTCTGCAGGAGTCGAGGCTGACCCCGACGTACCTGATCTCTGCCTCCGCGAGGAGCCTTGCCACCTCCGGGGTTATGAGGGTCCCGTTCGTCGAGACCACCGTCCTCAGGCCCACCTCTCTCGCGTGGAAGGCGTAGGCGTAGAAGTTGCGGCTCAGGAGAGGCTCGCCCCCTGTGAGGATCAGGATCGGGACCTTCAGGTCGGCGAGGTCGTCTATGAGCCTTATCCCCTCCTCGAGGGTGAGTTCCTCAGAGGCGGCGGCCGTCGCGTCTATGTAGCAGTGGTCACAATTGAGGTTACAGTGGCGGGTGATATTCCACATCACCACCGGCTTCGTCTCCCCCGAGAACCTTATCATCTCGGCGGGCACGGGATCTCCCACCTCTTCTGCCGCCCTGATGGCATCCCAGACCGTCCCGTGGTCGGCGAGGGCCTTCGAGAATATTATCATCTTCTCCTCCTGATCTCTTCGAGCATCCCTTCGAAGGTGAACCGCTCCGGTACGCAGTCGACCCGGACCCCCAGCCGCTCCAGCTCCGCTTTGGTGGGGGGACCGATGGCGGCGACCGTGGCTTTTGCGAGCTTATCCCGGAGGTCTTCCTCGCATCCCAGCTCTCTTGCCCTCTCCATGAGGTTCTTGGCGGTGGAGCCGCTGGTGAAGGCGTAGATGTCGGGGGTCCCCCGCCGGATGAGCCAGTCGAGCCTCGGGTCCTCCGACGGGGCGATGTCGTAGAGGTGGACCTCGTCCACCTCCACCGCCGCCTCCTCCAGGATTCGCACGAGCTCCGGGCTTCCTTTGGCGCTCCTGAGGAGGAGGACCTTTTTGAACCTGGGCGCCAGGGCGAGGGCGAGCCCCCGGGAGCTGTAGCTATCGGGGACGACGGCGACGGATAGACCCCTCTCCACCAGAGCCTCCTCGGTCCGGGGTCCTATGGTGGCGAGGACCGACCCCTCTAGGAGATCCGAAAGTCCCGGGTCCCTGAGGGCGATCTCGGCGCCGGTGGCGCTGGTGAAGACGACGCAATCGGCCCTCTTTATCCTCTCGGGGAGGTCGGAAGGGAGGGGCAGCTCCAAGAAGGATATGGAGGGGGCGAGGAGGGGTCTGAACCCCAACTTTCGGGCGACCTTATCCGACTCGTCTCCCCGGTCGTCCGGCCTCAGGATGGCGATGGTGGGGGGCCTGAGCCTCTCGGATAGGCCGACCACATCCCCCACCACCAGGATGGCGGGGGACTCCACATCCTCCTCCTTCGCCCTCTCGACGATATCGCCGAGGCTTGCGACGACGAGCCTCTCTTCGGGGCTCCACCCCTTCTCTATCAGCGCCGCCGGGGTCTTCGGAGATCTTCCGCCCCGCAGGAGGGCCGAGACGTTATCGGCGAGCCTCGATACCCCCATCAGGACGACTATGGTTCCACATACCCGGGCCAGGGCCTCCCAGTCGAGCTCGTCGTCCTTTCCTGGCTCCTCGTGGCCGGTGACGACGGTGAAGGCGGTGGCGACGCCCCTATGGGTGACGGGGATCCCCGCCCCCGCGGGGACCGATATCGCCGACGTCACCCCGGGGACGACCTCGAAGGGTATGCCTGCTGCAGCCAGGGCGAGCCCCTCTTCGCCCCCCCTTCCGAAGACGAAGGGGTCGCCCCCCTTCAGTCTGACGACGACCTTCCCCTCCCTTGCCTTCTCCACCAGAAGGTCGTTTATCTCCTCCTGGGAGAGCTTGTGGCGGCCTGGAAGCTTCCCTACGTCGATCATCTCCGCCCCTTCAGCAGCCCAACCCAGGACCTCGGAAGAGAGGAGCCGGTCGAATAAGACGACCTCTGCCTCCTCCATCAACCTCTTGGCCTTCAGGGTCACGAGCTGCGGATCGCCGGGGCCGGCGCCCACCAGCCAGACCTTCCCGCCTTCAGACCTTTCCAACGTTCCTCACCGCCTCTTCTGCAAGATCGCGTCCTCCCATCTCCACAAGCCTCCGGCTCAGATCCGTCGCCCCGTTTATGTGGTCGTCCGCCGGGACCCTCCCGTCCACCCGGACGAACCTCGACCCGTCCAGGGACAATACCTCGGCCTCGACGAGGATTTCGCCCCCATCCAGCCTCGCAAAGGCTGCCATGGGGACGACGCAGGAGCCGCCGATCGCCTCCAGGATCACCCGCTCCACCTCCGTCTCCCTCCTGGTGGGGTGGTGGTCGATCTCGCCGACCGCCTCCTCAGCTCTCCCTTTCGTCGTAACCACGGCGATCGCCCCCTGGTTCGCCGAAGGAAGGAACCTTTCGGGGTCCAGGACGGAGTACTGAGGACGGTATCCCATCCTCTCTATCCCCGCCTCGGCGAGGACGATCGCCCTGTACCTCCCTTCGTCGAGCTTCCGAAGCCTCGTCTCCAGGTTCCCCCTGAGGGACTCGATGACCAGATCCGGCCTCGCCCGTCGCAGCTGCGAAGCACGCCTCATGCTGCAGGTCCCGACGACCGCCCCCTCCTCCAGCTCGTCGATGGTGGCGCCGTCGCCGCTCACCAGGACGTCGAAGGGAGAGTCTCGAGGAAGGACGGCAGCTATGACCAGCCCCTCGGGCCTCTTGGATGGGAGGTCCTTCATGCTGTGGACGGCGACGTCGATCTCGCCTGCAGCCATACGGTCGTCGATCTCCTTGACGAAGAGCCCCCTCCCAGATACCATGTGGAGGGGGACGTCCTGGACCTGGTCTCCTCTCGTCTTGACGATAGATAGACTCGTCTCGATCCCCCTCGCCTCCAGGAGGGATATGGCGGTCTTCGTCTGCCGCAGCGCTAGAGGGCTCCCGCGGCTTCCCACCGTCAGCTTTTCAGGTTTAACTTGTAGGCCTCCAGAGTTTCGTTGATGACCTCATCGGAATGGGCTGCGGATAAGAAGTTCGTCTCAAACTGGCTCGGGGGGAGAAATACCCCCGAGGCGAGCATCCGCCGGAAGAATGCGAAGTATCCCGCCTTGTCGCACCGGAGAGCCTCGACGTAGTTTCTTGGATGATCGCCGAAGAAGATCTTGAAGATCGAGGCGATCCCCACCACCGAGTAGCCCAGCCCCAGGTCCTCGACGATATCCGAGAGCGCGGCCCTCAGGCCGTCGCCGACGGAGTTGAGCCTCTCTAGAACCCTCTGCCCTTCCAGGACGTCGAGGGTCGCCATCCCGGCGGCTAATGATACCGGACTTCCGTTGAAGGTCCCCGCCTGGTAGACCCCGCCGCTGGGGGCGACGGTCTCCATCAGATTCCGCCTGCCGCCGACGACCCCGATGGGGAAGCCTCCGCCGATGATCTTCCCCAGGGTCGTCATGTCGGGGACGACGCCGTAGAAGGCCTGGGCTCCCCCGAGGCTCAGCCGGAAGCCGGTGATCACCTCGTCGAATATCAGAAGGACGCCGTGATCCTCCGTCAGCCGCCGGACCCCCTCCAGGTACCCCTCCTCGGGGAGGATCGGTCCGATGTTCCCCAGGACCGGCTCCATGATCACCGCCGCCACCTCCCCGTCGAAGCCCTCGAGGAGAGATTCGATCGCCGAAAGGTCATTGTAGGGGACCTGGAGGGTGTTTTTCGCCGTATCCTTCGGGACGCCCAGGGAGTCGGGGGTCCCCAGGGTCGTGGCGCCGGAGCCTGCCTTCACCAGGACGGAGTCGTGGGCTCCGTGGAAGCCTCCTTCCACCTTGACGATCCTCTCTTTGCCGGTGTAACCCCGGGCTATCCTCAGGGCTGCCATCGTCGCCTCCGTCCCGGTGTTGACGAACCTGAGCATATCGATGCTCGGATAATGGCCGACGATCCTTTCGGCGAGGTCGACCTCCAGCTCCGACGGGGTCCCGTAGAGCCAGCCTTGCTCCAGCTGCTCTGCGACCCTATTCATGACGGCGGGGTGTCTGTGCCCCAAGATCATGGGGCCGTAGGCGAGGCAGTAGTCGATGAGCCTTTGGCCGTCCACCGTCCAGAGGTGGGGTCCCTCGGCCCTGGAGACGTAGAAGGGGTAGGGGGATATCGCCCGGACGGGGCTGCTGACCCCCCCCGGCATCAGCCTCTTGGCGGCCTCGAAGAGCTCTCTGGAGGCATCAGAAGTCATGAAACATGCACCGGATTGATGGACCCCCTATAGATAGAAGAACCTTGCGATTAGATGGAAAGGTCGTAATAACTTTTGATTCTCTCATCCGCAGCAAGGGTATAACAATCCCGATGAGGTCAGGATTTTGATGCGGGCGGGATTGCGGGGACGGGACCGGGGTGGGTTCACTCCTCCTCTCTCCATGCCGCCTCCTCCGCCCTCCTCGCCACCTCCCTCAGGGAAAGGCCGCTCTCTCTGGCGATCTGCCGGCAGTCGTCGTGCTCGGCCTTGATCCGGAGGACTTCGTCCCCGAGGAAGCTCACCTTCGCCCTCACCCTGAAAGGCCGGCCACTGATCTCGAAGCCCACCTCCCTTTCCTCCCTCTCGGCGACGAACCGGTGGAGGCTGGGAAAGACCCTGACCCCGAGGCTACCCGTCTCCTTCATCACGATCCGGGCGAGCCGCTGCGCCTCCTCCTTCTTCGCCAGAACCTGGACGAGGCTTGCCGGCCTTCCCTTCTTCATCAGAGCCGGGACGATGGCGACGTCCAGGGCCCCCTCCTCCATCAGGATCTCTAAAAGGCCGCCCAGGACCTCGCCGGTGACGTCGTCGACGTTCGTCTCCAGCTGGACGACCCGGTCGTGGTGGGGATGGCCCCCGGCAGCGCCCTTCGGCGCCGCAACCCCGACGACGGTGCGCAGGAGGTTTGGGATCGCCAAATCCTTCGTTCCGGCTCCGTAGCCCGAGGCCCCGGCCCGGATCAGGGGATATTCGGCGGCGGCCTCGTCGGCGAACCCCGCAAGGATAGCCGCCCCCGTGGGGGTCAATAGCTCCCCCTCGACGGGGCCGCCCCTCCAGAGGAGCCCCGACCCCTTAAGGATCTCCAGGGTCGCGGGGGCGGGGACGGGGAGGCGGCCGTGGGCGGCGACGACGGTCCCCGATCCGACGGATATCGGCAGGACGACTACCCTATCGACGGCGAGGCTCGAAAGGGCGGCAGAGGATCCGGCGATGTCGGCGAGGGCGTCCATCGCCCCGATCTCGTGGAACCGCGCCACCTCTCCGGAGACGCCGTGGACCCTCCCCTCCGCGGATGCCAAGATCTCCATGATCTGCAGGGCACGGTCAAGGGCGTGGGGGGCGAGGGTTGCCGCAGCAAGGATCGACCTCGCCTCCGCCAGGGTCCTGTACCTCTTCCCACCGGCATGGATCCTGACCCTGGTGGAGGAGATGTGGTGCCTCTCTTCCCTCGAAGTCTCGAAGCCGCAGCCGACCGCCTCGACGGCGGCTCTGACGGCGTCGGGGTCTGCCCCCAGGTCCAGGAGGGATGCCATGATCATGTCGCCGGAGGCGCCAGAGGTGGGGTCGAAGAGGAGGAGTCTCATGGAGGAGGGTGGAGTGCCGCCTTTTTAAATATGGATTGGTCCCCCGGCGGGGACCAGCGTGGAGGATTTACTTCCGCCTTCACGAAGGGATCTTCTCTATCCGTATGGCGCAGGCCTTATACTCCGGCGTCTTCGCCTGGGGATCCAGGGCGGCGTTGGTGAGAAGGTTGGTGAGAACGTCCTGGTAGTGAAAGGACATGAAGGCGACGCCCCGGGATGACTTATCGGTGACCCTCGCCTTCACCCTCACCTCGCCCCGCCTGGACCGGACCATAACCATCTCTCCGTCAGATATCCCAAGCTCCTCGGCATCCGCAGGGCTTATCTCTATCGTCTCCTCCGGCCATATCCACATGATCCCTTTTGAGCGACGGGTCATGGAGCCGCAGTTGTAATGCTCCCTTCTTCGGCCGGTGGTGAGGATCAACGGATAATCGGGATCGGGCTCCTCGGCGGGGGGGCTGTGCTCTGCGCCGTTGAACTTTCCAAGCCCCCGGCTGAAACAGCCGAGGTGCATCGTCTCCGTCCCCGGGTGGTCTATCGAGGTGCAGGGCCACTGGAGGCCCCGAGGGTCCAGCCGCTCAAAGCTCACTCCGGCGAAGATCGGTGCCAGAGATGATATCTCCTCCATGATCTCGGAGGGGTGGCTGTAACTCATCGGATAGCCCATCTTCCGAGCGATGAGGCAGATCGTCTCCCAGTTCGCAAGGCCGCAGAGAGGAGGTATCGCTCTGTTCACCCGCTGGATCCTCCGCTCCCCGTTGGTGAAGGTCCCGTCGCACTCGGCGAAGCTTGCGGCCGGAAGGATGACGTCGGCGTACTTGGTCGTCTCGGTGGGAAATATCTCCTGGACGACGAGGAACTCCAGGGCCTCCAGGGAGGAGCGGACGCGGTTGGTATCGGGCTCTGTCTGGGCAACGTCCTCTCCTAGGATATAGAGCCCCCGGACGCCTCTTGCTTCCGCGAGCCGCTCCATCATCTCTGTGGAGGTGAGGCCGGGACTTGCAGGGAGCTGGACCTTCCAGGCATCTTCGAACTTGGACCGGATCTTCGCGTCCGTCACCGGCTGGTAGCCGACGTAGTTGTTGGGAAGGGCCCCCATGTCGCAGGCCCCCTGGACGTTGTTCTGACCCCGCAAGGGCATCACCCCCGTCGACCTGCGGCCGACGTTCCCCGTCAGCATGGCGAGGTTGCCCAGGGAGATCACGTTGGCGGTTCCGGTGACGTGCTCTGTAATCCCCAGACTGTAGATGATCATCGCCTTCTCGGCGCTGGCATAGAGCCGGGCGGCTTCGATGATATCCCCTGCGGGAACCCCGGTTATCTCGGCAGCCCTCTCGGGGCTGTATCCCTCGACCACCTTCCTGAACTCCTCGAACCCCTCGGTCCGGCTGGCGATGAACACCCTATCCTCCAGCCCCTCCTGGAGGATGACGTTCATCATCCCGTTGAGGAGAGCGATGTTGGTTCCAGGCCGCAGGTTCAGCCAGACCTCCGATCGGCCGACGAGCTCGATCTTCCGCGGGTCGGCGACTATGATCTTTCTTCCCTTCTTCGCCGCAGCGATCACCTTCAGGCCGACGATGGGATGAGCCTCGGTGGTGTTGGAGCCGATGATGAACAGCACGTCAGCGTCTTCGATCTGATCGAAAGAGTTGGTGGCGGCTCCGCTGCCGAAGCAGGCAGCGAGGCCCGTCACCGAAGGGGCATGGCAGACCCGGGCGCAGTTGTCGACGTTGTTGGTGCCGAAGGCCGCCCGAGCGAGCTTCTGAACCAGGTAGTTTTCCTCGTTGGTGCACCGGGATGAGGAGAGGGCTGCCAGGGAGTCGGGACCGTATTTGTCCCGGATCTCGGAGAACCTTCTCGCGACGAGGTCGAGGGCCTCCTCCCAGCTCGCCTCCTCGAATCGGCCGTTCCGTCTTATCAGAGGGGTGGTGATGCGGTCGGGATGATGGACGATCTCGTCGAGGCCGAAGCGGCCCTTGACGCAGAGCTGACCCCGATTCACCGGGCCCTCTCCATCCGGAGAGACGGTGATTATCATGCCATCTCTGACTCCAAGCTTCAACCGGCAGCCGACACCGCAGTAGGGGCAGACGGTGGAGACCGTCCTCTCCGGCCGGACCCATTTCTCAGACCTGACGGATAGGGCGCCGGTGGGGCAGACGTCGATGCATGCGCCGCAGAACTTGCAGTCGGAGTCCATCAAAGATGGAGGTCCTATCCAGTGCATCCTGTGAAAGTCGGGGTTGCTCTTGAGGACCCCCTCCCCGCGGACCTCTGCGCATACTCGCACGCAGCGGCTGCACATGATGCAGAGGTTGTAGTCGCGATCGAAGAAGGGCTCTCTTAAAACCTGCATATTCCGAAAAGTGTGCTGATATCTGACCTTCTCCAGGCCGACGAACTCCACCGCCTCCTGCAGCTCGCACCTCCCATCTTGCGGGCAGTACTTGCAGCCCACGGTCACCGGAAACTTCCTCATGCACTCCCGCAGGTCGGCGCATTTGTCCTTTCTATCGCAAAAGAGGCATGATGTAGGATGATTGGTGAGGGCGAGGAGGATCTCCAGGGTGTGCCTTCTCATCTCCTGAAGCTCCCCGGTCCGGGTCTTTACCACCATCCCCTCTTCCGCCGGGGTATTACAGGATGTAGGATAGTGATCGAGGCCCTCTACTGCAACGATGCAGAGCTTGCAGGAGCCTATGGGCTCCAAGGATGGGTGATCACAGAGCGCCGGCACATAAGAGCCGGCTTTCCGGGCCGCATCGAGGATGGTAGCCCCCGGGGGGACCGTCACCTCTCGGCCGTCGATGGTAAGGGTTATTTCAGACATCTTCTCAAGCGCTCCTGAAGGTGGCGGTATCAATTGTAAGAGGAGGTTTGTGGAAGTGGAAGGTCACTTTGAACAGATGCACCACCTCTCCAGGCCGAGGAGGCGAGCGGCACCTGCGATGGTCGTCCCGTAGAAGACGACCCGGTTTTCGAACCGATCTGCCATCTCCATAAGGCCGTCGATGGTGCCGTTGACGAGGGTTGTTCCAGTGATCAGAACCAGGGGGCAGCTCTCAAAGAGGGAACTGGGGCGTCCACCGTCCAGGACCTTGACCCCCGAACGGATCTCACCGGCACAGGCTAGGTCTGAGACCATCACCCCCTCGGGGCCTAAGATCTCGACGAGAGACGAGAGGAGGGCGGGCTGCATCCCCACCAGACCCACCCGAAGAGGCCTCTCCTCCCCCATGAGGCGGCCCAAGCCGGTGGCACAGTCCCGGGGGCCAGCATCCCTGCAGTGGACCGTCCCCTCCACCAGCCCCAGATATCTCATGACGGCGTTGATGGTGGATACCAGAACCGCCCGGTCGAAGGTCTTATCCAGCGAGAGCTCCAGCACCTCCTCCAGGGTTCCTCTGAAGACGCCCCGGGCGGAGGTGAAGGCCTGGCCAAAAGACCCCCGATAACTCGCCTCCATCAGGATCTCTCTTCCCCTCAGGAGGGGGAAGTCGTCCCTCTCGGGGTTTCCGATCGCCTCGTCGCTCTGGAGGGGGCGGGCCGCCACCACCTGGTCGTCCAGCTCGCCCCTCGAAACGCCCCTCTCGGCGCACCAGCGGTCCAGCTCGGAGATGAGCCGCGATCTTGCGACCTCTAAAAGATCCGTCTTGCCGGGATTCTCGTCCTTCATCCAGACCCCCTTCCTTCGGGATTCAAAAGAGCTTGATGCCATCGTCATAAGATCCTCTCCTCTCCGGCGTAGATGTAGAGGTTGGGCCTTCTCGCGAAGGCGGCCAGGGTCATCCCCAGCCTCTCGGCGAGCTCTATTCCGGAGTTCAGGGGGGCTGCTCTGCTGACCAGGACGGAGACCCCAGCCAATGCCGCCTTGGAGACGATCGCCGATGAGAGCCTTCCCGTCGTTATGAGGGCCGACCTCGACGGATCGGCTCCTGCCATGAGGGCCGACCCGACGGCCTTGTCCACCGCCGAGGATCTGCTCACATCCTCGCAGAAAGATCGTATAGCACCATCCTCACCCACCACCAGAGCCGAGTGGGTCCCCCCGGTCCTCCTCCAGAGGAGGGCGCCCTCGTTGATCTCATCGAAGGCTCTGAAGACGGCCTCGGGACTGATCCTCAGGTCTGAGACCGTCGGTCGAGCCTCCCTCTTTATCACTTTGCTTCTCCCTTCGCAGACTATCTCTTTGCCGTCCACCCTCGCCGAGACGAGATCTTCGATCCCTCCAAGGTGCCCCTCGCAGACGAGATGGCCGACGGCCAGCTCTTCGAGCTGTGATGGGAGGCAGAAGAGGTCCGCCACCTTCGTGCCATCCAGGTATAGAGCGATCCTCTCCTCGACGGCTACATCCACCTCCAGCCTCCGCCTCTTTGAATCCGAGATCTCGGTGCACCTCACCGTATGGAAGGCGGCGGCAGAATCGAGCCGCTCCCTCTTCCAGAACTCTTCCGCCTCTCCGACCCTCTCGGCGTGCCAGCTCTCTTTCATCCCTGGCGCCTCAAGACTTCACCGATATTCTGCAGGCTGCCATCTTGTATTCCGGGATCTTGGCCACGGGGTCGAGGGCATCGGAGGTGATGACGTTCGTACCTTGCCAGTGGAAGGGCATGAAGGCCATCCCCGGCAACACCCTCTCCGTCACCCGGGCCCGGGCCTCGGCCTCCCCCCGGACCGTCTTCACCTTGACCATATCCCCGTGGGAGACCGAGTGCCTCGCCGCATCCTCCGGATTGATCTCGACGTAGAGCTCAGGGCCCCTCTCCAGGAGGGAGGGGCTCCGCCTCGTCATGGAGCCGCTGTTGTAGTGGACTACGATCCTGCCAGTGGAAAGGAGGATCGGATACTCCGAGCTCGTCTCCTCGCCTGCGGGCCTGTTCTCAACAGAGGCGATATTCGCCCTTCCGCTGGCGGTGGAGAACCTCTCCCGATGAAGGATCTCGGTCCCGGGATGGTCCTCGTCAGGGCAGGGCCAGAGGAGGCCTCCCCTCTTGGATATCCTCTCCCGGGTCATCCCCCCGTACTGCGGCACGGTCCTGTTGATCTCTTTTAAAACCCCGTCGGCGCTCTCCCCCTTCAGATCCAGACCCATCCGCTTCCCGATCTCATTTATTATCCAGAGCCCCTCCTTCGCCTCGCCGACGGGAGGGACGGCCTGGTCGATCCACTGGACCCGCCGCTCCATGGAGGTGTAGCTTCCGTCCTTCTCCGCCCAGGCGGCCGCCGGCAGGACGAGATCGGCCATCCTGGCGGTGGCGGTCATGAAGATCTCCTGGACGATGAGAAAGTCGAGGTTATCGAGGGCAGCTTTAGTCTTTTTGATGTTGGCATCACAGGTGACGGGGTCCTCTCCGATGATGTACATCGCCCTGATCTTCCCCTCCAGCGCCGCCTCGGTCATCTCGGTGGAGGTCAGCCCCGGACCCCCGGGGAGGTCCTCCGCCTTCCAGGCGGCCTTGAAAAACTCGACCGACTTCGGGTCGGAGGAGTTCCTGTAGCCTGGATAGAACTCGACCATCCCGCCCATATCACAATTTCCCTGGACGTTGTTCTGCCCGCGCATCGGCCAGACGCCTGCTCCGGGCCTTCCCATCTGGCCGGCGAGCAAGGCGAGGGTGGCGCAGGCCTTCACATTGTCGGTGCCACAGACGTGCTGGGTTATGCCCATGGAGTAGAGGAGAGAGGAAGCTGGGGACCGGGCATAGATCCGTGCGGCCCTGGCGATCTCTCCAGCGGGAACGCCCGTCAGCTCAGAAGCCTTCGCCAGGGAATAGCCGCTGAGGTTTTCAGAGAGCGTTTCGAAGCCCTCGGTCCTCCCTTGTATGAACTTCTCGTCTGCGAGCCCCTCATCCACGATCACCTTCATCATCCCCCTCAAGAGGTCGATGTCGGTTCCGGGCTTGATCCGCAGGTGGAGATCCGCCATCCAGGAGGTGGACGTGATCCGCGGATCGGCGACGATCACCTTCGCCCCGCTCTCCTTCGCCTTCCCTACCCAGCGGGAGACTACGGGATGAGCCTCGGCGAAGTTGGTGCCTATGGCAAAGATGCATCTGGAGTTTTTGAGGTCTCCGAGGTTGTTGGTCATGGCTCCCGTCCCCAGGACCGCGCCCAGGCCGACGACGGTAGGCGAATGGCAGAGACGGGCGCAGTTGTCTACGTTCGGTGAGCCCAGGAGGCGGGCGAGCTTCTGCATCAGATAGTTCTCTTCGTTGTTGCAGCGGGATGAGGCCAAAAAACCCAGGGATTTTGGGCCGGGGTCTTTTGCATTGCGGGCCAGGCCCTTTGCGGCCAGATCGAGGGCCTCTTCCCAGGAGATCCTCACAAATTCGTCCCCTCTCCTCTTCAGGGGATATTCGAGCCGGTCCCCATTATTCAAGATCTCCAGGACGGCGTTCCCCTTGGGGCAGAGGGCCCCCTCAGAGGCGGGGTGGTCTTTCATATACTCAACGCCTATGGCCTTGCCCCTCTCTACAACGAGGTAATAGCCGCAGCCTACTGCACAGTAAGGGCAGAGAGATGGCACCAGTTTTGTAGACAATTCATATCCTCCAAAAGCAAAGGATCATTCTTCGGGCATATTTTCAGATTTTAGGCTCTCTCTTATTCGATCAAATATCCTTCTCATGGTATCCTCGTTGCTCTCGGTGAAGGAGAAGGGGGAGGTGGTGAAGGGCCTGAAGTAGATGGGGACGTCATCGAGCCGATAGAAGGTTCCGTCGCACTCCATGGCGTCTATGACCCCCGGAAGCACCACATCGGAGACGATGGTGGTGGGAGATGGAGCGATCTCGATACAAGCCACCGGGATCTCGGCGAGATATTCGGCGCAGTCCGCCGGAAAGTGAGAGACGAGATCGGCGGAGACTATCAGAGCTGCGTCCACGTCTTTTTCCCGGAGGAGGTCGACGGCGGTGAACTCGCCGGGGTTGTAGCGGGGATACCCCCTAGAGAAGTCGAGGCCGAAGGGATAGCCGTAGAGGTAGGAGGCGATCTGGTTGAACCCGGCGACGTTGCAGTGACCCCTCAGGGCGCCGATTACGAACTTGGTGGTGGCGTTCAGCTCCTTGACCAGGTTGAAGGCCGCCTGGGCGTTCCGGTGCTTTCCGTAGGAGGAGGCGATCCCCAGGCCGACGTAGATCACCCCGAAGTTGGACGACTTCATCATCTCCAGCATCTCTTCCATCCGAGAGATGGAGATCCCGGTGATCTCCTCCACCGACTCGTGGGGCCTTTTGCCGTGGAGGAGGGTGAGGAGCGCCGAGATCAGCTCGTAGTCGGTGTTGGGCTCAAGCTGGATGTGGAGGTCGGAGTTCTCGGCGGTTATGGTCCTTCTCGGGTCTACGGTGATAACGGTCCGGTCGAACCTCCCCCTCCGGGTCCAGTGGCCCCGGGGGTAGATGGCATAGCGGGACATGTGGCGGGGCATCGATTCCAGGGGGTTAGACCCCCAGTAGACGGCGAGATCTGCCCGAGATTTTGCCTGGCCGGCGGTGGCGCCGACCCGTCCCGCCTCCTGAATCCCCATGGCAGTGGGACCGTGGCATACGGTGGAGTTGGAGTCGACGACAGCCCCCAGAAGCTCTCCTAAGTGGAGCCCCACCTCCATCGCCTCGCTGGAGGTCTCGCACCCCATGAAGATCAGGGGGCGCTTAGCCTCTGTCAGGATCGAGGCGGCACGATCGACCGCCTCGGGGAAGGAGGCGGCCCTCATGCGGTCGCCTTCCCTAATCATCGGCTCCCTGATCCTGTGGGGGCTTGATATCTCCTGGAACTTGGCGTTCCCCATCCTGCAGGCGTTCTTGACCGTTATGCCGCCTCCGTCGATCTCGACCTGTATATCGTCACAAGAGGCGCCGCAGACGGGACAGATGATATTTTTGAAGGTCATCTTCTGCCTCTCATGTAAACCTTGAGGACTATTTCCTCGGCGCTGAGGACCTCCTCTTCCGTCGCCTCGACATGGACCGGCGAGCCCTTGTAGAGGGGAGACCCCGTGGAGAAGGTCTCCGAGTCCACCACCACATTCGACCAGATGGCCCGGGGCATGAAGATATGTCCCGGCTCTACCGAATCGCCCGGATAGGCATAAACGGCAACCCTGTACTTTGCGTCCTTCGTCGAGACCAAGACCTTCTCCGGCGAGCCTAGCCGGAGATGATCATGAAGGTTGATCTCGCAGACGGCACATTCCTGGGTGTACTCCTCCGTCAGCTTGCTCCCCCCCTTGGCAAGCCTCCCCTCTTCGATGGTGCTTCCGGTGTTGAGCAAAAATTGACAGATCATCTCCGTCAGACCTCCCCTTTCATAAACGATATTCAGCTCGGCCTCCACCCTCTCAGACCTCCTTTAAGAGGAGCGATCCTTTCGGATTTTTGAAGGCGGCATAGTCGCCAGTGAGCCTCTCAAACCTGCCAATAAGCTCGATATCGGCAAGCTTCGGGTTCTCCTCCTGCCCTGCCGGCAGAAACCCCGGAGAGATCTGCTCGACCTTCCCCTCCACCGCCAGGGTGCCTCCGCTCATCTCCGCCCCAGCGCCCCTGAACGCCGAGCCCCGCACGACGATCGTTCCGCCGCTCTGGCGGATGGCGCAGAAGTTCTCCACGCATCCCCCGACGATGATCTCGCCGCCGGTGATCCCTCCGCCGAGCTGGCTTTTGGCGTTCCCGTCGATGACGATCCTGCCATTGGTCATCCCCTGCCAGCTTCCCCGATAAGCGGAGCCGACGTGGTCCCCCGCATCTCCAAGGACGGTGAGGAGGCCTCCCGACATCTCCATCCCCGCCCAGGAGCCGACGTCGCCTTCGACGGTGATCTTCCCCCCGGACATTCCTGTGCCGGTGTGCATCCCCGCAGATCCGTGGACCTCGATCGACCCCGACTTCATCGACTGACCGATCCGTTTAACTCGAGATACGTCGCCCTCGATCACTATCCTCGTCTCGCCCGATCCGTCTGCCCGGACCTCCACATCGAAGAACTCGGCCAGAGGATGCCTCTCTGGACCCTGCCAGACCTCCAGCTCCTCTATCTCCCCTATGCCCAAGCCCTGGAATACGTCGGGAGAGATCGCCTCGGCCTCTACCATGATCCCGATCCGTCCCCTTGGTATGAGCGTCGTCTCCATCAGGTCACCTCCTTACCACCGCCTCAAGAGGCCGGTTGATGGCGATCGGCGTCGGATTTTTCAGGTATCTCTCCGGGACGGGATAGTTGGCGAAGCCGACAGTGTAGTACTTGAACCACTCCTTCACGTCCGCCATCATCTCCAACTCTTGATCTTCATCGACATAGGGCGTGGTGTAGAACCTGCGGCCTTCCGGGACGGCCACGATCTCGCCCCGGCGGGCCACGATCCTCCCATCCTTCACCGTATATTCGGGCCTTCCAAAGGCGGACCTGATGGAGGAAGGGTCGTCGGAGTCGAGGCTGGCGGGGTCGAGGTCGTAGATGGTCACGTCTCCATCCGCTCCCGGTCCCAGGTGGCCTTTCCGGTGGGCGATCCCGATCGTCCTGGCCGGGTTGGCCCGGGTGATCACAGCCACCTCATAGAGGGAGATCTCCCGGTCGACCCCCCCGAGGCTCGATCTGTCGTAAGCCCACTTGTGGCATTCCCGGGCGGTCTCGTCCCTCGCCCTTTTCGACATCAGCCATGCGATGAGATCTGGGTATCGAGTGAAGACGCCGCCATTGGGGTGGTCGGTGGTCATGATCGTCTTCCAGGGGTCGTCTATCAGGAGGAGGACCTCCAGTCCGACGGCCCACTGGACCGAGTGGACGGGGCTCGTCTTGAGGTAAAGAAAAGGGAGAACCCCCGATCCGCATTCCATCTCTACGTCCGTATTCGACCATTTCTGGCCGGTAATGACGTACAGATCGTGCTGCGCTGGACCGTCGCCGGTCATGGTGGTGGCCGGGCCGAAGGGTACTGAGCCGCTGTCGATCACCACATCCTCCGTCTGGTTTAAGTACCTGGCCAGTTCGGGAGCGCCTGAGCAGAAGTCCCTCCAGGAGGTCCCGCCGTAGGCGTTGAACTGGGCGTGAGCGAGATATACCGTCTGCCTTCTCCTGCAGTCCAATTTCGTCTCTGGCTCATCGACTTCAGACCTGTTCGCAGGAGCGAGCCCCGAGGGGATCGTCAGGGAATCCCTCGTCGTCTCCCAGTTGCCGGGATGCCCCAGGTTGTTGGCATGAAGGTGCAGAGACATGGGAAGCCCCAGCATCTCGTTCACCTCCGCGAGGCCTCGGATCACCTCCCTCGGGGTCACCTCGAAGTGGATGTTCGGCTCGTCCAGGCCGGCGACGTTCTTCGCCCACCCCCAGTTCTCGACGCCGGCGGGGTTGACGCACTTGATGCCGTACCCCTTGGTGGTCCGCAGCATCCAGGCGGCATAGGCGGCGGCCTTCTCTATGTCGCCCTCCTTCAGATACCGCATGATAAACCAGTTGTTTCCCAGGACGAGGTAGGCTCCCATGTCCAATATGGGAGTCGCCCTCATCTCCTCGTGGGTGTGGCGGGCCTCCAGGGGCGGCATGGCTGCCTCAAAGACGGTGGTGTAGCCCATGGCCGCGTAGTCGTAGCCCTGCTTGTAGACGCTAGGAATGGTGTAGCCGCTCCCCGAATGGGTGAGGCGGGTCTTCTCCCGGACCGAACGGTAATGGTCCTCCGGCCTCATCAGCCGGCCGGCGTTCACCTTCGCCCCGGCGACGTGGGCATGGGAGTCCACCCCTCCGGGCATCACCGTCTTGCCGGAGGCGTCTATCACCTTCGCATTCCTCCTCTCCCCGGCCTGAAGGTCGCCGACGACCCGGCCATCCCGGATGAAGAGGTCCATCACCTCTCCGTCCAGGTCGTTGAGGGGATCGAAGACGTATCCGTTCTTGATGATCATATTCGCCGATCGGGTCATGGGATCACCTCCCTCCTCAGAAGCCAGATGGCGTCCACGGGGCAGATCATGCTGCAGGTGGCGCAGGAGCCACAGACCCCCTGATCCACCACCTTGACGGCGCCGTCCTCGACCTCCAGGAGGGGCTTCTCGTCCAGCTCGTTGAGATGGCCTGCCGCAAGATACGGGTCAGAGAGGGCGTTGACGGGACAGGCGATGACGCAGTTACCGCAGCCCAGGCAGACCTCCCCGTCCGTTTCGAGGTTGGAGGTGAGGGTCGGCCGGGGAGCTGGGGTGGCAAGCTTCTTCTCGAAGGCCTTCTTCCCCCTCATCTCCGGGATTATGGCCGTCTTTCTGACGGCGATCGCTCCTACGGGGCAGGCCTGAGCGCAGGCTCCACAGAAGATGCAGGCGTCTCTTCTGTGGGTCACCTTCTCCACGATCTCACCCTGCCGCCAATCGCGGTTGAAGAGGGCGTTTGCGGGACAGGTGTCGACGCAGGTCCTGCAGGCCTGACAGACTTGATCGTCCCGGAAGAATTCCCCGGCGAAGGGCTTCTGGAAAGTGATGGCCCCGACAGGACAGACGGCGGCACACCAACCACAGTGGACGCATCGATCCAGATCTATCAGGGTCTTTCCTTGAAGCTTGAGGCTGCCATCTTTGGCGAGCCGTCTCTCCGCTATCTCGATGCAGCTGCGGGGGCAGACCTCGGCGCAGAGTCCGCAGTGGACGCATTTTTCATTCACCAGGGTGGGATTCAGCACGAAGTTGAGGTAGGAATCGTCCTTCTCCACCTTGCCGGAAACCCTCACCTCCAGCGCTCCGGTGGGGCAGACCCGGGCGCATAAGGCGCAAAAGACACATGCTCCGCTATTTCGCTTCTCGAGGAACTCCTTATCGATCAGCCCCCGGGCGACGGCTCCCACCGAGCCTATGACAAGCTCTCCTTTGGGGCATATCTGGACGCAGGTTCCGCAACCTATGCACCTTTCCGGGAGGTAGACCTGGGCCTTCTCCCCCCTCTCTTCCAGAAGCACCTCTCTCATCTAATCCCCGCAGAACAGATCTCAATCTCGCCCTTCGATCCTTCAGCGCAGCTTTTGCAGCTCCTTTCATCTCCCTGGAGGACGAAGCTCTCGCCGCAGAAGTGGCAGACTGCGACCCTCTTCTCCGGCTTTTCTGGAACCTCGAGGTCCACCATCTCCCAGGTGTAAACCCCTTCTTCGGCCCGGATAAGGTCCGAGATCGCCTCCTCATGAGGGACCTTATCGAGGTTCATGTACCAGGAGTGAAGCCTCGGATAGGTGGCGGTCTTGGCCGGGTCGAGGACGATCCTTATGCCATTGACCGTCTCCGCATCTCTCGGTGCCCGCCTGGAGATCGTCGCCGCCATCTTCCCCAGGTTCTCGATTCGAAGCCCCTTGTTTCCGATGGTGCAACCCCCCAGCACCTGAAAGGCGTCGGGCATGCAGCTCGAAGTCTCGCAGGTGACAAAGAGCCTCTCTCCTTCCGAAAATCCGAGCGCCCTTCTGGCGATGTTATAGATCTGGATGCCGACGAAGACGCCGGTGCTGAGGTAGCCGTGAAAGGGGACGACCCTCTCGATCTGCGTAAGCATCTCCGGGTCGGTTATCGATCTTATGACCTCCTCCAAGCAAGAAACCCTCCTCGCTCCCATCAAGTATCAGAAGGTTTAAGAAGGTTTGTATATTCGCTTACTTGAAGGCAGATATGATGGCGTTTTCATTTACTAAAAGCTCGGGGCCGGTCCTCTTCAAGATGGGATCTCCGAGGGGGTGATACCACGTATCGGTTCAAGATGCTGATCGACGGAAAGCAGGTGGATTCAATGGCCGGAAAGGCTGCCACGATAACGAATCCCGCCACAGGAGCGGCTGTGGCAGAGGTCTCCATGGGAGAAAGGGCGGATGCGATCCTCGCCTTGGAGGCGGCGGCGAGGGCCCTTCCAGAATGGTCGAGGGTCGACCCGAGGGAGCGGGGAGACCTCCTCCGCCTGGGGGCGGAAGCGGTCCGGGATGGGATCGAAGAGATCGCCCGGCTCCTGACGGCGGAGCAGGGAAAGCCCCTGAGGTTCGCGAGGAGGGAGGTGGAAAGTTCTGCAGAGGCCCTCGACTACTACGCCGGGGAGGGGGAGAGGATCTCCGGCGAGGTCGTCCCTGTTTCGAGGGCAAGTCGAAGCCTCGTCATCAGGCAGCCTCTGGGGGTTGCCGCCATCATATCCCCCTGGAACTACCCCGCAGACCTCCTCGCCTGGAAGCTGGCCCCGGCCCTCGCCGCCAGCTGCACCGTCGTCGCCAAGCCTTCCAGCCACACGCCGCTGGCCGCCACCAGGTTCGTGGTGGCGCTGGCCGAGGCTGGCCTCCCCCGGGGTCCTCAACCTCGTCCACGGTTCGGGGCGGGAAGTCGGCAGAGAGCTGGTGGAGAGCTCCATCCCCCGGAAGGTCTCCTTAATCGGGTAGACGGATACGGGGAAGTGGATTATGGAGCAGGCGGCTCGGACCCTCAAGCGGCTATCCCTGGAGCTGGGGGGCAGCTCTCCCGCAATCGTCTGCGAGGACGCCGAAATCGATGAGGCGGCTGCAGCCTGCGTCCAGAGGGCCTTTTCGAACATGGGGCAGATCTGCATCAGCGTCAACAGGATCTACGTCCACAATTCCATCGCCGAGGAGTTCACCACGGAGCTGGTGAGAAGGACAGAGCGGCTCCGGATCGGCGACGGCCTCGACCCCGAGGTCGACCTCGGCCCCATCTTCAGCGAGGCCCAGAGGGAGAAGACGGAGGCTCACATAGCCGACGCCCAGAAGAAGGGTGCGAGGATCCTCTTCGGAGGGAGGAGGCCCGAGGGGGAAAAATTCCGCCGGGGCTTCTTCTTCCTCCCCACCGTCGTCCTCGACCGGATGGACCATTCCATGAGGATGATGAGGGAGGAGACCTTCGGCCCCGTGGCTCCGATGATGAGCTTCGAGAACAACGAGGAGGCCTTGAAGCTCGCCAACGACTCGCGGTACGGCCTGGCCGCCTACGTCTTCACCGCTGATATGACGAGGGCGTTCTGGTTTGCCGAACGTCTGGAGGCGGGGTCTGTCGGGATCAATACGACCAACGTCATCGTCCCGAAGGCCCCCTTCGGCGGCTGGAAGGAGAGCGGGATCGGTCGCGAGCGGTCCCGGGCCGCCCTTCGCGAGTACATGGAGGAGAAGCACATCAGGATCGGTATAAGGGGGGATTAATCTTAAGACCCTTTTTAAGGTCGCCTCCCAGGCAATTTCGCTGGATGGTCTTTTAGCTGCCTGGAGCTGAGGAGATTGAATCTCGGTCAGCTGAGGGGAACGTTCTTATAAGTTTACAGTAATGCTTACTTAATAGATAAAAGTAATTAAATGTGCTTACTTATAAGATGGGCGAAAAAGATGGGCGAAAAATTCCCGAGGAAGAAGATCGATGATCAAGAGATTTGTGTTGTTAGCCTCGATTGCGGTGCTGGTTTTTGCCTCATCTGCAGGATCGGCTGATGAGCCAGAAGAGCTCGTCGTCTTCACAGCGGCGTCGTTGACAGGCGCTTTCGGCGAGATATGTCAGATATACGAGAAAGAAACCGGCATCAAGGTCGTCTCCAACTTCGATGGCTCCCAGGCTCTCCGCACTCAGATAGAACATGGAGCCTACGCCGACGTCTTCGCCTCTGCAAATAATAAGCAGATGAATGCACTAAAGGATCTCGGGCTGATGAACAACGGCAGCATCTCCATCTTCACCAGGAATAAGCTGTCATTGATAATTCCCAAGGATAATCCGGCGGGGATATCCAACCTCCGCGACATTGCGAAGCCAGGGGTTAAGATCGTCATAGGGACGAAGGATGTGCCCGTAGGCGATTATGCGCTGCAGATCATAGACAGGCTGGGAAATGATCCTGCCTGGGGTCCAGAATATAAAGAGAAGGTCCTGGCCAACATAATCTCCCAGGAGACTAGCGTCAACTATGTTGTGACCAAGATAGCTTTGGGGGAGGCCGATCTGGGCTTTGCCTATGTATCCGATGTCACGTTGGAACTGTCGAGCAGGGTTAGCCAGATCGAGATACCAGACGAGTACAACATCATCGCTGAGTATCCCATGGGAATAACGTCCGAATCCAGATACGCCGCAGAAGCTCTCAATTTTATAAATTTTGTAAAATCTGAAGAGGGCAGAGCCGTTTTGGAGAAATACGGATTCTCACCGGTGTTGGATTCTGTCGCTGCATCAGACGTATCCGCCACCACAGACGGGGCGATGGCAGCTGCTTGAGCCGCATTCTTCGTCTGGGGACAGGCAGGCAACGATCGCCTGCCTGCACCTTGATATGAATAAGATGGATTTAAATCATACGATCCGGGTGCATGCGTTTTCATATATTAAATACTATTTAAGTCCATATTAGATGTGGTGATTGAAATGGAGCGAAAAGATAATGGACGGCTGGAAGGGAGAACGGCGATAGTTACCGGATCGACTTATGGGATAGGGGAGGCGATAGCAAAGGTGCTGTCAAGCGAAGGCGCAATCTCGATCATTACCGGGAGGACGGATGAGGAGGGCGAGAGAGTCGCTGAGGAGATAAAATCAGCTGGTGGAGCCGCAGAGTTCCATCATCTGGACGTGACGGATGAGAAGGAGGTCGACGAGGTCACACGGGCCACCTACGAGAAATACGGCAAGATAGACATCCTGGTGAACAACGCAGGTATAGCTGGTCCAAACAAGCCAACCCACGAGTACACAAGGGAAGAATGGGAGTACGTCTTCGACGTCAACGTCACGGGTGCATTCCTCTGCACCAAGCATGTTGTACCTTACATGAAGAAGAGGGGAGGCGGAAATATCGTCTACATATCATCGATATACGGAATAGTAGGAGCCCAGGACATTCCCGCCTACCACGCAACGAAGGCTTCAAACAGGATAATGGCCAAAATAGATGCCCTCCTCTATGCGAAGGACAATATAAGGGTCAACTCCGTCCATCCGGGTTTCATCTGGACGCCGCTGGTCAAGGATTTCCTCACAGATCAATCTGAAAATTTGGGGGGGACTATCGAGGATCTGAGAAGAGAGCTGGACGCAGCGCATCCAATAGGCCACATCGGAGAGCCCAATGACATCGCCTACGGTGTGTTGTACCTAGTCTCGGACGAGGCTAAGTTTGTTACAGGGTCGGAGTTAGTCATAGACGGGGGGTACACCAGCAGGTGACTTCATCGAGAAGTTATAATGCCCTCTCTTGGAGGCTTTGCCAGGAAGCCGAGCCCCTTACGTCAACTACAGCAAAGAGAGGATCTTATGACGATGGCGTCTAGCTCTCTTGAAGTTCGAGGATGAATCTCTTGAGGGATATAGCTCTGAAGGCGGGAATTGCCCTGGTCATCTGCCTGACCATGGCTTTCATAGCTTTGCCGATAGCATCTCTCTTCCTCAAAAGCTCCCCGGATGCAGTGCTCCGGTCCATGAACGATCCGGCGGTGAAGGACGCCCTTCGACTGAGCATCACGACCTCCACCCTTACCACTTTGATAGTGATCCTCATGGGAACGCCCGTGGCTTACGTCAACGCCCGCTTCAGCTATTTCGGCAAAGAGATGGTGGATTCCTTAATCGATCTGCCTGTGATCATGCCTCCGGCAGTTGCTGGAATTGCCCTCCTGATGGCCTTTGGGCGGATGGGAATAGTCGGACAACACCTGAACACCTTCGGCCTTTCCATCGCCTTCACCACCCTTGCGGTGATTATGGCCCAGGTATTTGTATCCTCTCCATTTTACATCCGCCAAGCCAGGACAAGCTTCGAAGACGTCGATCTATCCTTCGAAAATGCTGCGCGCACCCTGGGGGCCACCAGGATCTATGCCTTCTTCCACGTCACCCTGCCCATAGCCATGAACGGCCTGATCTCCGGGGCCATCATGGCCTTTGCCCGATCTCTGGGTGAGTTCGGTGCCACAATAATGTTCGCCGGCAACTTCCAGGGAAGGACGCAGACCATGCCTCTGGCCATTTATACTACCATGCAGGGAGATCTGGATGTGGCTCTCTGTCTTGCTCTGATCCTGGTTGCCATATCATTTCTGATCATCGCACTGGTAAAAAACCTCACCCACCGGATGTATAAAAATGTTAGAAATTGATGTCAAGAAAAAGCTGAGGGATTTCGATCTTGAATTGAATATCAAGATTTCCAGGGGGGAAATACTCATGCTGGTGGGAGAGAACGGCTGCGGAAAGACCACCCTGCTGAACATGATAGCCGGCCTCATCGAACCCGATGAAGGAACGATAGCGTTAGACGGAAGACCGCTCTTTGATTCAAGCATCGAAATAGATATCGCCCCGGAGAGAAGGAGGATCGGGTATGTCTTTCAAAGCTATGCACTCTTCCCCCACATGAGCGTCTACGAGAACGTTGCCTTTGGCCTGCGGACCCGCAATTTATCGAGAAGAGAGATCGAACTCCTGGTGAGGGACCACCTTACAGATACCGGCCTCTGGGAGATCAGGAACGCCCGAGCCATGAAGATCTCTGGTGGCCAAAAGCAGCGTGTAGCCCTGGCGAGGGCGCTAATAATCGAGCCAGATATCCTGCTGCTGGACGAACCGCTCTCCTCCCTCGACATCAGAAAACAGGCCGAAATGAGAAAAGACCTTCGAGAAAAGCTCCGTTCCTACGGCGTTCCAAGCATCATGGTCACTCATGATCTCAGGGACGTGGCGTGCATCGGGGACAGGGCATGCCTCATGGAGCGGGGAAAGATTGTAGAGGCGGGAAGGGCGGAGGGTGTTATGAGTTGGGCTTCGATCCATGCTGAAATAGATGGAGAGGATAGAGGCTCCCTCATCATATAATAGACCCCGATCCTCCGATATGAATGAGCATTGACCAGCTCCCCGACGGGCCCCTCTCAGCCCTGGACCTGAAGATGTGAAAGAGGGAAGGCAGCCCTGATCTGCGACGCTGCTGAAGTGACGTCCTTTGATGGGAGGCCACCCTTCGGCGATGGCGTTGATCTCTGAGAAGCTCCTTTGGCCATCAGACCCGCAACGTTCAGGTTCATCCTATGGTCCCGTCGGGTTTATTCGAGGAGCAGAGCATCAAATCTCTCTACTATCCACCGGTTCCTCACCTCGGGGTGGAATATGATCCCGTAGACGGGCCTATCTGCGTGCTTGATGGCCTCCACCTCTCCGGGCCGCCCCGCCACCAGGTCGAAGCCCTGAGGCAGGGTGACCCCGAAGTTATGGAGGTGGTAGCCCTCGATCCTCCGGGGAGGGCCGAGGAGGTCGGTCTCCTTCACGATATCGATAGCTTCGAGGCCGATCTTCGGCTGGGGGACGATCCCGCCGCCGAAGACGGCGGCCAATACCTGCATCCCGGCGCAGATCCCGAGGATGGGCTTATCGAGATCTCTGATCCAGGAGAATTGGTCGATCCTCCGGGCGTAAAGGTCGTCCTTCAGGGCGGTGCCGCATAGGATGATCCGGTCTGCTCCCTCGATCAGGTCATCGGCCAGCTCGGTGAAGTGGTGAATTTCGCAATCGAATCCCGCCCGCCTTACGATCGCGGCTATCGGATCGACGAACTCGTACTTCGAGAGGGACCGGGGCTTGAAGCAGAGGTCGACGACGAGGATCATTTCTCCACCAGCCTCGCCTCCTCGATGGAGAACCGGCCCCGGTAGTTCTCGTAGGTCTTCTCTGCCCGCAAAATCTCGATCCTCTTTTTAAAGATGGGACCGTCGAGGACGAAGGTCTCGATCTCGCCCCCCTCCCCCGAGGGGTTGATTGCGTACCGGTCCCGGAGGGCTTCGAGCTTCTCGAGCAGAGGGCCGTCGATCCTGGCACCGACGAAGGATTCGTCCAGGGGGTAGGCGAAGACCCCGGTGATGATCACCTCAAACCCCTCCGAGACGAGGAGGCGGAGGTACTCCAGCTGGTCGATCTGCCAGAGGGGGTTATAGCACCAGAGGTCCAGCTCTCTGCATATCCTCTGGACCCGGGCCGCCTGGTAGACCGACTCTATCGCCCCCGTCACCACCCCCTCGATCCCGTATCCATCGACGGCGGCGGCGATGGCGTCGGAGAGGTCGGAGAGCTCCTCCTCTTCTCTTCCTGCCGTCGGCCAGGTGAGCTGGGGGATGCCGACCGCCTCTGCGATGAGCTTCGCCCAGACGACGTTGGGGGTGTGGAACATGTAGCTATCGGGGTTCTCGGATACGACGGTTATCAGGCAGGAGATGGAGTCGGTCTCCATCGCCCTTCTGCATGCGTAGACCGAGTCCTTACCGCCGGAGAAGAGGACGCCGAGGAGCACGACCGAAGGGATCGGCTCAGCCGTCTAAATAGATGTTGGTGATGAGATATGGCATCACATACAGGATTAATCATTTATATCAAAGCCCCTTCTAATCGGGAGGCGAAGCGGGGCCGGATGCCGCACCATCCGCCTGTTATCGCGGAGGCTCCCGCGCCAGGAAGGTTCGATATGTCGTCACTATCTTCGAGGTTCGTATCGGGAACCGTTTTTGAGTCTTATGAAGATTTTAAAAAGAATTTGAAGATAATCGTCCCTGAGAGCTTCAACTTCGCCTTCGACGTCGTGGACGTCTACGCGGAAGAAGATCCGGAGAAGAGGGCCCTCGTCTGGTGCAACGACAAGGGGGACGAATTGGTCATCACATTCGGGGATCTTTTGGAGAAGAGCAACAGGGCTGCCAACTTCTTTGCAGGTCACGGCGTAGGAAAGGGGGACGCCGTGATGCTCACCCTCAAAGGGAGGTACGACTTCTGGATAGCGATGGTGGCCCTCCACAAGATAGGAGCCGTGGCGATCCCGGCGACCCATATGCTTAGGGCGAAGGATATAGCATACCGGATAGATAAGGCAAAACTGAAGATGATAGTCTCCATCGAGGGGGATGGCGTCCCCGACGAGATCGACGGTGCCTGCTCTGAGATCCATGGGGAGGTCCCCGTCAAGGCCTTCGCCGGGGAGGGGGAGAGGGAAGGCTGGCTGAACTTCAGATATGAGATTGAGAAATCTTCCCCCGTCTTCGAGAGGCCCGTCGGCGCAGGGGCGACGAAGAACTCCGACGTCCTCCTCGCCTACTTCACCTCCGGGACGACGGGAAGCCCCAAGATGGTGAAGCACGACCAGACCTACCCCCTGGGCCACATCCTGACGGCGCAGTTCTGGCAGAACGTCGTCGAGGACGGCCTCCACTACACCGTCGCCGACACCGGCTGGGCGAAGTGCGTCTGGGGGCAGATCTACGGCCAGTGGATCGCGGGCTCCGCGGTCTTCGCCTACGACTACGACCGGTTCGACGCCGGCCGGATGATGGAGATGGCGACGAAATTCGGCGTCACCACCTTCTGCGCCCCGCCGACGATCTATCGGTTCATGATCAAGGGGGATATGACCAAGTACGACTTCTCTCGGCTGAAGTACGCCGTCACCGCCGGCGAGCCCCTCAACCCCACCGTCTACAACATGTTCTTCGAGGCGACGGGCCTTCGACTGATGGAGGGTTACGGCCAGACGGAGACGGTTGTGGCGGTGGCCAACTTCCCGGGGATGGAACCGAAGCCCGGATCCATGGGAAAGCCCTCTCCCGGCTACGACATCGTCCTGGTGGACAAAGAGGACCGGATCTGCGACGTCGGCGAGGAGGGGGAGATCGTCATCAGAACCGACGGAGGAAAGCCTCCAGGCCTATTCATAGACTACCACCTCGACCCTGATAGGATGAGAAATACTTGGCACGACGACTACTATCACACTGGGGACACCGCCTGGATGGACGAGGACGGATACCTCTGGTTCATCGGGAGGACCGACGACATGATCAAGAGCTCCGGCTATCGGGTGGGCCCCTTCGAGGTGGAGAACGCCCTCATCTCCCATCCGGCGGTGATGGAGTGCGCCGTCACGGGGGTCCCGGACGCCCTCCGGGGGCAGGTGGTGAAGGCGACGATCGTCCTCACATCTGACTATAGCCCCTCCGACGACCTGAAGATTGAACTACAGAACCACGTCAAGAAGGTGACAGCCCCCTACAAGTACCCGCGGATCATCGAGTTCGTCGAGGCCCTCCCCAAGACCATCAGCGGCAAGATAAGGAGGGTCGAGATCAGGGAGAAGGACGAAGCCGTCGGCGAATGACAGACCATAAGTATATATTTAGGATAGAATGAATTGGATCTGAGGTGGAGAGATGGGATACTCGGTGAAGATCATATCGATGGAGGAGAGGGACTCCATGGCGGAGAGGTACGCGAGGGAGATCAGCCACGAGGTGAAGTCAGACGTCTACGGCTGCTGCATCAAGCTCCTCACCGGATCTGCGGAGGTGAGAGATCGGTGGGAGGAGAACTTCTACTTCATCTCCTCGTCCATCAGGTCCCACGCGCGGCTCTACGTCGTCTCCGATCCGGATCTCGGAGCCGACCAGATATTTTACGATCCCCGGTCCAAGACCGCCTTCCTCGTCAACGTCGGCTACTACGGATGGATCAAGTCCCTCGCCCTCAGCGCCGCAGGGGACGTCCTGGAAGATCAGCACGGCATCTACTCCGTCCACGGTGCCTGCCTCGACCTATTGGGGCGGGGGATATGCCTCCTGGGAGGGTCGGGAGCGGGGAAGACGACCCACACCTACGGCCTTTTGAGAAGGCCCGAGACCCGGGTCGTCTCCGACGACTGGTTCTTCGCTCGGATCTATGGCGACGACGTCCTCGCCTACGGCTCGGAGAAGAACTTCTACATCAGGGCGGAGCTCTCGGAGATCTGGAAGGAGTTTTCAGGGCTCATCGATCGGGCCTCCTTCGACGACGAGGGGAGGGGGGTCGTCGACCTCCGTCTCGCCATAGGAAAAGGCCGGATCCTCCCCCTCACCACCCTCGCGGGGGTCGTCATCCTCAAGCGCGATCCCGGAGATGAGGTGGTCAAAAGGAGGCTATCGCCGGAGGAGGCGCTCGCGATCCTGGAGGAGAACGGCTACTATAACCCCCACCTCCTGGTGAAGAGCGAATACAAGCGGAGGCTTCGGTCCGGCTTCTTCGGATCCCTCTTCTCCCGGGTCCCCGTATACCTCGTCAACACCGTCAGGACCCCCGAGGAGAGCCAGAGGACGATTCAAGAGGCGATCTCCGAAGGCCTCCGGTCGGGGGTAGGCGGATCGAAGGGTCCTCACTAAGGTCTGACGTAAGCCCAGCCTTCGATCTGCCTCTTCACCAGCTCACCGGTCCCGGTGGGGACGACCTCGACTTCGTCGACGAACTCCTCCTCCTTCATCCCCAGGGCAGCGAGGCTTCTGGCGCATACGACGAACTTCGTCCCCCTCCCAGCCAGCTCGCCGATCCTCTCGGCGAAGGGTCCGGCTCCGAGGAGCGCCCTCGTCCCCTCGGAGTTGGCGACGACCTCCACCTCCGTCTCGTCCTCCCCCAGGTCGGAGAGGAGGTTGGCCACGTTGTTCAGGGCGAGGTTGGCCCTATCGATCTCGGCGAGATGAATTACGGCTCGATATCTCTTCATGGAAGAATCCCCTTCGGCTCTTTTGGACGACATCCGATGGCCGTCGATAAACGGCGATCGTTTCCACCGATAGGTTGATCTTCATATCTATTTAACCTGGTGACGATGGCCCGGAACTTAGCGGTGATATTCGACGTTGCCGGAACCATGCTGGAGATGTACCGGGTGGCCAAAGACCTCTCCAGAGACCTCCTGATGGAGGGCATCTCCACCATGGAGCTGGTTATGGAGAAGGGGGGGAGGGCCCTGGTGATACCTCACCTCGATCCGGAGGAGGTGATGAAGACCCCGGCAGAGACTACCCTCGCCGACTTCTTCCTGGGGAGGGAGAGGAACGTCACCATAAGCTGCTCCAGCACCCCGGTCTCTGATGATGAGGCGCGCAGCCTCTTGCTCAACTCCGAGGTGGAGGTGGCGAGCCTCCAGGAGACCCTGGCGGCGGTATCCGCCCGCTGTCCCGGGTTCTACTATACCTCAGGGCTGATCGTCGACGTGGATGCGGGTGGGGTGAGCCACTCCGTCAGCACAGGAGGGAGGCCCTTTCCTGAGATGGAGGCGGTCCTGGAGGAGATGGAGGTGATGGGCGCCGATATCTACGTCGCCTCCGGAGACAGCAGACGAAGCCTCTCAAGCCTCACGGGATGGAGGGGCATAAGCGAGGAACGGATATATCCGGCCTCACGGCCACGACGGAAGGAGGAGATTGTAACCGACCTCAAGAGAGATTACCGGATGGTCGTCATGGTGGGAGACGGCCTCAACGACCGGTACGCTCTGATGGCCGCAGACCTGGGGGTCCTGACGGTCCAGCAGGATAGCCGCCCCCCCAGGGAGCTATTGGAGGCGGCGGACGAGGTCATATACGACATAAGGGATCTTCCGGAGCTGGTGAGGGGTCGGATCCTGGGCCATCGTAAAGATCTCCGATCGTAAATCTGCTAGATCCAATCTGCGGTCGTCGACCGGAGATGATCTCAATTATTGATGAAATTGCCGCCCGATGCCCCGGAGGAGCGCCTTACTGGATCAATTTTTAAGATAAACTATTTATACACGGATCGATATCACCATACGTAGCAGTCTTTTAGATGCCTCAACATAGGGGGATGAGATATCAGATGGGCTGTTGAAATCGAGATGAGGAGCACCGAGCTAATGTTTGAAGATCTTTTGGAAATTTATAAAATGAAGGTTTCCGAGAGTGAGCGGGAACTAGAAGAGAACCAGGCCATGATCGGTCTCATCATGGCCGTTGAAAACATATCAAACATGCTGAGCATGAAGCAGCAAGACGTCGATCTTCTCGGAAGGCTGATCGACCAGGTGGATCACCTCTCAAAGGACGTGGCTGATCTCAAAAGCCAGATGAAGACCAGACAGACGAGATCGTCCGCCACCAGGATCCAAAAGGTCAGAGAGGGGAATGCCATGGAGAACCACACCTCCGCCCTGATCGATCTCTTGAAGGAGAGGCCCGGAAGATATACCACAAACGAGCTGGTGGACATGATGGGGCTGAACAAGACGACGGTGATAACTGTGATGAAACGCGCCGCAGAGAAGGACCCGTCCCACGTCAAGCTGACCCAGGGCAAGAGGCGAAAGCTATACCTATCCTACATCCCGGAAGATCAGGATCAGGTCGAGAAGAAGGAGACGGACTCTGAGACCGAAGATTCTGACAGGATGCGCATCGAGCTGATGTCCATGACCTGAAGCTCCCCGGCCCCATCGTCATCGACCGTCCGTTCCAATCCAAGACGTTCCAGTCGCCTCTCTAAATGGCGATATCAGTACGTCCCTCCATCCTCCAGACGCCTTCTTCCCAAAAGGACGATCAACGAAGCTCCTTCTCCCCCTCCTCCAGCGCCGGTCCGTCCGCCGCCCTATCGCAAACTTTCGTCGACGATGAACCCATCGGACAAATTTAAAACCGAAGAGATCGTACCACTCCATCGCCAAGGAGGGGATGAAACGATCGACTCAAAGGCCTTTCTCATCGACCTCGACGGGGTCCTCTATGTGGACAGAACCCCGATAGAAGGGGCGAGGGAGACGGTGGCCATGCTGGAGGAGATGGGATACCGGTATCGGTTCGTCTCCAACACCACATCTAAGTGCAGAAAGAGCCTCTCAAATTTCCTCGACGAGATGGGGTTTTCAATACCAGAAGAACGGATATTCACCCCAGCCATCGCCGCTGCCGAGAGGATCCGGTCCGAGAGGGATAACAGGTGCTTCCTCCTCACAAGGCCGGACGTCCGAAAGGACTTCGAGGAGGCGGGCGTCCCCGTTGCCGAGGAGGAGGCGGACTTCGTTGTGGTGGGGGACGCCGAGACCGACTTCACCTTCGACCGGCTGAACAGGGCCTTCCGGCTGGTGATGGAAGGGGCGGAGATCGTCGCCCTGGAGAAGGACAGGTACTGGATGGGGGCCGACGGCCTCTGCCTCTCAGCAGGCCCCTTCGTTGCAGCCCTCGAGTACGCCACCGGGACCGTGGCCGAGGTGGTGGGAAAGCCCTCTCCCGACTTCTTCGAGATGGCCCTCGCCGATCTTCGGGCCCTGCCCGAGGAGACGGCGATGATCGGCGACGACATAAACACCGACGTCGGGGGGGCCCAGAACGCTGAGATGAGGGGGATCCTGGTAAAGACGGGAAAGTACAGGGAGGATCTGGTGGAGTACTCCAACGTCATCCCGGACCTCGTACTCGAATCGATATCTGAGCTGAGGGAGCATCTTTGAAGAGGATGCCCCGCGCCCCGGGGAAGAAGAAGAAGAAGAAGAAGGGGTCTGGCCCCTCCCCACCGTCGACGAGAGGTGGATCCCCACCCATGGTCCTCCCGGCTCCTTCTGGGAGGAACGAAACGATCGGCGCCACTGTGGCGTCGATATCCGCGCAGCCTTCGGATCGGAGGTCGTCTCCATCGACGACGGATTTCCTTCCTACATTAGGAGGATGAAGGATGAAGGACGGCTCTCCATGCTCCACCTTCAGATCTATCGTTCCCGCCCCGATCCTTCGGATCAGTACCGGGGCGGAAACTGGTTTGGGACCGGAAAGCCAAAAGATATCATCGACCCCGCCTGCCGCCTCGGCGCCCTCTCAATCCAGCAAGACGAGGCCGAATAGGGCGAAACCTTCCGAATAGGAGCGGAGGACGGAGAGACCGAGCTCCGCCACTTCGAGGGTCTTGAAGACGTCTATGCCGCAGGCCTCCATCGACGGCCTCACCTTCTCCTTGTGCCTGCAGTTCCGGGCGTCAAGGAGGTCGACTCTCTCCTTCTCCTCGGGGATGCAGGTGGCGCAGAAGGTGCAGGGGAGGGCGTTGAACCCGAAGGCCTTGTAGTAGCCGGCGAGGAAAGCCCTCCTCTCCAGCTGGAATACCGTCTCATGTACCCTGTTGATGGACTCCCAGAGGTGGTGGTGGAGCCGCTGGGGCGTAACCTCGGGGTCTGGTGAAGCCTCGAACCTGGCTATGACCCCGACTCTGTACTCCGATAGGATCTTTCTCGTCTCATCAGGGGTCGGGGAGTAGGGGGGACACCCCAGGTGCTTCCCGTACGCCCGGCACCCGTACCTGCACTTCAGCCTCACCCAGTCGGCGACGACCACGTCCCTCGCAGAGATGGGCGAAAGGTCGGGGTGGACCTCCTTCAGCTCGGAGAGGAGGTCGTCAAGACCCGTTCTCTCTGGAGTCATTACGGCAATCACTGAAGATATTCCGGTTTTATCGTATCCTTGATGCTTTTCGGCAGATCATCGAGGTTCGTTCTGATCACCCTGCCGTAGTGCTGGGCGAGGATCCACGGATCATCTGAGTAGAAGGGGTACATGAAATCCGGAGATGTCTTCGGATAATTAAGCTGAGACGGGGGGCCGAAGGGCTCTGATCCCAGCCACGTGAGGCCGGAAAGGGCCGTTTCATTCGCACCCGCCTCCACCAGCTCCAGGGTGTCGTTTACCACCTCTCTGCCCCTGGGGACGCCTCCCCAGCTCCAGAGGCCGCTCCCGTCATCAGCTGTAGTGGGCTGGTATGGCAGGTTCTTCAGCCAAGCCATTCCGAAATCTCCGCCGACGCTCATGGGCTCCGCGCCTGACGCGGCTGCTCCGACGGCGAGAAGCGCCATAATTGATAACACGATAACCGTTCTCATAAACAAACCCCACTTATGCCCTTATGCCCTTTTAGTAGGCATTGTTATTTACCCCCATGATAAAAGTCTTTCCGGACCTTCTGGCTCTTCTGCCCTATCAGCTTCATCCTCGATCGCAAGGCCCTCACTCTATCTTCCTCGCCGCCACCTCGATCGCCCGGACGAGGCTATCCCTCGGGATTATGGTGGCGACGGGTATCGAGAGGAGCTTCTCCACCGTCGGGCTGACGATGGGAGCGCAGACGAGGGCCGCTGCTCCGTCCCTCTCGGCCCGGACGGCGGCGACGATCGCCTCCTCGATGTTCGTCGCCGAGTACTCCCGCAGTACCAGGAGCCTGTCGCCGATCTTCATCCTCTTCTCCTTGATCTCGTCGAGGACCGGCCTTGCGGCGATGACGGCGATGAACCCCGTCTCGCCCCCCTCAATATCCTTTATGGTCTTGACGATCTGCCGGAGGGTCGTTATATTCGGCTCTCGATGACCGGACATGATCTTATAAAGGGTGGACTGGGGCAAGGCGGAGACCTTGCTGAAATCCCTGGCGCTCATCCCCAGCTCCGATAGGACCTCCTTCAGGGATTCGCGGAGCTTCTCATCGGAGATGAATGCCGCCCTCATCAACCTCTCGGCATATGTCATCTTATTGTAGAATATCTTTTGAATATTAGTACTTTTGGGATTTTATATCGTCCCGACCGGAAAATACTTTATATCGGCCACCTCACTTCTCCGGCAGGTGATGATATTTGAGGACAGATTTTCTTATCGCAGCCCTGGCGATCGGTCTTGTGGCGGTGATGGCCCTAGGCTGCCTCGGCACCGATGAGGATAAGAAGATGACGACCCTGCGGATCGGATACCAGCCCAGCACCCATCAGGTCGCCGAGATGGTGGCCATGGAGGAGGGATGGTGGCTCGCGGACCTTGCGCCCTTCGGTATCGTCAAGGTGGAAGACTTCGAGTTCCCCTCGGGACCTCCTGAGATGCAGGCGATGCTCGGCGGAAACCTGGACATAGCCTACGTCGGAGCAGCTCCGCCCATCAGCGCCATAGCCCGGGGGCTCGACGCCAAGATCGTGGCGGCGGTCCAGATGAACGGCTCGGACCTGGTGGTCCGTCCTGAGGTGGCCTACGAGGGGCCAAAGTCCCTGGAGGGGCTCTCCATCGGGACCTTCCCTCCGGGATCTATCCAGGATATCGTCTTCAAGAAGTGGCTCCAGGATAACGGCATAAACCCCGCTGATATCGACATAAAGTCGATGGGTCCCGGTGACGCCACGACGGCCATCTCAGCAAAGCGCCTCGACGCCGTATTCCTCCCCCACCCAGCGCCGTCGATCATCGAGCTCGGTGGCAACGGCAGGTCCGTCGTCGCCTCCGGTGAGATGTGGCCGAACCACGCATGTTGCTGCCTCGTCGTCAGCGGCAAGTTGATGAGAGAGGAGCCAGAGCTGGTGGATCAGATCATCAAGACCCACATAAAGGCGACGGAGTACATCAACGCGAACCCAGGAAGGGCGGCAGAGATCTACTCTGCCAAGACGAATCAGAACCTGGAGGTGGTCCGCCACTCCATCGAGAACTGGGACGGCGCCTGGATCAGCGATCCTCACGTCATCATCCCGTCGGTGACCGAGTTCGCCAGGGTCAACTACGAGCTGGAATATACCGGAAGTAAGCTCCTGACCGAGGAGGACCTCTTCGATACCTCGTTCTACGACAGGGTGAAGAGTTGATGTGAAGAGAAAAGGAGAGGGACGGGTGAAGAGGAGAGGGACGGGTGAAGAGGAGAGGGATGGGAGACGGAGAATAGGTGGAGAGGATCGGAGATGGCCCTGATCGATAGAGCAAGGGAGGAGGTGGCAGACCACGCCGTCGAGACCCTATCAGTAGCGGGTCTGGTAGTCGTCTGGCAGCTTCTCGCCCTGGCCATAGCAAATCCCCTGAAGCTTCCGAGCTTCGTCCAGGTGGCCGAGGCCCTCTTCCAGCGGTGGGAGACGATCCTCTGGGTGGACCTTCCGGTGAGCCTCGTCCACTTCGCCATCGGCATGACGGCGGGGCTCCTCTTAGCCCTCCCCATAGGGATGGCGATGGGATGGTCCAGGATCGCCGACAGGATCTTCGACCCGATAGTGGAGCTGATAAGGCCGATCCCGCCCCTCGCCTGGATCCCCTTTGCCATCATCTGGTTTGGACTCACCCCCCAGGCGGCGGGGTTCATCGTCTTCGTAGGGGCGGTCTTCCCGATCCTGATCAACTCTTACGTCGGGTTTCGGTCCGTCTCCCGGGTCTACGTCGAGTCGGCGATGGTCCTGGGCGCCACCAGGAACCGCGACCTCCTCAGGTACGTCGCCTTCCCCTCGGCGCTGCCTTCGATAGCAGCCGGCATCAGGATCGCCATGGGGATCGCATGGATGTGCATCGTCGCCGCCGAGATGTTCGGAGCGTCGACGCGAAGCGGCCTGGGGTACCGGCTCTGGGAATACTACTCCCTCCACATGATGGAGATGGTATTCCTCTACATGATCGTCCTGGGCCTCCTGGGCCTCCTCATCGATCGGACCTTCCGCTACGTCGTCCAGGAGAGGCTGCTGCGCTGGCAGGAGGGGATACGGCAGAACTAGAAAGGTCGGAAGATCGCCGATCCCCCGACCCCAGAATACATTTTTCTATCAGCCCTTCGTCCGAGGGGAATCAAATGACGGAACGGAAGTGATAACCTTTGTTGATATCGACGACACCCACCGTTGAGGGCAAACGCGTAGTAAAGTACTTCGGAATAGTCAGCGGCGAGGCGATCCTCGGCGCCAACATCTTCAAGGACATCTTCGCCGGGATCAGGGACATCGTCGGCGGAAGGTCGGGGGCCTACGAGAAGGAGCTGCGGCGGGCAAAGGAGATCGCCCTCTTCGAGATGGAGGAGGAGGCAAAGAGGCTCGGGGCCAACGCCGTCCTCAGCGTCGACCTCGACTACGAGACCCTGGGGCAGAACGGCGGGATGCTGATGGTATCCGCCTCCGGGACCGCCGTCCTGGTGGAGTGAGGGTTTTAGGGAAGCTCCACCGTCCCGGCGATCCGCAGCTTGCTTCCCTCCAGCTGGCAGATGACGGCCCGATCGCCGGGCCGGTAGACGAGGGGCTTCTCCAGCTCAAGGCCGAGGAGCGGCCTCCTCCAGTCGTCGCCGGCCTCGACGGAGGCGACCCTCCCGGGGAGAAACTGCATCCAGTGGCCAATATGAAGTACCATCCCCTCCTTCAGGGGAGCGGGCCAGTAGGCGACGAGCTCCGCTTTGGCCGATAGGCTCGCCTCGACCCGGAGGGAGTCGTCGTTTGAGAGGACGTCGCCTCGGTCGAGCTCTTCGGCCTCGACGTTCTTGAGGGCGATCCCGGCCCTGTCCCCGACCCGGGCCCAGTCGAAGTCGTCATCGTGCTTCTGGATCGACCTGACCAGGGCGGTCCTCTCCCCGGGGAGGACCCTCACCGTCTCGTGTTTTCTTACGACCCCACCGGCGACGGTCCCCAGGATGACCGTCCCGATCCCCCGGACGTTGAAGAAGTGGTCGATGGGGATCGCGCCCCCCCTCTCCGCCGGGGATGGAAGCTCGTCGCCGATCCGGTCCGCCTCGTCGAGGAGCCGCTCCCGGAGGCCTATGGGGTCATCGTCGATCTCCTGATACCCCTCCAGGACAGTCCCCCTGACGATGGGCGCTATCCGGCTCCGGTCGATGTAGTTACGAAGGATCATGTACCCCTCTTTTATCGCGAGCGCCTGGAGCATTATGACCGACTCGCCAAATGAGGCGTCGATCTCGTCGACGACGACGATAGCCTTTTTCGCGAGGGAGGCCGCGAAGAAGAGGGGGGCGAGCCTCTCCGGATACCGGGTCGGCTCGACGATGGTGACGGTGCTCTCGCCCCGTTTGAGGTTGTAGAAGGTTATGTCGGTGGAGGTCCCCTTCTTTCCGACCTCTTTTGCGTACCCCGGGGGGCCGAGGATCGCCACGTTGAGATTTGCCATAGATGGCGGGAGATATTCTCGACGATAATAGGCTTTGCGGTGGCTCGGACCTCAGAAGATCCCTCCGACATCCCTTTATCTTCGGCGGCCGGATCGAGATGACGCAACTATGATCTGCCGGAGGTGGAAGAGACGGAGGAGACGAGATCGACGGATCGGAGAAGACCGCCACCCCCATCCTTCAGGGCGATCCTCGCCCTCGATGAGGACGTAAGAGAGAAGGCCGACAGGATCGGAGAGGCCCTCCTCCTGGAGGTCTTGCGCGCCGGACCCGCCGGGATGGATTGCGAGAGGATCGATCAAGAAGACCCCGTCCCCTTCAGGGTCGATCAGGACCCCTGGGGGGAGGTATCGTGGCACCTGACCCTCACCTACGGCGGCCCCGCGGGGGACGCCCTGGGGTCTCGGGGCCGCTGGTCGGCTACGGGCGAGGTGGCGGCAGAAGGGGTCCTCGATTCCATCGGCCTCGTCGAGTCCCTCGCCTCCGGGAGGCTCCCCCGCTTCTTCTGCGATCTCGCCCGCCGGCTGGAAGAGGAGGCTCGGCCCGGAGGGACCGCAGCCCCTGAAAGGATGAGGGAGGCGGCGGGGATCGCCGGAGATCTTGCCCACCTCCTGGAGGTGTGGCGGGATCGGGGAGGGAGCCGGGCCCATTACGAGATGGAGGGATGGCGAGATGGAGAGAGGGCGAAAGAGAGGAGAGGGCGAAAGAGAGGAGAGGCCGCCGGTCCTCCTCGGAGAAGAGAGAGGCGGGACCGAAAGTTGGGTGAAGGGATAAACGAATTCTGCCGGGAGCCTGGAACTCACTTCCGCCAGACTGCGGCTGTGGTGAGGAGGAGGAGGACCGTCGCCGTCATCTCCATCAGGGGCTCCATGCTCAGCTTCTTAGCATCGCTATACGCGGCTGCCAATAGATACACTCAAAGATGCCATATTCACTTGACCGCCAGCATCCTCTCGATGGCGCCTCGCGCTCGGTCCGCGATCTCCTCAGGGACCACCACCCTCGGCTCCAGGGTCTCCAGGGCCGAGAGGACCTTCTCCAAGGTCGTCTTCTTCATGTCGACGCAGATCGCTCCTTCGCTGAGGGGGTAAAACTCCTTTCCCGGGTTATCCTTCTTCAGCCGATAGTTCATCCCCACCTCGGTCCCGATGATGAACTCTCGGGCGGGGCTCTCCAGAGCGCGCCTCGCCATCCCGGAGGTGCTATAGACCCCATCGGAGAGGTCGATCACCTCGGGCCTGCACTCCGGATGGACGAGGACCTCAGCCTCGGGGTGGAGGGACTTCGCCCGCAGGACGTCGTCTGTGGTGTACCGGTCGTGGACGTAGCAGTAGCCGTCCCAGGGGATGATCTTCTTATCTGTGAACCGGGCGACGTACCTTCCGAGGTTTCTGTCGGGGACGAAGAGGACCGTCTCCTCAGAGAGGGAGGCTACGACCTCGATCCCGTTGGCGGAAGTGCAGCAGATGTCGCTTTCGGCCTTGACCTCGGCGGAGGAGTTGACGTAGCAGACGACGGCGGCGGCGGGATGCTCGGCCTTGAAACCCCGGAGCTCTCGGGCCGTGATCATGTGAGCCATGGGGCAACAGGCCCCGGCCCCGGAGAGGATCACCCTTTTCTCTGGAGATAGGATCGCCGCGGTCTCCGCCATGAAGTCGACGCCGCAGAAGACGATCAGGTCCGCCTCTTCCCTGGCGGCGGCCCGGGAGAGCTCCAGAGAGTCGCCCCGAAGGTCGGCGACATCCTGGACTTCGCCGGGCTGGTAGTTGTGGGCGAGGATGACGGCGTTCTTCTCCTCCTTCAACCTCAGTATATCGTCGGAGAGCATGATTGGAAGGCAGTGAGGGAGGATTTACTTTAAAAACGCTCCCCTCGCTCAGGAGGGGATAGGGTACCAGGGGAAGGGGCCGCCCTTTCAGCCTTCTATCTTCTTTCGCCTCTGACGCTCGTCCTTCCTCCGCTCCGCCCTGTACTCCTGGATCATCCCCTCCAGCCATTCGGCCTTCCTTCTCGCCACCCTCTCCCGCCTCCGCTCTCCCCATCCTCCCTTCGCCTCCTCCAGATCCCTGGGCTCGAAGATGGCGACCCCAGCGACCCTCTTAACCGGCACCTCCTGGATGGAGAGGACGGGGACTCCGCCGTCCATCAGGTGCCCCTCCACCTTGGGGTCCATATCCGTTCCGGCGATCACCGCCTCCACCTCCATCTCTATTAGGAGGTCTGCGGCGGAGGGGCCGCCGCCGCTGGCGTCCTGGAGGAGGACGACGTCCCCCTTAACGATGCCAAGCCGGGCCGCCGCCTCGATGAGGGAGTCCCGGGAGAAGGAGGCAACCTCCTTGACGGTCCTTCCCACCGCTCCCTCCTCCAGCTCTTCTGCCCTCCTCTCCCTTTTGAGCCTCGACTTCAGCCTTCTGTTGACCTTCCTCTCCTGCCGGAGGAGCCCCCTGAGCCTATCGATCTCCTTCTCTCTTATCCTGATCTCCTGATCCCTTTTGATCTCCCGGCGGTTCTTATCCTTCAGCCTCTCGATCTTAGATTCCAGGCGGCGGCGCGTCTCCTCCTCCTTCGCCAGCTGAGCCTGGAGCTCCTCCACAAACCCCTTCAGCCGCCGGATCTGGTCAGCCTGCCGTCTCTTCTCCGCCATCTGAGCCGAAGCGTCAGAGCTCACCGGAAGCTCCGTCTCCTTTGCGGCCGGAGGCTCTTCCTCCGGCGGAGTCGTCATGCCGGATATCGCCTGGTCTATCGATAGGCCCCGAACCACCAGAGCCTTCACCTCTTCGGGGTCGATCTCCGGCGGGCACTTCTTTTCAACCTGCTGGAACTTGTTTCTGTACTTCTTGTAGGCGCTGGCGGCCGCGGCGAGGGCGTCGCGCTCGTGATCGTTCCTGTAGCCGTACCCCCGGGCGAGGGCGATCTTCTCCTCGGAGGGGATCTCGCCACCCGGGGAATAGAGGACGGCGGAGAAGGACCTCTTCACCTTCTCGACGGCCCCCGGAGTCGGGAAGACGTCGGTTGCCACCACCAGGGGCTTGCCCCGATCAGAAAGCCACTCTATTACGTCCGGGGCTGATATGGCCCTCGCGCTGACGAGGTCTACAAGCTCTCCATTCAGGTTGAGGGCCGCAATCCCGGTGGTGGTGCCGGGATCGATCCCAGCGATGATGTAGCCCCTCCTCCGGCGGAGGGGCTCGAAGTTGAGCCGGTCCCGCTCCACCCCCTCCACCCTGATCTGGGCGTCTCCCCGATATCCCGAGGAGATGTGGACCTCGCTCCTCTCCGCCTCGACCACGAACTCGCTTCTTGTGTAGCCGCCGATCCCCTCTACGGACCGGACGGCGAACCGGTGCCCCTCCTCCCGGAGCCTCTCCTCCACCTCCCGGGAGAGGGCCTTCACCGATCCGTGGATCTTTCTCGTGTACCTCTTTTGAGACCACCCACCCCGCCCCGGAGACCTCCTGCGGCTGACCTTGATCCAGGTCTTCTCCTCGAAGGCGGAGACGACGCTTCCTACCCCCTTTGAGGCGAGGCGGGCGCAGGTCTCGGCCTCGTCCATGGGATCGAGCCGATCGAAGGCGATCCCGTACCTCCTGGCGACCCGAACCAGGGATTGGGGCCTCTCTCCTCCCGTCACCTGGACGAGCTTCGTCGCCGGGGGCAACTGCCTCAAGAGCCTGACCAGATCTCCTCTGTCGGCGGCGAGCTCGTGGACGTTGTCCACCGCCACCATATCTGGGGCGCCTTGCCTGATCATCCTCACAAGCTTCTGTCTTGTGATCATCGGGTGGCGCTCTTCGCCATCCCCCGAGAGTATGAAGAGGGCATAGCTGGGAGCTCGCTTGCTCTTGGGCGATCCGCTGGCTATATCCACACCATATATCGATCCAGGGATGAGATCACCTCATGACGGTCCCCTCGGACGCTCCCCTTCCGATCCCATCTCTCCCTTCTCTCCCTTCTCTCCCTTCTCTCCCTTCTCTCCCTTCTCTCCCTTCTCTCCCTTCTCTCCCTTCTCTCCCTTCTCTCCCTTCTCTCCCTTCTCTCCCTTCTCTCCCTTCTCTCCCTTCTCTCCCATCTCTCCCTTCTCTCCCTTCTCTCCCTTCTCTCCCTTCTCTCCCTTCTCTCCCTTCTCTCCCTTCTCTCCCTTCTCTCCCTTCCCACCCTTCTCTCCGAGGACGGAGGCGAGGGCCACATCCTGATCAAAATCGAGCCTATACTTCCGGCTGAAGTGGTCTATGACGTTCTTCACATCCCTTTCGAGGAGGTTCATCGACTCGGGGTGGGTCCCAGAGACCGCCTGGGGCCAGTCGATGATGACCACCACCCCATCCTCCCGGACGAGGACGTTGTAAGCGCTGAGGTCGGCGTGGACGATCCCCTTCTTCCAGGCAGAAGCCACCTCTTCGAGGACGATCTCCAGGCACTCTTCGGGGTTTTCGAGGTCGACCTTGTACAGCTCCGCGCCGCCGGTATGCTCCATGACCACGGCGTGGTGGCTGAGGGCGACCGGCTGTGGGACGGAGACCTCGGGGTATAGCCTTTTCAGGATCTGAAACTCCCTCGCCGCACCCAGGCGGGCGGCGAAGATCCAGGCGCAACGTGGAAGATCGGTGAGGTGGCCCCTCACCCTCCGGACGTGTTTGAAGCTCGTCCTCCCCTGTCTGTGGAACTTCACCGCCAGGGGGAAGGATGATCCTTTCACCCCTCCTCCATCAGCCGCAGATCCGGACCCTTCCGGTCCCGCGGCGGCGGACGGGGTCGGTCCCAGGGCCTCGAAGACGACCGACTCCTTCCCGACGCCGAGGAGGTCGCCGAGGGAGGCGACGACGTCCCGGTCGACGAGGTCGGAGAGGGCGATGAGGTCGTAGGCGGCAAATCCTATCTGGTAGCCTTCATAGGGCTCCGTCGTCTTGAAGACGAGCTTCTTTGAGACGAGCTTCGAGAGGCCCGTGCTCGCCCCCTTGGGAGATAGGCGGGCTATAGCCATCACATCCTCCACCGGGACCCACTCCGAGTGGCGCATCCCCCTCTCGATCGCCTTGAGGAGGGCGAGCTCCTTTCTATCCAGTTTCAGGAAAGCATCTGTCAGATTATCCACGGTCGGTTATTTGTCGGCTATAATTAAAAGCGATTGCCCTTTAGAGATGAAGGCCCGGCGGGAGGAGCCGAGCCCGTCAACAATCTTTATTTCCAGATTGCCTACTGGTATCCCTTCCACCTCGCCTCCAGATCCGGATCCTGGAGGGTCTCCATGACGTAGTCGGCAAACTCCCCCCCCGTCGCCCCGTCGGACCTCCCCGTCAGGACGACCTTCTTCTCGTGCTGGCTGCAGACGTCCAGGGCCATCTCGAGCCTCTTTGCCTCCTCTGAGAAGCCGATGTGGCCCAGGAGCATCACAGCCGCCCGCATCATGCTGGAGGGGTCGGCGTACTGGGCACGTCCCTCATCCACCATCCTCGGGGCAGAGCCGTGGATCGCCTCGAACATGGCGTACCTCTTGCCGATGTTGGCGGAGCCCGCCGTCCCGACGCCCCCCTGAAACTCGGCGGCCTCGTCGGTGATGATGTCGCCGTATAAGTTCGGAAGGACGACGACCCGGAACTGGGTCCTCCTCTTGGGGTCGACGAGCTTTGCCGCCATGATGTCGATGAACCACTCGTCGAGGTCAATTCCCGGATACCCTTTCGCCACCTCTCTTGCCACCTCCAGGAACTTGCCGTCGCTGGTCTTGATGACGTTAGCCTTGGTGACGGCGGTGACCCGATCGATCCCGTTCTTTTTCGCGTGGTCGAAGGCAAGCTTGACGATCCTCTCCGCCCCCTGGGTGGTGGTGACGGTGAAGTCGAAGGCGATATCCTCGGTGAGGTTGAACCCCTTGGACCCGAGGATGTAGGCGCCCTCGGTATTCTCCCTGAAGAAGATCCAGTCGATCCCCTGGCTGGGCACTTTTACGGGCCGGACGTTGGCGAAGAGGTCCAGCTCCCGACGCATGGCGACGTTGGCGGACTCCAGGTTCGGCCAGGGGTCCCCCTTCTTGGGCGTCGTAAGAGGGCCCTTGAGGATGGCGTGACACTCTTTCAGCTCCTCGACGACCCCGTCGGGCAAAGCCTTCATCGCCCTCGCCCTCTCCTCGATGGTGAGCCCTTCTACGTCTTTTATCTCGACCTTCCCCCCCTCGATCTCCCCCTTGAGCATATATTCGAGGACCCTCTTAGCCTCGGCGCTGATGTAGGGTCCTATCCCGTCGCCACCTACGACGCCGATGACGATGGGCTCTATCTTGGAGTAATCGATCCAGTCCCCTCCGGCCTTCATCTCCTCGACCCGGTCCATCTGCTCGGCGAGGAGCTTCTCGAAATGGGCCTTCGCCCTCTCTATAGCCTCTTTCCTCTGGCTCATGATCATCATCCCTCTTTTCTATCTCCGTCTCCCTTATCCTCCCCTTTTTCTATAATTAACCCTCCGATCCGACGGCGGACCTTTGCCATCCCCCCACCCATCAAAAATATAAACTCCAAGATCAGAGGGGTGGATATGACAACCCAGGAAATAGCATTCTACGTCATAATATTTCTGATCGTCTTCATGGTGACCCGGATATTGATAAAGATCAGGCGGGGCTACTGACGGGGGGATGATCAGCAGATGTTTCCACCGGTGATCGCCACCGTCGGCGGCGGAGGCACAAGGCTCTATCCTCTCACCCTCGACCAGCCCAAGCCCTTGGTAGATCTCTGCGACACCGCCATCATCGCAACCCTCTTCAGAGTTCTGGCAAACCAGGGCTGCAGGCGGTTCATTCTGGGGTCCAAAGGGGCTGATAACACCCTTCCCCTCAACAACTACTTCAAGGCCGGGGAGGGTTTCTTCAAGAGGCTCGGGATAAGCGACATAGAGGAGTTCTCCTACCAGCCCCAGTACGAGGACAGGGGGAGCGCCGACTCCCTCAGGTACTGCGCAAGCTACTTCGATATCGCGGAAGACGCCCTCGTAGTCTCGGGGGATAACGTCATCGACATCAACCTTCGAAATTTCATCGATTTTCACAAGGATAAAGGAGCGGTCCTCACCGTAGCACTCAAAGAGCTGGGTCCCGATGAAGAGATATCCCAGTACGGCGTCGCCGACATAAACGGGGATCACAGGATCAACGGCTTCGTCGAGAAGCCCGCCCCGGGGAAGGAGCCATCCAGGATGATCAACACCGCCTTTTACTTATTCTCCCCGGAGGTCCGGGACGTCCTCGCCGAGATGGGCGACTCGGCCCGGGACATAGGCGGCGACCTCATCCCATACCTCACAGAGCACGGATACCCCGTCTATGGATATCCGGTGGAAGGGTACTGGATCGACATCGGCACCCCAGAACGGCTCCTCCTGGCGGCGATGGATTTTCTCGGGGGGAAGGTGGAGCACTACGCCTTCAGGAACGAGTATCGTCCAGGCCAGTGGGTCAACCCCAAAACCCTGGATAGGATCGGAAGGTACCTCGACTCAGGAGACATCGAACTGATGGGCAACGTCTTCATAGGCAGAAACTGCAACATCGAGAAGGGTGTCGTCATCGAAAACTCTCACATCGGCCATACGAGCCTCATCGAAAGGGGGTCGAAGATAAGAAATAGCATGGTCATGAGCTTCGCCCACATAAAGAGGGGTGCGGTCCTGAATAGGACGATCGTGGGGAGGCACTCCACAATAGAGCCGAAATGCGTCCTCGACGCTGACCAGCCCTGCTGCAAACCTGGGAAGATACCGGTGGTGGGAGAGAACGTCACCCTCCCTCAGGAATCGGTGGTGGGGCCGGGGACGAGGGTGGCCCCCCTCAAGTACAGCTACAAGATCCTGGCCACGGGTAAGTTCTCTCAGCTGGGAACCGACGACCAGAATATATACTTCTGCGAGAAGTGACCCTACCAGTACCGCTCCCATCCGCCGGCGTCCAGGGCCCTGACCCTGTACTTTTTGTCGTTCTCGATCAGGAACTTGTGGAGATCCTCGGGGCTCTTGAAGAAGGACTTGTCCCGGAGGTTCTCGAAGATCTCTTCGGAGGTGAACCCGGAGAGCTGTCCTTTCCCGTATACGATCCTCTCTATGGTGTACCACAAGTCGTCGAACTTTCTGAGGTTTGCTGTCAACTCAACCATTTTGACCACCTTGGAGGTCCGTCTCTGGCTTAAATGAATAAGTACGTTTCGTTCCCTTGGATGGGTACCATGAAGATATACAGTACCACTATGGGGAAAGGCGGACCTTCCGATGGGGGAGAGAGCCTGAATTCCCTCCATGAGGAGATTAAGTCCTGCAGCCGCTGCCCTCTCGCCGCTGGCAGGAAGAACGCCGTCCCAGGCGAGGGGCCGGATCGGGCCGAGATCCTCCTCGTCGGCGAGGCTCCCGGCAGGGACGAGGACCTGGCGGGAAGGCCCTTCGTCGGCAGGGCGGGATCGGTCCTGAACCGCTGCCTCCAAGACGCTGGGATCCATCGGTCGGAGGTGTTTATAACCAACGTCGTCAAATGCCGTCCGCCGGGGAACAGAAGGCCTAAGAGGGAAGAGGTGAAGGCGTGCCGCCCTTATCTCGAATCTCAGATGGAACTCGTCCGGCCGAAGGTGGTGATCCTCATGGGGAACGCGGCTACTAGGGCGGTCCTGGATACGGAAGGGGTGACGAGCCTCCGGGGCAGAATCTACCGGGACCTCTTCTTCGTCACATTCCATCCCGCCGCCATCCTCAGAAACGTAAATTTTAGAGAGAGCTTCGTCGCCGACCTCTCGGCCGCAAGGGAGAGAGCGCAAAGAGAGAGGGCGGAAAAGTCGAGGTAGCCGCTCTCTCTTGCTGACCCTATGATCCCAAATCCGCCGGAGGCTTCCGTCAGGCGGAGCGTTCAGTAGAGAAGAGGGCTTTCACCTTGGGGAGGACCTGGGGGAGGGCCAGGATATAGAGCCGATCCCCCTCCTTCACCTCAGTCTCGGTGGTGGGGATTATCGGCTGGTTTCCTCGCATGATCATCCCCAGGATCGCCCCCTTCGGCATCTTCTCGGCGGCGTTCTTCCCCAGGATCTTCGCCTCCTTCTCCGCCCGGAACTCCAGCAACTCAGCCTCATCTCTACCCATGGGCACCACCTCTTCACCTCCCCGGATCAGCCTGAGGACAGCCTCTACGGTGACCCTGCCGGGGCTGATGGCGTTGTCCACCCCCACCATCTCGAAGAGGTCGATGTAGTCGCTCCTGTCGACCCTGGCAACTATCTTATCCGCCCCCAGCTGTTTGGCGAGGAGGGAGCATAAGAGGTTCTTCTCATCGAAGCCCGTAACGGAGAATACGGCGTCCATCGACCCGACGTTCTCCGCCTTGATGAGAGATATATCGGTACCGTCGCCGTTGAGGATGAGGGTGTCTGGGAGCTCCTCCGCCAGCTTCTGACACCGCTCGTTATCGATCTCCACCAGCTTCAGGTCGAAGTCCATCTTCTCCAGCCACTTGGCGAGGTAAAACCCGACTACACCCCCCCCGACGATCATAACTTTATGAGAGGCGGTCTCCTCGTGGATCAGCTTTCTGAGCTTGGGTACCGACTTGGCGTCACAAGTCAGGATCAGACGGTCCCCGGCCTTGATCGACTCCTCCTTTCTGGGGATGAGGATCTCGTCGCCCCTCTTGATGGCGGCGAGCTTGCAGCTCTCCGGAAGCTCGACGCTTCCGATCGTCCCCTTAAAAGGTGAATCTTCACCGACGACGAGCTCGATCAGCTCTGCTCTGCCTCCCGCCAGCCTCCTGCGTTCGATCATGGAGGGGAAGTAGAGGTCTTTTACTATCCGCTCTGCCATCACCAGCTCCGGACAGATCATTAGGCCTATGCCTATCTGTCTTCGGTCTTTCATCGGCTGGTCGATGTAGTCGGAGTTGCTGACTCTGGCGATCGTCCTATCCACCCCCAGATGGCTCGCGGTGATGCAGGTGATGATGTTCACCTCGTCGTTTCCGGTGACGGCGACGACTATATCTGAGTTCTGCAGTCCTGCCTCTATGAGGAGCTGGGCGTTGGCGGCGTTCCCCTGGAGGACCCTGACGTCTATCCCATCGAGACGTTCGCAGGCCTTGCTGCTCTCATCGATTACGATGACATCGTAAGAGTCGGAGAGCTGCCTCGCCAGATGATACCCCACGTCTCCGGCTCCAGTGATCATGATTTGCATGAAATCCCTCCTCTCCCAGGCCTGGCCCTGGGAACTGATTTGAACTACGAGTAGATCATGCCTACGGGAAAAGGCTTTCGAGTGGTTTATGAGATCTCGCAGCCTCCGTCGGAGCGAGATGGTGGGATCGATGAGATCCTGCTGAAGAGGGGGACTCTTCCGAGAAACAACTCTTTTCTATCATCAGGGTGAACCGTCCTCCAGGATGAACATTCGAGATGATGAGTTCGGAGGTCTATTAGGAGGATACGGGAAGGTCCTATACCTCTGCCACAGAAACGCCGATCCCGACGCCGTGGGGTCGGCCTTCGCCCTCCAAGAGGCCTTCGGCGGTGATATCGGGGCTGTGGAGGGGGTGAGCAAGACCGCTGCGAGCCTCATATCGACGATGGAGGCGGACGTAAAGATCGATCCACCCCTTGAAGGGTACGATCTGGTGGTGGTGGTGGACACCGCCGTAGGGCTTCAGATCGGGGACATCAGCCTCGGAGATTACGCCGTCGTCGACCATCACCGGGATGGGGATCTGATCGATGCCGCCCTCTTCAGCGTTCAGAGGGAAGCCGACTCCACCGCCGAGATAGTATGGAAGATCCTGACCGGGTGGGGATCTCTCCCGAGCAGGACGGCGGCTTTGGGGCTGGTGGTGGGAATAATCACCGATACAGGACGGTTCAAGCACGCTCACGCTTCATCTTTTAGGACGGTGGCAGAGATCCTCGAAGAGACGGACCTCGAATACGCCGAGGCGCTGGAGGTCCTCTCTCGCGTCCCGACGGAGATCTCCAGGAGGATCGCCGCCCTCCGAGCCGCCTCCAGAGCCGAGATCGAGTGGACCGAAGACTGGGTCGTCGTCTCCTCGGAGGTGGGGGCCTTCGAGGGGTCGAGTGCTATGACCCTCATCGAGATCGGGGCCGACGTCGCCCTCGTCGGCGGGACTCACGGCGACCTCTGCAGGATCAGCGGCCGGGCGAGGAGAGACGCCGTCCTCGTCGGCCTCGACCTCTCGACGATCCTAGGGGATCTGGGGAGGGCCCATGGTGGGGACGGGGGGGGCCACCGGGGCGCCGCCGCCCTGGAGGCTTCGGGGCAGCTTCAGGATCTTCTCGAGGAGGGGAGGAGAAGGGCGATGGCTGCCCTGGTGGGGAGGCGTCCCCCGGGGCGGGCTTGCCCATCCCCATGAAACTCCTCCGGATGGGTGATCCCCTCACATAGGCGACCAGGTTATACAGAGACGACTTTCATCGAGGCGCCGAACGGGGGCTTGCCATCAAGTCCGGAGCCTCTGGGCCGCCTTCTTCAGAGCCTCGACCCCTGGGAGGCGGTCGCCGGAGAGGTAGCTTATGGAGGCTCCGCCGCCGGTGCTGACGTGGGAGAACCTGGACTCGAGGCCCAGCTCTTCTATGGCGGCGCTGGTGTGCCCTCCGCCAGCGATGGAGAAATCGGCTTCGGTGGCGGCCTTCAGGATCTCAGAGGTTCCCAGGGAGAACTTCTCCTTCTCGAAGATCCCGGCGGTCCCGTTGAGGACTACGATCTTCGCCTCCCTGATCCTCTTGGAGAAGTCGACGATCGTCTCAAGGCCGATGTCGGCGATCTGGAGGTCGGGGGGGATCTTCTCCATCGCCACGTCCAGCCTCTCTCCATCCTGGTCGAGGGCGACGTCCCTGGGGACGATGATCTTTCCGGGGTTTTTATCCAGAAGGTCTTTTGCTATCGAGACCTGATCGGAGTAGTCGAGGCCGGCGACGAACTCCTGGTTTCGTTCGCCGACGTTCGTCCCCGCGGCCATCTGGAAGACGGTGGCGACGACCCCCGTCACCAGTACCTGGTCGACGCCGCCCCTGTTGAAGACGTTCTGGATGACCTTGATGGAGTCGTCGGCCTTCGTCCCGCCGAGGACGAATATCGAAGGATGCTCGTTGCCCCGGACCCCCATGTCCAGCGCCTCGATCTCCTTCTCCATCAGCCTTCCGGCGGCGCTGGGGAGGGTTTCCGTGAAACCGACGACGGACAGGTGGGACCGGTGGGAGACGGCGAAGGCGTCGTTGACGAAGAGGTCGAAGAGAGGGCTTAGCCTCCTGACCATATGGCTCTTCGCGTGATCCTCGACGGGGCGGCTGATGTTCTCCTCGGAGTAGAAGCGGGTGTTCTCCAGGAGGATGACGTCGCCGGACCTCATCGCCTTGATCGACTCCCGGGCCCGGGTGCCGAAGATGTCGTCGACGTAGGTGACCTCACGGCGGAGGAGCTGGGAGAACCTCCGGGCGTGGGCCTCCATCGTCGTGAAGTCCTTCTTTCCTGCGCGACTCTGGTGGGCCAAGAGGACGACCCGGCCCTCCTCCAGGTCGCGCAACGTCGGCAGGTGGCCGCGGAACCTCTTGTCGTCGAGGATCGTTCCGTCCGGGTCCATGGGGGAGTTGACGTCGACCCTCACCAGGATCCGCTGGTTATCCAGGGGGAAATCGTCTAGCGTGAGATAATCCTTCAACTGGCTCCCTCCTCAGGGATTTAGCTGTGACAGGGGTTGACTCAGGGGGTATATCACTTTTAGCCCACAGGACGACGCGAGGCGGGCGGGGCTCTTACCTGGGGACGCGGCCGGAGAAATGGAGATATAAATTGCACGCGAACTTCAGGTAGCTTGGGGTGGTCGAAACGATAGAAGAGAGGGACTCTGAGGGGAGGTGGCTGGTCCAAGCCAAAGAGATCCTGCGGATGATAGAGAGAGGCGAGGACGTAAAGATCGAGGTCGTCTACGAGGGCGGGGTCTTCAGGCCGCTGGGAGATGTGAAGCTCGAAGAGGGTACCGAGGCCTTAGTTGTGATAAAGCCCAGGGGGATCGTCGACGTTGCGAGAAGGCACAGAATAAGGGTGGATAGAGACCTTCTTGAGGAGTTCGTCGAGGAGAGGCGATAATCGTCGTAGATGCCTCGGTATTCATCGACCTCATCTTCGATTATAGCCCAGAGAGGACCGCCCTTGATGATGATCTCTTCAAGTTGATTGAGGATAACAAGATCCCAATATTCCAGCCTGACTCATTCAATATCTAGATCGTTGGTCAGTTGGTCAGAAGGCTGAAGAAGGAAGAAGTCGCCGCTCTGGCTTAGGAGATCTTCAGCGGCATGAACTTCGTAGAAACGTCGGATCTTTTTTATACAGCCTTCTCGATAGCCTTTCAGGCCCGATCAAGGGCGATCGATTCTTATTACATCGCCGCCGCAAAGCTTGAAGGAGCCATCCTCATCTCAAACGATAGATTTCAGGTCGAAAGTGCAAGGAAGTTCGGAGTCGATGTATTTTATTTGATGGACGAATTCAGGTAGTCTACCCATAACGAGTTGTTGCACATGAAAACCCTAACAAGCGACCCCATCCAATATGGTGGAACTTATTGGGGCCAATCCGATGCAATCGACCACCTTCTTTCACCTAACTGGCTTGAGATGGTGAGATCAACTCATCTGCGGTAGACTACCCGAATTCAAAGCGGTAAGAAAGGCGGGACAAATTCGCCATGCGACAACACTTTCTTCGGCGGTAGACTACCCGAATTCAAAGCGGTAAGAAAGGAGCTAACCGAGTAGATGAAATCGCCAATATTAACCGTCTTCCTCGTCTTTGCCAGGAAGATAATCCCGTGACTGGACGTGCCGCGCCCTCCGGCCGGGCGCTTGATCAGCTCCGCCCGGCGCCTGCAGGTGAGTTCAGAGGGATATATGCCTTCGACGTCTCACATTATGCCGGGGTCTACTAAATGGGCGAAGCTCGCAGCGCAAAGCTTGGGTGACAGTTCAGGGGAGAGGTTATGGTGTACGCGTGGCAGCCATGAAATCTGGGCCAGATTCTGAAAGCTCAAAAAAATGCAGATCGAGAAACGACTGGAAGGAAAGGGAGGAGTGGCCGGTTTGACGGCCGGCCCCGGCTTGCGCCTCAGGTGATCTCCGCGAACTTGCTGTAGACATCCCTCTCCTTCCTGCTGGGCAGCACCTTCTTCAGCGCCTCATCGAAGTGCTTGTTCTCGATCCTGTACTTGGCGATCTCCTCGTCCTCCTGGGGCTTTCCGGCGAGGACGTACTCTCTTATCGCCAGCATCACCGCCTCGTTGGTGACGTTTGCGAGGTCGGCGCCGGAGTAACCGTCGGTCCTCTTCGATATCGCTGCGAGCTCCACGTCCTCGGCGAGGGGCCTCTTTTTGGTGTGGATCTTGAGGATCTCAAGCCTAGCCTCCTGGTCCGGCATCCCGATCTCCACCATCCGATCGAACCTCCCAGGCCGCAGCAGCGCCGGATCGATGATGTCCGGCCGGTTGGTGGCGGCGATGACGACGACGTTGTGGAGGGACTCCAGCCCGTCCATCTCCGAGAGGATCTGGCTTATCACCCTCTCGGTGACGTGAGAGTCGCTGGTCCCGCCTCCCCTGGCCGGAGCTATCGAGTCCATCTCGTCGAAGAATAGGACGGTGGGGGCAGCCTGTCTCGCCTTCCTGAAGGTCTCCCTCACCGCCTTCTCCGACTCTCCGACCCACTTGGAGAGGAACTCGGGCCCCTTCACCGAGATGAAGTTCGCCTGGCTCTCGGTGGCGACGGCTTTGGCCATCAGGGTCTTACCCGTCCCCGGGGGACCATAGAGCATGATCCCCTTCGGAGGCGTCGCGGCCATGTGGCTGAAGAGCTTGGGGTAGGCGAGGGGCCACTCCACCGCCTCCATCAGCTCCTGCTTGACGTTCGTGAGGCCCCCGATATCATCCCAGTGGACGTTCGGCGACTCCACCAGCACCTCCCGCATGGCGCTAGGTGAAAGCTCCCGGAGGGCGTCGACGAAGTCCTCGTTTACGACCTGGATCTTGTTGAGGATCTCGGCGGGTATGCTCTCCACGTCCAGATCCAGCTCCGGTACGATCCGCCGCAGAGCCCCCATCCCCGCCTCTCGGGCGAGGGCCGCGATATCGGCTCCGACGAAGCCGTGGGTTATGTCGGCGAGCTTCTCCAGGTCGACGTCCTCGGCGAGGGGCATCCCCCGGGCGTGGATCTGGAGGACCTCGAGCCTCGACTCCCGGTTGGGCACTCCGATCTCGATCTCCCGGTCGAACCTCCCCGGCCGCCTCAAAGCGGGGTCGAGGGCGTCGGGCCTGTTGGTGGCTCCTATCACCACCACTTTTCCCCGGGACTCGAGGCCGTCCATCACCGCCAGGAGCTGGGCGACGATCCGCCGCTCCACCTCTCCGGTCACCTCCTCCCTCTTGGGGGCGATGGAGTCGATCTCGTCGATGAATATGATGGAGGGGGCCTCCTCTTCCGCCTCCTTGAAGATCTCCCGGAGTCTCTCCTCCGACTCGCCGTAGTACTTGGACATTATCTCGGGGCCGCTGAGAGTCTGGAAGTGAGAGTTCGTCTCCGAGGCGAGGGCCTTCGCCAGGAGGGTCTTTCCCGTTCCCGGGGGACCGTGGAGGAGGACCCCCTTGGGCGCCTCGACCCCCAGCCTCTCGAAGAGCTCGGGGTGCTTCATGGGAAGCTCGATCATCTCCCTGATCTTCTTGATCTCGGGGCCGAGCCCCCCTATGTCCTCGTAGGTGATCCGCGGGATCGCCCTCTCCTCTTTTGCGGGCTTTTCGCTGATCTCGATCCCGGTCCTGTCGCCTATGATGACGGCGTCTGAAGCAGGGGAGATCTTCGTCGCCACAAGCTCGATCTTCCTGCCCATGACGGAGATCTCGATTACATCTCCCCTGGAGAGGACTCTCCCGTCCAGGTATCTTCGAAGATACTCCTCTCCCCCGGTGATCCTGAGGGGAACAGTCGGGGCGAAGACCACCTTACCTGCGGCAGCGGACTTGATGATCTTAACCGGGACCCTATCGTCTATGCTCGCCCCGGCGTTCCGCCTTATGTTTCCGTCGATGCGGACGATCCCCGTCCCGGTATCCTCCGGATAGCCAGGGAGGAGAAGGGCCGCAGTGCTCTTCTTTCCCTTAATTGAGAGGACGTCCCCCGCCTGCCATCCGGCGTTGTAGAGGACGGCCTGATCGACCCTCGCGATACCCCTTCCTACATCGGAAGGACGGGCTTCACCCACTTTTAATGTGTACTCCTCTGCCATATCAATCCTCATACAATATGAATATCTTTTTATTTCAACCTATCCTCATCCTCTCTGCTGAACGTCGTCCAACACGGCGAGGGGATCGCTCTGACGACGAATTAGTGATCATCAATCACCTCACCCGGACGGCTCTTCAGACTCTGGGAATTGGTACATTCACAGTTAGTAACCTATGGTTAGTACTTTTTGGTTACTTCTTATTTAAAGATTTCGTCAAATCGGGAGATATGAGGGGGAGGAGGAAAGACCGTTCCGTCTTCGCGGACTTTGATAAACCTGATATTACATAGAGAGTAAGATATAAAAGAGTAATTCTATCAAAACAGATCTTCAAAAAGTTTCAACATAAGATTAATGAAATTCTTGAATGAGAATTGTAGATATATGTAGCGTATATAGAAAAAATTTGGGTAAAAGCTCAGCTATCTGCATAATGAATAACCAGGTTTATGATCAGCCCCCCCATGAAGCGAGATGCAGATTGTAGATGGCCGTTAAACAAATTATTTTATCAATATTGAGCTATATGAGGTGTGATATGACATATTAGCAGCCATTTTCGGATGAAAATTGTCTCAATTATAACATATAGCTTAAAATATTATTTGGCCTTCAATGTACTATTTCAAGAATTTGGTAAACATCGCAATTATCTATAAGTACCTGAAGAGCACTCGATAAGTTGTACAGTTCGCATAGGTCGGATCGGGACCTATTCGACTGAGTTCACCAAAGGAGGTTGGTATAAGATGATGAAAGAGCCCAAAACCATACCCGGGCTGAAGGCGACTGGAGTGTTCGCCCTGTTGGCATCGCTCCTGCTCCTCGCGCCCGCGGCATCGGCTGCAAGCTATTCGATGATTATTGAGTCGGTGCCGGAGCCGGCTTTGGCAGAGATCGGAGATACGGTAGAGTTCTCCTACACCCTTGAGAACACCGGCGATGTCACTCTCTACAACGTAAGAATCGAAGAGACGGTAGGTAATCCTGGTACCCTCTCAACTTTGTCGAAATCGGAAACATGGCCGCTGGTGAAGTGATAGAGAAAACTACCACTCATCAAATCTCCGAAGCCAATTTAGAAGAGATAAACGGCGTCAAATACCTATTCAGCGATGCCTGGGCCATCGCTGAGAACAGCAGGGGTCGTATTGTCGTGAGATCCAACGCCACCTGTTGCATTGTTGTCAGCTGATCAAACAGCTGATCAAATCTCTTCAAAAATTGGGTTTTATGGATTGGCGTGCTTCGGCATGCCAGCACCACAATTTTATCGGCTACAGGCTGCAAATCGTTTAGCCGGGTCGTAACACCTTCATGATCGAATGGAATTGAATGTTCATGAGATGTATCGTCGTAGCGATGAGCCATTTTATCAGGTCGAAAAGTCGTATCAAGATAGAAATACCAAGCCTCGGGTGGGATTTGAACCCACGGCCTCGTCCTTACCAAGGACGCGCTATGCCAGCTAAGCCACCGAGGCACGAAAAGGTGCGACTCCCCCCACGTGCTACCCATTTTTGAACCTTTCGGTCGATCCTTCTCCACCCCATGAAATCTTCCCAGGCGGTTCATTCCGGGGCAGTTCGCCTCAATAATACCCCGGCATCCTGCCGGGCAGCTATTCGACTCATACTTGCGAATACCCGACCTTGAAGAGAGAAGGGTTATTTAAGAGATCGAAGTCAAAGACGGAGCTTGTGTCGCCGAAGCTCCAGAAGGGCGAAGAGCTGATCCGGGCCCTCCGACCCCACCCTCTCGCCTTCTACCGGCTCTACGCGGTCTGGATCTACATAGCCTTGGTGGGGGCGTATTTCGCATCAGGCCCCAGGATCGAGATCATGGAGATGAGCCCCGAGAACTCGGCCCGGATCCTCTGGTGGCTCTCGATTTTGGTGCCGGCGGTCCTAATCGCCCTCTTTCGGATCAACTGGAGGTGGCTCTTCGCCCTCGCTATCCCTGGGCTCATCGCCTTTTTCCTCCCCGGCCAACCGGAGTTCATCGCCTTCCTCGAAGGGCTGGGGCTCGTATGGTTTGCGGATCAGAATGTGATCCTCATGGCCTTCGGCACCATCGGGATCTTCGGGACGGAAGGACACAGGAGATCCCATCGATACTATATCACCAACTGGAGGCTGATCATGGAGTCGGGCCACCTGGGGGTCCACAGAAGGACCCTCCTATACAAGAACATAAACGACCTGGTGGTGGAGCAGTCCTTACCCGGCAAGGTCTTCAACTTCGGGACGATCATCCCCATCACAGCTTCCGGCCTGGGCCTCGGTGACGACTTCAGCCTCGCGGGGGCGGCTGTGGGCAACAGGGCGATGATCGGCGCCGGAGGCGGCAAGACGGTATCGACCCCCAGGGGCAGGTCCCACCACCTCCTGGAGGGGGTCGGCCGCCCCGAAGAGGTCCACGACCTGATAATATCCCTGATGCACGCCCAGAGGTGAACCGGGCAAAAAGTGAACCCCGGACGCAGCCGGGCTATTTATTCAGGACCTGCCTGTAGACCTCTTCCGTCTCTCTCGCGATCTCGTCCCAGGTGAACTCCCGCTCGAGCCGCTCCCTTCCCGCCCTGCCGAGCCTCTCCATCTCCTCGGGGTCGTCGAGGAGGCGGTTGATGCACCAGGCTATCGACTCCGGCTGGATGTAGGCGAGGAGGCCGTCCTGGAAGTTCTTGATGATGCTGACGGCGTCGGTGGCGACGACGGGCTTACCTACGTCCCACCCCTCCAGGACGACGATCCCGAAGGGCTCGTTTCTGCTGGGGAGGCATACCATATCGCAGGCGTTCATCCACTCCTCTTTGACGTTGCTGGGGGTATATCCAAGGAATATGCAGGACCCTTCGACACCCAACCTCCGGGCCTTCTCTTCGCATTCTCGTCTCATGTCGCCGTCGCCGATGAAGACGAACTTGGCGTCCCAGTGGCGGGCGAGGACGTAAGGGACCGCCTCCACCAGGATGCAGGGGCCCTTCTGGAAGTTCATCCTCCCGCAAAATAGGATCACAGGGGCAAGAGGGTGGATCCCGCGCCTCTCCTTCACCCTCCCCGGATCGACGGGCCGTCTAAAGGATCCGACGACGAGGCCATTGGGTATGATCTCGATCTTCTCGGAAGGGATCTGGTAGAGCATCATCAATTCGTCTTTCATCCTCTGGGTGGTGGTGATCACCACAGCCGCCTCGTAGCCGCTCATCCATTCGCGGTGGGCTATCTCTCGCGGGATGTAATCGGCGCTGAAGTTGTTTCCGCATCTCCCCCATTCGGTGCTGTGGAGGGTGATGATGTAAGGGATGGAGTATGCCGCCTTGATCCTGTTGAGGGCCGGGACCGGGTGCCAGTCGTGGCCGTGGACGATGTCGAACTTACCGAAAAGCTTCTGGACGTGGCCGAACCGGTCGAAGATGGCGTCGCCCATCCTGTCCATCTGGGCGATTATGTCTCCTGACGGATCGGAGTCGATCCTCTGGTAGTGAACTCCGTTGATCTCGTCATAGGGTCCGAACTCACCCCTCCGGGTGAATACGTGGACCTCGTGCCCCCTCCTTGCCAGGGCTTCGGAGAGTTCCGAGACGTGGGGGGCGACGCCCCCGACCTTCGTGGAGTACAGGCTCTCCCAGGAGAGCATCCCAATCCTCATTTCATTCACCACACCAAAATAACATCGCTCTGCTCAAATTTCGACCCTGAGGGATATCAATAGCCGCTAATGACCTCAAGTGGAGACGTTCCAGGCTGAGGGCCGCCGCGATAGATGCGCCGTGCACACCAAGACACCATTCGTATCTAAACTCCGCTTATCTAGGACCTCGATAAGCTTCGTCCGCTTATTTTTTGCTACAACTTCTTATGTTATCGTCTCATTAACCTTTCGGTTTTTGCCGACCCCATCTCCACCCTGACGGAGATACGAGCCCACGCCTTTCGAGATATCGTCAAAATGGAGACGCAAGCTGGGCCCTTCAAAAACCTCTCGGGGATATGCCGGTATCCTTCAGAAAGTTTCGAGGCCATCATGCCGTCCGGAGCTGGGAGGCGGCATCTTCCGGCGAAACGGTGTTTATGAAGATCCCAGTGTTCTTCTCGAAGCCAGCTATGGTCGATAAAGCCGGCTGGATCCTGAGGTTGAGGTGGTAGCCGGGGTCTCGCAGCTGATGGATTGTGTAGTTGTAGGGCGGACCTCCGAGGAGCCGATGGAGCCGCCCCAGCCCCTCTCCGAGGACCTCGGCGAGGCATTCTCGATCTATGGGGTCGAGCCCTTCGAGGTCCGATAGGTGCCCTTTCGGGAGGATCCAGGTCTCGTAGGGGACGGTGGAGCTGTAGGGGGCGATGAGGACGAACCTCGCGTTCTCAAATATCAGCCGATCCGAGGACGCCTCCCTTCCAGCGAGGCTGCAGTAAGGGCACCGAGAGGATTCTCCGATGGCCGCCATCTCCCTCTTCAGTGCCGGAGGGACGATGGGGAGGGCGATGAGCTGGGAGTGGGTGTGGCTCAGAGAGGCCCCCGCCACCCGCCCCCAGTTCTTGAAGATGGAGACGTACTCGACGAAAGGTTCAAAGATCCGGCATCTGTACCGGTCCCTGTAGACGCGGACCATCCTTTGTAGGTCCCTATTGCTGAACCGGGACGGATCGCCTTGGTGGTCCGGCGACTCGACGATCACCTCGTGAAACCCCGTCGCAAAGTCCGCGACCCACTCCCTCGATGGCGGCCCCGGCTCCGCCGTAACCGCCGGGTAGAGGTTGAGAAATGATCGGGCCCACCAGCCTTTGACCCTCTCTTCCCCGTCGGCAAAGACGCCTCCGTCGGTGTAGGCGGCGACCGCCGGCGGGGTCATCTCCTCGTTTCCTGGGCAGAAAGGGCAGGTCTTGGGGTCGGACCGCCCCCCGGTTCCGGGGTGCTGGAAGTCGGAGGGCCTCTTCCCCCTCTCGGCTGCTATGATGGTGTACTCGTCGAGGAAGTAGTGGCGCCTCATCTCCGGGATGAGATCACCTTCTCGTATATCTTCAGGGTCTCCTTCGCCGCCCTGCCCCAGTTGAACGTCTCCAGGCACTTTCTCCTCCCGTTCTTCCCCCATTCCCTCATCCTCTCGGGGTCTTCCAGGACGAGGTTTATCCCCCAAGCTATGTCCCCGGGGTCGGAGGGGTTGACGTGGACCCCCGTCGGCCGCTCCGAAGAGGGGCCGTCGACGATCTCCCGCAGGCCAGAGACGCCGCTGGCGCCGACGACCGCAGGCCGCTCCATGGAGGCGGCCTCGACCCCTACGATCCCGAAGGGCTCGTAGAGGCTCGGAAAGACGCAGAGGTCCGCCAGGGCGTAGTGCTGGATCTTCGTCTCCAGGTCGAGAAAGTCGGTTACGACCTTTACAGAACCCCCCAGGGGCTCTGCCATCGACCTGGCCCGCTCCTCCAGGGTCCCCTTCCCGACGATGAGGAGCTTGGCTCCCGGGTGCTCGGCCAGAACCTTCGGCATCGCCTCCAAGAGCTGGATCACCCCCTTCACCTCCTCGAGCCTCCCGACGAAGAGGATCACCTCGTCATCCTCCCCTATACCGTACCTCTCCCGAAGATCCCCGACCTTCTTCTCCTTCGCCGCCGATGGGCTATAGATCCCGGTATCGACTCCGTGGTGGGATACCGCGATCTTATCTCTTGGGACCCCCAGGCTCGCGAGCTGCTCTCTCATGGCAAAAGAGACGGTGATCACCCCGTCGGCGATCCGTCCCCCCCGAAGCTCCAGGTCGACTATCTGGGGGTTTGGGGTCTTCTCCCTCCCCACCTCGAGGCTGTGAACGTGATAGATGAGGGGCGGACCATCGCTCTTCTTCGCCGCCATCCCCCCGGGGAGGCCGAGCCAGTCGTGGGCGACGGCGAGGTCGAAGGGGCCGTTATCCCTCAGAGAGGCGGCAGCGAGCTGGTTGTAGCTCATCAGGTCGGAGAGGAAATCCACACCTTCCCCCCAGGCGAGGGTTCGGTCCGAGAGGAAGGGCTCCCAACCGTCTCTCATGGGCATCGGCATCTCCCTGAATACGGATATCCCTGACCTCGTCTGCCTCCGCTTCAGCTCCCCGTCCCCCATGGTGAAGACGGAGATCTTGTTGCCCAGGGAGGCCAACTCCCTTGATATGCTGTCGGCGTAAACGCCGAGCCCCCCAAAGATCCGGGGGGGAAACTCCAGGCTGAAGTAAGCTATCTTCATATCATTGGCCACCATCTTCAAACCCCCTCATCTCGGGGGGAAGACACTTGTCCAGCTCTGAGCTTACCATCAGGTTCTTGTAGTACTCCAGGACCGGCTCGGTCCAGTTCATCAGCTTTGCGAGGGCGAAGGACTCCTCGCATAAGAGCCGGTACTTCACCTGGTCTTCGAGGTAAGTCCAGGTGAAGTAGTCCAGGACGAGGGCGTAATCGAGGATCATCTCCTGGAATGTCGCATCGATGTTGTCTACGACGACGAACCCGCCCAGGCCGGTGACGAGACGCTCCACCTTCTTCAGGGCGTCGCTGAAGCCGCAGGCCCGAGAGACGATGGACGGGGTCCCCTCCCGCCCCGCCTCGAGGCCGGTGAGGAGGAACGGCTCGTACTGGGAGGGGAATATCCCTGCGACGCATCCGGCCATGATCTCGTCGGCCCTCATGTTCAGGCCCCCGTCGTCGGGCCCCACCCACTGGGGGTAGAGGACGGCGGACGCGTGCCTCTTCCTCGATGCGAGCTTGGAGGCGTCGATCCCCCGTTCGTTGATCATGTTGTTTAGCCTGATCTCTTCGCCCACCGGTATCTCCGAGGGGAGGTTGATGGGGAATCCGTCGGGGAGCTTATCCTTCTGCTTCGGCCCGTGGGAGGTGATGAGGAGACATACCACCCTCATCTTCTCTGCGAACCTCTGCTCCAGCCGCCGGTGTTTTATCAGGTGGTCTTGGAGGAGGAGGGCGTCGAGGAGCTGGGGGTAGCCCTTATTCTCCAGCTCAGGCCGGGATATGGTGAATACCGGAAGGATATCCTCAGGGTCGATCACCTCCCCGCCGTAGACCTTGTGGATGTTCTCCGAGAGGTACTTCTGGATCTTCTTTCTGGACCTGTTCTTCTTATTCCAGTCGATGTAGCTTGCACCGAGGTCAATCCCATTTCTTATGACGATCCCGTCCAGCTTGTGAAATAGCATCGCCTCCCGCTTCGTCGAGTCTCCGACGAAGGAGACGACGTCGGCGTACCTCGCGAGAGATTCGAGGGTCGCCATCCCGATGGGGACGTGGGGGTCCCAGGTGGAGTCGTTCTTGGCGATCTTCTCAAGAGACCGATAGCCGGAAGACCTCCCCGGTACGGTGGCGTGGAGGGTGGCAATCGTCCTGACGGGGGTTCCGAGGGCCTTCAGCCTCGCCAGGGCGTAGAAGGTGGGAAACTCGTGGCAGTGGAGGGAGACCCGCATCTTCGGCATCACCGACATGGCGAACTCCGATATCGCCTCATCCCCGTATTTCTTCGCCCTCTCCTCTCCGAGGGATACGAGATTGTTTACGAACTGGGAGACGGCGTAGGAGAGGCCGAGGTAGTGGGTGTACTCCGGGCCGTAAGGGGACCTCTCAAACGCCATCGAGTCGAGCCCCGATATCCGCCACGCCTCCGTCTTGATGGCGTTGGCCAGGGTCATCTTCTGGCCTTCTCTGCTGGTGATGATGGAGTCGAAGTAGGCGGTGTTGAAGAGGAGGTAGCCGATTGAATGGCCTTCGACCTCCGTCTCAGCAGCCACCACCTCGATCCCCTCGGACTTGAGCCGGTCGATGGCAGCCGTCAGCTCTTCGTTCATTTTGAGAGGTTCAAGGCCGCTGATGTCGGTGATCCTGGATTTGCCCTTGTTCCAGTCCGACCCCTGGGTGGGGTAGTATGGGCCGGCCACCAGGATGTTCAGGTCGCAGTCGATATCCTTCTTTGCGGCGAGCTTCGCCAACGTCCTCGCCTCGGCGTCGATGACGTCCCATATCCCTCCCATCTTGTTGCAGACGGGGCCGCCCTCCTCCCCCGCCAGAACTATCCAGCGCTTCATCATGATCGATCATACCTCCAGATATCCTACGGGTAGGGGGAGAGGGTCGATACCGCCAGCCCATCGTCGGAGATGTCCAGGACCCTGATGCTGTTCGCGATCCTGGAGCCTCTCATCTTCATGATGTAGATCGATCGGACCATGTTGTTTCCTACCCTCTCCCTCTTCAGTATGGTGCAGGAGTCGGCCCCGTACTCCATGATCTGGGTCATCCCGAAGGCCTCGCTTATGGTGATCAGAGCCGTAACCTCAAGGGACCTCAATATCCCGAAGAGGTCGTCGGCGAGAGACCTCATGACGAAGGGCGACTCGACGGCGGTGAAGAAGGCCATCAGGTCGTCGATCAAGATCCTCTGTGGCTTCTCCTCCTGGATCTTCTTCTCAACCAATTTTCTGAAATTTACTAGAAATTCCGTGGGGTCGGTCTCGATGCTCTTCTGAAGCCTCAGGACGGGGTCGGTGACGTCCACCATGGCGAGCTTCCCGTCGCCCTCCAGCTTCCAGAAGTCCCACTTGAAGGAGGAGTACATCTCCCTCTTCAGGAATTCGGAGCTCTCCGACGGGACGATGATCATCCCCTTCTCCCCGTTTCTGATCCCCTCGTAGATGAACTGGGAGGCGAAGACGGTCTTGCCGCTCCCCGAAGCCCCCGTGATGGTGTTGACCGTCCCTCTATGAAACCCTCCGTTCACCAGGTCGTCGAAGCCCGGTATCCCGGAGGGGACCTTCTCATAAGATTTCATCGATTCTTCCACTTTCTTCCCTCCAGACCGTCTATATTCGTCCGAGAGTAATTATTTTTATCGGTGGAGGGGAAAAGATTTTCGTCTCAACAGAGCCGGCGATCGCCATATTGGGATGGTCTCAGTTCGATCATCTAATTGTCATCTTCTCAAGCCGATCGCTCAGTACTGCTCATAGACCCACGACCTCTCGGCCGGGAAGAGAGCGTCGATGAGGCGAACGGCCTTGTCCGAGGCCGAATCCACGCCTGGTCCGACGTACATCATAGCCGGGAAGATGTCTGGCCGCGTGTAATGCAGCTCTCGCCAGGTCCGATGGCCGAGGACCAGCGGAATGAAGAGGTCTTCTGGAATGAAGAAGGTCTTCTCGCATTCTCCTCCCCTCCCAGGTGTGACGGATTCGAGCTTTCCTTCGGACCAGTTGAGATCGATCTGTTCTCTGTAAAGATCGAGCCGCAAAGTCCCGGAGAAGCCCACAAGGCTGCCCTCCTTCAGCCGCGCTTCGAGGACCGGGGCGATTTTGGTGAGAAATTTGATCTTGTCCGGGATCTTTATCTGCCAGGCGTAGGGCCTCCCGGCCGACGCCCCGAAGGAGATGGCGGTCTTCGCCGCGGTCGACTCTCCGGCGAGGTTCAGCCGGATGTACGGCTTATTTCGCTCTGCGCACATCTTCTTGCAGAAGGCGAAAAGGTCCGTCAGGGCGTCGTCGGATATCCCCTCGCTGATCTCGCTCACGATCAGCCCCGCTCCGAAGCCCTGCAGGGGAATCCTGAAGTAGAATCTCTCTTGCGTCTCTCGCCCTTCCATGATCCAGAACTGCGAGCTGCATCCGGCCCTCTGGCCGTAGGTCAGAAGGTACTTCCAGTGGGCCTCGTCCCTGAAGACGGAGATGAAGTTCAATCTTCGATACGCCTCGTCCTCCCCCAGGAGGAAGGGTATGTCGCCCTCCTCGGCGAGCCGGAAGTCGTAGGAATCATCGTCGGCCAAATCGGGCACCTGATGAAGGGGGATGTCGATGTGGGGCTCCAGGGGGATCGAGTAATAATATCCGAAGCGGCGATAAAATCCCGGTATCCCCTGGACGACGGCGAGGTCGAACCCCTCCTCAGCGAGGGTTGCGTCGAACTCCCGATGAAGACGCCTCATCAGCCCCTTATTCCGGTGTCCCTCTCCCGTTCCCACGATCCCCATCTCGGCGACTTTGAGCCTGTGACCCGCCATCTCCCAGGTCCAGGGGAGGAGGGCGAAGGCGGAGGCGATCTCTCCGGTCTCCTCCTCGGCGGCGATGAACCAGCGTTCGTTCTTCATGCCGGGAAGGTGGGAGAATATAGTCTCGCAGAAGGCTCCCACCTCCTCGGGAAGGAAGATTCCGTCGTAATGGCGGCGGAGAAGTCCGGCGTCTTCGGGAGACTCCGCCCGTCTTATTCTGTACTTTGAGTCCATGGAATCGATTACCTCGCCATCTCGATGTCCATCATCCACCTTGAATATTCCGCCGATCGCAGGCCGCCTTCGGAGCCGGTATGTACCTCGACCTCGTTGAACAAATATTTATTGAACTTGATAGCCAATATATAACCATGCCATCGATCCCGCCCCTCACGTCCTGCGCAGGTTTCCTCGATGCCGACGAAGACGCCGCCGTTCCTGGTGAGGTCTCATGACCGACGTCTGCCTCTGCTTCGAGGTCCACCAGCCCCTGAGGCTCCGAAAGGAGTTCTTCTGGGCCGGCTCTCCCATGAGGAGGATAGAGCCCGACCAGCTATCCGACTTCTACTTCGACGATCCGGAGAACCGGAGGATATTCAACCGGGTGGCGGAGAAATGCTACCTTCCGGCAAACGAGATCATCCTCGAAGAGATAAGGAGGCGGGAGGACTCCGAGCGCCCCTTCAAGGCCGCCTACAGCTTCTCGGGGGTCTTCCTCGACCAGTGCGATAAATACAACCCGCAGGTCCTAGAATCCTTCGCACGGCTCGTGGATACGGGGATGGTGGAGGTAATGGAGCAGACCTACCACCACTCCCTGGCGAGCCTCTACGAGGATGGAAGGGAATTTGCTGAGCAGGTGAGGATGCACCGGGAGCGGGTCTGGGACGCCTTCGCCGTCCGGCCCCGGATCTTCGAGAATACAGAACTCCTATACGACGACCGGATCGCGGGGATCGTCGAGGGGATGGGGTACGACGGGATCTTCGCCGAGGGTATCGTAGCTCCTCCTAACCACCTCTACCGGCCGGAGGGGTGCGATAGGATCTCTCTCCTCCTCCGGGACTATCAGATCACCGACGATATGGGGTTTCGATTCTCCGCCCGGTGGTGGAACGAGTACCCCCTCACCGCCAGCAAGTACGCCAGCTGGATCGCGGCGAAGCCCGGCGAGGTCGTCAACATCTTCTGCGACTACGAGACCTTCGGGGAGCACCAGTGGGCCGACACCGGGATCTTCGAGTTTCTCAGGCACCTTCCCGGGGAGGTCCTGAAGTGGGATCACCTCAGCTTCAAAACCCCCAGCGACCTCGTCCTGGACCACCCGCCCCTCCAGATCGTCAGCGTCCCGAAGACCACCTCCTGGGCCGACATCGAGAGGGACACGAGCTGCTGGCTCGGAAACGCCCTCCAGTGGGCCTGCTACTCCTACCACCGGAGGCTTGAGGGTCCGATAAAGGAGGGGGACGACCCCCGCCTCCTGGAGGCCTGGAGGGTCCTGGGGCTCTCCGACCACCTCTACTACGCCTTCACCCACGGCGGCGGCCCCGGCGAGGTCCACAACTACTTCAGCCCCTACGGCAGCCCCTACGATGCGGCGGTCACCTTCTTTGCCGTCCTCGCCGACCTCCAACACCGGGTGAAGTCGTGGGCCTCCGCCGCCGACGACCCCTTCATCTTCTCGACGGGGACTGACGAGTTCACCGGCGACACCGCCTGGGGGAGGAGGTCCCTGAAGGAGGCGATGGAGAGGGGGGAGATCGAGTCTCTGGAGTACCATACCCAGAGAGGGGACCTGGCCGCCTGGGCCCGGGAAAGCCTCGCTGACGAAAAATTGGCCGAAGGGCTCCAGCGGGCCGAAGGCCTCCGGGGGGATGATCTGAGGGCAGCCCTCCTGGGAGCCCTCTCAGAGGCCGGGACGGAATCGGGTTCTGATCGGAGGGGCGGACGGGGCCGAAAGAAGGCTGCCACCGCTGGTGGGAGGGAGAAGAGATGAAAAAAATAACCCAGGGTCCGAAGGCGCGGTTCACCCCCAAGAGCCGCGAAGAGGGGTTAGCGAGGGAGTGGCTCGTCACCAACGGCCTCGGTGGATACGGCTCATCGACGATCATCGGAACGAACACCAGGTCCTACCACGGCCTTCTGGTGGCGGCCACCGACCCCCCCGCGGAGAGGACCCTCCTCTTGTCGTCCCTGGACGAGGAGGTGACTACCGGGTCGGGGAGGTACGAGCTCGCCTCTCACCAGTACCCAGGAACGATATACCCCGAGGGGTTCCGCCACCTCGTAGAGTTTCGGTCAGATCCTATACCGACCTTCATCTACAGGACCGGGGACGGCACCACCGTCGAGAAGAAGGTATTCATGATCTTTGGGGAGAACACCACCGTCGTAAGATACGAGATCGAAGGGGAATGCTCCTTCAGAGTAGTCCCCCTCGTCAACTGCAGGAGCTTTCACTTCGCATCTCCCGCCCCCAGGATGGAACAGACGGCCATCACTCCGGAAGGGGGAGGTGGCGGCGTACGCCTCCGGTCGGGGGGGTGCGACCTCTTCCTCGTCTCTGACCGAGGGAGGTACGTCCCCGAGGAGCTCTGGTACCACAACCTGGAGTACGGGGAGGAGAGGAGGAGAGGGCTCGCCTGGAGGGAGGACGCATTCAGCCCCGGAAGGTTCGAGGTCTCCGTCGAAGGCCATCAGACTCTCAGCATAGTCGCCTCCCCGGACCGAAGTTCAGCGGCGGGGAGCGACGAGCTGTTGATCCGGGAAGAAGAGAGAGTCGAGGGGCTGAAAGGCGACGGGAGGCGCGACCCTCGGTTCAGGCACCTCTCCGTCGCCGCCGACCAGTTCCTGGTCGAAAGGGTCGCAGGAAAGAGCATCATAGCCGGTTACCACTGGTTCAACGACTGGGGGAGGGACGCCATGATATCCCTTCCGGGGCTTCTTCTCACCACCCGGAGGTTTGGTGAGGCTCGGGCGGTCCTCACCACCTTCGCCGGAGCGATGAAGGACGGACTCCTCCCCAACGACTTCGGCGCCCATTGTTACAACACCATCGACGCAGCCCTCTGGTTCTTCTGGGCTCTCCACAGGTACTGGGAGTACTCCGGGGACGCCGGCCTCGTCAGAGAGCTATTCCCCGCCCTCCTGACCATCGTCGACAGGTACTCAAAAGAGACTCCCGGATCCTTCTCTGACGCCGACGGCCTCATAGCATCAGAGCCGGGGCTCACCTGGATGGACGCGAAGGTGGGAAGCGAGTTCGTAACCCCCCGGGCGGGGAAGGCCTGCGAGATCAACGCCCTCTGGTATAACGCTCTATCGGTGATGGAGGCGTTCTCCGAAGAGCTCGGAGAGGATGGGAATGAGGAGCTCGCGGAGATGGTGGGGGAAAGCTACCACAAGTTCTGGAACCCCGAATCGGGATGCCTCTACGACCTCATCGATCGAAAGGATCCGGCCATCAGGCCCAACCAGGTGATAGCGGCGTCCCTCCCCTTCTCTCCCCTCGACGCCGGAGAGGTCCGGGGGATCGTCGGAGTGGCGACCGAAGAGCTTCTGACCCCATACGGCCTGAGGACCCTATCGCCGGTGGACCCCGCCTACATAGGCAGGTACCAGGGGGGTCCCGCCGAGAGGGACGGGGCCTACCACCAGGGGACGGTCTGGCCCTGGCTTATGGGCCCATACATCACGGCCAGGATGAAGGTAGGACGCCGTTCCAAGAGGGAGAGGGACGAGGCCCGGGAGATCCTCAAGCCTCTATTGGGACTCGAGGGCCAGATCGGGGTGGGGACGATCTGCGAGGTCTTCGACGGTGACGAGCCCCACCGCCCCGGAGGCTGCATATCTCAGGCCTGGTCCGTCGGAGAGGTGATGAGGGCCTGGTCCGAGGACGTGATGGCCGGATCGAGGAGGCGAAGAAGGGAGCGGTAGGCCTCTGAGGGAGGATTGAACGGAGGGGTCAGAACCCTTCTTCGCCCCGCCACCTCGCCGATCCCCATCCATCCGTACCGGCTCTAGAGATCGCCATTCTCGTCGGCGGTGAGGGGTTCGGGTGGCTCCTCCATCATCGCCATCAGCATCTCAAGCCAGTCGGGGGCGGCCAACGCCTCTTCAGGAATCTCGATGACGACCGGCTCGTTGTAGTTGGAGTATATGACCGTCGAGTCGGACTCGACGACCATCTCGATATCCCCCATCTCGTCGACGGGAAGGCCCATCATATCCGACGTCATCGATAGCTTCATGGAGACCTGGTTCTTCAGTGGAAGGCCGGACGCTTTGGAGATCCAGGTCGTCCAATCCATCTCGCTCCCCTCGAAGATCTCGGTCATGTTCATGGCGTAAAAGGGCATCGACCCCATCTGCTGGCTGAGGACCATGGTGAAGGTCTCGGTATCGGGTATAACCCTCACCTTAAAGGCGTCCTCGCCGTTGACCTTCCCGGAGCCCACCAGCTCGATCTCGGAGGCGTTGAGAAGCTCAGTCTGGGCCTTCACCTGGTTCTGCTGGTCCCACATCTCCTCTGGCATCCCGGGCATCCTCATCCATTCTCCTTCAACGTTGGTGTACATGGTATCGCCCTCCATGTACATCTCCATATCCGAGACGATCTCTCCCGTCTCGTCAGAGGTGGTGGTCGTGGTCATGGTCATCTTCATCGCCCGTCCGGTGACGTTCATGACCCCCATACCCGACGAGCTCGTCGAAAATGTCATGGTCCTGAGGGTTCTATCTGCCTCCGAGTGGTTGATCACCTTTATCGTCTGATCCATATCGACGACGAAGGCGGCGGTCTCCACCTTCTCCACCGAATCGATCATCATCGCCTTGAGCTCCTCCGGGCTCGGCTTCTCCTCGACGCAGCCGGAGAAGGCGGCGACGATCAAGGCCAATAACAGTAATAGTTTCTTCATGTGGGTGGCCCTCTATCCCCCGGGGTATTTCACCCTGTCGTTCGGCCTGCGGATCCGCCCCATAATCATTTCACAGCTGCAAGCTCGATCATTTAGGAGCCGGCCCATAACGACCCATCAACTCCGCCCCCGGCCCCCTCCTCGGCCCCTTCGGGATGAGGGTCACCCCTCATCAACCTCCCCCTCCGCTTCGCCCCAGAGGAGGTGGAGGAAGAGGAGATGAGCCCCTTTATGGCCCCGGGGGCCGGGGGGCTGGAGAGGGAAAGTAGCGTACCCGACTCCCCTATGGACGATGGGTTTTTGGGGGGCGTCTTATTGGGAGGTTTAGGGCCAGAGGACCGGGAGGTTTAGGGCCAAAGGACCAATGCCCGTGAAAAGTGTCGCCATTTAAAATTGAACGAGATGTTATAAAAGCATGAAAAATTAGAAAAAATTGGATTTAACCGACGGAATCGTCGAAGAAAAATGAAGATCTATCCACCTCAAGCCCCCTAAGCCTTCTCCTCCTTCTTCGCCTTTTCGGCCATCTTTCCGATCCAAATGGTAGCGAAGACCGCGATGATGGTGACCAGGATCGCATAGCCCCATATACCGTAAGATGCCATGAAATAGAGGGGCCCTCCCTCTGCGAAGAGAGACTTTATCGCGTCGTTCCAGGCCAGCGCCGCCACCAGGCCGAAGGCCGCCGTCATCAGAGCCGCCACTTTATCAAGGACTTCGTACTTCAAAAGACCATCCCAATCTATTTTGTATCTTTTAGTATGAATTTACAAGTATATATCCTTTTCATTGGTGCCCTGGGGGCTTTGCCTCCCCGGTCACCTCCTCCTGATCAAATCCTCCCGATCCAGCGGCCCTCTTCGTCGTAGTTCATGGACCTCTCCCACCCTCCAGCCCTCCAGACGGCGTCGAAGGCGGGCCTCAAGATATCCTCGGCCTTCCGGCCGAAGCTCTCCATCATGATCTCGGGGACGATGAGGGCGTCTCGGTCGATCTTTACGTCCTTATTTCCCGAGAACTCCGGAGTGGAGACCAGAATCGACCTCCCCTTGACGCCTACGAGGCTCACCATCACGAAGACGGGAGGCTCAACCCCCAGCCGCTCCATCACGGAGGTATACCGAGGGAGGGCCTCCAGGAGCGCCTCTTCGTACCGGAGGCTCGGTATCGTCTTCTCCCCAGGGTCCTTCGAACGGTCGCCCAGGATTACGGAGTCGACGGCCTCAACGATCCCGCTGACGAAGACCTGGGTGTAGGAGCCCCGGTCGTCGTAGGTGAGGAGGCCGTCGAAGTTGTACCTCCACCCCGTGAATAGGCCCGTCAGGGGGAGAGGGAGGGCGCCTTTGCCGCTCCTGTAGTCCCTGACCAGGGACGATACGTCGAAGGACGAAGACGGCTCGAAGGCTCCGAAGGGGACTATGGAGAAGACGATCCTGGGGCCTACCCCCAGAGGGACCGGAGTCTCGGCGGCGACGATCTTCGCCAGGGCCTCGGCCCGGTGCTCTCTCATCATCTCGGCGGCGGTCCCGGTGAGGGAGAAGGCGGTCCTGATCTCGAAGACGTCGAGGGGATACTTGCCGGCGGAGTTTCGAGAGTAAAACCGGGAGGAACCTTTGGTGATCATATGAGGGGAGGCCCAGCTTTTGGGGATCCGGACTACGATGACAGACCCGCCTCCCGAGAGGGGGACGGCCCTCATGGATATCCCCGGGATCCGGGGGGCGATCCCCGTCTGGACCATCGACTCGAGGCGGAGGATCTCGTGGTCCGGATCGATGTCAGCGAGGCCGCATATCCTGACGGGGATCCCGTTCTCCTCGTCGATCCCGTAGATGAGGTGGCCTCCGGAGGCGTTGGCGAAGGAGGAGACGTCCCGGAGAAACTCCCTCTTCTCCAGGTCCGACGGGCCGGGGAGCAGCTTCTTGTAGTCGATGACCTTGCTCTCCGGGACCTCGTCGTCCAAAAGGGCCTGGATCTCCGACTCATCCAGGAGGTCCAGGGGCTTATCTTCTAGGGTCATGGCACCATCTTCCAAAGATCCTCCGGAGGATTTAGCGGTTGCGGATATCGAGAAGCTGAGGAGATCGAGGGGGTTAGGGATATCGAGAGGTTGCAGATATGGCGGTCGGATGGACCGGGGTCGACGGAGATGAAGAGATCTTTCTTGGATGGTGGCATCCGCCGGACCGTTTCAGGCTATTTATAGCTGTAAAGCGACGATATTCTTTTCAACCTTCAGGACCGTCTCTTATCGTCAGGGGATGCCGATATGAAATTTAAGCCGATTTTTACATTGATGATCATCGCGGCGCTGGCGAGCCTGGTCGCGGCAGACAAGGTCGACGATGCCATAGCATACCTGAAGGACCCGGAATGGGGGCTGCGGGCCGGCGGTGCAGCGAGCCTTGGAAATCTCGGCGACCCCCGGGCGATCGACCCCCTCATCGAGGCCCTTTCCGATGACGTCTCCATGGTCCGACTCCACGCGGCAAGCTCTCTGGTCAAGCTCGGCAGGCCAGAATATCTGGACCGGGTGATCTTAGGGCTAAAAGACGAGGACAAATGGGTCAGGGGGTGGGCCGCGACCCATCTCGGGGATATCGGAGATCCGAGGGCCCTCGTCCCCCTCAGAGAAGCCCTCCAGGATGAGGACCCGTGGGTCAGGTCGAAGGCCTCCGAGGCCCTGGGAAAGATAGCTGAAGCTCCCGCCGATGGCGAGGCGGCTGAAGAAGAAAAAGAAGAAGAAAAAGATGGCACGATAGAAGAAGATGACGAGCTATCCCGCCTCATATTCGATCTGGCACACGGCGATCCTGGGGAGAAGGTCGCCGCCGCCCTCTCTCTGGGAGAGATGGGCGATGCGAGGGCTGTCGTACCCCTCATCGAAGCCCTCAAAGACGGCGAAGGGGAGGTCCGGGGGGCTGCGGTGATCGCCCTGGCCGGCATCGGAGACAAAAGGGCGGTCGATCCCGTCATCGGCGCCCTTCTGGATGAGGACCCGGCCGTCCGGACCCTGGCGGCGGCCGCCCTGGGAAGGCTCGCTGATCCGAGGGCTATCGAGCCCCTCACCGACTCCCTCGCAGATGACGATCCTGCCGTCAGGGCAGCGGCCATCCGCGCCCTCGTCGAGATCGATTCTGAGAAGGCGGAGAGCCCCCTGATAGCCGCCCTCGGGGATGAGAACGCCACAGTCCGGGTCATCGCCGCCGCCCTCCTGGGGGATATAGGAAGGGAAGAGGCAGTCGATCCCCTCGCCGAGGCCCTCGAAGATGGGGACTGGTCCGTCCGGGCGATGGCGGCGGAGGCCCTGGGCAGAATCGGGGATCCGAGGGCTGTCGGCCCCCTGATAGCCGCCCTCGGAGATGAGAACGCCACAGTCCGGATGATCGCGGCAACGGTCCTCGGCGGATCGGGATCACCGGAGGCTATTGATCCTCTCATCGAGGCTCTGAAGGACGGAGAGCCCGCCGTCAGAGCGGCAGCGGTCCACGCCCTCGGCGAGATGGGGGACGATCCGAGGGCCATCGACGGCCTCATCTCATCCCTCAAAGACGACGATCCTGCCCTTAGGGTCTATGGAGCAACGATCCTCGGGGGGCTGGGTGACGAGAGGGCGATCGGCCCGCTGATCGATCTTCTCAGAGACGACGAGCCGGAGGTGAGGGCGATTGCGGCGGTCGCCCTCGGGGATATCGGGAGCAAGAAGGCGGCAGTCCCCCTTATAGACCTCCTCGAAGATGAGGCGCCGGAGGTGAGAGCCGGTGCTGCCCACGCCCTGGCGACCGTCGGGGACGAGAGGGCGGTGACACCTCTCATCAAGGCCCTGGGCGACGAGGAGGCGAGCGTCAGGACCTGGGCGTCCCTCGCCCTCGGCTCCATCGGCGGCCCTGAGGCGGTCGATCCCTTGATCGCCGGACTCGGCGACGAGGAGGAGGGGGTGAGGACCGTGGCCGCCGCGGCCCTGGCCGAGATCGGAGGCGATGCCGTCGATCCCCTCATCGTAGCTCTCGAGGATGAGGACCCCTCCGTCCAGATCTGGGCTGCCTGGGCTCTTGGAGAGATCGGCGACCCGAAGGCCGTCGGTCCGCTTATTGAGGCTCTGAAGAACGACGATCAGGCGGTGAGGCTGATGGCCGTCGTCGGACTGTCGGGGTTCGACGACGATAGAAGGACGGAGCCGCTCATCGCAGCCCTCGCCGATGAGGACGAGGTGGTGAGGTTTGCGGCGGCCGCTGCCCTGGCCGAGATAGGAGATCCGAGGGCAGAAGAGCCCCTGAAGAGGGCGCTGGAGGACGAGGACCCCGATGTCCGCAGGAAGGCGGCAGAGGCGCTCGAGAGGTTGGGGATTTAGGTCCCAAAAGAAGGCCCTTTGCGGGATGATCGCAGACTTGGATGAAGAGGAACGGGGCGATAGATGAGATGAAGACGAGGATCCACCAGCCGGAGTTCGAGGTCGGTCAGTTTGAAGGCTTCGTCCTCGGCGGCGACGTCGGCGGGACTAACACCAACATCGCCGTCGCCGGGGTGAGGGACGGGAAGGCCACCCTCCTCTACTCAGCCCACTTCGAGAGCAGGAGGCTCTTCTCCCTCGTCCCGGCGATCCGGGAGGCCCTCGATTATGGCCGGGAGAAATACGCCATCGAGGTCGGCCGGGGGGTCGTCGGGGTCGCGGGTCCCGTCGCCGACCCGGAACGGGCGAAGCCGACGAACCTCCTCTGGACGGTGGACGCCGAGGAGATAAGGAGGGAGTTCGGCTTTGATGAGTTCAGGATAGAAAACGACTTTATGATCCTCGGCCGGGGGATAGAATCCCTGAAGGAGGTCGACCTCTTCTCTGCGAAGGGGGGAGATCCGGCCTTCGGCGACGGACGGGCGGTCATCGGCGCCGGGACGGGCCTGGGGAAGGCGATCCTGGTATATGACGGCGAAAGATACAGACCGGTCCCCAGCGAAGGGGGGCACGCGGACTTTCCGGTCCAGGATCAGTTCGACCTCGAACTCGCCGATTTCATCCGGGGCGGGAGAGATACCCCCGCCAGCTACGAGGATCTTCTATCGGGGCGGGGGATCGAGGGGATCTACGATTTTCTGAGGGAGAAGCGGGGAGGGACCGAAAAGACGGGCAGGACCGAAAAGACCGGCGAGATCGAGGATGCCGTAGACAGGGCCGCCGAAATCTCGAAATACAGAACGACCGACCCCCTCTGCCGGGAGACCTTCGCCGTCTACGCGAGATGCTTTGGCAGGTGCGCCAAGAACTTCGTCCTGGAGGCGCTAGCCACCGGCGGCCTCTACATCGCCGGGGGGATCGCCGCCAAAAATAGAGAGGTCTTCGTAATGCCAGAGTTCTCCGATGAGTTTCTGAACGCCAAAAAGCAGCGGCAGATCCTGGAGAGGACGCCGGTCTACGTCATCACGAACTACGACGTGAGCCTCTACGGGGCCTGCAACGCCTCAGTCGAGCAGTCAGATTAATTTTCGTCCAACCTGAGATCCGACTTCGATATCTCAGGCCACCCCCTTGCACAGCTCCCCCCGCTCCAGGTCCTCTCTGAAGTAGTCCCGGGGGGTCTTGAGCCCCAGGAGGAGGCCAAGCTTCCTTTTCGCGTAGAAGGGGACGAGCCTCAGGGTCTCCCGCAGGAACCACTTCGGGTAGAGCCTCTTGATCTTGTTGTACCGGAACCACGCGAGGTCGTAGTACTTCGCGTTCATCTCCCAGGTGATATACTGGACCTCCTCAGCGGTGAGGTGCTTGGTATTTAAATTCGCGTGGAGGCCGTCATAGAACCGGTAGTCGTCGCAGGCGATGAGCCCCATCTCCTTTAGTTCTTCTCGCATCTCGGTCTTGGGGTAGGGGGTGCTGATGTAGAAGATCGGTATGTCTACTTTGAGCTTTCGAGCCAGCTCGAAGTTCGACCAGAGGTCCTCGGCGTCGTCCTCGGGGTTTCCTCCGATCAGCCCCGCGGAGACGATGATCTCGTTATCGTGCATGTACTGGACGGCCTTGTCGGCGTTGTCCGACATCTTCCCCTTCCCCAAAAACCGCAGGTTCTCGCGGCTGGTGTTCTCGATCCCCAGAAATACGCCGTCGAATCCGGCCGCCGCCATCTTCTCGACGAGCCTTCGGCTCGACCCGATCCCCCGGGCCGAGGCCTGGACCTTGTACTTTAGGTGGGAGAGGCCGGCCTCGACGATGGCGTCGCAGAGCCTCTCCATCCTTTTGACGTCCAGGGTCATGTTGTCGTCGGGAAAGAAGATCGACCTCGCGCCGTGGGCCTCGGCGTCCCGTATGTCCGCAAGGATACGTTCGAAGGGGTACCTGCGGAAGGATCTGCCGTACATATGCTGGATGGAGCAGAACTTGCAGCCGTTGGTGCACCCCCGGCTCGTCTCGACGGAGTCGATGGGTATGCCGAAGCTCTCAAAGCCTGTGGTGATCAGCCGACAGTCGCGGTTGGGCATCCTGATCTGTGAGACGTCGAGGACCGGCCTTGGGGGGTTGTGGACCATTTCGTCCCCCTTCCAGTACGAGAGCCCTTTCACCTCGGCGAGATCGCGGCCGTCGTCGATGGCACCGATCAGCTCTCTGAAGGTCGCCTCCCCCTCGCCCCGGACGATGTAGTCGGCGAGCCGCCTCTCCTCGCTCTCGGCGATCTCTTCGTAGCTGAGGGTCGGGTGGTAGCCGCCGAAGACCGTCGCAGCGCCGCTCTCCTTCGCCATCTTTGCGAGGGGGAGGATGGCGTGGTACTGAAAGCTCATGCAGCTGAGGCCCACCAGGTCGTAGCCGTTCTTCAGAACCCCTTCGAGAAACTCCGTCGGCCTCTTTGTCCCGTGGAGGTCGGCGACGGAGACGGTGCAGAGGTCGTCGACGTTTCCCGCGATCGAGGCGAGGCCGTAGCTGGGGATCCTCGCTATCCGGTCGAAGTCGGGCTGGACGATCGGTGAGGAGAGGAGGAGGACCTTCATGTTACCTTCTCGCCTCCGGCTCCAGGAACCAGGGCTTCTCGGGGTGGAAGTCGAACCGGTTCGCCCGGGAGACGTAGGATGCGACCTCCTTCATCCCGTCGATCCCTGCATACCGGTAGGCGTTCGCCCATACTCTGAAAGATGTCCGCAGCGGCGTCAGCCGGTTGTAGACCCGCTTCAAAGACCAGCTCAATATCTCCTCCATCTCTGCTGGGGGAATGTTGGGATGGTTCCAGACGAGGTGTTTCATGTCGAAGCGGTGCCAGTCCTCCTCGAAGATTCCGTAATCAGCGTCCAGCTCGTCCCAGAGCTTCGTCTGGGGCAGCGGCGTCATGATGCAGATCTGGGTTATGTCGAGCTTGAGGCTCGCGAGGCTCCGGATGTCCGTCTTGAGGGACTCCTTTGTGTCGTCGGGAAATCCGATCATGTAGTAGCCGACGGTCCCCAGACCATACTTCTGGAGGAGCCTCACCGTCTCCAGGACGTCCTCGGTCCCCTCCTTCTTGTTGATGTCATCGAGCTTCTCCTGGTGGAGGTTCTCGATCCCGATCGCCGCCCCCGCAAACCCCTTCACCATCCGGGGCTTTCTCCCCGTCGCCGGGTCGGGCCTCGTCCTCATCTCGACCCATTCGGGGATCTTCTTTCGCAGGTAGTCGGCCCGGGCCATGCACCCCCAGACCATCCCGTACTCGTCCAGGAGCTCGACGACCCGATCGGCGTGGCGGCGGTTGGCGCCGAAGTTCTCGTCCTCGATCAAAACGACGTTGATCTCCCGCTCCTTGTAGTAGGAGATCACCCTCTCCAGGCTCTCAAGGGGGACGGGATGGGGCCTGTTACAGAACTTGGGGGTCTGGCAGAACTTGCAGCCGACGCCGCAGCCCCGAGTGGTGAACATGATCCCATAGATGTTCAGCTTCTTCTTGAAGGGGGTTGCCAGGTACTCGATCAGGGGCGGATGGAGAACCTGATTCTGCTCGATCTTGCGGCCGAAGTAGGGGGCGAGCGCCCCCTCGGCGTACCCCTCGAAGATCCGGTCGAACCTGTCCTGAATCTGCGGGGTCAAGGCGCCGTAGTTTCCGGCCCACAGCTCCCCGACCGTCCCGGAGGCTCTGGCGGCGTCGACCATCTCCAGGATCTCGCAGGTCTCGTTCAGGTAGAAGGAGAAGCCGACGACGTCCCAGCCCTCGGCGAGCCTCTTTTTGTACTCCTCGAAGGTCGGGTACTCCAAAATCTCGATCTCGGGGATGTTCTGCTTGAGGAATCGCAGGCCGAAGGACTGGATCCGGGGCCAGTGGAACCGAAACCACTTCGACCGGGCGTTGGAGCCTATGTAGTCGTAGGGCTCCGGGTCGTTCTTGTGGACGGTGGTGAAGAGGACCTTGGGGGGCATACCCGGCTTTTGCCCTCCGATCGGAGATTAAGGTTACGATTCCCTCAGTCACCTTATCCCGACGTATGCCAAGCCCCAAGGCCCCGACGCAAACCTATAAACCCCCGCCCTCATTCATCCCCTCCCATGGACGCTCCAGCCATCGCCGCCAGCGGCCTTACGATGCGGTTCAACGGCTTTCTCGCCGTCGACAACGTCGACCTCGAAATCGAGCGCGGCGAGCTCTTCGGCCTCCTGGGCCCCAACGGCGCGGGAAAGAGCACCATCATCAAGATGCTGACGACGATGCTGCGGCCCTCGGCCGGGTCGGCAGCCGTCTGGGGCTACGACATCAAAAAAGAGAGGGACGCCGTTCGTAGCTCCATCGGCGTCGTCTTCCAGGACCCGTCCGTGGACAGCCAGCTCTCAGGCCGCGAGAACCTCGACTTCCACGGCCGGATGTACGGGATGGATCGAAAGACCCGCTCCGATAGGATCGCCGAGGTCCTGGAGCTGGTGGACCTGACCGATAAGGCCGATGTCCTGATGGAGGACTACTCCGGGGGGATGCAGAGGAGGCTGGAGATCGCCCGGGGTCTGATGCACCACCCCTCCGTCCTCTTCCTGGACGAGCCTACGCTGGGTTTGGACGCCCAGACCAGGAGGTACATCTGGCGGTACATCGAGAGGATGAACGAGGATGAGGGCGTCACCGTCGTCCTGACGACTCATTACATGGAAGAGGCAGACCACCTCTGCAAGAGGGTCGCCATCATCGACCAGGGCAAAATAGTCGCATTGGACAGCCCGGAGAACCTGAAAGACCTCATCGGCGCCGACATCGTCACCCTGGAGGTCGACGACTCCGTAACCGACGATCAGGTCCGGGCCGTATCGGACGTCGACGGGGTCGAGGCCGCCGACCGGGCGGGCTCGATCCTCACCCTCAGCGTCGACCGGTCCGAGGCCCGGATCCCCGAGATCGTCCTCTCGGCGAGCCGGGCCGGGCTTCTGATCCGGTCCGTCAGCATGCACGAGCCGACCCTCGAGGACGTCTTTCTCAAGTTCACCGGCAAGAAGATCCGGGAGGCGGAGTCGGCCGGCGCCGGTCGGATGGCGGCGGTCCAGAGCAGGATGAGGACGAGGAGGCACTGACATGCTTCAGATCAACATCTACGCCATCTACAGCCTGTGGCTCCGGGAGATGATCCGCTTCTTCAGGCTGAAGAGCCGGGTCGTCGGCTCCCTCGCCCCGCCCTTCTTCTTCCTCGCCTTCCTGGGCTTTGGCTTCGGGTCGGCGGCGATGCCGGCGATCCCCGAAGAGGTTGGCTACGTCAGCTTCCTCGCCCCGGGGATCATAGGGATGACGCTCCTCTTCTCCTCGACCTTCGGGGGGCTCTCGATGCTCTGGGACCGGGAGTTCGGCTTCCTCCGGGAGATCATGGTCGCCCCGGTATCGAGGCTCTCCATCGTCATCGGCAGGACCGCCGGCGGGGTCACCACCGCCGTTTTGCAGGGGCTCATCATCCTCGTCCCCGGCGTCGCCATGGGCCTGAAGATCTCCGGCCCCGCAGGCCTACTCCTCTCCCTCGTCTTCATGCTCCTCATCGCCACCACCTTCAACAGCCTCGGCCTCGCCTTCGCCTCCCGGATGAAGGACATGTCCGGATTCTCCCTGATCATGAACTTCATGGTCTTCCCGCTCTTCCTGCTGTCGGGAGCCCTATTTCCCATATCGAACTTTCCCGGGTGGCTCCAGACCCTAGCTCTCTTCAACCCCCTCACCTACGGAGTCGACGGCCTGCGGGGCTCCCTCGTCGGCGTCAGCGCCTTCCCCCTCGCCCTCGATCTGCTGATCCTCGCCTTCTCCTCCGTGGCGGCCCTGAGCCTCGGAGCCTACCTCTTCGAGAAGAGCGACGTGGAGTGACGGCGGCTCCGGTGGGGTCGGTCCTGCCCCGATAAGGGGTGACGGCCGGAGGGCCGAGCTTCAGGAACGATCCGGGAAAACGATTTAACCGGAGCGGCTGAGGGTGAGGACATGCTCTCCGTCCTCCTCTGGGGACTGGTCTTCGCCGGGAGCCTCGCGATCCTGGTGAAGGCCTCGGACGTCTTCACCGAATCCGCCGAGAGGATCGGCATCTCCTTTGGGATATCACCCTTCATCATCGGCGTCACCATCGTCGCCGCCGGGACCTCGACCCCGGAGCTCGTCTCGTCGGTCCTGGCAGTTATGAAGGGCTCTTCGGAGATGGTGGTGGGTAACGTCATGGGCTCCAACGTGACGAACGTCTTCCTCATCCTCGGCCTCTCCGCCATCGTGGGAAAGAAGATGGTCACAGGCTACGAGCTCGCCAACGTCGACCTCCCCCTCTTCATAGGTTCAGCGCTCCTCGTCTCGGTGATGGTCTGGGACGGGATCTACAGCATCCCCGAAGCCCTCCTCAGCCTCGCCCTCCTCCTCGTATACCTCATCTACGCCCTGAGAGCCGAGAGGGTGGCGGAGGAGGTGAGGGCGAAATTTTTGGAGGAGGAGGGGATCGCCCAGCCGAAGAAGAGGAAGCTCAGCCCCAAGGTCTACATGAAGCTGGTCATGAGCGCCTTCTTCCTCTACCTGGGAGCCAACTATACCGTCGTCTCGGTGGTGAAGCTCTCGGAGATGGTGGGGATAGGGACCGAGATCATAGCCGCCAGCGCCGTCGCCCTGGGGACGTCCCTTCCGGAGCTCGTCGTCTCCGTCAGGGCCGCCGCAATGAACAAGCCGGAGCTGGCCATAGGGAACGTCCTGGGGTCGAACATCTTCAACTCCCTGGGGATCATGGGGATCTCGGCGCTCTTCGGCACCCTCGTCATCCCGGCGGCGATTACCGGCTTCGTCATGCCGATGATGATCGTCGCCACCCTCCTGTATTTCGTAATCATCTGGGAGAAGGAGATAACCCTCTGGGAGGGGTGGATGCTGGTGATATTTTACTTCTTCTTCCTGGGAAAGCTCTTCGCCCTCTTCTGAGGCGGCGATGGATGGACGGGATAAAATATTTAATGCTTTGAAGAAAGAGATCCTCCCATGCTCAAGAGGTTCCTCCCCCTCCTCTTATTCACCGCTCTTGCGGCGTCCCTCTGGGCTCTCAATTACGTCTACCCAAACCCCCTCATCCACAGGGCCTTCATCACCGCCGTCGCCGTCGCCATAATCCATCTCCTCTTCAAACACCTATTCGAGGAGCTTCTCATCGGGAGGATAACCGTCTCCAAGACCAGGTACTCCTTTCGAAAGACGGTCTCGATACTTTACCTCGTGATCCTCGTCGCCGTCGTCATGAACATCTGGATCGAGAACACCCAGAGCCTCCTCGTCTCCTACGGCATCATCGCCGCGGGCCTAGCCGTAGCCCTCCAGGACCTATTCAAAAACTTCTTCGGGGGGATCGCCATCTTCGTCACCGGGATATACCGGGTCGGCGACAGGGTCGAGATCGGCTCGATGATGGGGGACGTCATCGACATCGACATCCTCTACACCACCCTCATGGAGATGGGGGAGTGGATGTCGGGAGACCAGGCCACCGGCAGGCTGACGATGATACCGAACGGGTACATCCTCTCCGGTTCGGTCAAGAACTACACCAAAGATCACTCCTTCCTCTGGGACGAGATCAGCATCCCCATAACATACGACAGCGACTGGAAAGAAGCGGTGACAAAGATCCTCGCCGTCGTCAGGAGGGAGACGGCCGGCGTCGGCCGAGACGCCGAGGAGAGCCTCTCAGCCCTGGAAGAGAAGTACTACCTCCCCAGGAAGGTGGTGGAGCCCGCCGTCTTCATCACCCTGACAGACAACTGGGTAAACTTCGACATAAGATACGTTACGATGGTGAGGGAGAGGAGGATTACGAATAGCAGATTGAGCCGGTTGATCCTCGAAGAGATCGAGAAGTCGGATGATATTAAGCTCGCCTCCACCACCATCGATATCGTCGGATTTCCCGAATTTCGGCTCGGGGCCAGCGAGACGGGCCCGGAGAATGGGGGTCGATAATGGCCCGGCACTTGAAGATCAGGACCAATAAGGTGGGCCTGCCCCCGGGGACCCTCGTCCACGTCGGCGAAGAGAGGACCGAACCCGTCCGGATCACCGTCATGGACTACGACCAAGACCACCTCCGCGAGTTCTGCCCTACATCCATAGACCAGTGCTCCGATTATAGGGACCGCCCCTCAGTCACCTGGATCAAAGTCATGGGGGTCCACAGGCCGGAGGTGGTAGAGATGATCGGCAACTGCTTCGGCATCCACCCTCTCGTCCAGGAGGACGTGGTCCACACCGAACAGAGGCCGAAGATGGAGGACTTCGACGATTACATCTTCATCATCCTGAAGATGCTGAAGAGCGTCGATGACGGTGCGGGGGATGAGGAGATCGGGTCGGAGCAGCTGAGCCTGATCGTAGGCAGGGGTTTTCTCATCTCCTTCCAGGAGACTGAGGCAGACGTCTTCGATCCCGTCAGGGATCGGATCAGAAAGTCGAAGGGGAAGATCAGGAGAAAGGGGGCGGACTACCTCGCCTACTCCCTGATAGACGCCGTCGTCGACCAATACTTCTTGATCCTAGAGGAGGTGGGTGAAGAGTTGGAGGTCCTGGAGGAGGAGCTCTTGGCCGGCCCCGCCCCCGACGCCTCCCAAAAGATCCACCGGATGAAGCGGGAGATGATATTCCTCCGAAAGTCGGTCTGGCCCCTCCGGGAGGTGATAAGCCGCCTCTCCCGGGGCGAGTCGGAGATCTTCACCGAGCCCATGGGGATCTACCTCCGGGACGTCTACGACCACACCGTCCAGGTGATCGAGGCGATCGAGACCTTCAGAGAGATCCTCTCGGGGATGCTGGAGATCCACCTATCCTCCATCAGCAATAGGATGAACGAGGTGATGAAGGTCCTGACGATCATCGCCACCATCTTCATACCCCTCACCCTCGTCGCCGGGATCTACGGGATGAACTTCGAGTACATGCCGGAGCTCCGCTGGCAATACGGATACCCAGCGGTCCTGGTCTTAATGGCGTCGGCAGGGGCTATAATGCTCATCTACTTCCGGAGGAGGAGATGGATATGAAGGTTACAGACGGGTGATAGCGTGATACTTCGATTGATAGAGATGGTCATCCCGGAGGAGGAGAGGGAGGGGCTTGAGAGGGTGCTGACGAGGGGCGGCCAGACGCTCCTCGGAATCTGGATCGAGCCGGTCCAGGGAGTCTGGGAGAGGCCCCTCAAAGGGGTCTGGAATAAGAGCTTCGATAAAAGGGAGATCCTCGTCCGGATCCTAGTTTCCGCAGAGGAGTCGGAATCGGTCATCAACATGCTGGACGCGCGGTTCAAGAAGGTGGCCGGGTACAGGATAGTCGTCCTCCCGGTTACGGCGTCTCTTCCGAGGCCCCACATAGACGAGGAGAAAGAAGAGCTGGAACCTTCCGCACCCAAAGGCAAGAACAAGAAAGGGAGCGAGCGGATCGGAAGGGAGGAGCTATACGCGGAGGTCGCCTCCGTCGGCGTCTCAAAGGTCTACATCTTCATGGTCGTCCTCTCTTCCATCGTCGCCGCCTTCGGCGTTCTGAAAGATAACGTCGCGGTCATCATCGGGGCGATGGTCATCGCCCCCCTCCTCCTCCCCAACGTATCCCTCTCTCTTGCGACGATCCTTGCAGACTTCGGCCTCGCCAGGAGGGCTCTCAAGGCGAATATCGTGGGGGTGGGGACCGCCATCGCCATCTCCTACGCTCTGGGGTCCTTCCTCCCCGTCGATCCGGGAGGCTCCGAGGTCGCCTCCAGGACGGTGGTGGGGCTCGGGGACGTCGCCCTCGCCCTCGCATCGGGGAGCGCTGGCGCTCTGGCCTTCACCACCGGGGTCTCCGCGACCCTCATAGGGGTCATGGTGGCGGTGGCCCTCCTCCCGCCTCTAGTCGCCTTCGGCCTCCTGATGGGCTCGGGCAACGAGAGCCTCGCCTGGGGGGCGATGCTCCTGTTCATTGCGAACTTCATAGCCATCAACCTCTCGGGGGTCGCGACCTTCCTCGCCCAGGGGATCCGGCCCCAGAGGTGGTCTGAGGCGAAGAGGGCGAAGAGGGCTTCCATAGCCGCGATGGCCCTATGGCTATTGATGCTCGCCCTCCTCGTCTACATAATCCTCGGATGGCGCCAGGGGATCGTGATATGACGGTTCGATACGTCTAGTGAAAGTGAAGGGCGAAGATCATAACCCTGATGAGAGAAGATCCGGGATCGAGGTCGTCCTGAGGAGAGTTGATCTTGGCTGATCCCATTGCCCCCTCCACCAGAGGCGTTGACCGAGGTCCTGAAGAGGTCGTGAAAGTCGTCAGGCAGGTGACCCTGGCGGGCCTCGCCATAAACCTGGCCTTATCGGCCGTGAAGTTTGCGGCGGGGATCCTCGGCAACAGCCAGGCGGTGGTGGCGGACGCCGTCCACAGCCTCTCAGACACCGCCACCGACGTCGCCGTCCTGGTGGGGGTGAAGTTCTGGTCTAAGCCCCCCGACGGCTGCCACCCCCATGGCCACCAGAGGATCGAGTTTCTGGTTACGATCTTCATCGGCCTCCTCCTCGCCGCCGTCGCCCTGGGGCTCGTCTACAACGCCCTGGTGACCCTCCACGAGCCCCACCGGAGCCCTCCGGGTCCCGTCGCCTTCTTCGCCGCAGTCCTCTCCATCTTCACAAAGGAGATCCTCTACCGCTGGACGATCTCGGTGGGGGTCGAGATCAGGTCCACCGCCCTCATCGCAAACGCCTGGCACCACCGATCCGACGGCCTCAGCTCCGTCCCCGCGGCGGCGGCCGTCGCTGGGGCGCTCCTGGTCCCCGGCCTCACCTTCCTCGACCACCTGGGGGCTATGGTCGTCTCCATCTTCATATTTCAGGCGGCGTGGAAGATCGTCCGCCCCTCGGTGGAGCAGCTCGTCGACCGCGGAGCTCCGGAGGAGATCTGTCGCGGGATCGAGCAGCTCGCAGCTACCACCCCCGGCGTCCGGGCGGTCCACGCCATCAGAACCCGTCACATCGGTTCCGGGATCGAGGTCGACCTCCACGTGCTCGTCGACCCCCACCTCTCCGTCGAGGAGGGGCACAGGATCTCCGAGGAGGTGAAGCGCAGGCTCGTAGAGTACGTCTCTGACGTGGTGGACGTCGTCGTCCATCTGGAGCCTTACAACTCAGAGGAAAGGAGGCGGAGAGAGAGATGAGATCTTCTCAGACCTCATCCCCTCAGAGGAGATCTCAGAGGAGCTATGAGGTTTCCCAGACCAAAATAAGGACGAATAATGATTTTAAGATCATATAGAACAATTAAATTTACTTTTACCATAAAATGAACGTTTTCAACCGGATGAATCAATATCTGAACCTTCAACGTTCGGCTCCGTTCGGCTCTAATTTTATCTATCGTTCAGGCCAGGAGTGATCCGTCGGGGAGATGGCTGCCTTCGATGGAGCAGATCTTCCTCGACGTTGAGGTGCAGAATATGAGACAAGGAAAGTATTTGATGACTTTGGCGGTGGTCTGCCTTCTGGCGACGCCCGCCATGTCAGCCCCAAATTGGGGTGGTAAGGGTGACAGGTCCGGAATGATGAACTGCGGCCCCATGGACCGAGGTATGGATCGAGGTTATATGGTCGCAGGCTTCTGGGGGGGCTTTCCCCTCGGGGAGGATCTGACCGCTGAAGAGATGGAGAATATGACCCTTGCAGAGCTCCGGGATATGAGAGAGGAGAAGAGGGCCGAGATGGAGAATATGACCCTCGCGGAGCTCCAGGAGCTGAAAGAGCAGAAGTGGACCGAGATGGAGAATAAGACGATGAGAGAGTTCCGGGAGACGAGGCGGGAGAGGCTCGACCGTGACCGTCCCTTCCTCGGCCTCAACGTCTGCCTCCTCTTGACCGACCTGACGGCAGAAGATCTCGAGGGGATGACCGAGGAGGAGATCGAGGCGCTCAGAGAGGAGAAGATCGCCGAGCTCGATAACATGACCCTCGCCGAGATCGAGGCTCTGAAGGAGGAGAAGAGGGCCGAGATGGAGAATATGACCCTCGCGGAGCTGAGAGAAGATAGAGAGGTCTGCGCGCTGATGGGAGCTGGCTTTGGACGAGTTCTTTGCGGATCGGGAGAGATCGGGGACCGAAGCATGATGGAGAGAGCAAAGGTGATGCAGGGTAGGGGAGATTCGAAGGATCGGATGAAATTCGGCTCTGAAGAAAGGAGCTTCAAGAAGTGAGCTGGATGGGATGAGGGACTTTGCAGGGCCCACGACCCGGCTCCAGGGGACCGCTACATACCGCCCCCGGGGCCTCCATCGGATCGTGGGCCGAAAGGCCCGCGCCTCTGAGAACTATGGTGACCCGAGATGACCAAAGAGATGAGCGTCGCTGATAATCCGGTCGGCCCTTCCCCTACTCCTTTGAAGACCGTCTCCTCGAGGAGAGGCTTCGCCACGGGACCTGCAGGATCGTCGCATAAAGCCGACCGTCCCGTCAGGATAGAGATCGAAGGGCTGCGGCTTCTCAGCCCTGCCCAGATCAAAGACCTCCTCTTGAAGAGAAAGAGCCTCGAAGAGGTCAAGATGCTCATCGAAGAGGAGGCGAACCCCACATTCATATACCGGGGGAAGATGAGCCTCGACGGCGAGACCTTCAGGCTGGTGGACGTCGAGTTTCGATCCCTGGGTCCTGAGACGGTCCTCAGGGCGAGGATCGCCGAGGTTCGAGGAAGCGGCGGAGGGATCTGGTCCCAGGATGTTGGTGGAGAGGCCGTCGGGCGGATAGAGACGAAAGGGGGCTTCTCAGAGGAGGTATCTGAGGGCGTCTCAGATGCACCGGGGACGATGGTAATATATCGGGGGGCTCTCGCCGGCAGGTACGCCCTCTGCCTGGACCCCAGCATCGATGGAGGATCTCTGTGAAGCTGATAAAGACGTATCTCGTCGTGGGATTGGTCCTCTCCTTCGTGACGACCGCCCTCTCCTTCCCCTTCGAAGGACCTCCCCCCCAGGGGAGGCCCTTCTCAGAGGTTCAAAGACCCGGATACTTCGATCAGGGGGACCGGCTCCCTGCGGGCGGACCCTTCCGAGCCGAAGGGCTCGCCTTGAAGAGGGGCGACGCCTGCTTCCTCCATATATGGCTGATCGATACTGAGAGGATCCCTCCAGCCCTCGCCAGAGGTCTATTGAAGGAGAACAGGAGCATCGACGAGATCAGGGAGGAGATATCCAAGTCCGGGGGAACGACTACCCGGGGAGGGATGATCCTGGGAGAGAACCGATACGCTCTCGTCGAGATCAACCAGACCTTGAAAGACAACTGCTCCGTCCTCGACGCCGATCTCTCAGAGTTCTTCGATATATTGAAGAGCCCAGAAGGCCGGACCATCGGTCACATCAACATCAGGATCTGCCGGGATGGCGAAGTCATGACTGGGGAAGGAGACCTGACCGTGAACGAATTCGGCGAGATGGCGAGCTACAGGCTGACCTTCGTCCCCCCCACCGAGACGGACGGGAACGGACGGCCAGCCACCGTTGCCGGAGGCGGACGGCATCCATGGTGATGAGCCCCAGGCGACTACGAAAGTGTATGAAGACGGAGATGATGGAGATCATCTCCGGCCCCGGACCAAAAAGCCCTCTGGCCGAGGCGCACGTCTCAGTCTACCTCCTCTCCCTCGCCAGAGGGCCGGGAACAATGGGGCCGGTTCCCGCCCGGCCGTGGGTTACCGATGTCGAGATCATCCCTGAAAACCGCCCCGATAGCTCCCCGGCGAGTCGACCTCCAATTTTCTGCTCATACCCTCAAACCTCGCCGGGGGGGGGCGGGAAGGCGGGAACGGATCTATAGGTGTTCGGTTTTTCGGCCGTCAAGTATAGGTGATCAGTTTTCAGCCGTCGAGTCCCAGATTCAAAGGTCGTCGGCTTTGAACCGGCCGCACATACAGGTTCGTTCAGGAGGAGTGGAAAACCCTTTTATAGAAGATCAAATAGTCAGATCCTGAGAAGGAGGCAGTTTATGGCATCATTAGGTGGACAGCCGATATTGATTCTCAAACAGGGATCTCGCAGAGAGCGGGGAAAAGAGGCGATGGCGAACAACATCATGGCGGCGAGGGCCGTCGCCAAGGCGGTACGATCCACCCTGGGGCCCAGGGGGATGGACAAGCTCCTCGTCGACACCATCGGTGACGTGACGATAACCAACGACGGGGTCACCATCCTCCGGGAGATGGAGGTGGAACACCCCGCCGCCAAGATGCTGGTGGAAGCGGCAAAGGCCCAGAACGACATCGTCGGCGACGGGACGACGACCGTGGCGATACTGACGGGAGAGCTCCTCAAGAGGGCGGAGGAGCTGATGGATCAGGGGGTCCACCCCACGATGATCGTCCAGGGGTACAACGAGGCCGCCGATAAGGCGATCGAGGTTTTGGAGGGGATGGCAAAAGAGGTCACCGGGAAGGATAGGGATCTATTGGAGAAGATAGCCCTCACAGCCATGACCGGAAAGCTCGCCGGGACCCCCGACATCAAGATCTCAAAGCACGCCGTGGACATGGTGTTGGCGGTGACCGAGGAGACCGACGACGGCAAGAAGGTCGTATCCCTCAAGAACGTCATCGTCGAGAAGAAGGCCGGAGAGAGCATGGACGACTCCGAGCTATTCCAGGGGATCATCATCGACAAAGAGCGGGTCCACTCCAACATGCCAAAGAAGGTCGAGAACGCCAAGATCGCCCTCCTGGGAACCCCCATCGAGGCTAGGGACACCGAGACGAAGGCCGAGATCTCCATCACCTCCTCCGACCAGTTCAAGATCTTCGCAGAGCAGGAGAAGGAGGCGATAAAGAAGGTGGTGGGCAAGGTGATCGCCACCGGCGCCAACGTCGTCTTCTGCCAGAAGGGGATCGACGACCTCGCCCAGAGCCTCCTCGCGAAGGAGGGGATCGTTGCCTTCCGCAGGATCCGGAAGACGGACCTGAAGAAGCTGGCCAGAGCCTCCGGCGGAAATATCGTGACCAACCTCGACGAGATGACGCCTAAAGACCTGGGAAGAGCAGACCTGGTAGAGGAGAAGAAGGTGGGAGGAGCTCATATGACCTTCGTTACGGGCCTCGCCCAGGAGGGGACGGTCTCTCTCCTCCTCCGAGGAGGAACCCAGCAGGTCGTCGACAGCCTGGAGAGGGCCCTCGACGACGCCCTCCACGCCGTCGCCGCCGCCGTCGAGGACGGGACCCTCGTCGCGGGCGGTGGTGCCCCGGAGGTGGAGCTCTACCTGAAGCTGAGGGAGCACTCCGCGAACTTCAAGGGGAGAGAGCAGCTCGCCGTAGCGAAGTTCGCCGAGGCGATGGCGGAGATACCAAAAGCCCTCGCCGAGAACGCCGGCTTTGACGCCATAACCAAGCTGACGGAGATGAAGAGCAGCCACGAGGCGGGGATGATTACCGGCGGCCTCAACGCCCTCGACGGCAAGGTCGTGGACATGTGGGCGATGGGGGTCGTGGAGCCGCTCCGGGTGAAGACCCAGGCGATCAAATCCGCCACCGAAGCCGCCAACCTGATCCTCAGGATCGACGACGTCATCGCATCCAAGAGGACGGAACAGCCCCCAGCCGGCGCCGGTGCGGGGATGGGAGGAATGCCCGGCGGAATGTGCGGGATGCCCGCGGGGATGGGTGGCATGGGGATGCCACCGGGGATGATGTAAACACCGACGATGGACCCCCCTCATCTCGAGGGGGGTGTAGACCAGCAACGAAAAGAAGATCGAAGTCTCTGGCACCGGGAGGCGGATCCGGTTCGATCCGATCCGCCTCCGAGAGAGATCGATCTGAAAAGAAGGGGCGGGACCTTATCCGAAGAAACGGCGCCTCCTCCCAACCCGCCTCGGATTTTTTTTCAGCAGCTCAGGCGATAGTACCCGGCAAAAGGCCTTCTCTGGCCCTTATCTCACATAATGGCCAGCTTCACTTGAATTCCAGAACGCCTTCGGAGGCGGAGTAGATCTTCCTCACCTTCATGATTCCGTATCCCAGGAGCATGGCAAGGCCGGAGCAGAGGACTACGATGCCCATGAGGAGAAGCTCGAAGGTGTGGGCGGTTTCAAGCCCTGCAAACCCGGCCAGGTTCGGCGAGAATATCAGGGAGGCTCCCGCGAGAGAGAGGAACAGGCCGCTGGATAGACGCCTCTCAAGCCTGACTTCCAGGGACTCCTCCTTCGCCCGCTCCGTTCCCCCCTTCTCCAATAGGTACATCTTCTTCTTGTGGTCCAGATAGTAAACGAACGCCAGGAAGGGTATCCCCTCCAGGATGAGCAGGATTACGGGCCAATCTGTCACGATCTTCCACCCCGAACGGCTTATCCCATTTCCCATAAATAATCCTTTCGCAAGAGAGTTCGAATATGTAATAACAACATATCCAATGGGAGGAAAAGATCAGGATCGACATCGGAACCGACAACCAAAATAATTAATATCCCCGCCGGATTTAACCTCCACAGGAGGGTTCGAATTGGTTAATAAATCCCAACAAACAGCTTCGATCCTGGCGGTCGTCCTCTCTATTGCGATCTTCTCCGGATGTATCCAGTCCACCCAGGAGATCGTCATCGATGAGGGGGGGATGGCCCAGGTCAACTTCAGCGCCATCGCCGACAAGTCTCAGGCCGGATCCGAACTGGATCAATTGTCATGGCAGGTCCAGCAGCTGATACCGGAGCTGAACACCAACTATGATAGCAGCAGCCGTACCTTTGAGGAGGATTATACTGAATACATCGTCTACGAGTGGACCGCCAAGGATAAAGTCCCGGTGACGGATATAAGGGGCGCAACCTGGAAGGCGGAGGATGGATCCTACGAGTTCGGGCTCCATCTCGACCCGATATTCAGCCCCGAAGAGATCGTCGGAGCCGACAGGAACGAGGTGGTCATGACGATCACTTTGACGATGCCAGATGAGATCATAATAGCCAACACCCCCTTCGTGAAGGGAGATACGGTGAGATGGCAGATCACCAAAGAGCTCCTATCTCAGAATAACACGGTACTGATGGCGAAGACGTGATAAGATCCCAGGGATCGAGATCCGCGAGGGCCCAAATCCTCGCGGATAAATCTTAATTTTACCTGAAATATATCTGAAAAGATAAGCACAAAGGTGAATTATATTGTGCCCACCTGTTAACCGGCTTTAACCGAGCCCTTTAACATTTTGGATGCGAAAGGACATTACTCCTTTCGAATTTTCGCCGGGCCACATTACGGATCGCCTCGGCACCGTTGGGCTTGGCCGTGTCGCCACCTTCTGACGTCCACGAAGGCCGCATTTTACAGGTGGGCAAACTACTACTACGCATCTATACTATTTAAACATTATGGTATATGTCCTATTTATGCCTATGAGATTTTAGAAGTCAAAAAATATATATCTCTGTAGCTCCTTTTATTTCGGGAAGGAGCATGCGATGAACGATAACGTCAACGGAGACGATGGTGCCGAAGATCGTGGTGCGGCCACCAAGAGAGGTTCCAAGGTCGAGACAAAGGGGGGCGGACCGCCTCAGTTCCTGCCGAATATCCTCAAAAGGCCGATCATGATCCGGATGATGGACGGCCGTCCCATAAAAGGGGTGCTTGAGGCCTACAACGACTACGAGCTTCTCCTCATCGTCGGCCAGGGCAAAAAACTGATCGTCTTCAAGGGTGGCATATCCTCCATAGAATACGAGGACGATCCCGAGAAGGGGAAGCTGGAGGTTAAACGGTGGTGATCTCTACTCTATGCACCCTCCCACCATATCCTCAAAAATCTCGGCGGTGATCAAAATGATGGAGAGCACTTTTAAGGTGCCGGACGACGACGATCTAGAGTTCGTTTTTATACTCCAAAGTCTAGGGATGCAGCGGAACGTTGCCGTTCTCATCACGTACCTGGGAAGCGCCGGCGAGACGACATCAAGAGAGATCGAACAGGCTACGGGCCTGAGACAGCCTGAGGTGAGCATAGCGATGCAAGGTCTCCGCGGCGCAAACTGGATAGATGAGCGAGAGGTCAAGACCGGAGGGAAGGGCAGGCCCTCAGCGGTCTATACCCTCAACACTCCCCTAAGCGATATCATAAAGCGGATCGAGGACGAAAAGCTGCGGGAACTTGCCGACGCTATGGAGAACTACGGAAGCTCAAAGAGATGTTATAGTCATCTTGCTCTTTTCATGAGAGGGGCAGGAGTAGCCGGTATGCATGAAAAATCGATTCGCAGGTGCCTCCTTCGGCCGAAGAGAGCAGTCACCGCCGGAGAGCGAGGGGGACGATTCCAGCAGAGGAGCGGACCGCACCGAGACCCGCGGTCCAGATGCCGGAGCCAATACATTTAACTATCTTCGGGCTGGAGTTTGAGGCGTGCGATCGATCCAGAAGACCGGTACTAAGGAGCATGGCGGCAAGCTGGAGAGGAGCAGGAGCTCGGGAGCCAGATACGTCCTGCTGAGGCCAGCCGGGTATCCATTGAAGAGCGTCTTTCAGGATTACCCAGAGGTCGCCGATCCCCGTCTCTTCGAACGTTACGCCCGAGAGCAGTGGTACGGCGAACTGGTGAGGCCGGGGTGTTACCTCTTTGATAGAAGGCTCTACCCAGATTTCGCCTTCAAAGTGTTGAGGGCCCATCCTCACGTCTCGGTGGTGGGGTCCGATACCAGGATCGTGGTGGAGAGGAGGAAGTCCCAGGAAGCCAAGATCAAGAGCGATGTCGCCTTCGATGAGGTAGTCGGCCAGATGGAAGCGAGGAGGAAGATGAGGATCGTAGAGAAGTTCCTCAACGAGCCGGAGCGTTTCGGCAAATGGGCTCCCAGGAACATACTCTTCTACGGCCCCTCAGGCACCGGAAAGACGATGATGGCAAAAGCCCTATCCGGGGAGACGAGGGTTCCCATGATCCCGATAAAGGCGACGACCCTCATAGGCGAGTTCGTCGGTGAGGGGTCGAGGCAGATCCACAGCCTTTACAAGAGGGCGGAGGAGATGGCCCCCTGCATAATATTCATCGACGAGCTGGACGCCATAGCCCTGGATAGGAGGTACCAGGACCTCAGGGGCGACGTCTCGGAGGTGGTCAACGCCCTCCTGACGGAGATGGACGGAATCCACTCGAGAAAGGGGGTCTGCACCATCGCCGCCACCAACAAGATAGAATTCCTCGACGAATCGATCAGGAGCAGGTTCGAAGAGGAGATCAGGTTCGACCTCCCCAACGCCGAGGAGAGGCTCGCGATCCTGGAGACGAACGTCCAGACCCTCCCTGTGGAGTTGGGCGCTCTGAACCTCGCGGCCCTCGCCAGGCTCACCGAGGGGTTCTCAGGCCGCGACCTGGTGGAGAAGGTCCTGAAGGCCGCCGTCCACGGCGCCATAATCGACGAGGTTTCCATCGAGCAGCGCCATCTTGAAGAGGCGGTGGCGAAAGCGAAGAAGGAGACGAGAGATCCCCCCGCTGAGATGTTCTCCTGAGGGGAGTCCCCACCCCTCAGCCCTCTCTCGCGCCCATCCACGCCCCCGTTCATCCCTCAATCCCTTCTTCCTTACGGCCAAATCCATATCTCAGCAGGACGGTCCGGCGATGAGGAAAGGGCTTTTGTACAGATTAGTCCAATACCCTTCAGAATGGCGATGATATGTGGCGGGAGATTCTGGCTAAGTTCAAGCGTTACCCCGCCCAGGAGAAGGTCGTAAGGCTGATCCTGGAGCGAGGCTTTCAGGTGAGCGAGCGGGGAAGGGTGATCTCGGGAAGGATCGAGATACCCCACGCCCAGATCGCAAAAGAGCTGGAGGTGGACAGGAGGGTCGTGGACACCACCGCCGCGGCGATCGTCGAGGACGAGGTCCTCTGGAAGATCTTCAAGAACGTCCGATCGATGACGTTCCTCGCCGACGTGGCCCCTGTTGTGGGGTTGGGGGTGATCGAGATCACCCCCGTAGACGCTGCTCAGACCGGCCTCTTGGGCGAGGTGGCCAGCGCCGTCGCCGAGTACGGCCTATCCATAAGACAGGCGGTCTCCGACGATCCCTTCTTCGTGGAGCAGCCCAAGCTCACCATCATCACCGAGGCGAAGATACCCGGAGAGCTGGTAAGGCTCCTCATGGACATCAACGGCGTGAGGAGGGTGACGGTATACTAGAGCACCTCCAAGACTTCAATATCCTCGAACCCATCCCACCCTCGCCCTCTCCCTATCCCCGGAAAGGGAGAAGCCGAGATCCTTCAATAGCCCCGGAGTCCTGCCCCGGCCGTGGATCAGCGCCTCCACCAGGTCCGGGGGCTCGTCGACGTCCGACCCGCACCGGAACGACTCGAAGACCCCTGCCGAAAGGCCCAGGTATTCAGCCTTCTGGAGGTGCTTTAGAAAGCTGAGGCCGTAGTAGCTGACCCGAAACTTGGGATCCCTGATCAGAATCAGGTTTGTCCCTCCGCCCCTCCCCGGGACGATCACCACGTCTCCGGGGGTCCGGACGAGATCGGCGATATCCGAGGGCCTCATCAGGGGGAGGTCCGCCATGGCGATCAAGAGGTCCGAAGGCCAGCCCCTCTTCACCTCGGTCTCGATCATGGAGTTCAAGGCCGGGTCCAGCTCTTGGGGACACTCCATGAGATCAAGGCCCGGTTTCGACCGCAGACGGTCGAAGGGGTCGCCATCGCGGATCGGATCTTTCATCAAAATCACAACTTCGCCGAACCCCGAGACGGCATCGATCACGTCCTCCAGCATCGCCAGGGCGAGCTTCTCCCTCTCCTCGGATGATAAAATCGATGACAGCCTGCTCTTGGCGCAGTCGAGCTTGAAGGGTATGACTACTTTTATCGGCCGCATGACATCTCTTTAAGATCTCGGCTCACTCTCTTGGAGGCGGGCCCTGATGACGTCCAGCTCCCTCGGCCTAAATATCCCGCCGCCGGATTTCGGATACGAAAGTCCCCGGACGACGACGACGGGAGTCCCGCCTCCCGCCTCACCCATGAGGAAGTTCGCCATCCCAGCGATCTCGTCCGCGATCGCCTCAAGGGTGATCTCAAGCTCCCTCCCCCTCAGGTCCCTCTCCCCCCGCCAGTCCCGGAGGGCTGCTATCCCCGACCAGCCCACGGCGACGCCGGCGACGCCGCATCGGAAGGGCCTCCCGCAGGTGTCGGTGACGATGACGGCGCAGTCTTTTTGTAGACCCCTCCTGATCCGATCGGCGCTGGCCTTGGGGTCTTCGGGGAGGAGGAGGATCCTCCCACCCCCGACGTTGGACCGATCTATACCGGCGTTGACCCCAACGTGGCCGAAACGGGTAGCCACCAGCAGGAAGGGGCTCTCCAAGATAACCTCCTGGGACTCCTCCAGGACCGCCTCGACGAACCGGGGGTCTTTGTCGAGCCGCTCTGCGATCTCCATCGACCTCGAAGATGGAGGATAATCCTCGAGCCGCCTCGTCCTCCCTTCAGACTTGGAGACGACTGTGGAGGCGATGCAGACGACGTCCCCATCCCGAAGGGGGAACCTTTCCAGGATCATCCCCGCCAGGTCGTCCCCCTCTTTGAAGGCGGGAAGATCCCTCACCAGATGGAAGCAGACCGGCTCTGTCAAGATCGGCTCCGGGGCGGCTGAATTCTTACCTGAACCGCTCCTCGTAAGGCTTTCTGCTCAGATTGTAGAGCCTCGCATGGACGAGAAGGTCGAGGAGGTAGGAGTAGTTCTCGGCGACGATGGCGAGCCTTTCATCGCTCCTCTCCTCCCAGGGGAGAGAGTTGTAGCTATCGGCGAAGGGCCTCCAGTAGTCCGCCGGTAAGAACTCCATCAGGTAGAGGTGCCGGTCCGTGAAAGAAAGGGTTACCTTCGGCTCCATGCACCATCTCTTCCCATCAAGATGACCCCTTCTTCTCGACGATCTCCGAGAAGGCGAGGGTTCCGCTGATCTTCTTGATCTTCGCCCGGACTATGTCCCCCTTGGCGGTCCCCGGAACGAAGATCATGAACTTGTCGACCCGAGCGATCCCGTCGCCCTTCCTCCCCACCGAGTCGATCCGAAGCTCGTAGGTCTCCCCCTCTTCGATGACATCCCTGGGGACTACCGTCTTCGTCTTCCTCTTCCTGACGGGACGATGGGCGCCGCAGGCCTCGCACTTGAGCATAAGGACCCGGTCGCTCCTGATGAGCTGGGTGTCAGGCCTGTGACACTCCGAACAGATGACGTACTCCTGGACGTAAGAGTCTATATGACGCTCCAGATTCTGCTCCGTGAACCTCCCCTGAAATACGGCGTGCTGACCCTCGATCTTTCCTGCGGTCCCCATCTCCTGGAGGATGAACTTCATCAGGTGGTCTGGGTCCCGGTTGAGGGCGTCGGCGATGCCTGTGAAGTTCTCCAGGACCGTCGTCTTGCCCTCGTAGAATATCTTGGGAGGGGGTATCACAAACCGATCCTCAGTGCCCCTGGAAGCGGGCAGCCTGCTGATAGCCCGCTCGAGCCCTTTCATGTAGTCTTCCATCAAAACACCGATCGACCTCGATTATTTGATGAGCTCAGCGCCCTTGTCGACGACCATGTAGACAGGGGTCGGGAGCTTGTGTCCTGCTCTCCGCAGCGCCATCTTGGCGTGAGAGAGGTTCTGGGGCGTCGTGCTGACGGAGAAGACCTTCTGATCCGCATCCACCCTGGCGGCGGTGCCGACGGCCTTTCCGAAGGCGTGGCGCATCCCGCTGGATACCCGGTCCGCCCCCGCGCCTGTGGCCTGTTTGTTCTCCCTCAGGACCTGGTGGGGGTAGACCCTCAGCTTCAGGTGGAAGTTTAGCCTTCCGACGTAAGTCATGAGATAACGGTTGGCGGTGATCCTCCCCGCCTCGAGAGCTGTATGCCTGATCTGGCAGGGCTCCTTGACGGCGAGGGTCAGAGTCACCGGAAATTCGGTGTTGAGGTTGCCCATGTCGTAGTGGACTACCTTGCTTCCCGGAACGCCTCCCATGTACTTCCTTCTGGTGTAGGGGCGCTCCAGTCTTCTGTACATGCTTGCTGGTTTACGTGCCAAAACTGAATTCCTCCAAAGTAATCTTGAGCCAGCCTAATATATCTATCAGGTTTATAAGCGTTGGGGGGAGGCAAAAGGGACGGGGACCAGAGCCCTCCTGCGAATCCCCACGGGTTCGACTTTTACACCGTCATCGGCGTCGAGGAAGATATCTCTCCTGCCAGGGAGACCTTCATCAACGCCTTCGCCTCCTCGACGGCGGAGGTGTTGGCGAGGGCCCACATCAGCTTCACCAGGGCGACCTCCGGGAGGGTGTCCCCGCCCTCGATCCCTCCAGCGGCGAGGATGTCCCTCCCCGTATCGTAGACCCGATCGCATACCCTACCCCGGAGACACTGGGAGGCGATGACCACGGGGACCCCGGAGTCTGTCGCGGACTTTATCGTCTTTATCCAGTCGGAGGCGACGTGGCCCAGGCCCGTCCCCTCCAGGACGATCCCCCGGTACCCAGAGTTTATGTAATGCTCGAAGAGGTCGGGTTTAGCTCCTGGGAAGTACTTGACGAGGGCGCATCTCGGCTCAAGACCGGCGTTCACCTCCAGGGGGACATCCCCCCTCCTCCGGTGGGATCCCAAAACCTCGATCTCTCTATCCGGATAGCTGACCTTCGCGATGGGGTGGCAGTTTATGCTCCGAAAGGCGTCCCTTCTAGAGGTGTGCATCTTTCGGACCCTGGTTCCCCGGTGGACCAAAGCGAAGTCGTCGCTGGTGGTCCCGTGCATCACCACCGTCACCTCCGCGATATCGCTCGTCGCGACGGCAGCCGCAGAGATGGCGTTCATGGCGGCGTCGCTGCTGGGCCTGTCGGAGCTTCGCTGGGAGCCGACGAGGACGACTGGAACCGGGGTTTTGATCATGAAGGAGAGGGCTGCGGCGGTGTAGGTCATGGTGTCGGTCCCATGGGTGACGATGACGCCCTGGGCTCCCTTCTCTATCTCCGATCCGACGGCCCTCGCCAGGACCTGCCAGTACTCGGCCTTCATATTCTCGCTCAGGATGTTGTAGATCACCCGCCCGTCGTAGTTGGCGATATCCAAGAGCTCCGGGATCGATGATATGATCTCCTCCGCTGAGAACTGGCTCGTAACAGCTCCGGTCCTGTAGTCGACTTTGCTGGCGATCGTCCCCCCAGTGGAGAGGATCGAGACCTTCGGGAGACCCTCGCGGCGCAGGATGGGGGGTGGAGGCGGGATCATCGGAGCCTTACCCTTCCTCACCAGCTCCACGTGGGACCGTTCCGGATCGAATCCGGCGTTGTAGCCGCTATCCATCTTTATGACGACGGTGCCGGAGACGGAGGGCATCAAAACCCCTTCGCGCCGGACGCCGTCTTTTGTGACCGCTATTCTGTCCCCCAGTTCCAGCATCGCCGCATCAGCTCCTATCTTCTTCCGGTGAGGATCTTATGCCCCGGGGTGAAAAACGTTCCCCTCAGGGACCGACGGCCAGACGGCAGAGGCCCCCGAGAAGAAAAGAACGAAAGCCGATTAATACGAGCCGGATGGAAGGTGGTGAGAGGTGGAGGAGAGATGATCTATTTCGTCACAGGAAACAGGGGAAAGTTCGAAGAGGCCCGGGAAATCCTGGGAGAGGTGGAGCAGAGGAACATCGGGTACGTCGAGATCCAGGCCGATGCCCTCGAGGAGGTGGCGGCCTTCGGGATCAGGGAGGTAGCCGAGAAGCTCGCGGGTCCCGTGATGATCGAGGACGCGGGGCTCTTCATCCGGGGGTTGAAGGGCTTTCCCGGGGTCTATTCCGCCTACGTCTTCGATACCATAGGTAACGACGGGATCCTCCGGCTGATGGAGGGGATCGAAGATAGGAGTGCTGCCTTCAGATCTGTGGTGGCGTACGCCGAGGCGGGGACCGAGCCGGTCCTCTTCGCAGGAGAGCTGGAGGGGGAGATCGCCACCGAGCCCCGGGGGTCGGGGGGGTTCGGGTACGACCCGATATTCGAGGTGGGCAATAAGACGATCGCCGAGATGGACCTGCCCGAGAAGAACAGCATCTCCCACCGGGGCAGATCGATTCGGGCCCTGGAGAGCTGGCTATCCTCCCGGTGACCCCTCCCGGAAGATCGCCCTTCAGCACTTCCGCCCCTTCCTGAGGGCGCAACGGGGGAGCATGCTGCTGTCGATCCTCTTTATCCTGGGAGCCTGGACAGCGGAGATGTAGAGGGCCCTCCCCTCCACATCGACCTTATGGTCCATAGGCTTTGGAGGGCTGAGCCTCACGGGGAGGAGGATCGGCCCCTCACAGGTGGTGCATAACCGAAGCTCTGAGAAGCTCTTTATTATGTACTCCCTCATCTCCGGAGATATCTCCGGGGGAGCCGTCGGCCCTTTCTTTGGAGACTTTAAAGGCATCGTCATGGAGATCTCTTCGCCCCTAGAAATAGTATATCTTTTATACCGACCGGTGATGAGGCTATACCCGTGGCCAGGAGGAAGAAAGGATACTACAGGGCGAGGGACCTGGCGAGGCAGAGGATCGAGAGGCTCTTTCTCCTCGCCGAGGAGGAGCACCTCCTCCACCCTGAGAGGAGCGACCGGTACGCTGCTCTCGCCAGGAGGATGGGGATGAGGATGAGGGTCCGGATCCCCCGCCGGCTGAAGAGGCGGATCTGCAAGGGATGTCGGTGCTACCTCACACCCCAGAGGACCCGGGTGAGGCTGAGGGACGGGGTTCTGACGATAACCTGCACTGAGTGCGGAGAACAGATGAGATACCCCTACCGAAGGCCCCGGTGACTGGCGAAAGGCGGCGCACCCCCCAGGGACCCCCATCTGCACCATCGCGACCTCAGGGACGACGAAACGCTTTTAATATGTCGGGGGGAAACATACGATAAGCGGACGCGATAGAGGTGGGATATGACGCCCTCGAATTTATGGGATCTGCCTTGGATCTTGACGTCTTCGGTGGGGATAATGGGCGAGCCGGGCTATTGGCCTTCCGAATACATAATGGCATCCAGAGCTCTCCTCTTGCTTTTGACCTCTTTTTTCGGGTTCAAGGCCATCTTTCTGCCTTTCAGGTTCGTAGCCGACGAGTAGCTCCTGGGAGGAGACGGGGCTGCGATGGGAAACTTTCATCGCCTTTCGGCGGGGACGAGACACCTCAGCCCATCGCCGATGAGGTCCCCTCTCCCCGCACCCCTGAGCCCTTCCCGGACGAGGGGCCAGTTCCTCGCATCCCGGTACTGGAGGAGCGCCCTCTGGATCTCCTTCTCCCTCCCCCGAGGGACGTGGACGGCCTTCCCGGTTAAGGGATCAATGCCTGTATAGTACATGCAGGTGGAGACGGTCATCGGCGTCGGGGTGAAGTCCTGGACCTGCTCGGAGTAGAGCCTGTGGTCCCGGATGTACTCGGCCAGCTCCACCATGTCCTCAATTTCACAGCCGGGATGGCCGGAGATGAAGTAGGGGACGAGGTACTGCTCCTTGCCCGCATCCCGGCTCGCGGCGACAAATCTCTTGCGAAACTCCTCCAGGGCGGCCCTGGGGGGCTTCTTCATCGCCAGGAGGACCCGGTCGGAGACGTGCTCTGGCGCCACCTTCAGGTGGCCTGAGACGTGGTGGCGGACTAGGGTCTGGAGGTACTCCGTCCCCGCAGGGGTCTCGTCCCCCAGTATGAGGTCGTGCCTGATCCCAGAGCTGACGAAGACCCGCTTCACACCGGGGATCTCCCGGAGGCGGAGGAGGAGCTCCAGCTGACTTTCGTGGCCGGCGGCGAGGGTCGGGCAGTCGGGAGAGCAGAGCCTGTCGGCACAGGCCCCTGAGGTCTTCCAGCGGCTGCACGCCATCCCGTACATGTTGGCGGTGGGGCCGCCCACATCCTGGATCACCCCCTTGAATCCGGGGAGCTTTGTGAGCCCCTCCGCCTCCCTCACCAGGGAGTCGATGGACCTGGACTGGACTATCCTCCCCTGGTGGTGGGTGAGGGCGCAGAAGGAGCAGGATCCGAAGCAACCCCGGTGGGTGGTGAGGGAGAACCTCACCGGCTCGAGAGCCGGTACCTCTTCCCGATAGGAGGGGTGGGCCTCTCTGGTGTATGGGAGCTCGTATACCCGGTCGAGCTCATCGGTCGTCATGGGGAGAGCCGGCGGGTTCTGGATGACGACGGTCTTGGGGTGGGGCTGGGCTACGGTCCTTCCCAAAAAGGGGTCTTGCTCCCCGTAGTGGAGGCGGAAGGCCTCGGCGTACCTCCTCTTATCCCTCGCCACCTCATCGAAGGATGGGATCTCGAGCCGCCCCTGGTGGTCGGACCCCCTCCACTCCCGCACCCCCATCTTTACGACGGTCCCGGGAACGTCCCTGATCTCGGAGACGGCGTCGCCAGAGGCGAGCCGCCGGGCCACCTCCAGGATCGGCCTCTCCCCCATCCCGAAGACGATCATATCCGCCGGGGCGTCCGCCAGGATCGAGCGGCGGACGGAGTCGGACCAGAAGTCGTAATGGGCGAACCTCCGGAGGGAGGCTTCGATCCCGCCGAGGATGAGGGGCACGTCGGGAAAGAGGGCGTGGACCCTGTCGGCGTAGACGATCCCCGCCCGGTCGGGGCGCAGGAGCCTGCCCCCCGGGGAGTAGACGTCCCTTCTGCGCCTCTTTCTCTTCGGCGAATAGTTGTTCACCATCGAGTCGACGTTGCCGGAGGCGATGCCGAAGAAGAGCCGGGGGGCCCCCAGGGCAGAGAGATCTTCGTCCCGCCTCCACTCTGGCTGGGGGATGATCCCGACGGCGTATCCAGCGTCCTCCAGGACCCTGCCGATGACCCCCACCCCAAAGGAGGGGTGGTCGACGTAACCGTCCCCGGAGACGAGGATGACGTCGAACCGGTCGATCCCCCGGCGCTTCGCCTCCTCCATGGAGACGGGGAGGGGCAGAGAGCCCCCCCGTTTCGCCCTCCCCCTCAGATCTCTCCTCATAACCTAAAACCTCTCCTCCAGGACCGGGAGGAGGAGACCCGACCTCTCGTCCAAAAGCCTTCTTGCCCCAAGGCCCAGGATCTCGAATACCACCGCCTCCACCACCAGGTAGGCATCAGCCCTCTCCCGGAGGCAGCCGGTGAGGACCCTATCGCTCCTCCCGACGGAGGCGTGGATGTGAACCCTGGGCTCTCCCACACCCCCCAGGTAGATGGTGGCGACGCCGAAGGTCTCCCAACCCCCCTCGAAATCCTCGACGAAGGGGCTCGTCGGCGGTATCGTCGGCTTCCGGGGTCCCGCGATCAGCCGCCCCTCCCGGAGGGCTCCGAGGAAGAGGATCGTCCCGGATGCGACCTCCTTCTCCGCCAAAAATCGATCCAGCGAGCTGATCAGATCCTCGCCGTCCTCAAGCCTGATGACGAAGACCCTGCCGAGCCTTCCCTCAGAGTATTCCATGAAGGCTGATATGAGGATAGGACCGTAATAAAACCTTGACATGGAAGCAGTCAGGAGATATCGTCGACGATCGGAGGATGCCTACGATCTTCCCTTGAATCCGATGGATCATCACGATCGACACCGTTATCTACCCGGAAGATATTTCCTGCCGACAGGCTTCCGGACCTTCCGGAACCTTTTGGATATGTGGGGGATATTTATGAGCAAAACTAAATCAAACATATTGATATCCGCGCTCTGCATCGTGGCCCTCTCCGCCATCGGCGCAGGGGCCGTGGTGATCAACGAGGTGGAGCTGAACCCCTCCGGAAACGGGACAAAATGGGTCGAGCTCTACAACAACGGCGAAGATGACGTGGACGTCTCCGGCTGGGTCGTCTCCATAGTCAACCCGCCCTGGAACGGCCTTATGCCGATCCGCGACGGCACGATAATCCCGGCAAAGGGGTACTATGTAGCCGAGGGCTCCGCCCAATGGGGGCAGGAGGAGAGCGGGACCGTGGTCCTGGTGAACGCCTCGGGGTTCAAGGTCGACGAGACCCACCTCATGACCGACGACGGCGATAGCGACTTCACCTTCGGCCGCTATCCCAACGGCGTCGACACCGACCAGAAGTCGGACTGGAAGCTGATGAAGGCCACCCCAAGGTCGGAGAACCTCCTCTCCATCAGGGCCTGATGGTCCCTTTTGGGAAAGGCCGGGACGAAATGATGGGAGATTCACCAAAAACGTCCCGGACCCTTTGCCCTGGAGGGCAAGGCCCGGGACGATCCATATTCTTCGGACGATCCGTATTTTCGGCTGAGAGGCGGATCTTATGACGACCCGAATTTCATGGGGAGCGTTGGCCTCCTTGCTGGCAGTCTTGGCGATATCCTCTCCGGTCCTTGGGGCTGTGGTGATCAATGAGGTGGAGCTCGACCCCTCCGGCGACGGGAACGAATGGGTGGAGCTCTACAACAACGGCGGAGAGGAGGTCGATATCAGCCGGTGGACCGTCTGGATCGAGGACTCTGATCCCACCTGGACCGGGGTCATGAAGATGCCCCAGGATACGGTCGTCCCCCCCGGCGGCTTCTGCGTCGCCGAAGGGGATAGAAGCTGGATCCACAAAACCGGTAGAGGAACGGTTATCCTGAAGAGAGAGGACGGGGCGGAGGCGGACAAGACCCCCCTTCTCAGGGACCAGAGCGACAACTTCTTCACATATTTTCGCCATCCCAACGGGGTCGATACCGACCAGAGGTCAGACTGGATCTTCGGCAAGGGGACCAAAAACTTCCCCAATTCTCCAAATTCTTAATCGACTATAGATGAAGGTTAAATAGGATCCCTCCTTTCTGAACCATTGGGCCTAAGCCAGTTCCATCGGCTTTTCCCTTTCTATTAACCTTCGGACCAGAATTATGAACTCACCGAAAGAGACGCCAGATCCCCCTCTCCCCAGGATCGAGATATCGAAGGATCTGACCCTCATCGTCAGCCAAGGGAGCCTTCAGGGGTATCCCACCTCAAAGATCGAGAAAGGGCTCGTAATCTCCCTGAAGGGCGAAGACCTCTCCGAGGAGGGGGTGGGGTTCGGGGTCCCAGTTCTCAAGTTCGGGAACGAGGCGGCCTTTCCCGGAAGTTCCAAGTCGAGTTCGTGGACAGAAGGAGATCTTGCGGTGGTGAAGGTCGACTACGAGATCAATCTCGTGAGCAGACTTGCCCTGGGAGATAGGTTGATCGAGATCGACCAGCTTTGCCGTGCGAAAGGAAGGGTCGACCGCCTCCACAGAGACCGGCCTTCCCTGAGGCGCGCCATCCGTCTCGGATCGGCCCTATTCAGGCGAGGACTTTCGGTGGAGACGAGGCTTGTGCAGACGGGTTCCGTCGGGAGGGCTCAGGTAGTTTACACCATATCCCAGGAAGGCTTGATCGACGTCCTGGTGAGATGCTGGCCGAAGGCGGAGGGGTGCACAGAGATGGCGATTATGAACGAGCAGGGGGCCAAGAGCTTCGATCGTTACATCGATTCAGAGGGGATGGACCTTTCTGGTGAGGATATCGGCTCGTGGGAGAGGATCGGGGCGGATTGGGGAGAGTTCATCGATACAGGCCACAACCTCTCGTTCAGGCTATGGAGGACCGAGGGCGCGGATCTATTTCGCGGGCGAGAGGTGATTCCCGGCCGCCTCGCCTGGGCAGGCCTCGCCCACGTGGTCTCCATGCCAGAAGTGAGGGATCTCGAGTACAAAATTGAAGTTGGAGGATCGCCATGACCTCCGTCCTTCTGATATATCCCCACTTCAAGCCCCGCCGCAAGAGATCGAGCTTCCTCTTCCCTCCTCTGGGCCTCGGCTACATCGCATCGAGCCTTCGGGAGGCAGGCCACCGAGTGGACCTCTTGGACTGTACGTTTTTAGAACGGGATGAGGGTCGCCGGAGGGCCATCGCCTCGAGGGCCGAGGTGGTGGGGATCTACTCCATGGTCTTTATGCGAGAGGATGCTCTCGGGTTTGCGAGGCTCCTTCGAGATCGAACCGAGCTGCTAGTAGCGGGGGGGCCAGAGCCCTCCTCAGATCCCGCACCCTTCCTGGATGTTTTCGATATCGCGGTGATCGGCGAGGGGGAGGAGACGATCTTGGAGATCATAAAAGCCCTGGAAGAGGGCACCGACCTGGAGGCAGTGAAAGGGATCGCCTATCGTCGGGATGGGAATTGGGGATCTACAGGCGATCATCGGCAGGGTAATAAGAACCTCAACGATCCCAAGGATGAGGTCGTCACCACAGAGCAGCGGCCTCACCTGCAAGACCTGGACCGCATACCGTTTCCTGCTAGAGACCTCTTTGCTAACGATGAATACATACGATACTGCAAGAGACATTTCGACAGAGCCTCCACCGCCGTCATCACCACCAGAGGCTGCCCTTTTTCTTGCGAATTCTGCAGCCGACCGGTCTTCGGGATATCTTATCGGGAACGATCCGCAGAAAACGTCCTCGATGAGGTGGAGGTCGCCCTGGACCTCGGGTACGACCACATCCACTTCGCCGACGACGTCTTCACCCTCCACAGGGACAGGGTCCTGGATATCTGCCAGGGGATCAGGAATAGGGGGCTTTCTTTCCGCTGGGAGTGTCTAGGACGGGCCGACTCCATCGATCCGACAGTAGCGTCAGCCATGAGAGGGGCGGGATGTGAGAGGGTCCTCTTCGGCATCGAGTCTGGGTCTGATCCCATCCTCAAGCTCATGAAAAAGAGGATAACGGTCCAGGAGGCGGAAAGAGCCATCTCGGTGGCTCGGTCTGCAGGCCTTAAGACCGGAGCCTTCTTCATCCTCTGCTATCCCGGCGAGACCGACGATACGGTCATCGAGACCATCAGGTTTGCAACCCGCCTCCCCCTCGACTACCTCTCCTTCACAACGCCCCACCCCCTCCCCGGAACCGTTCTTTATGAGAGGGTGAGGGAGAAGATTGATTTTTTCGATCCCTCGATGGAGGAGGGCGTCATCTTCGACGGCGAATTCTCCAAGAGAAAGATGAGGTTTGCGAAGTTGAAGGGCGACCTCCAGTTCGAGGTCAGGAGACGGCTGGGCCGGGGCGCCCCCCTGGTTCTCCCGACCTTTGAGGCCGTAACCGATGGCATATTAAGGCTGATGAAGTAGAATAGGCCCCGAAAATTCTGCGGGTTGGGGGTTTTTGGTCTCTCTTCGCCCCTCAACTCAGCGACACGGTTATTTATTCGAAGGTGGTCATTATCCAGCGGGCAGGGACGGGGAAGTCCCGAGCCTCTAGGTTCATGTGGGGGTTGATCATGAAGATTATATTGAAGCTGCTCATGGCGTCATTGACGGTCTTATCCGCCTGGCCGGTAGCATCGGGGTCCGTCGTCATCAACGAGGTGGAGCTGAACCCGCCCGGGGATGTCGTGGAGTGGGTGGAGCTTTACAACGCCGGGGACGACTCCGTGGATATAGGGCTGTGGACGGTATCGATAGTCGAGATCCTGCCCACAACCTACGGCAGATGGACCGGAGCAATAAAGATACCCAAAGGGGTGGTCCTTCAGTCCGACGAATACTACGTCTGGGAAGGCGACCCCCGTTGGGTTCATGGAAATAACGGGACCGTTTACCTGAAGACCGACGAAGGGCTGGAGGTGGACAGGACCCCCTTCCTCACCGACGAGGATGGAAACGACTTCTCCTGGTCCCGGTATCCCAACGGCCAGAATACCGGCGCCCGGTCCGACTGGGCCTTCATCAAGTCGACCAGGGGGAGGGAGAACGTCCTGCGAACCGCCCCTGACTCATGACGGGACGGATCTTTTAAACGGGGGCGATGCTCGCCAAAAGCCCCTTCGCATTCATTTATATGAGATGATGCAGTAGATAGCATCCAGGTGGAAGTTCATGGTATCTCTTAACGTCAATGCGGAAGCTAAGGCGAAGGTGCAGGGGAGCGAGGATTCCCAGAGGTATCCGATCGTCGCCGAGGTGAAGGGGACGGGGGAGGACGGGGGTCTCCGGGTATCGGTGGGTATCGAGTCTCCGATATCGGCGAAGGTGAGCGGCAATATGGAGAGCCCAGTCGCGATCGCCCTTCCCGAGCTTCGGGAGATCGCCGAGGTGGTGGCCCGGATGGCTGAAGGGATGAAGGTCGAAATCTCCGGCGAGGAGAAGCCCCTTAAGGTCGCCCTCGGAAGGATCCCCGTAGACCTGACCGTCTCGGTCACCTCCCCCAAAGACGAGTCGGTGCTGACGGTCAGGATAAAGGGATCGTTAGGGGACTGAACCTCTGAAGACCTCTCCATTGGACCCCCCTCCTGAGCCGCAGCGCCTCGGGATCCGGAGGCGCCGGGTACCGGCTCATCCGGAGGGATCCATCTGATAGACCTCTTATCCTCGATACCGGGATGGCTAGCGACCTTCGTCCTCGCCATGTCCCCGATCTTCGAGCTCCGGGGCGCCATACCCCTGGCCATAGGGGTCTACGGCATCCCACCCCTGGAGGCTTATGCCATCTCCGTACTCGGAAACCTGGTTCCCGTCCTCCTCCTCCTCCTCTTCCTGGAGCCGGTATCCCGGCATCTGATGAGATACAGGCCTGGAAAAGCATTCTTCTCCTGGCTCTTCACCAGGACGTACAGGAATCATGTCGAAAGGCACCGGAAGTACGGCATCCTCGCCCTGGTCTTCTTCGTCTCGCTGCCGCTGCCCGTAACCGGGGCCTGGACCGGATCTGCCATCGCCTTCATCTTCGGCATGCGGTTCCGGGACGCCTTCCCCGCCATCGCCGCCGGCGTCTTGATCGCAGGAGCCGTGGTGACGGCTTCGGTCGTCGGGGCGATATCCCTCGCCTTCAGCTGAACCGAGACACCCGACGTATTTTTCGAAAACTTAGGTCTGTACGGCACCCCGATAAGATCCGATCATCGAGGCGATCCGCCCAAAAGATATTATCTATGAGGAGAGATATAACCTGTTATGGTGCGTGGTGGATCGTGGACGGCATGACCCCAGATATGGAGCTCGCCTTCCTGGTGGTGGCGGCGACGATCCTTCTCTTTGTAACCGAAGTGGTGAGGATAGACGTAGCGGCGATGCTAGTTGTTCTCCTCCTCGCCTGGACCGGCCTTGTGACCCCCACCCAGGCGCTATCGGGGCTGGGGAGCAACGCCGTAGTCTCGATAGCCGCCATAATGATTCTGGGAAGAGGCATGGAGAGGGCTGGTGTCGTCAACAGCATCAGCGGGGCGGTCCTGCGGGCGGCGGGGTCGGATGAAAAGAGGCTGTTGGGAGTGATATCGTCGGTGGTGGGGGTGATCTCCGCCTTCATGCAGAACGTCGGTTCTGCGGCCCTCTTCTTGCCGGCGATCCTGAGGATATCCAAGAGCACCAAAACCCCTGCATCCCGGCTCTTGATGCCCATGGGATTTGCGGCGATCCTCGGAGGCACCCTGACCATCGTCGGCTCAAGCCCCCTCATCATCCTCAACGACCTGATGATACAGGGTGGTGAGGAGCCCTTCGGCTTCTTCAGCGTGACTCCCATCGGGATCGTCCTTCTGGCCTCGGGGATCGTATACTTTCTGATACTCGGCCACCGCCTCCTTCCAGAAGAGGATCGATCGGAGGCCGACTCCATGTCCCAGGTAGATCTGATCGAAACCTGGGAGCTCCCCTCCCTCGTCAGTTACTACTTTGTATCCTGGAAGAGCGATCTTGTAGATAAGACCAGGGAAGACGCCCGGATGAGGCGCAACTACGGCGTCACCCTCGTCGCCATAGTGGAGGGGGAGGAGGTGACCTACTCCCCATGGAGGCGGACGAGGTTCTCCGCGGGTCAGGTGCTGGCGCTCCTGGGAGAGGCGGAGGACGTCGAGCGGCTCGCCTCTGACCACGACCTCTGGAAGATCGTCGACGACTCCAGGCTGAGCGGCCTTCTCTGCGAGGCCGAGGCGGGCTTTGCGGAGGTGATCGTCCGCCCGCGGGCGCCCATCGTCGGAGAGACCCCCCGAAAGATCGGTATCCGAAAAAATTACGGCGTCGAGCCCATCATCCTTTTGAGCGGGACGGAGGAGCAGAGGAAGGACTTCGCCGACCGTCCCCTGGCCCCGGGAGACACCTTCGTCGTCCACGGCCTCTGGGACAGGATAAGAAAGCTCGGCTCCGACCCCAGCTTCGTCCTCCTGACGCCTGTAGAGTCGGTGAGCTCCGACCGGTCGAAGGCAATGCCTGCAACCCTCTGCTTCATCGGAGCGCTGGCTCTCGCCCTCGCGGGCTTTCAGATATCCATAGCCCTCCTCACCGGCGCCTTCGCCATGATCCTTCTGCAGGTCGTATCCATCGACGACGCCTACGGTGCCATCGACTGGAGGACCGTCGTCCTTCTGGCCGGCCTGATACCCCTGGGGATCGCCCTGGAGGAGACGGGAGCTGCCGGACTTGCTGCTACGGTTCTGGCGGACCTCCTCCAGGGATCGCCGACGATCGTCGCCCTCCTGGCGGTGGCGGCCCTCACCACCTTCCTGTCCCTCTTCATATCCAACGTTGCAGCCGCCGTCCTCCTCGTCCCCCTCGTCATGGTCATGGGCCAGGGGATGGAGATAGACCCCAGGGCTCTCGCCCTCCTGGTGGGGATCTCCGCATCCAACTCCTTCCTCCTCCCCACCCACCAGGTCAACGCCCTATTGATGGCCCCCGGCGGATACAAAAACTCCGACTTCCTGAAGGCGGGAGGGGTCATGACCCTGATCTTCATCCTCGTCGCCGCGGGGATGGTGGAGCTTCTTTACCTTTGAACCTTCAGACTTTGCGAAGTCTGAACCTTCAGTACTTTGCGAACTCTGACGCTATCGCCTGCGGACGCTCCCAGGTCCTCGGCGGCGCTATCCATGTTGATGGCGATCTCCAGGCTCCCCATGAAGCCGACGAAGGCCACCATCTCTCCACGAGGGACGTCAGAGTAGGTCGATCCGAAGGCCGCCTCCACGACATTTCCGCCGACGGCGATCTCGATGCTATCATTTGGGGCGAGGCCCGCTTCATCCGCCAGATGGTGGGGGATGTTGGTGACGAGGTTTCCCCAGTGGTCGACGTGGGCTACGGCCCCGACGAGTACGCCGTCTTCGATCCCGGCCCTTGCCGCCTCGATCCTCACAGGATCGAAGATCTCGGGCCCCACCTCGGATGTGGCGACCCCTCCGGCGAGGCGGCCGGCGACGGGGCCGTAGACTTCAACCCCTTTGAAGGCGGCATAACCGTCCCCCTGCCGTGTGAGGCTCAGGTTTCTGACCTCGCGGACGGCTGCGACCCCCAGCTCGTCCATGACGCCGGTGAATAGGCCGTTGTCAGGCCCCACGAAGATCTTGCCGTCTTTGGTCTCCAGGACGATGGATCTCACCCCTGCCCCGACCCCCGGGTCGACCTCCGCTGCAAAGACCGTCCCCGGGGGGTACTCCCGGGCGGCCTGGGCCAGGATGTAAGACCCCTCTGCAACGTCGAAGGCCGCCACCTCATGGGTAATGGCCGATATCCGGGCATCCGGGTTGGCGGAGTAGATCGACCCCTCCAGGGCCCCAACGTAGAAGTCGCAGGTGCCATAGTCGGTGAGGAGTACCACCAGGTCCTGGACCATACCTTTGCCGGGTTCGGGAACCCCTCCGACGATGAGGGGAGAGATCGCCGCCATCATCGCCGCAAGCATCAGAAGTCGTCTGCTCATGCTTCAACCTCCTAGCGAAATCGGTCCCTCCTTCGTATCAGCTTTATAAAGATGTGACGACCAAAATGATGATCTTGATGAGCGGATCCTGTGGCAAAGACCGAGATGCTCAGGGGTCCGGGTCTCAGAGATGCTTAGAGGAGATCTGATGCTGGAATATTTGAAGATGGATCTTTGGTCCCCCTACGTTGCTGGGGTGGGTATAGGGGTCTTGAGCATCCTGGCGTTCCTCCTCTCCGACAGGCCCATCGGCTGCTCTACAGCCTACGCCAGGACGAGCGGTATGATCGAGAGGATATTTCGCGGACCGAAGGTCTCGGCGAAGGCATATTACAGGAAGTTTGAGCCGGTCGTCGACTGGGAGGTGATGCTCGTCATCGGGATCGTCATCGGGTCGTTCTTCTCGGCGAGCCTCTCGGGGTCCTTCCGACTGGAGACGGTCCCCCCCCTCTGGGCGGACCGGTTCGGCCCCGACCCCCTCCTGAGGGTCGCTGCCGCCTTCGCCGGGGGGGTCCTCATGGGGATGGGGGCGCGGTGGGCAGGGGGCTGCACCAGCGGCCACGGGATCAGCGGGACCCTCCAGCTCGCGGCGAGCTCGTGGGTCGCAGTGATCGCCTTCTTCGTCGGAGGGGTGGCGACGGCGATGATCCTCTTCGGGGCAGGAGGATGAGGCGGTGATGGAAGGCATGACGGAAGATACGCTCAAAGGCCTCAGATCGAAAAGACGGGCTCAGCTGGCCGTGGGCCTATCCATCGGGATCGTATTCGGCTTCCTACTACAGAAGGGCGGCGTCACGCGGTACGACGTCATCGTCGGCCAGCTCCTCCTCGCCGACTTCACAGTCTTCAAGGTGATGGCCTCGGCGGTGATCGCCGGGATGATGGGAGTCCACATCCTCAGGAGGCTGGACCTCGCACGCCTCCATCCGAAGCCCGGATCCTGGGGCTCCTCGGCCGTCGGCGGCCTCATCTTCGGCGTCGGCTTCGCCCTCCTCGGCTACTGTCCCGGGACAGCGGCCGGAGCCGTAGGCCAGGGGTCGGTCGACGCCCTCCTGGGCGGAGTCGGAGGCATCCTCCTGGGGGCCGGCCTCTTCGCCGCGATTTACCCGCGGCTCGAAGAGAAGGTCCTGAAGAAGGGCGACTTCGGGGACGCGACGATCCCGGAGATCCTGGGGGTGAACCCTTGGATGGTGGTCATCCCGGCGGCTCTGATCCTCATCGGCTTATTATTTTGGATCGAAGGGACGGGGCTTTGACGACGAAGATGTAGGCCTCCATGGGCGTTTGGGATGATGGGCCTTCGAAATAGAAGGAAAAAAAGGAAAAAAAGAAAGTTTTCAGTGCAGCAGGACCGCTGCTGCACTGGAGGCGAAGTCGACGAACGCCTGCGGGAATATGCCTATGTAGAAGACCGCGACGAGGGCCACGACCATCGCCAGGACGTAACCCCTCGGCTCTGCGATCTTCGCTCCTGCGGGCTCTTTCATGTACATGTACATGATCACCCTCAGGTAATAGTAGAGGGAGAGAGCGCTGTTGAGGGCGAAGAGGACCGCCAGCCAGACGAGGCCGGAGTCCATGGCTGAACCCCAGACCAGGAACTTGCCGACGAACCCCGCCGTTGGGGGTATCCCCGAGAGCGAGAATAAGAAGACCAGCATACAGAACGCCGTTATCGGCGCCCTCCTTCCCAGTCCCGCATAATGCTCGATGTCATCGGGGTTATTCCTCCCCTCCCGCAGGGCCATATAACCGACGACCGCCACTGCGATGAAAGCCCCGGTCTTGGAGAAGGCGTGGCCGAGGATGAGCATCAGGCTCGCGGCGATGCCGTTCTGAGCCACCCCGAGGTCGAAGCCGCCGTTGTTGACAGCACCGACCACTACGAAGGCGATGGCGATGTATCCGGCATAAGCGACGCTGGAGTACGCCAGCATCCTCTTTACGCTCTTCTGCCATATGGCGACGACGTTGCCCAGGGTCATGGTTATAGCCACCAGGACCGCGAAGGCCATGAACCACTCGAGCCTCAGAGCCACCAGGGCGATGAATATCACCTTGAATGCGGCTACGAAGCCCATCTTCTTGGAGCCCGCGGCGAGGAAGGCGGTAACGATCGTCGGCGACCCCTCGTAGGTGTCGGGAGCCCACATGTGGAAGGGCACCAGGGCCATCTTGAACCCGAAGCCCGCCACCACGAATAGGAGGGCAACGAGAGTTGCAGGTCCCATCATCTCCATGGAGGATGCCGCAACCTCCGCTATCCTGGTCGACCCCGTAAGGCCGTAGAGGATGGAGAACCCGAAGAGCATCATCGCCGATGAGACCGATCCGAAGATGAAGTACTTCATCGCAGCTTCTAGGTTCCTCTTCTCCTTGTCGAAGGCGGCCATGGCGTAGGTCGAGATGCTGGCCAGCTCAAAGCCTATCCAAAGGGTGAGGAGGTCGATGGAGCTTGCCACCACCATCATGCCGATGGTGGCGAGCAAGAGGAGGATGTAGAACTCGTCCTGAGCAGGACTGTCCTTGTACCTGGTCAAGCCCGCCAACACCACGATCAGAGAGACCGAGATGAAGATCAGCTTGAAGAACTGGGATAGCGCGTCGACCTCTATCGTCCCAAAGAAGATCGGCCCCTTGGTCATATCGGCACCGATCGAGAGGAAGAGGGCGATCCCAAGCCCGGCTAGGGCGAGGTATCCCTGGATGTTCTTGTTCTTCAGGTACAACCCCAGCAAGATCATCAGCATTACAAGTCCCGTCAGCAACGACTCCGCTCCCATGAGGGAGAGATAGTCGCCGAATCCTAGTGTCACTTCAGATCACCCCCGTCTGCGCCAGGGTTATAAACGGCTGGACCAGCGGCTCTGCCGCCACCCCCATGATGTCGGTGATCGTCGCCGGCTGCACTCCGAAGTAGATTATGAGCAGCACAAGGATGCTCATGGACAGGATCTCGTATGAATGTGGATCTTTGAGATCCAGGTACTTCTTGAGGATCGGACCGAACATCACCTTCTGCATCGCCCACAGGTGGTAGCCTGCGGTGACGGCGATGCTTCCGAAGACCGTTATCAATACGTATATCGGCAGGTTCTCGTATGATCCCGCCAGGACCGAGACCTCAGCAACAAAGCCGCTCATCCCCGGAAGGCCGAGGGAGGCCATGAACCCCGCCATCATCAGCACCGCAAACTGGGGCATCCTGTCGGCGAGGCCTCCAAGCTCGGAGATGATCCTCGTACCCGCTGTGTGCTGGATCGTCCCCGCAGACATGAAGAGGACGCAGGTGATGAGGCCGTGGCTGAACTGCTGGAACATCGCTCCCTGGACCGATAGGACGCTCAAAGCTCCGGCCCCCAGGAGGACGAAGCCCATATGGCTGACGCTGGAGTAGGCGACCATCTTCTTCAGGTCCTTCTGGGACAGGGCCAAGAATGCACCGTAGACGATGCTCACAACCCCTACCACCGCCATCAGCGTGATGTAGTTGGGCGATACGTTCGGAAGCATCGGCATTATGATCCTGAACAGGCCGTAACCTCCCATCTTCAGTAGGAGGGCTGCCAGGAGGACGCTGCCGGCGGTCGGCGCCTCGACGTGAGCGTCGGGGAGCCAGGTGTGGAAGGGGACGGCGGGCATCTTCACCAGGAATCCAAAGAGGAGCCCGAAGAAGATCAGGTTCAGCGCCATCGGCGAGAATATCGTCGAGTCCCCCGTCGCCGCGAGGAGCGTCATCATGTCGAAGGTCCGCAGCCCCTCGGGCGTCCTGTAGCTGAAGTATAGGGCGAATATCGAGAGGAGCATTATCAAGCTCGCCACGTGGGTGTAGATGAAGAACTTGATCGCTGCATAGTCCTTCCTCGGTCCGCCCCATATCCCCACCAGGAAGAACATGGGTATCAGGACTACCTCCCAGAAGATGTAGAATAGGAAGAAGTCCAGGGCTGCGAAGACGCCTAGAACCCCCACCTCGTTCAGGAGGAGGAGGGCGAAGAACTGGTTTGACCTCTTCTTCTCTCCCCAGGAGTACAGGACCACCAGGACGGTGACTATCGTCGAGAGGAGGATCAGGGGCAACCCTATGCCGTCGACGCCGACGGTGTACTTGACGCCGATGGCAGGGACCCAGTCGTAGCTCTCGACGAACTGCATGACGTTCGTCGTCCTGTCGAACTCCCTGAACATCTGGAGCGATATCGCCAGAGGGATAAGAGATCCTATCAGGGCTGCGTACTTCGCGAACTTCCCGTTCATGAAGGCGAAGATCGCTGCGATCAGCGGTATGGCGATCATCAGTGAAATTGCGTTATCCATCATATCGCCACCCCCATTTTAGCCAGCTGAATCAAAATCAACAGCGCTGCAACTCCCAGAACTATGGCGGTGATGTAGTTCTGAATGACACCGGTCTGAACTTTACGGAGGGTTCCGCCGAACCCGACAGAGACCGCGCTTATCTTGTTCACCGCTCCATCTATGATCTTCAGGTCGATCATGTTGGAGACGAGGGCTATTCCGTAGACCACCTTCTCCGCGAACCAGAGGGTGTAGATCTCGTTCTGGTAGTACCTCTTGAGGAGGATATTTCGGAGAGGATCCCTCTCAGAGGTTACCATGGACGGATCGAACCTCTTCCACCTCGAATAGAATAGAGCCGCGATGATTATGCCGCCGACTCCGACTATTATCGGGAGGATCTTGAAGATGAACGGCTCGTGGACGTGGCCGTGCTCTACGTGATGGCCTCCGATATGGGCCAGCTCCTCAAAGTCGACACCGAAGTGGTCGAAGTTGTTGCCCACGTAGTCGTAGAATTGACCCTGGGTCGGCATCCCCATGAAGAGGGCGAATAACGCCAAGACCACCAGGGGTCCCAGCATGATCCAGGGGGACTCGTGCTTGTGATAGTCGGACCTAGGCTCGCCGTCGAAGGTGAGGAACCAGAGCCTGAAGGTGTAGATCGCCGTCAAGAGGGCCGCAAGGATGACGAATACGTACGGAATCCATCCTAGACCGAAGGCTCCGTTCTCGAAGGCGAGGATGATGATCTCGTCCTTGCTGAAGAAGCCCGTCGTCAGGGGAAAGCCTGCCAGGGTCAGGGACCCCGCCAGCATGGTGAGGCCCGTCCACTTCATCGATCTCAAGACGCCTCCCATCTCCCTCATGTCGTTGGTGGCGACGGCATGGATGACGCTGCCGGCGCATAGGAAGAGGAGGGCCTTGAAGAAGGAGTGGCCGATCAGGTGGAACATGGAGACGCCGACGGCGGTCGCGCCGACGGCCGCCCCAAACCCTAGGGCCGCCATCATGTATCCCAGCTGGCTGACCGTCGAGTAGGCGAGAACCCTCTTGATGTCGAACATCACAAGGCCCATCGTCGCCGCAAATAGGGCGGTGAAGGCGCCTATGTACGCCACTACCATCAGGGCGTCGGGTGCCGCATAGAAGAGGGGGAACATCCTCGCCACCAGGTAGACGCCGGCGGTCACCATCGTCGCGGCGTGTATCATCGCCGAGACGGTGGTGGGACCCTCCATGGCGTCAGGGAGCCAGACGTGCAGCGGGAACTGACCGGACTTGCCCACAGCGCCTCCGAAGAGGAGGAGGGCTATCCAGGTGAGCTGATCTGGCGGTATGAGGGCGAGGCTGTCGTATATCGTCTGGAACTGGAGGAGGTACGCTCCCTCGGGAAGGACCAGGTTCAGCCTCATCATGTTGGTGTAGAGGAGGATGATCCCCGCGAGGAACATGACGTCTCCGACCCTCGTCACCAGGAAGGCCTTCTTGGCGGCGGACGCCGCAGATGGCTTGCGGTACCAGAACCCGATGAGAAGGTAAGAACAGAGACCTACAAGCTCCCAGAATATGAAGAGCTGAAGAAGGTTGTCTGAGAAGACGAGGCCCAGCATCGCCGCGGTGAAGAGGCCCGCTTCGGCGAAGTACCTCGCCATTCCAGGGTCGCCTTCCATGTATCCGAGAGCGTACGTATGAATCAGAGTACAGACGAACGTCACCATCAAGAGCATCACTATGGCGAGCGGGTCTATCAATATGCCAGCGTTGAAGCTGGCGAACCAGTGCATCGATTGATGTACTATCTCGTTGTTAGGGTAGATCTCCCTGAATATCCCGAAAGAGAGTATGAACCCGGCGAAGGTCGCCAGAACTGTAAAGAACCCGCCCCCCTTTGGCAGATGCCAACCGAGGAAGATCGTGAGGACGAAGGCCAGAATCGGCAACCCCACGATCAGATAGGCGTAATCTTGGTACATCCCTCTACCACCTCAATGCGTTGATGTTGTCCAGCTCTATCGTTCCGTACAGCCTGTACAGCGCGATCATTATGGCAAACCCAACGCCCGCCTCTGCTGCGGCCAGAGCGATGGCGAAGAGGGCGAATACCTGGCCGTTTACGTTGGGCAGGTACGCCGAGAACGCCACCAGGTTGATTATTGCGCTGTTGAGCAGGATCTCCACGCACATCATCAGCTTGATACCGTTGCGCTGTGTCAGAAGGCCGTAAAGGCCGATGACGAACATCGTCGACGCCAGCAGCACGTAAAGCACTAGTGGTACCATCTCTTTTCCTCCCTCCACCCCATCATTTCGGCAACTCCTTCCTTGCGATGTAGATCGCACCGATCATAGCTGCCAGAAGGACCAGGGCGAGCACCTCGAAGGGGAAGAGGTAGATCGTGAAGATCTCAACGCCTATATCCCCAGCTCCGCTCTCCGGGGCTCTGACCCCCTCTCTCGGCTCGAAACTGTACCCGCTCCTCTCCTCGCCGTCCCATGGTGTCGCTGCGATGAATATCATCAGCGTCGCCAGAAAGATCAGCATCAAGATCGCTGTTTTTACCTTAACCATGGGATTCCTCCTCCACCAGAGTCCTCCTCGTGAGCATCACTGCGAAGAGTATCAGCACCCCAACCGCCCCGATGTAGACCAGCACCTGGACCACCCCGACGAAGCTGGCGTTCAGGGATACGTATAACATCGCCACAGAGGCGAAGGCCCCCAACAGATATAGAGCGGCATGGACCATGTTGCTGGACCATACGGTGAGGATCGAGAAGCCGAGGATCAGCACCGCCAATATGGAGAACGCCCCAAGATCCATCAGGAACCTTATGTCGTAAAATTGAGCAAGATCTATCATTCGATCTCAACCTCCGATAGTCATTCTGCCTTCTTCTTGGCGGCCTTCTCGCCGGAACCCTTCTCTACCGCTTCGGCCTTGGCGGCCTTCGCCTTCTTGGCCTTGGCAGCCTCGGCGGCCTTCCTCTTCTTCTCCTCTTCGGCCTTCCTCGCCTCTTCGGCGAGCTGTGAGAGCTCCTGGTCGGAGTAATCACCGACTCCGATCTTCTCGGGTCCGTAGATTATATCGTCCCTATCCCAGCCGGCTATCTCGAAGACCTTGGACATGTGAAGACAGCTCGCAGGACAGTCGTCGACACAGAGGCCGCAGAACATGCACCTGCCGTAATCGATCTGAGGATACTGGAGCTTCTTGTTCTTGAGGGGGTTTCCGCGCTTGTAGTCCACCAGCTTGATGCAGTCGTTGGGGCAGATCCTGGCACAGGCTCCGCAGCCGATGCACTTTCTTATCTCCAGGACGTGAACGCCCCTCTCTGCGTCGGGAAGATCCATGATCTTCTCCGGATAGAGGCGAGTTACCTCCACGCCGCTGATGGAGCGCTTGAGGGTCATTTTGAGGTTCTTTAGCACCATAGATCATCACCTCACGCAAAGTACAGCCCCACTGCCACCGCCCAGACGAAGTTGACCAGCGAGAGGGGAAGCAGTATCTTCCATCCCAGGTCTGTGACCTGATCTATCCTGAACCTGGGCAGCGATACCCTGATCCAGATCAGGGCCACCAGCACGATCAGGAGCTTCATGAAGAACCAGATCATGGGAGATATGAAGGATATCACCGGGATGACCGGACCCTTCCATCCTCCAAGGAATAGGAGGACCAGCAGGATCGAGCCTAGGAGCATCACAATGTACTCCTGGAAGTAGAGGAGGCCGAACCGGATTCCACTGTACTCGGTGTTGTAGCCGGCGATGATCTCCTCCTCCGCCTCGGTCTGGTCGAAGGGCATCCTCCCGAGATCGGTGATGAGGGCGATGCCGAATATCACAAACCCGAGGGGCTGAGCGACGGCGAACCAGATGTTCTGCTGGGCGTTGACGATCTCGACGAGGTTGAGGCTGTGGGCCATTACGGCGACGCTGATGACGCAGACGCCCATGGGGACCTCGTAGGCGATCATCCTCGCTACGCCCCTGAAGGCTCCGAGCATCGAGTACTTGTTGTTCGAAGAGTACCCTGCCATGAAGGCCCCTATGGCCATCAGGCTGAGAACCGCCTCGACGTACAGGGCGCTGATGTCCATGTTGGCCACCACCAGGGGGACCTCCCTTCCGTCGATGATCACGGCACCAAAGGGAATCGCCCCCGCAATCAGCATGGTGGTGGCGACCGCAACGATGGGTGCCCAGACATAAACCGATTTGTCCGCGCCCCTGGGGATGATATCCTCCTTCGTAAAGAGCTTGATGGCGTCGGCCCCCAGCTGAAGGACCCCCCATCGTCCCCCGACCCTGTTCGGTCCGTACCTGGCCTGAAGGTCGCCCATGACCTTCCTCTCGAGCCAGACCAGCAGCATCGCAACCACGTTGATGACGGAGGCGAGGATGGCGGCGGCGACCAGCCCGAGGATGAGACCGTATATCTTGGGCTCCCGGGCTGCAAATTCTGTGATCGCAGATAATATTTCCATTGTAGTCTCCTCCTACCTGTCCACCTCGCTGGTGCAAGCGTCCATGCTGCCCGCGATGGCGACGACGTCGGCTATGTAGACGCCCTCCAGGAGCGGGGGAAGGGCCTGGAAGTAGGCGTAGACGGGACCCCTGGCCTTGACCTTGACGGGCTTGTCCGTCCCGTCGCTGGCGACGAAGAAGCCCATCTCTCCCCGGTGGTCTTCGACGCGGTAGTAAGCCTCTCCCGGATCGGGCCTGATCCTCTTTGGAACGTTATCGGCCATGACGGGGCCGCTGGGGATCTGGTCGAGGCACTGCTCAATGATGTAGCAGCTCTCGATGATCTCGTCGAGCCTCACCTCGACCCTAGCCTTGGAGTCTCCCTCCTTCCTGGTGATCACATCGAAGTCCAGGTCCTTGTAGAGGAGGTACGGATCTTCCCTCCTCATATCGTAAGGGGTGTCCGAAGCCCTCAGGGGCGGACCAGAGACCCCGAGCCTCTTCGCCTCCGCCGGTGACAGAACCCCGACCCCCTCCATCCTCCTTCTGTATATGCTGTCGGAGAGGAAGAGCTCCTTGTAATCCTTGGTCTTCTCCCTGACCATCTTCAGGGTGTCCAGGGTCATATCCTTGAAGCCGTCGGGAAGGTCGTTTCGGACCCCGCCGAAGCGGACGAAGCTGTGGTTGATCCTCGCCCCCGTCACGCTCTCTATGCAGGTGAGGACGTCCTCTCGATCGATGATCATGTAGAGGAAGGGCGAATAGACGGCGCTCGCTATGAGGGTCAGGAACTCGGCGGTCCCCAGGAGGTGGCTTTGGATCCTCGAGAGCTCCTGGGTGATGATCCGGATATACTGTGCCCTCTCGGGGGGCTCGATCCCAAGGAGCCTCTCTACGGCGCCGCAGTAGGCCTCGTTGTTGGTGAGGGCGGCCATGTAGCAGAGACGGTCGGTTATGGGGATCCCCTGGACGTAAGTCCGGTTCTCCATTATCTTTTCGATCCCCTTGTGGATGTAACCCACGTCCAGGAACGCCTTCTTCACCCTCTCTCCGTCGACGAGGATGTCGAGGAGGAAGGGTCCTGGGACGACGGCGTGCTGGGGGCCGAGGTGGAGTATCATCTCAGAGGTCTCTTTGATCTCCATCTCCTCCCTCTCCCGGAAGGTGGGGTACTTAGGCCTCTCTTTGGGGACCGCCCCCGCCTCGATCTCAGCCTCCGTCGGGGGGATGTAGTACTCGGTATACCCATCAGCGGTGACCGTCTCTATAGCCCTCTCGGCTGTGGTATAGTCCGGATAGCCCTTGAAGTCCTTCCTCCAGGGCCAGACGCCCACCAGCTCATCGGATAGGAGGAGAGGGTACAGCTCGGGATGTCCCTCAAAATCGATCCCCAGCATCTCCCAGATCTCCCTCTCGTACCAGTTGGCGTTCCAGTAAAGGCCGGTCAAGGACTTGACCCGCGGATCGTCCCTGGGGGTCTTCACCTTGAGAAGCGCCACAACCTGGTGAGCGCCGTGGCTCGCCAACATCTCGGTGACCTCGAAGAGCCCTTCACCTATCCTGTCCACGCCCACGGCACCGGAGTAGTGATCGAAGCTGTGGTTGTCCCTCAGATACTTGCAGACCTCCACGATCCTCTCCGGCTTGATGGTGGCCCAGAGTTGACGTTCGGGGGATACCTTCGCCTCCTGGACCGCTCCCGGAAAGGCCGACTGGAGGGCTGCTAAGACATCATTTGCAGTTGTCAACGATGAACTCCTCCTCTAATAGCCTCTCTTGTCCTCGCGCTGCTTGATCTTCTTCTGAAGCTCTCTGAACCCCTCGATGAACTTCTCAGGCCTCGGGGGACATCCCGGGACGTAGACATCTATCGGGAAGAAACGACTGGTGTCGTTAATGATGTTGTAGGAGTCGTAAAAGGGGCCGCCAGAGATGGCGCATTCGCCTATCGCCATGACCCACTTCGGCTCAGGGATCTCTTCCCACAGGTTCTTGATCGCCGGAAGGTACTTTCGGGTTATGTAGCCGCTGATGATCATGACGTCGACCTGTCTTGGGGTCGCCCGGGGAAATATACCGAACCGGTCGCAGTCGTAGTGGGGACATCCGAAGACGAGCATCTCAACGCCGCAGCAGCCCATGGGCTGCATCAAAAACCACAGGGAGTTCTTCCTGCCCCAGTTGAGGACGTTCTTAATGGGGCCCATATCGATGATCTCGTGAATCTTCTCCGTGGTGGTGAACCAGACGTCGGTGAGGGGCCTGCCCCAGATCGTCCACTTCTCCAACTCCTCATCAACAGCTACCGGAACAGGTATGACATCACTTATACCCAACGCAACGCCTCCTTCTTAATGTCGTAGAGCAGACCGATCAACAGCACGACGAGGAAAATCAGCATCCCGGTGATCGCAATGCTCACTCCGCCCACTGCGGGGATCGCCTCGGAAGCATAGACGTAGATCCATGGGTAGAGGAACAGAACCTCAACGTCAAAGATCACGAAGACGATGGCGAAGAGATAGTACTGGACGTTGTACTGAACTCCAGCGTCCCGAACAGGTCTCAGACCGCCCTCGTAGGTGGACCTCTTCCGAAAAGTTGATTTCTGAGGAGATATGATCTTCACGGCAGCCAGCGCGCCGATAGGCACAAGAGCACCTATTATCAAAAACATAATAAGTGGGATATAATAGTCCACTGCCACCAATTCGCCGCTCATTTTTTACCTCCTTTAGCCGTAAGAGCTAAACACAAAGTACTGATATAAAAGGTTTATGAGAAAATCGATTAGCACCACGATCGCTATCCAGGGATGCCGTCCTTGACAGAACGGTCCGATTCAGCATAATCCAGGTGAGTTTCGGTGGAATATATAAAGCAGATCGAGATCAGCCCCGGGATGGGCGTAGATGAGCTGGTGAGGATGATGGAAAGCTGCGGCTTTGGTGCCAGAAGGCTGGCTGAAGCCGTAAATATATACGAGGAGATGCTCTCGGAGGATTACACCAGGTTCTTCACTCTGGCCGGCGCGATGGTCCCTTCGGGGATGAGAAATATAATATCCAGTCTCATCAGAGACGGCAGAATAGACGTCCTCGTCACCACGGGAGCGAACCTCGTCCACGACATAATCGAGAGCTACAGCCACCACATTCTCGGCGACTCTGAGGCGTATGACGCCGACCTGAGAGTAGAGGGAAAGAGCAGGATATACGACGTCTACGTCGGAGATGACGATTTCGTTCGGTTCGAGGAGCTTCTTCAGGAGGCGCTCCCCGAAAGCACCGAGCCGATCACAGGAAGAGAGCTCTTGAGGGTCCTGGGGAGGAGGATCGAGGACGACAGGTCGATCTTGAGGTCCGCCAGCGACTGCGGCGTTCCGATATTCTGTCCTGCCCTATCCGACTCCATGGTGGGGCTTCAGGCCTGGCTTTACAGGCAGACGAGGGAGCTTTACGTAGACGCCTTCAGCGACGTAGGAGAGCTGGTGGACATATGCTACGGTGCTGAACGATCAGGGATAGTAGTCATAGGTGGAGGCGTTCCCAAGAACTTCGCCCTCCAATCGATGCTGGTAACCCCCAAGGGATTCGACCTCGCCATCCAGCTGACCACAGACCGGCCCGAGCCGGGGGGGCTATCAGGAGCCACCCTCTCGGAGGCGGTATCCTGGGGGAAGATCGAGGCAGAGGCGAGAAGGGTCACCGTCTATGGAGATGCCACCATCAACTTCCCCCTCCTGGTGGCGTCGACTTTGACCCGGCTTCAGAGGAGAAGGTGACGTCTTGATTCGAGATGGGATGTGATAGCATTCAGAGGAAGGAAAAGATTTCGGACGTGGTGGTGGGGATCAGCGGAGCATCCGGGGTCGTCTACGGGATCAGGCTCCTGGAAGTCCTGGCGGAGATGGGAGCTGTCACCCATCTCGTGATGACCGATGCAGCCCGGAGGATAATTGAGATCGAGACCGAGGAGAGCCCCATCGAGGTGGAGATGATGGCCGACAGGGTCTATTCGCCCCGGGACTTCACGGCATCCATCGCCAGCGGGTCCAACATATTCGACGCCATGGTCGTAGCGCCCTGCAGCATGAGGACCCTGGCGGGGATCGCAAACGGCTTCTCCGACACCCTCATCACCCGGGCGGCGGACGTCTGTTTGAAGGAGAGGCGGAGATTGATCCTGGTGACCCGAGAGTCCCCCCTGAACCTCGTCCACCTGAAGAACATGGTCGCCGCTACCGAGGCGGGAGCGATCATACTTCCCCCGTCTCCCGGCTTTTATACCAGGCCGGAGAGTATCGAGGAGATGGTGGACGCTGTGGTGGGGAGGATCTTGGACCTCCTGGGCGCAGAGCACGACCTATACAAGAGGTGGAGTACTCCCCTGAGCGGAAATGCTTATAATGACGGAAATCAGATGGAAGAGAGGTGACTTAGATGAAATGTCAAATCTGTGCTGTTGACAAAGAGACGCTGCCCGTAAAAGCCGGGCAAGCTACGATACACGGCCTCAAGGACACGGTTTTTCACGTCTGTAAGGAATGTCTCGAGGCGGCACATAAATCTTACATCGACAAAGAATTCCTTCTGAAGAAGGGAGGACAAGGATAGCACTAACCTCATCGACCCCGAATATATACATCAGATATTTGGGGTGGAGGCTTCCTTTGCGTCTGGAGACCTGCTCGGGCTTGGGCGATTCATGATATCGAAGTTTATGGTCGGTGTTGCCGGTCTCTTCGGGACGGTCTCGGATAAACTTAAATTTGGGATGGCATGTAGTTCGTTCAAAATACCAATTCGAGGCGAGATAATTTGACACCATTTATTGAGATCCGGGACTTGACGGTGCGGTTTGGAGAAGTTGAAGCGCTGCGCAACGTCAATTTGGAGATCATGGAGGGGGAGTCTCTCGGCATCCTGGGAAGGAGCGGTTCCGGCAAGAGCGTCCTATTGCACGTACTTCGTGGAGTGGAGCCCTTCGAGAATATCAGCGGCCAACTGATCTACCACGTCGGAAGATGCGCTCGGTGCCAACACGTCGAGCCCCCCAGCAAGGTGGGGGAGAAGTGCAAATGCGGCGGCAATCTCGAGCCCTTCGAAGCCGATTTCGTCACCCTGGGGATCAACGACGCGGATAGACGCGACATATCTCGCAGGATCGCCATCATGCTTCAGCGGACCTTCGCCCTCTACGGCGACGAGAGGGTTATCGTAAACGTCATGAGGGCCGTAGAGGAGGCGAGCGGCGGGTCCATCAGCGTCAACCGGGCGGCGGACCTTCTGGACGAGGTCAACATGTCCCACAGGATGATGCACGTCGCTAGAGAGCTCTCCGGCGGCGAGAAGCAGCGCGTCGTTCTGGCCCGGCAGCTCGCCAAGTCCCCGATGATGCTCCTCGCGGACGAGCCCTCGGGGACCCTGGACCCCAAGACCGCCGACCTGGTCCACGAGAGCATAAGGCGCGCCGTCGGAGACTTCAACATGACGATGATCATCACCAGCCACTGGCCGGACGTCATGGTGGAGCTGACGGACAGAGCAGTCCTCCTCGACCACGGCGAGGTCGTATCTCTGGGGAAGCCCTCGGAGATCGCCGCCGAGTTCGCCTCCATGGCAGGGAAGATGGATGATAGGAAGGAGGTGAAGGTGGGGGCCCCCATACTCCGGTGCAGAGACCTATCAAAGCGGTACATAAGCATCGATCGCGGCGTCGTCCGGGCGGTGGACGAGGTCAATCTGGAGGTCTACGAGGGCGAGATATTCGGCCTGGTGGGGACGAGCGGCGCCGGCAAGACGACCCTCTCCAAGATGCTCAACGGGATCATCCTCCCGACCTCCGGCGGGATATGGTGCAGGGTCGGGGACGAATGGGTGGACATGACAGTCCTCGGTGCGGACCAGAAGGGGAGGGCGACAAAATACATGGGGATGCTCCACCAGGAGTACACCCTCTACCCATACCGGAGCGTCATCGACAATCTCACCGAGTCGATAGGCCTCGCCCTCCCCTTCGAGCTGGCCGAGAGGAAGGCGATTCACACCCTTGTCACGGTGGGCTTCTCCGAGGAGGAGGCTGAGAAGGTCCTCTCCAAGAACCCCAACGAGCTGAGCGAGGGGGAGAGGCACAGGGTCGCCATGGCCCAGGTCCTGATCAAGGAGCCGAGGATAGTGGTCCTGGACGAGCCGACGGGGACGATGGACCTCATCACCAAGATAGACGTCTCCAAATCGGTCTTGAACGCCAGAGACGAGCTCGGAGAGACGTTCCTGATCGTCAGCCACGACATGGACTTCGTCCAGAACGTATGCGACCGGGCTGCTCTGATGCGCAACGGCAAGATCATTCACGTGGGGACCCCCGACGGCGTCCTCTCCCTGATGACAAAAGAGGAAGAAGAGGAGATGTTGGGGAGTTAAATTGAAAGTCTTTCTCGACGGAGCGGAGATCTCCCTGGCGGCTGGTTCGACCCTGAAAGACGCCCTAGAGGCTGCGGGCGTTGAAGCAGCGGAGGGCGCCATCATCGGGATAGTCAAGGGTCGGGAGGAGGAGGCGAAGGAGACCAATTCTTACTGGCTCAACACCACCAAGGGGAAGATGAGGATAGATCTTCTCGATACGGGGCTGCAGGAGGTCTGGCACCAGGCCGTCGGCACCATCTCGGATCTGAAGGTGCGGTGGAGCGACGGCGCCGCCGTAGCCTTCGGGCCGGTGGGAACGAAGATGTCTCCCACCAGAAGAGAGGAAGAGTACGATCGGTGGGAGGTCATCCTGGGGGCCAGCGGCTTTGAGGCCGATAAAGGCCAGATAGTCTTCGCGAGGAAGAGGCACTCTGCAGCTTACGGCTCTCCCGCCGAGAACCGGGGCGTCTTTGCGACGGTGGTGGGGGGCAAAGACCTCCTGGGGAGGCTGGAACTGGGAGATTCGATCCTGGACGCGGAGCCGATCGTAGAGTGGGCCGCCATCTCCGAGAAGATGGCAACCCAGGACCGATCCCTCCCCCTCGCCGACGGGATGGAGATATACACACGGATAGAGGTCGACCTGAACGAATCGGCTCCAGAGGGTGCCGAGTTCTTCCTAGGAGCGACGAGGGACGGGGTATTCTCTGTAGACAGTACCTCCAGCTCCTACGTATCCTCCGACGTCCTGCTGGGAGAGCGGATAGAGTTTGAGAACCGTGAGCCCAGGAGCGAGGGCGCCGTAACCATCAGGACCAGCGGCAGGGGGCTGGGGAGGATCTTCATCTACAAGGCGGACAGGACCTCCATCCCCGGCCACTCAGTGGTGGGGACCGTGACCTCAGGGATGGACCTGGTGAAGCTCGCCGAGGGCGGGATGAAGCTGGCGGCTAAGGTCAACCCCGAGAGGATCATGCTGATGGGCCTCCCCCTCAAAGAGGCGGAGAGGATCGCAGAGGGTCGGGGGATAGATTTTGAGGTCGAGGGCCACTTTGGCGACGACGCCGTGGTGGTGGAGCAGAGGCCCGTCGCCACCATGCAGATCCTGAAGGAGGGGAAGGTCACCGTAAAATCGATCCCGTCAGACCGGATGGTGGCGATCGAGCTCTACGACGACCTGGCACCAAAGACCCTGGACTACTTCAGACACGTGGTGGGGCTGAAAGAGAAATCGGTGGGACCCCTCCCCGTCCACTTCGTCTACGAAAATACCATCCTCTTCAAGCCGGCGATCTCGGCCACCAGCTACAAAGAGATCCTCCCCGAGAACAAGCCTGGGGATCTAGTCCGGGCCGGGGAGATCGGAGTCACCAACCAGGCGGCTAAGAACGCTGGCCTCGTCGGAGTAAAGCTGGAGGACGACCCCAAGTACGGCCCCTCAGGAGAGAAGTTTTTGGCGACGAACATCGTGGGTAGGATCCTCGACCCCGAGAAGCTCCGGGACGTCAAGGAGGAGGAGACCGTTTACGTTCTGGAGGTGCGATAGGTGAGATCAACCAAGTACGTGGTGACGAGTCAGGACTCCGACGTCCTCCCCTCCGACATAGCCCTCAGGATCTACGAGATCGGCCGTGAGATAAACGTCAAAGAGACCTGCTTTGGCGTCATCATCGACGGCGAAGAGGAGGATATCTCGGCGACGGTGGAGGAGGTGAGGAAGATGGACGAGAACAACATCTTCATCAAAGATCGGGGATTTCCCCCCGGGGACCCCAGGAGGTGTCGGGCCCACAGGGGCGGGGGGGCTAGGCCCGGCTTTTACATGATGGAACGCGAGTCCGATATCCTCCCCCTGATATCCCGGGGCCTCGAATCCGAGGCGAGGGGCGAAGAACCTCCGTCCGGGGTCGAGACGAAGCGGCGCCCGAGCCTGGAGGAGCTGGAAGCGATGATAAACGAGGAATTTTCCTGAGGTCCTTTCATGGTTAAAGTCATGGTATACCCTCCCACCAGCATGATCCTCGCGGATCTCGTCGAGAGGAAAGGTCACGAAGCGCTGGTAGTCTCAAAAGAGGTGAGAAAGAAGGTAGTCACCCCCGGCCTCGACTCTCCCCCCCTGAACATGACCCCCGAAGACCCCAAGAAGGGGCTTAAGTACGCCGCCGTCGACGTCCCCTCCGGGGTGAGGGGACGGATGTCGCTCCTGGGTCCGATGATCGAGGAGGCGGAGGCGGCGATCGTCATAAAAGGGGACGACTGCACCCTGGGGTGCACCGGCTGCGCCAGGACTAACGAGCTGACCCGGTTCCTATTGAAGACGAAACGCATCCCCCTTTTGGAGCTGGAATATCCCGAAGATGAGTTTCAGGCGAAGCGGTTCGTCTTCAAAATTCGCGAGTTTCTGGAGGGTTTGAGTTGATCAGGATAGCCCAGCTCTCCTGCGGCCCCGAGTACAGCGGCGTCCAGGGGGAGCTGCAGAAGGCGGCCGACATGGTGGGAGCGGAGCTGATATTCCCCGAGGTCTCCCTCGAGGACGTCATGAACGTGGAGGAGAGGTTCGGGATCGAGGTGGCCAGCGGCGACCTCAACCTCGCCATGGCCAGGGCGACGCGGATCGTGGAGAACCCCGACCTCGCCGACGCCGTCTTCGTCGCCACCTGCTTTCGGTGTGCCGAAGGCGCCATAGTTCGAAGCGAGATCAGAAAGTACATCCATGAGAACTCCAGGATCCCCGTCCTCAGCTACTCCTTCACCGAGAGGACGACCGCCGAGACGCTCCTCACCAGGATGGAGGCCCTCGTCACCACCGCCAAGTTCAAGGGACTATTATCCCGGGAGAGACAGACGGGCCTCACCGCCGGGATCGACTCCGGCTCGACGACGACCAAGTCGGTGGTAATGAAAGATAACGAGGTGATAGGGACAGGCTGGGTTCCCACTACGGAGGTCGTCAAGAGCGCCGAGGCAGCCTACAACGCCGCCCTCGAATCCGCCGGCGTAAAGAGAGAGGAGATCCAGGGGCTGGGGACGACGGGGTACGGCCGCCACCTGGTGGGAAGAGAGTTCGGGGCGAAGCTGATCCAAGAGGAGATCACCGTCAACTCCAAGGGGGCGGTCTTCCTGGCGGAGGCCCAGAAGGGCGAAGCCACGGTGATCGATATCGGTGGGATGGACAACAAGGCGATATCCGTCCAGGACGGGATCCCTGGGACCTTCACCATGGGCGGGATCTGCGCCGGGGCCTCGGGGAGGTTTCTGGAGCTCACCGCCAGGCGGCTCGGGGTCGACATAACGGAGCTGGGGAAGCTCGCCCTGAAGGGGGACTACCAGAAAGTCCCCATGAACAGCTACTGCATCGTCTTCGGGACCCAGTCCCTGGTGAACAGCCTCTCGGCAGGATCGAAGCCCGAGGACGTGGCGATGGCCGCCTGCCACAGCGTCGCAGAGCAGGTCTTCGAACAGCAGCTGCAGGAGGTGGAGGTGAAAGAGCCGGTGATCATGGTGGGGGGTACCGCCCTGATCGAGGGGCTCCCCCGGGCGATGGAGCAGCTTTTAGGGATGAAAGTTATGGTCCCCCATTACGCCCAGTATATCGGCTGCGTCGGCGCTAGCCTCCTCGTCTCCGGCCTCGTGGAGGATTGAGATGGAGATGGACCCCCTCGAGGTCTTCGAGGTCGAGATGCCCGGAGAGGGTTACGGGGCCGATAAGTACCGGGAGATCATCATGGACATCCTCCAGGATCTGGGGCTCATCAGGTCGATAGGGAGGCTCTACGTTTACGTCAACATAGAGAGACCCTACTTCGCCGTCTTCGGGATGATCCGGGGGAAGCTGCCTCCCCTGAAGGTGGAGGAAGTCGGCGACCTGGTGGCCGCCGAGGGCGGGTATCAGATCACCGTTGAGGACGAGGAGCATATGGCGGGGCTCATCCGAGCCCTCTGGGGCGCCTACGGCCGGGAGAAGGTGGAGCAGCCCGATAGAAACGTCCTCGTGGTCCTATCGGAGGAGTCGCCCGGAGGTCTGGTGGTGGCGGATCTGGAGACGGAGTTTCGACGCGACCTCCTGGACGCCCTGGTACGGATAGCCCCCGAGGGCTTCAGGAACCGGAGGAACGAGATGGCAAAAGATAACTTCTTCTTTTTGGCGGCGGAAGAGACGATAACTCCAGAGATCATCGCCGAGGCCAAAGAGAGGCTGGGGGGTATGCGAGATGCTTGATCCCGTGATGTTCACCGGCGGCGTCTACAAGCACGACCTGGTGACGGAGCTCATCGAGGACCTGGGAGGCTACCTCCTCCAGAAGAACGTCACCCAGAGCGAGGTGATCCTCCTGATGCTCGTCCCCCACGAGGACATGCCGGCGTTGGAGGCTATGACCAAGGAGCTGAAGGGGAAGCTGGAACGGGCTCCCCTCGCGGGGACGGAGATCGCCGTCGTCACCCCGACCCTCGCCATCCATCACCTCCCCCACCCCGCCTGCGACGTCGCCGAGTACATCAGGAGGCATGGGGCCAAGAGCAACATGATTGGGATGGGGCGGGGGGTCGCAAGAGAGATCTCCCAGATGGACGAGTTCGAGTCCGCCCTCATCAACGAGCACGACGCCGTCGTATTCACCTTCGGAAACTTCGCCGACTGCATCCTCAAGAAAGAACACCTCTATCGGACCCTCACCGTCCCCGTCATCGTCACCGGTGGCCCCGAGATGAAGAAAGAAGATCTCCCTTACGCCTTCGAGTACGTCCCCAACGTCGGCCGGATCGCCCACAGGTCCCGGAAGGCGACGGAGATCGGGTCCCTCGACAACATCATCGCCGCCGTTGGGAGGGCCCTCGACAGCGTCCGGGCCTCGATATCGAAGGACCCCCTCACCACCACCCCGCCGAGGGCGATGGAGGTGGTTAGAGAGCAGGTCCCTGACGTTACGCAGTCCCTTTCGCCGCTGCCGATAGCCCTTAACCTCAACGGCCTGAGGATTAAGCTGCCATACGATGAGTACGCTGAGGCGGTCGCGGGGGTGGAGTTCGACGAGGGCGTCACCCTTGGGGAGATCGCGAAGGTGATGCCCTCGAGGATGAAGAACTATATACTCGTTCGGATATTGCCCGTATCAGAGACCGGCTTTGTCGTCTAGGTGAGGGGAAATGAGCTTTGAAGAAGATCTGGAGAAGGTCCTGGAGAAGGGGACGGAACAGACGGCGGAGGATATGCTCGCCACCATAGAGAACGCCTACGGCGAGGTGCCTTACATATTCGGGTTCATGAAGGACAAGCCGGAGCTCCTGGTGACGAAGATCCTTCACAACAACGCCATCATCAGAAGCTCCCAGACCCTGGACCTGGAGACCCAGGAGCTGATATCCATCGCCGTCGCCGCGGCCATCAGGTGCACCCATTGCCTCAAGCTCCACCTGAGGGTCGCCAAGAGGATGGGGATCTCCGACGACGAGATCGGAGCCGCCCTCCTCATCGCCGGAAACATCGCAAACGCCACCGTCCTCGCCATGGCCACAAGAGAGCTGAACGAGGAGAAGGACGCCTGCCCCGTCTGCCACGTGAGCAGCAACGGCGACCCGATGGAGATCTGATAGGCCTCTTTATCGGTCCATATCACTTGCCATCTCGTCTTTACCCCATCGGTCTATCAGTTCCGCCGTCTCTCAGGTTCGTATATATTTTTCTGGGATCCTCCGGCTCTCAGTCTCGTCGTTCCAGACGATGGAGCTCACCGGCCATGACCCGTCCACCTTTACGAGCTGGATGTCCCCTCTTTGATGAAAAGGCTCTTCAGCCTCACGAGGTCCGAATCTTCTCCCTCTCGAAAAGAGATGCACAAATCTGGAGCATCCTTCAGCTCGTCGATCTTCATCTGGTCCTGGCTGCCTTCCTCAAAATCCAACCTCTATCACCCCTAAATCGAAAAATAGATAGATTCGGATATTATTTGAGGATCTTCATCGGCGGGTACCATCTCGTCGGCATTACAAAAAACGAAAATAAGAAGATAGCCCAGAAAGGGGGCTCTTCATCGCCCCCCCTCTCCGACTTTGGGCGGACAGATCAGTGCCGGTGCTCTCTGCAGGCGTTCTCATCGGTCGCCTCTTCGAGGTACCCCTCCTTCCAGTCGGAGATGGCGTCCCGAACGGTCCCCGTCGCCCCGACGAAGACATCGATCCCGTATCCTTCGAACATCTTCACCGCCTTCGGCCCCAGCCCTCCCGCCAGCATTACGTGGGCGCCCTTGGCGGTGATGAGCTCAGGAGGAAGGCCTGTGCCTCCCATGTGCTCGCTGGTGTTGGGGATCACCTCAACATCCCCTGAATCGGTGTCTACTATGGTGAAGGTCTCGGCGCGACCGAAGTGGGCGCATATCAGTTCATTGAGGCCCTGATCTCCCATGGTTGGAACTGCAACTTTCATCTTCCATCACCGGTTTTGACCGCCCTGTCCCTGCCCACTTCCTCCTCCGCGACCGCCGCCACGCCCTCCGCCGCGACCCATCCCTCCGCCCATACCAGCGTGGGCCTGAACGGTGGCCGAAGACGTCTCAGAAAGCTCTCCGTTCTTGAACTTCTCCACCGCCTCTCTGACGGTCCCGCCCGAGGTGAGGTAGACCTTCACCCCTGCCGCCTTCAGGGTCTCTGTAGCGTTGGGGCCGATCTGCCCGGTTATGAGGGCTTTTGCTCCGGCATTGGCGATCGTCTGGGCCGCCTGTATCCCTGCGCCGCTGGCGGCTCCCGCACTGGAGTTGGGCATCGATTCCGCTTCCATAGTATCCGAGTCCACGACGACGAAGTAGGCACACCGCCCAAACCTCGGGTCGAGGGGGACGTCAAGGCCGGGACCGGCTGCTGTAATACAAACTTTCATATCAAGACTTCCTCATAGGTTTCCGATATACTTCTCGTTCCACAAATCCGATCGGCCCCCAAACCACTGACATCCCTTCGAGCCTCTCCAGCCCACCTTCGATCTGAATCGCCATCCCGCCTCCTGGAACCTTTCGGTCTTCATGCTCCTGGCTCTATCCCTGAGTTGAGATGTCTTTTATGGGGACTTTATTCATGCTGACCTAGCAGACGGTATGGTAGTTGAACTCTATGCCCATATATATGCGACCTTCTATTTGAATCTTCCTGGGTTATTGTTCAATCTGATGGGCTTTGAATTTACATTTTACCTCTTTTCCAGCAGATGAGGGCCCTCCCTCTCCTTCAGCCCATCTTCACCGCCGTCCGCCTCAGGGGCTCGCGTCCCAGGAGGACCATCCCAAAACGGTCGTGCACCTCGCCTGTTTCAGGGCTTTTGTCGTGCCATCGGGCGAGGAACTCCTCCTCGGAGAGCCAGGTCCTTCGAAAGGAGGCGGGATCTTCGAAGATCAAAAGGCCCCTGGTATAGCCTATGACGACGGCGTAGTAGCCGTCCTCATAGTCCTTCCGCCATTCCTCCAGGGTCATCTGCCTCTCAGCCCAGGCCTGGAGGAGTACGATGAAGGGCCTGCCATCATCGATGAGGACCTTCACCTCCTCGAGACTCCAACCCTCCCTCGCCAGAACCTCGAAACCCATCTCGCCGGCGACGTCGATCATCTTCTGGACCGACGTCCCCATCTCGTCGGTCCCGAGCTTCTCCAGGAGCTCGCCGAGGCGGATGTCGACGCCGTAATACGCCATAACAAGCTGGAGCGCCTTGGCGCCGCAGTCGCAGTCGAAGGTCTGTCTCCCAATATTGAGATCTAAGAGCGGCATGGCATCAAGCCAACCCATGGGCCTTCCGGAGCGTTGCGGAGAGGGATTCGGCGAAGGCGACCCTGAGGGCATTGAGCTTGGATAGGTCCAAGACCCCCTCCTCGTCGAGGTATAGCCGCTGGTTGGTCTCCTGGAGGAGGGCAGGAGCACGCCTCCCCACCCGGACCATCGAATCCGCGGAATGGGTCCCGCATATCGAGCCGTAAACCGTGGCATATTCGGAGATGTTGACGGTCACAGAGACCTCCGGAGAGAAGCGGTGGCGCCTTCCATCTTCGGGGGAACGCTGGAAGTTCATGATATCTATCTGATGCTCCTCCACCCCCCTCGCGGCTATCGTCGAGTGACCCTCAAAGAGAAAGCCGCATCCTACCTCTATCCTCTCGCTTATCTCCTGGTGGAAGGGGACGATGTACCTGCGAGAAAGGAGGGCCCTCTCGGGTTCCGTCGGCTCCATCCCCCCCTCTAAATATCCCTGCCAAAGACGTCTCTTAAGGGGACTGCCTCGTCGATGACGTCGGGGTCGCGGTTGGCCTCCAAGATGAGGCTACAGTAGGGGAAGCTGACCAGATCGCTATGTAGGACGTCCCTAAAGTCATAGAGATGATCTGTGAACCAGTCGATGTTCCTCGCAAGGACTCTGAAATCCTCCGATAGCCTCGACGGGTCTATCTCCTCTGGTATGACGAGACCCGCATGGGGAACGACGGATAGAACTCGCTCGATCTGCAGAAGGAATCCCTCAATCTTTTATGTTTCTGGTTTAAATCACCTGATCTATTTATAATGATGGTCCCTTCGCCGCCCAGCCCCTCGCCGTGGAGGGATGCGGGCGGACGATCTTTTGCAACCCCGAGGCGGACGATCCCAAATCGGCCGTAGGAGAGGGCGAGGGTCTGCGGAAAAGAAAAAAATTATGCCAAGAGAGATGCTCCGGTGGGGATTTGAACCCCAGTCGCGGGAGTGAGAGTCCCGCATGATTGGCCGAGCTACACTACCGGAGCGCCGGTGCCCCTCCCTTTGGGGTGCCCTTCGGTTGGCGTTATACCATTTAACCCTTTTGCCCCCCTCCGCCGGCGCCGGGGCATATCCCCCCGAGGACGCAGCCGGCGCAAGCGGGAGATCGGGCCTTGCAGACCGCCCTGCCGTGCCTGATGAGGTTGACGTGAAAGGAGCAGTACTTGTCCACCGGCGTCATCGCCTCCAGGATCTCCTCCGCCTCCCCGATGGACGCCGCCTCCGGGACGAAGCCGAGCCTTCTGGAGAGGCGGTTGACGTGGGTGTCCACCGGGATGAGGGGCATATTGAAGCCGAAGAGGAGGACTACGGCGGCGGTCTTAGGCCCCACCCCCGGAAGGGAGAGGAGGTAATCTCGCGCCGCCTTTGGGTCGAGGTCCTTCAGGAAGTCGAGGTCGATCCTCCCGACCGCCCCTCCCGACCCTCGTGGCCCCCCTTTTCCTCCTGATCCCGGGCAGCCCCCGGAGTCTGCCTTTCCATCCTCCTTCGCCACCTCGCCTCCGACTTTCCGTTCTCTTATCATCTCCAGCGCCTCTTTGATCCTCCGGGCCTTGATCGTGGCGAGCCCCCCGCACCTTATCGATCGGGCGACCTCCTCGTCGGGAGCGTCCAGGAGCGCCTGGTAGTCGGGGTATCTTCTCTTGAGGCTCTCGAAGGCCCTGTGGGTGTTAGCCGAGGTGGTGTTCTGGGATAAGATCGTCTGGACGAGGATGTCTACGGGGCCGAGCCCCCGCCTCTTGGGGACCCCGTAGACCCCCTCCAGAAGGGCTATGCACCTTCGGAGGCGGTGGAGGGTCATCTCCCGCGGCTCTGTAGAAGACTCCATTTTGGGATCGCTCGATGGCATCCTACCCTTCCATCCCCTTTAACGATCAATAACCTGACGCTCTGGCGGCGGTACGTCGGGACGATGATGGAATGGGAAGACGTCGGGACGATGATGGAATGGGGGGACGGGTCGGCGGCGAGGATATGCCGGGCTGGAGAGGATTTTACCGGTCGGTTCCTCCTCATGGGGCTTCATGGAAAAAATTATTAGCCGATAGAGGTTAGGATGTAGCGATGGACTTCGGCTATCTGAACCTGGAGGCGATTGCCTTCAGCGACCTCTACCCCTTCCTCATATCGATCCTGATAGGAGCCCTCATCGGGACGGAGCGGGAGCGGGACCTCCTGGAGAAGAAGAAGCGCGGGGTGGCGGGGCTCCGGACCTTCATACTGATCTCGGTGTTGGGCACCCTCTCCGCCCAGATGGCGGCTCTTTACGGCAGCGGCTTCATGATCGTCGCCATCGCCAGCTTCGCCCTCATGGTGGCGGTCGGCTACGCCGCGAGCGCGACGAACTTGGGGAGGCTCGACTTCACCTCGGAGGTGGCGGCGGTGATAGCCTTCATCCTCGGAGCCCTCTGCCACTCCCCCGAGACGGTGATGCTCGCCATCGCCCTCGCCATCCTGGGGACGGCGATCTTGGCGGCGAAGAAGACGGCTCACAGGTACGTCGAGAAGATCAAGGAGGAGGAACTGCTGGACACCCTGAAGATGGGGACGATAGCCCTGGTGATCCTTCCCCTCCTCCCCAACGTCCCCATCGACCCCTTCGAGGTATTGAACCCCCGGAACATCTGGATGATGGTCGTCCTCGTCAGCCTCATAGGATACGTCGGCTATGTCATGATCAGGATCTTCGGGACGGAGAGGGGGTTATCGATCACCGGCGCCCTGGGAGGGCTCGTCTCCAGCACCGCCGTCGCCACCACCATGGCCGCGGAAGCGAGGGCTCACCGAGAGGTCATCCCCTCGGCGGTCTTTGCCGTCACCATCGCAAGCTGCACCATGTTCCCCCGGATACTCCTGGAGGTCTTCGTCGTCAATAGAGATCTCTTCTTTCCCCTCCTCATCCCCATGATCAGCATGACCGCCGTCGGGGTGGCCATGGCCCTCCTCCTCTATCGGAAGGGAGAGACGATAGAGACGGAGGTCAACCTCTCCGACCCCTTCAGGCTCTCCCCCGCACTTAAGTTCGGGGCCTTCTTCGCCTTCGTCCTCCTGGTATCAAAGGCCGCCAGCATCGGCTTCGGCGACGCCGGTACCTACGCCGCGAGCCTCGTGGCGGGGCTCGCGGACGTCGACGCCATAACCCTCTCCCTTGCTACCCTCGCCAGGACGTCCCAGCTGGATGAAGGGGTGGCGGTGGCGGCGATAACCCTCGCCGCCATCACCAACACCCTGGTGAAGCTCGTCATAACCTTCATCCTAGGTTCAAGGGAGTTCGGGGTCCGGATCGCCGTGATATTCGTCCCCATCATCGCCGTGGGGCTCATCGCGATAATCCTCTTTTAAGGTGAGGTACCCGGCAGATGGAAGGGTTCCCAGAGGATGAGAGAGGGTCCAGGGGATGAGAGAGGGTCCAGGGGATCAAAGGCGGCTAATATCTATCGCCGACCCCGAGGCTCTGAAGTATCCCGAGATGGTGCAGACGCCATCTTCGGGGCCGATCTGGTCGAACAGATCGCAAGGGGTCCCCCGGTAGCAGGGTAGGTCGTGGATGGTGCAGACGGCGAGATCCCCGAGATAAGCGAGATGGGGGCACTTTTCACCCATGGGCTTTCTGATCATGGAGTTTTGGTCGAGGGGGTCGATGGTCCCATCCGTCCTCATCGATCTGGGGTTTATTATCATCACATCGAGATGATGGCAGCAAAAGCCGCACCTTTGGCAGATCATAATCAGAACTTCTGCCATAGAGCAGATCCCTTATGAATCCATCCCCAGAGAAGAGAGACGGTAATGGATCAAAATGGCGAGGGGATCTCTCAGCCCTCGGCCGGCGGCACCTCACCTTGGTGGCCGGAGTTGAAGATGATCCGGGATCGCAGACCCGGCCGACGCTAGATCCCGGACGGCATGCTTTCATCGCCGGGAGAGGAGCCCGGCATCGCCGCCTCCTCTCTCACAGCTCTTCTCCCGAAAAAGGATGATTATGGGAAGGATCGGGCCTTCCGGCTCAGGCGAGCTTGCTCTTCACCTTCTCGTAGAAGCCCCCATCCCGGGCCTTGACGAATCGGGCAGGCTTCTCGGCCCTGCTGATGGTGATGTGATCTCTCTTGGAGATGGTGGCGACGTTCTGGCCGTCGATGACGACGAGGGCCTCCTTCTCGGGGAGCTCGAGGTCGACCTTTATGACCGACTCTGCTGGGAGGACCCAGGGGCGGGCCGAGAGCTTGAAGGGGGCGAGGGGGACGAGGACGATGGCGTCCAACCTCGGATCGACGATGGGACCCCCTGCGGACATGGCGTAGGCGGTGGAGCCTGTAGAGGTGGCGAAGAGGAGGCCGTCAGCCCGGAGGTCCTCCAGGAGGGAGTCGTCGACGGTGATCTCAAACTCCAGCATCTTGGCGGGGCTCGCCGAGAGGAGGGCGATCTCGTTCGTAGCCGGTGGGAGGGGGACGCCGTTGAGGTGGGTCGCCAGGCGGCTCCTCTCCATCACCTCGAAGCCGAAGATTACCCGTTCCAAGGTTTTGACGGCGTCCTTAGGCTCGACGTCCACGAGGAAGCCCAGGGTCCCCATATTGATCCCCAGGACGGGCTTTGGGTCCTCCATCCTCCGGATAGTCCTCAGGATCGTCCCGTCCCCCCCGACGGAGACTATGAAGTCGACGTCCATATCCTCGATCTTCGTCTCCAATAGGCCGAGCTTCTTCGCCACCTCCGGCTCCACGAAGATCTCGGCCCTGGACCGGAACCTCTCTACGAGGTTTCTGACCATCTTCACCGCCTCGGGGTCGCCCCTCGATACGAAACCGATCCTAACGGTCGCCACCCCCCAAGAGGTCCAGGATCTCTCGATGGAAGAGGCCGTTGGTCGCTATGAACTCGGCCTTCTGCCACATGTCGCCGTTGAAGGCTATCCTCTCGCCCCGTCCGTCGGTGACGACCCCCCCCGCCTCCTCGACGATGATGGACCCTGCGGCGACGTCGACCAGCCGCAGGCCGCCCCGGAGGTCGACGAATCCGTCGAGCTTCCCCGCGGCGACGAGGCATAGCTCCAGAGACGTGGAACCCAGAGTCCTGATCCGCCGGACGGCGTCCCCCAGGGGTACGATCCTTCCCGTATTGGGGCGGAGGGTATAGGCAGAGACGGAGTAGTTGTGGAGGGCGGGGGCGGCGGAGACAGAAAGCCTCCTCCTATCGCCCCCGATCTCCGTCCAGGCCCCCCGACCCCGCTCAGCGTAGAACCTGACGGCATGGGCGAGGTCGCAGACGTAGCCGAAGCCGGAGGTGGGTCCGCTGATGTAGATCGATACCGAATAGAAGGGGATGCCTGCGATGGCGTTGAACGTCCCGTCGAGGGGGTCGAGGTGGAGGAAGTAGCTCGGGTTCTTCCCGATCTCCTTTCTCCCCAGCTCCTCGGAGAGGATGGCGAAACCGACCCCGGACCGCTCCAGGGCGCCCAAGACCGCCTCCTCGGCGAGGCCGTCGATCTCCTTGGTGGGGGTGCCGTCGGCACCCATATGCATCACCCGGCCGCCGGCGGGGTCTCCCACCATCCCCTTTATCGATTCAAAGACCGCCTCGGCGGCGGAATCGCAGATATCCTTGAGCCGTTCCCCCTCGGCGGAGAGCCCCATCTCGACCCGTTCGTTCATCCGGGGATACCACGACGAGATCTCTTATAAAAGTCGCCCTCGCGGCCGACGGCCTTGAGATCTTGCCGACGTTAAATTTAAACCTGATATAATGCAACACGCTATCACGTCGCAGGTGAAACGCGTTACCATATCGCGCGCACATTTCACCGCCCCGGCACATATGTACAAGATCAAACAATGATGTCAAACATTCAGCGGAGGAAGCTAATTTGTTCGGATTGCCCTTTGATACATTCTTCCTGGTCATCGCCACGCCGGTGCTGATCATCCTGGTGCTCTTATTCTGGGCGCTGAGGTGGTGAAGGTTTTGGATTTCAACATCGAGATGGCGGCGATCGTCGCCGTCTACTTCCTGGGGCTATTGGCCGTCGGAGCCTGGGCCTCTAAGAGGGTCAAGACCTCTGAAGATTACTTCCTGGCGGGGAGGAACCTCGGCTTCTGGGTCTTCACGATACTGATCGTCGCCTCCATCTGCAGCGGGATGACGATCCTGGGGACGAGCGGCCTCGGGTACGTCACCGGCTGGCCGACGATCTGGGAGCAGGTATTCGTCCCCCTGAGCGCCGCCGTCTGCATCCTCCTCTTCGGAACGAAGCTCCACGCCATAGGGTCGCAGCGGGGGTACCTGACGGTCCAGGATTACTTCTCCGACCGGTTCTACAGCAAGAACGGGATCCGGGGGCTCTCGGCGATCACGGGGATCCTCGTCTCGCTGATCTACATGGTGGGGCAGTTCGTCGCCATCAGCATGGTATTGAGCTGGCTCTTCGGGATATCGTACCATTCGGCGCTTCTGATCTCGGCTCTCATCGTCAGCGCATACGTCATCATGGGGGGGCTTTACGCCGTCGCCTGGTCGAACCTGATCCAGGGGCTCTTGCTGATAGCCGGGGTTCTGATCGTCGCCCCCATGGTGATCAGCTCGGCGGGGGGGCTCTCTTACATAAACGAGGTCCTCGCCGGGATCGACCCCAACTTCGTCCAGCCGTGGTTCCCTTCCTGGTATCCGGGTGAAGCGGGCCCGTACGCCGGGTACGCCTTCGCCACGCCCCTCTTCCTGGTATCCTTCTTCTTCCTCCTCTCCTTCGGCCTCGCCAGCGCCCCCCACGTCATAAACAACGTATTTGCGGCGAGGGAGGTGCGGTACTTCAAATGGGCGCCTCTCGCGGCGTTCTCGATATACGTCGTCATCATGTACCTGATAAAGATCACCGGATTTGCGGGGAGGGTTCTTACGACAGAAGGAGAGATCGTCCTTCCTTCCGGGGTGTCAAACCCCTCGGATTACGTCTTCATCCTGGGGGCTGAGCACGCCTTCCCCAGCATCATAAGCGTCTTCATAGGGGTGATCATCCTCGCGGCGGTGATGTCCACCACCGACCGGCTGATGCTGACCATCGGGACGTACTTCGGGTGGGACGTCTACAAGAGGTTCCTGCGCCCCGACGCCCCCGACCGGATGGTCACCCTGGTGAGCAGGATGACGGTGGCGGCGGCGGCGGCTCTCACCCTCCTCCTCGCATGGAAGAACCCCCCCGCACTTCTTGCCTGGCTGATATGGATGGGGATCGGGCTGATGCTCGCCTGCTACGTCGCGCCGCTCCTCGCGGGGCTTTACTGGAGGCGGGCGACGAGGGAGGGGGCGATCTTCTCCATGGTCCTGGGGCTCCTCGCCGCCGGGTTTGCCGGCTACTGGCACCAGTTCGTCCAGCCGCTGCCGGTCCACTTCAGCCTCTTCGGATTCGTCCTCTCCATCGTCGCCATCGTCGTCGTGAGCCTTGCGACGTCGAAGCCCTCCGAGAAGGTCCTCGACGAGACGATGACCGGCTTTTACATCCGGAAGAGGCGGTGACGATAAGCCCCATCGCAAGAGGCCGCGGAAGAGCGGCCCTGAGCGATAGGGTCTAATATAACGAGGGATAAGGGAGGGGCCGGTGGGCCCGTGGTCTAGGTGGTTATGACATCGCCCTTACACGGCGGGGATCACGCGTTCGAATCGCGTCGGGCCCATCGCCCCTCGTTCATATCCTCGTTCATATCCTCGTTCATATCCTCGTTCATATCCTCGTTCATATCCTCGTTCATATCCTCGTTCATATCCTCGTTCATATCCTCGTTCATATCCTCGTTCATATCCTCGTTCATATCCTCGTT